>Ga0316206_1000207_pt1 | contig 107738 bp, 92 predicted proteins | sample 6monthpyrite_MG_FD_204942 | JGI IMG/M metagenome (GOLD analysis project Ga0316206, IMG submission 204942) | Microbial mat bacterial communities from mineral coupon in-situ incubated in ocean water Damariscotta River, Maine, United States -... | ecosystem: Environmental > Aquatic > Marine >...
AAGCTTTTCACCCGGATATGGATATAGTAACTGGCTCAAAAGCACAATTAGAAAATGTAACAACACAATTTACATTGGCAGATAAAGTTGATGTTGGTAAATCAAATCGTATTTATATCGTGGATCCTATTGGTAATTTAATGATGTATTACGAATTAGATGCGAGTGCTAGTGATATCGCCAAAGATTTAACGCGCTTACTAAAAGTCTCCCAAATGGGTTAAATTAGAACTTCTAAAAACTAATAATTGTAGGGCAGATACTATGCAGCAATCTTATTTTCGAAAAATTGCTTTAATTGCAACACTATTGGCACTGTTTGTGGTTGTGCTCGGTGCATATGTTCGTTTATCTGATGCAGGATTAGGCTGCCCTGATTGGCCGGGTTGTTATGGGCATTTTACGGTGCCAGAAGCTGCCCACCATGTTGATAAAGCGAATGAAACATACCCGGACAGACCTGTTGAAGCAGCCAAAGCCTGGAAAGAAATGGTGCACCGTTATTTTGCAAGTACTTTAGGATTACTAATTGTTATCCTCGCTGTACTAGCGTGGAGAAGTAGGCAAATTTCAAACCAGCAAGTTAAACTCCCTATCTTTCTGGTTGCTATGGTTATCTTTCAAGGCTTGCTAGGCATGTGGACAGTGACGATTAAACTGAATCCGACCATCGTCATGATGCACTTAATTGGCGGAATGACAACTTTGTCATTATTATGGTGGATGAGTTTACGCCAAAGCAAAATGTTTTTACCGCATTCATCTTATCCAACGGACCTTAAACCGTTTACCGGAATTGCAGTTATTGGTTTAATGATTGTTGCCTTTCAAATTATGCTGGGTGGCTGGACAAGCTCCAACTATGCGGCACTGATTTGCTCAGACTTCCCTACCTGTCAGGGGCATATAATTCCACCGACAGACTTTAAAGAAGCTTTTAATTTATGGCGCGGAACAGAACTTAATTTTGAAGGCGGAGTATTAGATAATACTGCTCGAATGACAATTCATTTCGTACATCGGGTTGGCGCTTTAATTACATTTTTGTTTATAGGTTGGTTAAGCCTTAAGCTTATTTTTGGAAACGACATTAAACAATTACAAAAAATTGGACAAATACTTTTGGTCGTTTTAATTGCTCAAGTGTGTCTAGGCATCGCAAATGTATTATATTCATTACCGTTGTTAGTCGCTGTAGCGCATAATGGTGTTGCTGCATTACTGTTGTTAACAATGATTACACTTAACCACGCTGTTAGACCGGTTTCACAGATAACATTATAAAATAACGATTGGTAAGCATACATGAATAATTCAACATCAACTATTAATGACTATTATGAACTTTGTAAACCAAGAGTCGTTATGCTCATTGTATTTACCGCTGTTATCGGGATGTTTTTGGCGGTACCAACACCACAAGACCTGCCGCCAATAGAAACTATTTTCGGTACCTTAGGTATCGGTCTTGCTGCGGCATCAGCTGCGGCAATCAATCAGATAGTTGAACAAAAATTCGATTCAGAAATGAAGCGAACAGAAGGTCGCCCGTTAATTACGGGTGGGATAAATCAAAAGCAGGCTGTTACCTTTGCCGTAGTTATTGGAGTTATTTCCATGGTGATGTTGGTGGGACTGGTTAATCCATTAACTGCCGGACTAACTTTTTTATCGTTAATTGGTTACGCTTTTATTTACACTTTGTATTTGAAACATGCGACTCCACAAAATATAGTTATTGGTGGTGCCGCAGGTGCTGCGCCACCTATGCTTGGCTGGGCAGCAGTAACCAACACAGTCACACCTGATGCTATGATCCTGTTTTTAATTATTTTTATTTGGACACCACCGCATTTCTGGGCATTAGCGATTGCTAAAAAAGATGATTATGCAAAAGTTGGTATTCCTATGTTGCCAGTAACCCATGGTGTTAAATTTACGCGTTTACAAGTGTTACTCTATACCGTCTTGCTACTCATTGTAACGGCATTACCTTTCTTGTCGGGTATGAGTGGTATTGTCTATCTTACTGCTTCGGCAATTCTCGGTGGAATTTTTTTATATTATGCGATCCGTATGCAAGACCCTGAGTTACACGGAATGCCGATGAAGACTTTTGGTTATTCTATTTTATATTTGATGTTATTATTTAGTTTTTTATTGATTGATCATTATGTAATTTACTTCGTTTAGTGCTACTTATCTGGGACAAGTTAGTAGAACTTATGCCGAGCAAGCAAAGCGAGCGAGGCTCTAACAATCGCCCTATTAACTTTCTAATTCCTAGAGCTCTTATAACCATCTCCAACATGTCTCTACGATTTGTTAAATAATTCAAGTTCAGCACTATTTTTCTTCTTCTCACTAGTATCCGTTTTAAGTTTAAAATCACGACATAATTGATACAGCTCACCACACTGCCAGGGTGTAGTAGACGAACTGTAAAGATTTTCATTGAGAGAAATAATTATCTCAGCGATAGGTGATTCTAATAAATTGGCTAGATCGGATAAGTTTTTGATATCGTGTTCATGAAATTTTACTTTCGCCCATTCTAATAACGCTGCTTTTATTTCTTGTGGATTATTTTGAGAGCAAGCCACTTTCAGATATTTTAAGCGATTCGCTATGGGTTGGTTAATATTCGCGGCTCGCGTTACGTGCTTAGTTTTAGACGAACGCCACCATAGAAAAATAGTGATTAACCAGAGGGCTATAAATATAATACTCAGCCATAACCATATTGGATTTGATTTTAACTGAGGGGCTAAATTTTTATCCGGCAATCCAGTATTTGTTTTAGGCACAGAAGGTATTGTAGCAACGGGTTGTTGATTTAGGCCAGGCGGTTGCGAGAACGGTTGTTGATTGTTCTTGGCCGTCGTAGTACCCGTAACAGTAAACTCTCGCTTCGATATATGCGCTATATCAACTTTGTTAGTTTTTGTATTCCACCAGGGTATATCAATAGCGGGTAGAGTATAACTTCCTGGTTGGGTTGGTATAAGTGCAATTTTTTGCTTTAGCGTTGCTGATATGCCCTTACTACTTTTATTATCCTGCAATACCGCTTTATCAGGATATTGTTTTAAATGATTAACAATTGGTTGTTTAACTTCAGGTAACTGAACTGAACTGAGTCCGTCAGCCTGTAGTGTGATGGTCCTGGTAATTGGTTCGCCAGCAGTAAACTTGGTATTACGTGGCCAGTCCTCCATTAACTTCAATGAGGTAGTAGGAAGCCAGTTATCACCAGTAAAGGATTTTGGCTTGGCTGATATCTTCAAATCAAGACTGTTACTTTGAATACGTTTTGATGAGGTATTTTGATTAAATGGATCAAAAATTCCGCGGCGCGAATCTTGTCGTACAATACTAATGTCAGCAACAAAAGGCTTGATATGCAATTTCCCGGGATGTTGTGGGAAGATAGCGAATTGTTTTTCAATAATGATATAAGGTTTAGTACCTCGATAGGTTTTGTATTGTTTGTCCTTATCAAGGGATTCTACAATCGTATCTGAATCCTCTACTCGTAACTCACTGAATTGGTAATTACTAATGTTTTGCGCAATGAGTAAGCGAGCTGTAATCAAGATTTGCTCCTGAACGAGACCTGATTTTTTTGATGCCTCCAGTTCAACCATAAAATCCTGAGTGGGACTCGTTACGCTGGATGAGGATACGTTCTTAACGATGATTTCAACTTCAGGTGCTTGTTCTTTACCGAATGAAATAGGTGGAAGTTTAAACGTACCGGAATTTCTGGAACGAAGTGTTAAAATCCATTGTTTGGTGCGTTTAAAGTCACCGTTAATCATACTGATGTTGCTACTTTGTCGGGTCCCAAGAATATCAAAGTTTTTTGTAACAGGTGAGAAATCCGGCTCATCGTCAACCGAGCCTTCAGCGGTATAGGTTAACTGGAATGAATCGCTGAGCAGAACCGGATTAACATCGAGCTGTGCAGAGAAGGTCGCCGCATAGCTGGTGCTCGTACAGAGTAGAATGAGTGATATGATAATTAGTTGTATTTTCTTAGTCATTGTTTCGGCCATAAGTTACAGGTTAAATGTTTACCAATTTTGTTCTTCGCTACTGTGTTGCTGCTGACGTTTATATTGATAATTGAATTTATTACGCAAAAGACCGCCCGGGTCATCCGGAATTCGTCGTAGCCATTGTTGGGTAATTTTATCATTTTGTTTTTGTTCGGCATTCTCGGCCTGCGTCTTGGCTGCAGTCGCTTTTTTATCGCTATCTGGATTATCCTTAGACTCTTGTTGTTGACCTTTGTCTTCTTTATCCTGTTCTTTATCAGTAGATTTTTTATTTTCTAATTTTTCGGATGATTTAGAGTTTTGTTTTGAATCTTTGTCTGATTGTTGCTGTTTGTTGGCTTCACTCTTATTATCTTGGTCTGACTTTTGCTGGTCAGATTTATTTTGGCCCCCATCATTCTGTTGTGAATCTTGTTGGTCTTGTGATTTTTTGTTTTTGTCAGGCTGGCCTTGCTCAGACTGCTTTTTATCTTGATCAGATTGTTTGTTATCTTTAGATTGTTTATTTTTATCTGATTGTTTTTTGTCTTTTTTGTTATCTTGCTCTTGTTTCTTCTCTAATAATTTTTTATTAAAGATGGCATCTTGATGATTTGGGTCGAGTTTAATGGCTGCAGAATATTCTTCAATGGCTTTTTCATTTTCCTCAAGCTGCGCATAGGCATTACCCTTGTTGTAATGTCCGTCGGCGCTATGGGTGTCTTGTAGTTCATCTATGGTTTTTTGATATTGTTTGCTTTTATAATGCGAAGCTGCTTTCCATTGTTTGTTGTTGAATAAATCGGCGGCTTCTGCGGATTTTTTTTGTTCCAGTAATTTTGCGGCGCGTTGATTATCGTTAGCCCAGAGTGAATCCCACAATGAACCGGCCTGTGCTGGCTGGGGCTGTTGAATGATTACGATGAGTAATACTAACAGTACGCCGCGTCTGAAAGTTAGTGCGATTAAAGGGATAATAAATAATAACAACCAGGGACCTTGTTCATACCAACTATCGGTTTGTAATGTAGAGGCTTTAGATTCTTTTTTTGCTTCAAAGCGGTTGGCATTAAACAGTGAAGTTATTTTTTGTATATCTGAATCATCATTAGCTATGAGGCTGAACCTGCCTTTGCCAATATTGATAAATTGTTGAAAGTGCTCGAGATTAAGTTTTGGTACGACAATATTGCCCTTTCTGTCTTTTACAAAACCACCAGACTGTTGAGGAATGGGCGCACCATCTTTTGTGGCAACTGCCAAAATGGATATACGATGATCTTCACTGATTTTTCTGAACGTGGCTTTGGCATCTGTTTCAATATCATCCGTAACCAGAAGAATGTCGCCATGACTAACTCCGGCATTCTTAAGCAGTGAAGCGGCTTGTACTAAAGCTTTATCGGTACGCGTGCCCTGGGCTGGCATAAGGTTTGTGGTTAAGCTTGAAAGTAGTGCAGTAATCGTTGCTGTATCGTCGGTTAGAGGACTTACGGTATAGGCATCGGCAGCATAGACAATTAGAGCGGTTTGGCCGAGCTTACGTTGGTTTAAAATATCTGTGATTTTATGGCGGGCGCGGGTTAAGCGCGAGGGCTTAATATCGCCAGCGTCCATCGATCGAGATAAGTCTAAAGCAATAACAAGAGCTGATTGTTCTTTAAATACCGGTTGGGGTCTTTTCTCCCAGGCTGGCCCTGCCAGTGAAATAATAATAAGTGCGCCAAGTATAAAATATAGAATGTCTGGTAATGCCGAACGCTTTGACGATTTACCCACCAGCAAATGCGGTAGTAGTTTAGGATCAATAATTGATTGCCAACTTTTACTGTGAGTATAAGACTTGATAAACAATAAAGATAAAATTATTAAGGGAATAAACCCGTAAAACCAGTGCGGCCTTAAGAAGTGGAAGTGTAAAAATAAATTTTCCATTATTTAACGCTCGCCGGTTTAACGTTAGGTTGTGAAGCAAATAATGACTTGAATCTAAATACAGAAACAATTTGTGAGAGACCTATTTTAAATAAACCGATCAATATCGCTAACACAAATGCAGCACCTAATGGCCAGTAGTAAAGTGCACTAATCGGTCTAAAGTACTGTGATTCTTTTTCGGAAGGTTCCAGCTTATTAAGTATGTTGTATATTTTTTGTAATTCTTTAGTGTCGCGAGCACGAAAGTAACGCCCACCAGTTTTAGTGGCAATAGCGGTTAGAGTAATTTCATCGAGGTCGGCGGAAGGATTGATACGTTGGGTGCCAAAAAAAGTACGTCGAATTATTTCGTCTGCACCGATGCCGATAGTGTAAATTTTCAAACCGTTTAGTGCCGCAAGTTCAGCGGCTTTAATCGGTGAGATTTCACCAGCGGTATTGGCTCCATCGGTTAAAAGGATGAGTACGCGACTTTCTTTATCTTTATCCTTTAGGCGTTTAATCGCTAGGCCTATGGCATCGCCAATGGCGGTTTCTTTGCCGGCCAGGCCGATTTCTGCTTCAAGCAATAAAGTATTAACCGTTTTCCGGTCAAAGGTCAGTGGCGTTTGTAAATAGGCCTGACGGCCAAACAGGATTAACCCAACACGGTCACCAACACGTTTCTCAATAAATTTACTAGCGACATACTTGGTTGCTTGCAGGCGATTAACCGTTTGGCCCTCTATTGTAAAATCTTCCATTTGCATCGAGCCGGATAAATCAACCGCTAGCATCAGGTCGCGGCCACTCACAGGGAGCTCAACCGAATCGCCCAACCATTGTGGTCGCATGGCAGCAAGAATAAGTAGACACCACGCAAGTGCAGCCAATAGAATTAACCAGGGTTGTTTGCGCGTGCTATTTTGAGAGGTTGCAATGCCATTAAAGTCGTCCATGAATGGCACACGCAAAGCCGCATCTTGCAGATTATTTTTTGCGGGTAGCACAAAATATACAATGAGGGGTAAGGGAAGTAGCGCCGCTGCCCATGGCCAAATAAACTGGATCATTTCCTTGGCCTCACAGAAGGTTTCTTTGCTGGTATCTTATACGGCGTTTTGGGTAAGGCTTTTATCCAGTTCCGGGTCGCCGTTATTAATGCTTGCGGTTCAGATTGCACTGTGGACTGGTACGGTGCATAAAGTAGTAGTTGTTTGATTTCAGCAGTAAAATAATTTTCAGATGTAAGTGCGTTAAGCGAATCAATCCACTCATTACCGATAAGTTGTGCACTGGATTCGCGACCACTGTAGGTCATGCCGATTTGACGTAACAGCTTTGAAATGTCTTGTACGAGTCGAGTGGCGTCATTGTGTTGTTCATACGAAGAAATAATTTCCTGATACGCGTTATCCGCAACTTGATTTAGGGGTTTAAAGGTTAACTTGCGATAGAGTTTAGGAATAAAAAATAACGCGAGTAAAATAAGAGCCAACAGCAACCACCAACCAATGGCAGGCGGCCACCATGAAACCGCATCGGGCAGGTGGATATCACGTAAAGCAGCTGGATTTTGTAGTTGTGGATTCATTTTAAAATTTAAGTTTTCGCTCTTAAGTTAAGCCCTTGTTGTAAAGACTCCAGTAAGGGACGGTGAGTTGAAATAGAAATATAAAAAATCCCCAGCTTGTTGCATACGTCTTTTAAGTGTTGTTGGTGCGCGTTAAAACGTTGTAGGTACTGGCTGCGCAAATCCTTGTTATGGGTGTTGATAGTGAGATCATTTTCACCATCGGTTAATTTGTAATATCCGGCGGGTGGTAATTGTTGTTCGAGAGGGTCACTCACAAAAATCATCACCAGATCATTGTGTTTTGACATTTGTGCCAGGCTCGATTCGGTTTGTGACGTTATATGGCGAAAATCAGAAATCAGAAAAATTAAACTGCCGGGTTTGGTTACACGCCGTAAACGATTTAAGGCCTGGTCGGCAGACGAACCCTGCGAAAGGGAATCAATCGAAGTATTGGCATCCCATGCTGAATGTTCGGCGATACGTTTTAAAAAATGCAGGGTTGCCGATTTACCACGCTGCGGTCTGAGTTCGGTGTGGGTGTTTTCAGAAAATACCAGACCCCCGATTCGGTCTTTGTTTTGCGTACTACTCCAGGCAATTAACGCGGCGGCTTGTGCTGCCAACACCGACTTGAACATTACCTGGCTGGCAAAAAACATTGGCCGTCTCAAGTCCAGCCAGATTAATACCGGCCGTTCGCGTTCTTCACGGTACAGCTTTGTATGGGTTTCGCCGGTGCGTGCCGTTACGCGCCAGTCGATGCTGCGAATGTCATCACCGGGTTGATACGGACGCGCTTCGTCAAACTCCATTCCACGCCCTTTGAAAGTGGAAATATAATTGCCACTCAGGCGCGAATGAATCCGTTTGGATTTAAGCGGTAACTGATGCGCTTTCTGGTGGAGCTTAATCAGTGTCTCAAGTTTTACCCGAACAATATCGTCGGCTGGTTGTAGAGTTTTTTGTATCGCCATTGAAGTATCTAACTATTACTTAATTACAAAACAGCATTAAGGCACCGCAATCCGTGAAATTAACGTATGAATAAACTTGTCTTTGGTTATGCCTTCAGCCTCGGCTTCAAAGCTTAAAATAATACGGTGGCGCAAGACATCGTGAGCCATTTCCTGGATATCCTCTGGAGCGACAAAATCGCGTCCGGCCAACCAGGCATGGGCGCGGGCGCAACGATCTAGAGCAATACTGGCACGCGGACTGGCGCCGTATTCCACCCAGCTTGCGAGGTCTTCACCATAAGCTTGTGGATTACGTGTGGTCGTGACGATTTGGAGTAAGTAATCTTCCAAATTCTCGGCCATATGGATATTTAGCACTTGCTGGCGGGCACTAAACAAGTCGGCCTGACTCATTTGTTGTGCGGGAGTATTTGGTGTTTTGAGCGCGTTTTTAGCTTCATTTCGCGTCAGGCCTAAAATCGCCTTTTCCGAGGCCGCATCAGGATAGTCGACAAATACGTGGAGTAAAAATCTATCCAGTTGTGCTTCAGGCAGTGGATAGGTGCCTTCTTGCTCAATCGGATTTTGAGTGGCCATGACTAAAAAGAGTTCGGGCAGCGTATAGGTGGTTGAGCCTACGGTTATTTGTCTTTCGGCCATCGCCTCTAACAGTGCAGACTGAACTTTCGCCGGTGCCCGGTTTATTTCATCCGCCAATACAAGGTTATGAAACAAGGGGCCGCGTTGAAAATTGAATGAACCATCCTGTGGACGATAAATTTCGGTGCCGGTAAGATCGGCTGGCAGTAAATCAGGGGTAAATTGAACACGCTGAAAGTTGCCTTCAATGCCGTCACTGAGGATTTTAATCGCACGGGTTTTAGCAAGCCCGGGAGCACCCTCGACTAATAAGTGACCATCTGCGAGAAGTGCAATCAACAGTCGGTCAACTAAACGTTGTTGGCCAATGATGTGTGTATTGATGTGTTTTTTTAATTGCGAAATGGCTTGTTGTGGCACTCTTAATCCTCTCACTAACGAATACATTAATCTGAATACGGCGAATTATATAAGATTTCACCTGTAATAATACAGGACACTCAGGTTTCTTATTCGCCATTACCTTATATAACCATCAATCAGGTTAACACTTGTAAGGGGTCTGACAGAGAAATTATGAATTAGTTTATCTTAAATGTGCTTTTTACATAAATAGCAGAAGTGGAATGTGAATTAGTGCCGCAAAAGAGGTGGTTCGATAGAGGAACCACCTCATAATAGTTATGGATGTTTAATTTTTTACCATGCATCATCGGTGTTGCCGCCAGTAGCGAGGGTGAGTGCTGTCTGGATTGAACTTGGTGCGCACATAATGGATGTGAAACCGTTTTTTCCCATCATGGATAAATCCGGAAAGTTTAATGCAATGCGGAACTCGGCAAACAAAGCATACACATTGCCGTTTTTAATGAGTACTTCATAGGGGAGGTGTCCGGTTGATTTTATTTTTTTAGAATCAATTTGTTTCATAATAAAGTTATCGCTGCCACAATCGTCAGGTGAGCTGCCCGATAACTTTACACCAATAATGGTTTCGTTTTTGCCATCTAACGTTACTTGATAAACTTTCTTCACCCCCGATTTGTTGTTACGCAATGTTTTCAGGACTGTTTTAAGCGCATTTTTCTGGTTTGGGAATGTGGCCAGCTCTAAGCGGTCACTAAAATTAGGCATCATCATCCATTGTTTATAACGGAACTTGCGCAGTGTGGTTTTACTTAAACCTTTGTTTGATCCAAATTCTTTGATAAAACCCAATTGTTTTTTTAGGCGTTTTTTAACATCGACAAGATCGGTTTTTAGGCGATAAGCATGCGCCATATAAGTCGGGTTAGTAAAAGATACCTGGGTTGTATTATCAACAACCGTAACACTAATGCGTTGAATGGCGGCATATATTCCATTTTCGGATTGGCTTGCATATTGGCGTAACGCAGGACTAGAGACAATAATAATATTTGCGCCGGAGTAAGGTGAATATTCACCAACAATGTCAAAACCACCCGCTTTAACACGCTGTTTAACACTCGTTGAAACTTTATTTATGTCGGCGGTTTTTAAATGCTGGGATAAAATAAAGGGTTTATATAAAACTTCATTACTCGACTCTGGATTAGCATAACCTATTGCCATAAAAGTGGTTAAGAAAGTAATAAGTAAAATTTGATTGAATTTGAAATTCATAATAGCCCCCATAGTTACTTCGTATTTATAATTATTTTAAATTAAGTGTGTTCAAAGGACATTCGCCCTTTCGTTATTCGGGTGATAGTTGTGTTGGAATTAAATTCACCGCTATGCAAATAGAGGGGTTTTTTGGTCTTCTATTTGCCAGTGATGAACGTTAGCGATGTAAGTTAGTAAAGAGGTTGGTATTTGATAGACGCCCGCTTGCTTCGCAAGCAAGGCATAAGTGCGCGTACAAAGAGACGCGCACTAATCTTCAGGTTTACCACCGACCCCTAGTGTTAGTGCTTTTTTAATTGTACTTGGTGCACACATAATAGAGAAAAAACTGTTGTCACCCATCATTGATAAATCCGGGAAACTAATCGCAATTCTAAATTCAGCAAATAAAGCAAACACTCGACCTTTTTGAATAATTATTTCATAGGGTAGGTGGCCACTTGATTTTAGTTTTTTAAAATCAATCTTGTTCATGATGAACTTGTCACTACTGCAATCAGAAAATTTATTTTCTTTCAGACTAACGCCAATAAGGGTTTCCTGTGTACCCTTTAAGTCCACTTGATAAATTTTACTCACTCCGCCTTCGTTTTTCTGTAAAGCTTTTAAAACACCCTTCAGCGCTTTTTCCTGGCTAGGGTAATCGGCAAGCTCAAGTCTGTCGCCAAAATCGGGCATCATGAATTTATACTGGTAGTCACGTAGCTCGGATTTAGTTAAACCTTTGTCAGAGCCATATTCCTTAACAAAGCCTAAACCCGCTTTAAGACTTTGAGTAATATCTGCAAGGTCGGTTTTCATACGATAAACATGTGCCATATAAGTCGGGTTGGTAAAGGCTACTTGTGTTTCATTATTAACGACGGTAATGCTCACGCGTTGCACGGCACCATAAACGCCATTTGAGGACTGCTCGGCATATTCACGTAACCTGGGACTGGATATGATAACGATATGGGTTGTTTCGACCGGTGAATATTCCCCAACAATTTCAAATCCTGCTTTAATGATGTTGGTCTTAACATCGGCAGACACTTTATTTAAGTCGGTTGATTGAACCGACTGCGCGAGAATAAACGGTTTGAAATACGTGTCGGCAGCCATCGCCGTGCAAGAATAAATATAAGTGCTAATATAAATAAGTAGCACAAGGAGGGGCTTTGTTGTCATGTTCATGTTAACTCTCTCAATTCAGAATGTTGTATTTGTAAATTGTAGGTATCCTAGTCCTAAGGTATTACCCTGGTATGTGCTAATGGGTACATTGCAAAGAATTAATAGGCACAAGTGTCAGTATGAAGTGAACTGAGACTGAATTAAGTGGTTTTAAAAAATATACCGGGCGTCGAAGCTTTGGGTAATCTGAGAGAAGCCGCGTTTGCTTTGCAAATTCAGGTATAAGTGTCAGTACAAAGAGAACTGACACTAAATAAGAGACTATGTCGGGCATCTGGTTTTGTTCTAGTCTGCTTGAAAAAGATCATAAGTGGCTGTAAGAAACAAGATAAACAGCCACTAAATATCATTTAAATCGGCTTAAGTGCGAATACGTACAGAACAATGTGGATTTGATCGATACACTTCTATCCAGATTGAAATTCACATAAAGCAGGGTAGATATATGAGTAATAAAAAGTTAGCTATTATCGCAACGAAGGGTACCCTGGATTGGGGCTATCCACCATTTATATTGGCTTCCACTGCTGCGGCGTTAGGTTATGACGTTGAAATCTTTTTTACATTTTACGGTTTACAGCTATTAAAAAAGAAGATGGATTTACAAGTTAGTCCGTTAGGTAACCCGGGTATGCCAATGCCTATGGGAATGGATAAATGGTTCCCCGTTATCGGTACCGCGATTCCGGGAATGCAAAGCATCATGACCATGATGATGAAGTCTAAAATGAAGAGCAAAGGGGTGGCTAGTCTGGAAGAATTGCGCGACCTTTGTATTGAAGCAGAAGTGAAATTAACCGCCTGTCAAATGACAGTGGATCTGTTTGATTTCGAGCAATCGGAATTAATTGACGGCGTTGATTATGCCGGTGCTGCAAAGTTTTTCGAATTTGCGGGTGAATCGGATATATGCTTATATATCTAAAGTATTTAATATAAATATAACAATCAAAAATAATAATAATATTTAACTAATCTAAAAGTGATCCAGGAGATTCAAAATGAGTACATTAAGAATAAAAAACAAAGTAGCACTTCTCGCTGTTGGTTCAGCGCTTAGTGTGTTGCCAGCTACAGTAATGGCGACGAATGGTTATTTTTCACATGGTTATGGTATTACCAGTAAAGGTCAAGCCGGTGCCGGTGTCGCTCTTTCCCAAAATGCTATGAGTGGCGCAACGAATCCAGCATCTTTAGCGAATGTTGGTAATCGATTTGATTTTGGTTTGGAATACTTTACACCGGATCGGGCTGCTACTACTCGCCATGATAACAGTAGTAGTTATGATGGAAATAACGATAGTTCTTTTTTAATTCCTGAGTTTGGCTATAACCAAGAGTTTGGTACGGATATGACTTTCGGTGTAGTTGTATACGGTAATGGTGGTATGAATACTCGATATAATGCTATTCCGGCGTATGCTGGTGCATCAGGCATGCCAGAGACAGGCATGAATATGGAACAATTGTTTATTGCGCCAACATTTACTTTCAAGATTAATCCTAAGCATTCAGTGGGCGTGTCACTTAATTTAATTCGCCAAACATTTGAAGCGTATGGTATCGGTGGTTTTTGTGGTTTCAAAGCTACGCCATGTGCTGATCAAGGCGCTTCTGCAGCTTCGCGAGCTGGACTTTCTGATCAAGGTGAAGATGATTCTACTGGGTACAGTGTAAAAATTGGCTGGACGGGTGAGTTGGCGTCTAACTTCCAAATGGGTTTTGCATATCAAACTGAGTCTGAAATGGGTAATTTTGATAAATATAACCAGTTATTTGCTGAACAAGGTGGTTTTAATATTCCATCAAACTGGACTTTGGGTGCAGCTTTTCAACCGACCACGGGTTTGAATTTGATGTTTGATGTACAGCAAATTAACTACAGTGATATTGCGTCGATTGGGAATCCGAATAGCTCAAGCCAAGGTGCTTTAGGTACTAGCAATGGTCGAGGTTTTGGCTGGGATGATATGACCGTTTATAAACTCGGTGGTGAATATGTTGTAAACAGTAATATGGTTTTAAGAGCGGGGTATAGTGTAACTGATCAACCAATTGGTGCCGACGATACGTCATTTAACTTAATTGCACCTGCTGTAGTTGAAGAGCATTTTACATTTGGTATGACTTATACTTTAGCGAACAAATCTGAAGTATCTGCATTCTTAATGTATGCACCTGAAGTGACAGTTAATGGTAATGCGACTGCAGGTAGTCCTGCTAGTGCTGGCGCCAGTGGTAATGGCAACATAACTATGAGCCAAACAGCATTTGGTATTGGTTACGGTTGGAAGTTCTAAGCCCAGGGAAAAGAGTTAACGCTCTAGAGTTTGTGTGCGCGGCAAGTTAGGGCGGAAAGAGCCCGCTTGCTTTGCAAGGGAAGCACGAGTGCGCGTACAATGAGACGCACACTAAATATCACAGTATGTGAATTGATAGGGGCAACGTATGTTGCCCCTTTTTTAATGGCTGTTTCTTTTTGTTTTTTACAGCCATTTATGATGTTTTTCTCGCAGACTAGAACTAAAGTTGATGCCAGTTTGTTTGTTGTCTCTTATTAGGTTATCTTGACCTGTGTCATGTACGATAATCCTTACATTTGCTTTAATGTGCTCAAAGGTACAGAGATCGAATGGGCTAGAGTGGACAATGCATCCCATGAGAATTTCGCTATATACTGACTGTTTGCAGAGTTTTCTTGGTATAGCACCGTAAATATGCTTAAATAATGAACAATCTTTAGGAAGAGGCACGTTTGATGTCAATAACAGCAGCCCCTGTGGTCGACTTACACACCCAAGCCGGTCATAAATTACACGATTTATTGGCCGATTACCCTGATTTGCTTGAACAAGCAGATTCAGAATGTTGGGCCATGCTTGAAACGGCTAGGTTACACACGTTCGATGCAAATACCATCATGTTTAACGAAAATATGGAGTGCAAGCATTTAATGCTGGTTGTGGAAGGCACCGTGCGAGTCTTTAAAGATTCAGACGAAGGCCGTGAAATGACGCTCTACCGGGTTGAGCCAGGTGAATTGTGTATTCATAACCTGAATAATCTCGTCAACGGCATGCCTTATCCAATTATGGCGCAAGCTGAGACTGCAATGCGTGGCCTGGTGATTAACCGTTCTGAATTCCATAATGCGATGGCCAAATCGGATAGTTTTAGAAATTATGTGCTGCGTAGCCTGACCGAACGTTTGGCTAAAATGATGAACCTGGTTTCGGGACTGGCTTTTGACCGCCTGGATTTACGTATCGCTTGCTGGTTGCACGAGCAGTTTGAACGTAGCTGTGGTCACCCGATTGTGATCACCCACAGTGAATTAGGACATGAGTTAGGCACTACACGTGAAATGGTCAGTCGGATTTTAAAAGACTTCGAGCATAAACGCTGTATTAAACTTTCGCGTGGCAGTATTCATTTAAATTGTAAGAACACGTTAAAACTTGTATCTCAGGGTAAAGGTAAGCACCCCGTTAAATGACCTCATAGGATATACGAGTTAAGTGTTTTTGTTATTTTTCCAGCCCAATTTCTTTTGGGCTATTATCTTTTAAATATTCTATGCGTTTTTTTATTTCTGGATAGACAGTTTGTGGCAGAACTTCTATCCAGTTAGCCGCAGACATTTTCCATTCTCTATCTACTTTCAACCAACGTGAATCAATTTTAAAAACCCGCATGTGTTCAGGTAGGGTACTTTTGGTACTGGTGAGTGCAGCATGGAATACAATTTTTGCTTGAGGACTATCGGTCTTAATTTCCTTTATTTCAATTGCATTGATTAGGGTATAAATTTTAATGAATTTATGGCTACGGTAATATGTAAATATCAGGGAAGACATTGTCTGTTGGTTAAATTGAAGATTACCCCGAAAATTTGAGGTGAGCTTATTGGAAACCGCGCGTTGTTTTTTTTGCTCTACCGAAGCAACAAGCTCCTGCAAAGATTGTTTTAAGACCTGTTTTGCGTCGTCTTCGAAGCAACCACTGAGCAATGACGAAAAGATTAATAATATATATAAGGTATGTATGTGTCGTTTTGACATGCTTTGTATAACCCGGCTAAGAATTTGGTTATTCACAATAAAGATGATCTCAATAAATTTTAGTCTAAACTAATGAGTCTTAATTAAGATTAGTTCGTTATCGGCTTGACGTATCCATGGCTATAATTTTAATGCTGAAATGCAGTCCAGAGCTTGCCGTGTAATCGTAATAATATTACAATATAATGATATTCTTAATTACAAACTTTCATGCTAGGTTATTGTGTAGCAGGTTAGAGATAAAGACAGACACTTAAGTACTTGTCTTCAGTTATTTTCTCGAGCTGCCGCTAACGCATGCACATTCAGGATTTACAGCTAGAGGCGCGTTTATGTCAGCGACATCGCAAAGTTCACCACAATCATATAACTATGATATTGTAAAAAAATTCACCATTATGGCGCTTGTTTGGGGCATATTGGGTATGTTCACCGGGCTCTATATTGCATCAGAACTTGCATGGCCGGTATTAAATTTCGATATACCCGAAATCACTTTCGGTCGCCTGCGTCCGGTACACACCACGCTGGTTATTTTCGGTTTTGGTGGCAGCGCCTTATTTGCGACCTCGTATTACATCGTTCAACGTACTTGCCAGGTTCGCCTTTGGGGTGAATTATTGCCTAACTATACCTTCTGGGGCTGGCAGATCGCGATTGCTGCATCGGCAATTTCTTACATGTTTGGCTACACCCAGGCGCGTGAATACGCGGAAATGGTCTGGCCAATTGATATTTTAATTGCAGTAACGTGGGTCGTTTATTTAGTTATCTATGTACAAACTCTACGTCGTCGTTCACAACCCCATATCTATGTAGCGAACTGGTTTTTTATCGCTTTTATCCTGGCAACTGCAATCTTACATATCTTCAACAACATGGCGATGCCTGTAGGCCTGTTTAGCTTAAGTTCCTACAGTCTACATGCTGGCGTGCAAGATGCGATGACGCAGTGGTGGTACGGACATAATGCCGTAGGCTTTTTCTTAACAGCGGCATTCCTGGGTATGATGTATTACTTCGTACCCAAGCAAGCTGGGCGTCCGGTTTATTCTTACCGTTTGTCGATTATTCATTTCTGGGCATTAATCTTTTTGTACATGTGGGTAGGTGCGCATCATCTGCATTGGACTGCACTGCCCGACTGGACTTCAACCCTTGCGGCAACATTTTCTATTCTATTATTATTGCCATCCTGGGGCGGTATGATTAACGGCATCATGACCTTGTCGGGTGCCTGGGATAAATTACGTTCCGATCCTGTGGTTAGATTCTTAATTGTTGCGTTAGCCTTTTATGGTATGTCTACTTTTGAAGGCCCATTGCTGTCACTTAAAAGTGTTAATGCACTATCGCATTATACCGACTGGACAATTGGCCATGTGCATTCAGGTGCACTCGGTTGGGTAGCCATGGTTACCTTCGGATCGTTCTACCATTTAATCCCACGTCTATGGGAAACGACTTTCTATAGTACGCGTTTGATTAATGTGCATTTCTATTTAGCTGTCTCCGGTATTATTTTATATATCTCGGCCTTGTGGTTCGCCGGTATTGGTCAGGGTATGATGTGGCGTGCGTTTGATGATTACGGCAACCTTGCCTATACCTTTATAGAAACGGTCGAGTTCCTGCATCTGCCTTATATTATGCGTGCACTGGGTGGTTTGCTATTTGTCCTGGGTATTATGACCATGGGTTACAACGTATTTATGACTATTCGTAAATCACGAATTGAAAAATCAGAAATAGAAGCAAAAGTTGCCGCCAAACTGGCAACAGCCTAAAAGTATCAGGAGTTCTACACAATGAAACATGAAACGATAGAAACAAATGCTGGCTGGCTGATTGCTTTAACTTTAATTGTTATTAGTATTGGTGGTCTGGCAGAAGTGCTTCCATTGTACTTTATTGATAGTACCGTGGAAGATGTGAAGGTGGCCGGTGTTGAAACGGTTCGCCCTTATTCACCACTTGAGCTGCGTGGTCGAGACCTTTATATGCGTGAAGGCTGTTACTTATGTCACTCACAAATGATTCGTCCTTTCCGTGATGAAGCACTGCGCTATGGCCATTATTCGCTTGCAGCAGAATCAAAATATGATCACCCGTTCCAATGGGGCAGTAAACGAACCGGGCCAGACCTTGCGCGTGTTGGAAAAAAATACTCTAATCAGTGGCATGTTCAACATTTAACGAATCCACGTTCGGTAGTGCGTGAATCGATTATGCCGAACTATCCGTGGTTGCTAACCGATAAACTTAAGTACAAAGACATTGCCGGACGCTTAAAAGCACTAAAAGCAGTTGGCGTACCTTACTCTGAAACGAAAGCAGAATACGAAACTAACGTAAAACGTTTCGGTAAAGAGACGGCGAAATTCCTCGATATCAATCAGGCTGAAAATAATCTGGTTAATGAAGCACTGACGAATAACTATGATGGTGATAAATCGGGAATTTCCGAAATGGATGCATTAGTTGCTTACTTGCAAGTATTAGGCACGATGGTCGATTTCAAAAAGTTTGATGATGGACACTTCGCAACTTTCCGTTAATTAAGGAATGCAGTAGATAAAAATGCTTAAAGATATATTTGAATGGTTTACACATTTAGAGAACACCAAGCCGTTTGCGTTGTTGCTTTTTTTTGTGACTTTTATTGGAGTAATCATTTATGTCTACAGTAACAAGAAACGCACCAAGCGCTTGGAATCATACAAAAACATTCCTTTCGATGAAAAAGATTAGAGAGTAAAAAAATTATGGCGGCACCAGATAACCAATCACAGTCCCAAAAGGCGCAAGCAAAGAAAAATGTCGTTCAGACTACCGGGCATGCCTGGGATGGCGATATTCAGGAATTTAATAATCCATTGCCTAATTGGTGGGTATGGGGCTTTTATGCATCGATAGTTTTTGCGATTATTTATTGGGTGCTTTATCCTGCATGGCCTGTCGGTCGTGATTACACCAAAGGTATAATGAATGATATTGAGTATACAACTGCGGATGGAAAGCATGTTGAAACGCATTGGAATACACGTGCGTTATACGAAAAAAATATGCAACAGGCACGCGCAGAGCAACAAAAATATATCGACCAACTAGCCGCTACCAGTATCGAAGATATCGCCAAAGATGAAGCGAAAAGCAGTTTCGCCTATTCAATGGCTAAAGTACTTTTTGCAGACAATTGCGCAGCATGCCATCAACCAGGGGGTGCCGGCGTTATTGGTTCATACCCTAATTTGGCAGACGATGACTGGTTATGGGGTGGTAGTTTCGAGCAAATCAAAACAACGATTACCGCGGGTCATAAAGGCTATATGCCTGGATTTAAAAAAACATTGAATGAAACTCAGATTGATGATGTTGCAGAGTATGTTTTAAGTTTATCCAAACACAAAACCGATAGAGTTAAAACTGCACGGGGTGAGAAAATATTTAATGGTCAGTCGGGTGGTTGTTACTACTGTCATACTAAAGCCGGCACCGGAATGTTATCGATGGGTTCAGCGAATTTAACCGACAGTGTCTGGACACTTGCTAATGTGCCGGCAGCAGAAGGCCTGGAAGCAAAAAAACACCAGGTGAAAAATGTTATCCGAAATGGTGTGCAGCGTAAAATGCCAGCCTGGAATGCGCGTTTATCGGAAACCCAAATTAAAATACTTGCATTCTACGTACACCAGTTAGGTGGCGGTCAATAAATTGACCTCTCGTCATTCCCGCGCTCGCGGGATTGGCGAGTGTTAATAGTGTAGGTCGTTATCCGCAGGCACAGCGCGTTAATATTTCGATTTAGAAATTATTCTGTAATTAGAGTCAACTTCAAAAAAAATGAAACAATTATCTCAAGATAGAGTGGGAAAGTAGTCATTATGGAACAGCAACGTGTTCCGATATTTCCACGGTCTGTAAAAGGGTTTTATCGTAAAGTAAAATCTTCAATCGTTATTCTTGCCTATGGTGTATATTTCCTGTTGCCATGGATTCCCTGGCACAGGGAAACCGGTATTTCTCAAGCCGTTATATTCAATCTTGATGCACATCGATTCGATATCTTTAATCTCACTATTTATGCCCAGGATATGTTTTGGGTTGCGGTTTTATTTGCATTTGCTGCGTTACTGCTATTTTTTGTCACCGGCATAGCCGGTCGGGTTTTTTGTGGCTATTTTTGTTTTCAAACCCTGTGGACCGATGTTTTTATGTACATTGAGCACTGGATACAGGGCGAGCGTCCTGTTCGAATCAAGTTAGCAAACTCGAAATGGACTTTAGAAAAAATAGTTAAAATAGGTCTAACCCATTTTTCATGGCTATTAGTTGCTTTTCTAACCGGCCTTGCCTTCACCTTATACTGGGGTTATGCGCCGGATTTAATAGTTCAGATTTTTACATTTAAAGCGCCGTTAGCAGCCGGTATTACGATTTTATTTTTAACTGCTACGACGTATGTTATGGCGGGTATTGCGCGTGAACAAGTGTGCACCTACATGTGTCCGTATGCGCGATTTCAAAGTGCGATGTTTGATCGGGATACCGTTATTGTAGCTTATGACTCCATTCGTGGAGAAGGTAGCAATGGCCGACATAAGCCAAGTAAAGAATTAATTAAACGCGATGATCGACAAGATCAAGGTTATGGCGATTGTGTTGATTGCGGATATTGCGTGCAAGTATGCCCAACCGGAATCGATATCCGAAATGGTTTGCAGTTTCAATGTATTACCTGTGCGCTGTGCATTGACGCCTGCGATACGATTATGACCTCGGTTGGATATCCGAAGGGACTGATTCGCTATTCATCAGAGGCAGAGGCAGAAGGTAAAAAAACCCGGTTTCTTAAACCGAAAACAATTGGTTATGGTGTGATACTGATTGTTGTGTTGAGCGCATTAATCTGGGGTTTGTATACGCGTACAGCGCTGGAATTAAGTGTACGTCAGGTGAGACAGCCATTGTTTGTGGTGCTGTCGAATGGTGATATTCAGAATCGATATGACATAAAAATGAATAACAAAACCGATAAAGCTATGGTACTTGCGTTGAGTATAAAGGGGCTTGATAAATCCATACTGAATTCTGGACGACATGAGAATATAAAGCTTGCACCCAGTAGCAGTTTAACCTTACATGTTAATGTTAAGTTGGCACCAGAGTTGATTAAGAAAGATAATCAGGCTTTTGAATTTGTGATAGTAAATGTAACTAATCATAATTCCAAATGGAAGCATAAAGCTAATTTCTCTACTCAGAAAATGAAAGTAAACTAGAATGCTAACGACGTCTTGGACCTAATACAGGTAGTATTATGGAAAAATTATTCTTAACCTTAGCCGTTGGTGTTGTGTTTATTGTTGTTACACATAGCATGCTACGTTTTCTTACGCGCATATCCAGTATGAAATCGGCCTTCATTGTTTTGCTGGTTATATGCGGAACCTATATACCACTGTTACTCATTGACTGGCCCGGCATTGATATTTTTGCCATTCAAATTTCGATCTATGGTATTACGGTTTACTTGCTTGCAATTTTACATAATCAGGACATTGAGCATAAAAAACAATTTTCTGATGGCGTTGTTGTTAAAAGGAAGTTGCATTGGGCTCCAGTAGCAATTGTTGGTTTTTTTGTTATTGTTGTCAGTGTCGATAGTGTTTTTATAACGATTGCTCAACAAGGCAGTGATTCATTATTACGTGACATGTTTATTCCCAAGCCGAAAAGCGGTTCTGATGCCAGTTCATATTTCCCGGGGATTATAAAACACAATTATCACGAAAAATATGACCAGTATAATCAGTTTCAGCAACGCCTTGACGAACAGCGCAAACGTGGCTGGGAAGTTAAGTATGGTTGGCTGGATACGCCAGTGGCAAAACAACAAGCTATATTTATTTTATCGTTAAAAGATGCCCAACAGCAGCCAATAGTTGATGCAAAAGTCACTGGCAGTTTTCAGCGTGGCAATACCAGCAAACAAGATCAAGCCGTGGTGTTAAATGAAACCAAGCCGGGAATTTATCGCGTTGATATAACGCTCTTATATCCTGGACGATGGGAATTATTGTTGAAAGTCAGAAGTCCTAAGGGCGATTATGATTTGAAAGCAACAACAGAAATTTCTAAATAATTTTTATATTTAGAAAATTTAAGAATCGGTACATTTTAACCGAATGAGTCATTCACATAGAAAAGTATTGACTATACCCCCGTCATCCCCGCGAAGGCGGGTATCCAGCCGATAAATTATTCCGCTAAGATCGTATTTGTACGGTAATGACGTGTTATTTAGTGCAGTTATGACATAATTAACAGCCAAACTTAAATGGTATTGATAAAAGAATTTTAATTAATGGCCACCGAAAAAACACCCTGTTTCCATTGTGGCCTCCCTTGCCCTGAACCTGGGCAAGGTATAAATCCTTATTCTGTAAAAATCACAGGCGAACAACGCGCCATGTGTTGCCCCGGTTGTCAGGCTGTCGCACAGGCGATAGTTGATAATGGTTTAGAGGATTATTATAAATATAGAACCGAAAAATCTATTAGCGCCGATAATTTAATCCCCGAAGAGCTGGAACAACTTCAGTTGTATGATAATTCCAGGTTACAACAACAATTTGTCAGCTCTTCCAGTGCTCACCCGGAAATTAAGAATGCATCATTAATGCTTGAAGGCATTGTTTGTGCTGCTTGTGTCTGGTTAAACGAACAACATGTTAGTCATTTAAACGGCGTTAAGTCTTTTGCAATTAACTATTCAACTCAACGCGCCAGAATTAGTTGGGATGACACTCAAATAAAATTAAGTGAAATTTTAAAGTCGATTTCTTCAATCGGCTATCGGGCACACCCGTTTGACCCGGGTAGACAGGAAGCGGTTCAAAAGCGTGAACGCCAACGCGCTCTGATTAGATTGTCCGTTTCAGGTTTAGGTGCCATGCAAGTGATGATGTTGGCGATTGCACTGTATGCAGGCGACTACAGTGGCATTGATGCGGATATGAAATACTTTTTCCGTTGGGTGAGTGCTTTAATTGCTACACCGGTTGTCTTTTACTCGGCACAAACTTTTTTTATCGGAGCCTGGCGCGATTTAAAACGCAAGAGCCTGGGGATGGATGTACCGGTCGCGTTAGCGATTGGTGGTGCCTATGTGGCAAGTTGCTGGGCGACACTGACAAATACAGGTCAGGTCTATTTTGATTCCGTTACGATGTTTACATTCTTTCTTTTAGTTGGGCGGTTTCTGGAATTACGTGCAAGACAACGCTCGAGTGAAGTTGCCGATGCTTTGGTTAAATTGTTACCGGTTATGGCGGCAAGAATAAATGCTAATGGTATAGAGCAAGTATTGGTAAACGAATTGCAACTGGATGACCTTGTTCGGGTCAAGCCGGGAGAAACGATTCCCGCAGACGGTGTAATCACAGAAGGAAATAGTAGTATCGATGAATCTCTGGTTACGGGTGAGTCTTATCCGTTACGCAGAATAGAAAGCGACAGTGTGATTGGCGGCACCGTTAATATTGAATCACCGCTGGTCGTGCGTATCACTAAAATAGGTGAAGAAACGGTATTAGCCGGTATTCAACGTTTGCTGGACCGCGCCCAAACAGAAAAACCGCATATTGCATTGCTGGCAGATAAAGTGGCGAGTATTTTTGTAGCTGTTATTTTAGTACTGGCAATTACGGTTGGTCTTATTTGGTGGCAAATTGATAGTGAACGCGCATTTTGGATTGTTTTGTCGATGCTGGTGGTGACTTGCCCATGTGCACTATCGCTCGCAACACCCGCTGCAATGACCGCAGCAACCGGTGCATTAACACGCCTGGGGATGTTAGTGACACATGCACATGCATTAGAAACGCTAGCGAAAGTTGATACTTTTGTTTTTGATAAAACCGGCACCTTAACCCATGGCAGCTTAGCCTTAAAAGAAACATCGGTAGTGGGCTCTTTTTCAGAAAACCAATGTTTCCAAATTGCAGCAAGTCTTGAGCAGGTCTCCGAACATCCTGTGGCAAAAGCCTTTCAGCATTTAGGCGTTGAATTACTTAAAATTGAAAGTGCTAATGCAGAAACGGGCTTGGGTATGGAGGCGATTGTTGATAATAAACGATATCGAATTGGTAAACGCAGTTGGGTAAGCACTATTGTTAAAAAAGATTTTCAAGATTTAGATGAAAAAAAATCGGGCCTTGAAATCCAGTCTAAAATCTATCTGGCAAATGAAAACGAATGGTTAGCAGTATTTACCATGGAAGATAAAATACGTGATGATGCCAGTGAAATGATTGAGCATCTAAATCATCATGGGATTAATACAATCTTACTCAGTGGTGATCAAGATAATGTCGTTTGTAACGTAGCAACCGCGTTGAATATTAAAACAAATTATTCAGAACAGAGTCCGGATAATAAATTAACGGTGATTAAAAACTTACAGCAGCAGGGACATGTTGTTGCAATGGTTGGTGATGGTGTCAACGATGCGCCAGTGCTAGCCGCGGCGCAAGTTTCAATAGCAATGGGCAGTGGAACTCAATTAGCGCAAGCGAGTAGTGATATGGTTTTATTAAGTGAAAATCTAAATCATTTACAAGAGAGTCTTCTGCATGCACGTAAAACAATTTTGGTGGTTAAACAAAATTTAAGCTGGGCGGTATTGTACAACTTAACGGCACTGCCATTAGCAGCACTAGGTTACATTGCGCCGTGGTTGGCTGCAATTGGAATGTCAGCGAGTTCATTGTTTGTGGTGCTAAATGCTTTGCGCTTGCTAAAGGTAAAATAAACTACAACGGCGTAACTTTTCGTTTGTAAACCTTAGTACTGTATACTCTGAAAATATGGAAATATTATATTTACTTATACCGCTCGGAATTTTAATTCTGGGTATTGCCATTGGTGCCTTTATTTGGGCGGTTAAATCTGGCCAATTCGAGGACTTGCAGGGACCTGCACATCGTATATTGATGGATGATGACGATCCGCTTATTCCCAAAAATCTTCGTCAAAAGCGAGGCCAGAATTTGGACCAGAATTTGACAGGGCAACAACAGCATCGCCAAAAGACTGAAAATTCAGATGAAAAGGCTAGCAAGTCGTAATCAATTCACTACACTAAATAGTGGTAATGAAGTAAATTGTTGTTTTTCCAAGCGAATAATATTAGAATTATCTAATATAGATTCTCGTTAATTAAGGACATATCATGAAAGAATGGTTCACGTTTCAAAATTTCCCGCTTACTTTTATTGTTATTTTAATCAGTCTTAGCATTTTAAGTGTTTTATCTGTTTTAATCGGCTAACCTGGGCAGATTCTGCTTTTCTTTGTTTGAACAATAATCAAGTTTACTTTAACTATTTCTGCTAACTGTTTGCTTTTTAATGCTTTTGTCCTATCCTTACTAAAAGGGTAAAGGATTTAAGCATTTGATTTTAAAAAGCACGTTTTCTCATAAATGGACTATGCGCTACATACAGCATGGTTTTTTTCTCGTACTGGCTCTCGTTGCAAATCCTACTTTTGCGATGGATGAGCTTGTTAGCGATGTCCGCGTTGTAATAGACGTCTCGGGCAGTATGAAAAAGAACGATCCTCAAAATCTCAGGTCTCCTGCGGTTCGTATGCTCGTTGGCTTAATGCCAGCGAAAGCGAAATCGGGTATCTGGACCTTTGGCAAATATGTCAATATGCAAGTAAAGCATGGGGCAGTGACTTCCAGCTGGAAGAAACTAGCGATGCTTGAGGCCAAAAAAATCCACTCACGTGGTTTATACACTAATATTGAAGAGGCTCTTCGAAAGACTAGCCGTGGTTGGGATAAACCGAATCGCAAGGAGCAGCGGCATCTAATTTTATTAACCGATGGAATGGTTGATGTTTCAAAAGACCCGCTCGAAAATGAAGCTTCAAGGAAACGGATCTTAAATAGTATCGTGCCGAAATTAAAAAAGGCAGGAGTGATAATTCACACTATTGCGTTATCTTCTAATGCAGACAAGAAATTAATGTCAGCATTATCAGGCATTACAGACGGCTGGTATGAAGCCGTTGATAATGCCGAAGATCTACAACGAGCATTTTTGCATATATTTGAAAAATCCACCAATGTCGATACGGTACCCCTCGATAATAATAATTTTTCAATTGATAATTCCATTAAAGACATGACCGTATTGGTGTTTCGTAAACCCAATGCCTCTGAGACTAAACTCACTACACCCGCTAAAACAAAATGGAGCTATAAAAATCATCCTAAGAATGTTAGTTGGCATCAAGACACTGGATACGATCTTATATCAGTAAAGAATCCCGAGGTGGGTAAGTGGTTAATTAACGCTGCAATCGATCCGGAAAATCGGGTCATGGTTGTGACCAATTTAAAGCTTGCGACTGGCAATTTCCCCAATAATATTATGTACGGTGATACCTTAAATTTAACCGCTAAGTTAATCCAGGATGGTAAAACAGTTACCCAGGAACGTTTATTAAATCTAGTAAAATTTAACGTTTATAAACACACGGGAGCTGATAAGCCCGACGCACATCCCACTCAAGCCGCGCCTCAAGACGACAGCGGAGCAAAGAGTCAAACGCCTATGTTAGACGATGGTAGTGCTTCAGACCAGTTAGCCGGAGACGGAGTTTATTCTGTTGCATTTAATACCGACCAGACATCAGGTGATGTGACATTAATTTTTCAGGCAAAGTCAACGGCCTTTGAAAGGGAAGTACGTCATATAATAAAAATCCATGATACTCCGGCAGATTTAAATATTACCCAACAAGCTGATGGTCAATTTAAATTAGAGGTTGCGCCGAGAATGGAATTGCTGATTCCGCATACTGTTTCAGTTCAAGTAAGATTGCCTGATGGTAGTAAAAAAACATTACAACAAGATGACGATGATAAATGGTCATCTTTAATGGCTAAAGAGCATGCCGGTAAACGGATTACTGTTACTCTAGTTGGCACACGTGTTAATGATAAACCTTTTCAGGTTGATTTTGATAAAGTATTAAAAGTATCTACGACAGGTGAGCAACATTTATCATTAGATTTACAGGCTTCGCATGCTCCGGTTGCACCACCGGCAGTCCCTGGTGCATCCAAAGATCATCATGCCCCAGTTGCGGCACCTCACCCTATACCGGAAATACATGCCCCTGCTCCGCATGCACAGGAAGCAGAAGATGCACATGCCAACAAGGATGCGCATGAAGCCGCCGTTCCTGAACAACATGAGGAAGGCTTTAATTGGTTATCAACAATGATGATTATTATCTATGCCAATATTTTGTTAGCACTCCTCGGTGGCATTGGTTATTTTGTTTGGCGTAAGCGTAAGGTGAAGAATGAAAAAGAACAGGAAGAAATGAGCATATGAGTGATCCCGGTTCATCTTGGCTTAATATCAATGCGCTGATAATTGTATCGGAAATAGCGGCTCTGTTAGCAGTTATACTGATTGTGTTATTTATTTTATCTTATCGTAAACGTTCCAGGATGAAAGCATTATCAGTTGATTTTTTAGGCGACGTCAAAAGTAATGGAGCTCAACGGGAACAGGATATAAAGAAAAAATTTGCAGAAGCGACCAGTATGGAAACTGCCGAGATAGACATACTAGTTGAAACTTTAGTTAACGCCGAAAAAAAAGCGTATTTGCACATTGCTCAGCTTTACATGGGGTATAAACCCGAATCATTAGGTGATTTAGAAGAAGAGGTTAAAAATATATCTGAAAATTATATTGGTATTATTGAAAAAGTATCACATAACTCAGTGGCTGATGATAGTGCCGATATAGTTGATGGTAGTGATGACATGAGTGATGGTGATGATGCCTCTATACGCGAATTAAAGAAACAGGTTACTTTTTTAAGAGAAGAAAAGAAAACGCTTAAATTAAAAAATGAGCAACTCCAGGCCGATTTTGAGGCTTCGGTGGATTCAATCGAACGTATGACAACTGAATTTGCGAACATGTATGAAGGTGGGTCGAAAGACGGAGAAAAACGTATTAAAAATGAAATGTATCAACTTCGTCAAATATTATCGAAAAAAATTGGTGTGACCTCAGCTGAGGGCGACATTAGTGAAAACTTAGAAGCGGAAGATATACCCGATATGGAACTCACTTCTGATACGGATAAACCATCTGATACGGATAAACCATCTGACACGGATAAAACTGAATAAGTAACGGCAAAATAGTCGCATAAAAAATTATGCAGACAAAAAAAGCCCCTCTTTATTTTGTAAAGAAGGGCTTTTTAAGTATTGCGGCTTAACTAATTCAGACCATAGCAAGGCGTAATTTTTTTATCGCATTATTTTCAAGTTGACGAATGCGTTCAGCAGAAATACTGTACTCAGTCGCAAGTTCTTGCAAGGTTGATTTATCTTCATTTAACCAGCGACGTTGAACAATATCCTGACTACGTTTATCGAGACCCGCCAAAGCGTTTTGCAGTCTGTTACTTTCAAATTCGTTCTGGCTATCTTGTTCAATTGCAGCAGATGGTTCGGTGCTCATATCGACAAGGTAAGTCGCTGGTGATGGATGTACAAAATCGGAATCATCATCATCATTGCTGTTATCAAAGCCAATATCACTACCGGTTAATCGAGATTCCATTTCGTAAACATCTTTAGTGGTAACACCAAGATCTTTTGCAACCGAGACAACTTCTGCATGATTAAACCACGCCAGACGTTTTTTAGACGAGCGTAGATTAAAAAACAGTTTACGTTGAGCTTTAGTTGTAGCAATTTTTACGATACGCCAGTTGCGTAACACAAATTCATGAATTTCAGCACGTATCCAGTACACGGCAAATGAAACCAAACGGACACCTTTGTATGGATCAAAACGTTTAACGGCTTTCATTAACCCAATACTACCTTCCTGGATAAGATCGGCTTCAGAAAGTCCGTAACCTGAATAGCTACGTGCAATATGCGCAACAAAACGTAAATGTGAGACAACAAGCTTTTGAGCGGCTTTTAAGTCGTTTTTGTCATGCAAACGTACAGCGAGTTCATGTTCTTGTTCCGCTGTTAAAATAGGAATTTGACGTGTTACGTTGTTATACGCAGTTAAGTCGCCTAGTGGGACAGCAAGTCTTAGTTCATTATTCATCGAGTTTAGTACCTCAATAATTTAAAGTTAATCGTATATTAGCACTCACAAGATTGGAGTGCCAACTTTTGCTTAAGTTCAATTAGAGTTTATTAATATTGAGTTATTTTATATTGTAAAATCAGTTGCTTAGGTTTGTTAGCCTTAACCTGCCGATTGTAATGCCGCCACATTGACCTGTAAAGGGCCTTCACTGGTATTGACTGAGACCTGGTTGCGACCATTTTCCTTAGAAAAATACAGGGCTTTATCGGCTAAATTGAGGAATCTGCTGAGTGGCTGGTTGGGGTGATCTTCACTACAACACATTCCGATACTTACCGTAATATCAACGCCACCCGGTTTTAAGGACTCGACTACTGAACGTAACCTTTCAGCGCGTCGAACCGCATTTTCATAGTCATTATCACGAAATAAGATACAAAATTCTTCACCTCCAAAGCGGACAACCATTGCATTATCATCAAAGAATTTATCAAGTTCGGTTCCTAAATCTGCTAATACATGATCACCGGTAATGTGGCCGAGGCTATCATTAATATATTTGAAGTGATCGATATCGAGCAGGAGTCCCCAAACAGGTTGTTTACTGGATTCGCGGATGTAGTTTTCACCATTATCGAGTAAATAACGTTTACTGCGCACACCGGTTAAGCTATCCGTTGCCGCAATCCAGCGCATGGTTTCAGCTTGTAATTTTAAAGCATTGTATTGGTGCTTAATAAGTAAGAGTGCCCTGACTCGAGCGATCATGACTTGTTCTATCAATGGTTTGGTTACGTAGTCATTGGCACCTGCATGGAAAACCTCGACCTGGGTTTGTTCATCATCGGTACTGGTTAAAACAAGCACCGGAAGCTCTTGCTGGGAGTGATGTAATTTTGCACGAATGGCGTGGAGTAAATCGCCACCCGTCATTTTTCCCATAAGGTAGAAATCGGTTATAACCAAATCGAAGTCATTTTCGCCATCATTCTCATTGGCAATCAGAATCGTGAGACCTTCTTCTGCATTTGTAACATGGGTAACTTTTAAGCCCTGTTTTTCCAACATTTTAATGGTGACAGTTGCTGCTGTTTTACTGTCTTCAACATAGAGAATTTTGCCGACTAAACCCGAGTTACGTTGCATGAACGAGCGAATAAAGGTACCAAAGGCCAGATAGCCATCGGATTTATCAAAATAATCGGTAACCCCGGCTTCGAAACCCTCGCGTAACAGGCGCGAGTCAGCATCACCGGAAACAACAATAACTGGGGTATAGCTGTGTGTACCCGAACTACGAATTTGTCGGCTTAAACCGAGACCGTCCATATCAGGTAGTAACAGGGAAGTGGTTACTAAGTCGAAAGCTTCGTTTTCCATTGCATCAATCGCTTCTTTTGCAGAAGCAACGCCAACGATTTCAGTATTACTTAATTCCTGTTTGAGCATCCGTGAAAGTAAGGTACGGGAAACAGAGGAGCCATCTACGACCATTATTCTTTTTGTTTTTTCAGCCATATATCTTTTAATTACGTAAGTTGATTAGTGGAACATTGTATAAAAAGCCGATTAGGCTCTATAAACAGTATTTTAACCTTGAACATGAATTATTAAACCTTAACAGCATTGTTCAGGAAAGTTCTCTAAGTCTAGCTTAAATATAGAATTATGTAGGCTCTATTTCGCGCAAATGACGCTCAACCGCTACCCATGAGCCCGTTAATCCCAATAGGATACTGCCACCAATAAGCCAAATTGTGCTGTTGAGATCGATGACCTGCATTTTAAAATTGCTGTCATAGGACTGGGTGAGGGCTTCAATGGGGCCGCTGACCAGTAGTAGCGAGCTAATAACCAATGCTAACGCGATTAAGCCTCCAAACAAGCCGTACCAAAAGCCACTATAAAGAAAGGGGCGACGAATAAATCGGTCGGTACCGCCAATGAGTTTAATGATGACAATTTCTTCACGTCGGTTCTGAATGGCCAGCCGGATGGTGTTACCAATAACGAGTAATACAGCAAGTGCGAGTAATCCCGTTAAAATAACCACACCGCGGCGGATAATATCCATAATAGAGTAAAGCCGTTTAATCCATTGCATATCCAGTTGGGCAATATCGACATAGGGCCTGGATTGAAGCTGCTCTACCAGGCGCTGGGTAGAATTGGCATTGGAGTCGGTTAATGAAGGTTGAACCACTATCACCGCCGGCAATGGATTGTCTTCGAGGGCTTTTAAGGCATTACCAAAACCGGATAGCTGTTTAAATTCCTTGAGTGCTTGCTCGCGGGAAATGTACTGAATTTTGTTTATTTGCGGCATCCCTTTTAACTGACTAACCAGTTGTTGTGCCTGTTTGTCGGTGGTGGATTTTTTCAAGAATAAGGAAATTTGTACCGCGCTATCCAGGTCACCGCTGACAGTTTGTAGATTTTGTAATACAAGATGTAAACCAGCCGGCAACGCCAGGGCAATACCGATTACTGCCGAGGTCATTAATGAGGAAAAAGGGCTGCGCGTCAGTTGTCCCAGGCTATAAAAGAAAACCTGTAAGTGACGCAATAAGTACGTTTGTAGCCAGTTTTTCATACCGAGCTACTCGATAACGGTTGGGCAGTATCATTGCTAAGGCGGGCATTGTTTAAGGTTAAGACCCGATAGGGTAAATGAGTAATCAGGTCGATATCGTGGCTGGCAATCAGTACGCTGACGCCCACTTGAGAAAATTGCTCGAAGATACCCATTATTTCACGCGATAATTCCGGGTCGAGGTTACCGGTCGGCTCATCGGCTAATAATAACGGTGGTTTGTTGACAACGGCACGGGCAATCCCGACGCGTTGTTGTTCACCACCGGATAATGTTACCGGGTAGGCTCGTTCTTTACTCAGTAAACCAACTTTATCGAGTGAGGCGCGGACCTTTTTGCCAATTTCGTGGTGAGATAAGCCGCTAATCACGAGGGGCAGAGCAACGTTGTCAAACACGGTACGGTCAAACAATAATTGATGATTCTGGAATATCATGCCCACATTGCGGCGATGAAAAGGAATTTTGCCACGCGAGATTTTTGCCAGATTCTGACCATTAACAATCACCTGGCCACGGCTTGCACGCTCGATTAAGGCAATCAATTTAAGCAAGGTACTCTTACCTGCACCCGAATGCCCGGTTAAAAAAGCCATTTCGCCCGGGCTTAGATGAAAGTTGATATCTTGTAACGCATCGAAACCACCGGGATAACGTTTTGAGGCATGGCTAAAGCGAATCATGGTTTTTTATCTCTAACTCTAATCTGCTGTGACGCTGAACAGGGCTTCGATAAATTCATTTGCATCAAAAGCACGTAAATCATCAATGCCTTCGCCAACACCGATAAAGCGTATCGGCAACTTAAGCTTTTGCGCGATAGAAAAAATCACTCCACCTTTAGCCGTTCCATCGAGTTTGGTTAAGCAAATGCCGGTTAAATTAACCTTTTGATTAAATTGCTCTGCCTGATTCAATGCATTTTGTCCGGTACCGGCATCAACAACGAGCAAGGTTTCATGGGGTGCTTTGGGGTCGATTTTTTTCAATACACGAATGACTTTTTCCAACTCATCCATTAAGTGAGACTGGGTGTGCAAACGGCCGGCAGTATCTGCGATTAATACATCAATCTTGCGGGCTTTAGCCGATTCAAACGCATCGTAAATAACGGAAGCACTGTCGGCACCTTGAGCCTGGGCTACAACCGGGATGTTATTGCGTTCTCCCCAGGTTTGTAGTTGTTCCACTGCGGCAGCCCGAAAGGTATCTCCTGCGGCTAACATTACCGACTTACCCGCTCGCTGAAGATGTTTAGCCAGTTTGCCGATAGTGGTGGTTTTGCCAACGCCGTTAACGCCCACCATTAAAATAACAAAAGGGCTGGTGTCATCGGGAATGGTCAGTGCGCTATCACAGGGTTGTAAGATAGCCGCCATGTTTTCGCGTAGTGCAGTATTAAGGGCTTCACTATTTTTTAGCTCTTTACGTGACAGGCGTTGTTCTAAATCATCAATTATTTGGCGGGTTGCATGCACGCCGATATCCGCCATGATGAGAGTGTCTTCAATTTCCTCTAATAAATCAGCATCAATTGATTTTCCCTGAAATACACTCGTGAGATTACCCGTAAGGCTGCTTCGCGTGCGCGACAGGCCGTGCTTTAAACGCCCAAAAAATCCGCGCTTGTCTTCAGCTGTAGTCTCACCGGTTGCAACCTCGTCAGTTGCTGTAACCTCACTAGCGCTTTTATTTTCTTTGTTTTTTGATTTTTTGAAACTAAACATGCTTTAATAAGTCGTAGTATGATGTTGTATATAGTGTAAGTCCCTATCCTATCAAACTAGTCGACTTGCCGTTAGTCTTTATAAGGTTAATTCCAAAGGAATTGTATGAAAAAAATATTACCTGTTGCCCGTCCAATTGCGAACACTTTTACTCTTGGTATAACCCTTCTATTGGGCAGCATAAGTCTCGCTGCTGTTGCAGTAGAGTCAAAAGCGGTAAAGCCTGAAGTTTATGAAACAACACTCGAAAACGGATTGAAAGTTATTGTGAAGCCCGATCGGCGTGCACCTACCGTCGTTGCCCAGGTTTGGTACAAAGTGGGTAGTGCATATGAATTTGGTGGCACCACCGGACTTTCACATGTGTTGGAACATATGATGTTTAAAGGCACTAAAAAAATTCCTTCTGGTAAATTTTCAAATATCATTGCAGAAAATGGCGGTAGAGAAAATGCATTTACCAATCAAGATTACACAGCCTATTTTCAACAACTGGAAAAGAGTCGTTTACCAATAAGTTTTGAATTAGAAGCCGATAGAATGCGCAATCTAACCTTGCCTGAAGAAGAATTTAACAAAGAATTACCGGTTGTCATGGAAGAACGTCGCATGCGTACCGATGACAAACCACGCTCACTCACCTATGAGCAATTTAATGCCACTGCCTTTATCAGTAGTCCATATCATCATCCGGTTATTGGCTGGATGGATGATCTTAAAAATATGAAAATTACGGACTTAAAAGCATGGTATCAAAAATGGTATGCGCCAAATAATGCTACCCTGGTTGTTGTAGGTGACGTAGAACCGGCTGAAGTCTTTGCGCTGGCGAAAAAATACTATGGGCCGCTCAAGCCGAGTGAAAACATTCCTGTTTTAAAACCACGTTTGGAAGCGCCTCAATATGGTGAACGTCGCATTACCGTAAAAGTACCGGCGAAACTTCCGTATTTAATTATTGGTTACAAAGTCCCGTCTTTAAATACAGCCGAAAATAACTGGGAACCTTATGCCCTGGAAGTATTAGCCGGTATTTTAAGTGGTGGCGATAGCGCGCGGTTACCCAAAGAGCTGGTGAGAAAATCACAAATTGCAGCGAGCGCCGATGTTGGTTATGACATGGTTTCAAGGCAGTCAGGATTATTTATTTTCGATGCCATTCCATCGGCAAAATTTTCTGTGGCTGATGTTGAAAAGGCGTTATACGAACAACTTGAATTATTGAAAACCAGTCTTGTAACCGACAAAGAATTACAGCGTATCAAGGCGCAGGTTATAGCGAGCGATGTGTACGAAAAAGATTCTATCTTTTATCAGGCGATGTCGATCGGTACATTAGAAACCGTAGGGCTTCCCTGGTCGGTCGCGAATGAATACGTAGATAAAGTCCGTGCTGTTACGGCAAAACAAATTCAACAAGTCGCAATAAAATATTTTGGTGACTCACAAAAAACAGTGGCTATCCTGGAGCCGATAAAAGCAAGTGCAAATCCAGCTCAAAGCACTCATGCATCAATTAATTAGGAATACAAAAATGGCGTTACGGAATTTATTTTTAGTTTTACTTTTAGGTGGCTTGAGCGTTGGTTGTTCGCCCGATGTTGACCCGGCTAGTGACGTTGCAACTACAACAATAACAAGCAGTAAGGGAGACGGCGTAAAAATACAGTCATGGAAATCAAGTAAAGGTGCAAAAGTGATGTTTGTGAACGCACCACAATTACCAATGATTGATATTCGTTTAGTGTTTAATGCCGGAAGTGCTCGCGATGGCGAACAAGAGGGTATTGCAAGCTTAACAAATTCAATGTTATCTCAAAGTGCGGGTGAGTGGACGACAGATGAAATTGCCGAACAATTTGAAGCAGTAGGCGCTAATTTTTCAACCTCTGCGCTACGTGATATGGCCGTTATGAGTCTACGTAGTTTAACCGATGAAAAGTTACTGCGTCAGGCGATTGATACTTTTAAAGTCGTAGTCGCAAAGCCTGGTTTTAAACCGGATGAAGTTGAACGTAAAAAAGCCCATCAGCTTATTTCTATTCAAAACCAACTACAATCCCCCGGTAGTATCGCGGACAATACATTTTACCAGCAGGTCTTCAAGGGTCACCCGTACGCACACCCTACGGTGGGTACTAAAGAGAGTGTTACCGAGATTAGCATAGATGATATGAAACGTTTTTATCATCGCTACTATGTGGCAGCAAACTTAACGGTAGCCATAGTAGGCAATATCGACACCGAGCAGGCGCATGCCTTAGCTGAAGAATTAACTGCAGGGTTAGAACAAGGTGAGCCTGCTGCAAAATTAGCTGAACTTCAATTACCTGATGAAGCACAAACAGTACATAAAGAATATGCTGCAACCCAGACGCATATATTAGTCGGCCAACCCGGCATGAAGCGTGGTGATGTCGATTATTATAATTTATATGTTGGTAATCATATTCTAGGTGGCAGTGGGTTTGGTTCGAGAATAATGCAGGAAATACGCGAGAAGCGTGGTTTGGCATACAGCAGTTATAGTTATTTCTTGCCGATGCAAGTGCAGGGACCGTTTGTTATGGGCCTGCAAACTAAAACCGCAAAAACAACAGAGGCCCTGGATATATTAAATAAAACCTTATTAGACTTTATTGAAAAAGGGCCAACCAGGGAAGAGTTGGAGCATTCGAAAAATAATATCACTGGTGGCTTCCCCTTGCGGGTCGATAGCAATAAAGATATCACCGAATATTTAGCTGTGATCGGTTTTTATGATTTACCACTAGACTATTTGAATGCGTTTAACGAGAAAGTAAATGCAGTCACAGTCGACTCGATTAAAGAAGCGTTTAAACGCCGAATACATCCGGATAAATTAACCACGGTTACTGTTGGTACTAAAACTTAGTCGTTTGCGAATATGACTAAACATTCGCAAAATAGCATACGCATTATTGCTGGACAGTGGCGTGGTCGAAAGCTCGATTTTGCCAAGGTAGAGGCTATTCGTCCTACCCCCGACCGGGTCAGGGAAACATTGTTTAACTGGCTCGCGCCGATGATTCGGGGAGCGAATTGTCTGGATTTATTTGCCGGTAGTGGGGCCTTAGGCTTCGAAGCTTTATCACGTGGAGCTGAATCAGTGGTGATGTGTGATAGCAATCCAAAAATTATCACAACTCTTAAAGAGCAAGCTCAATTATTAAAAGCAAGCAAAGCGACCATTCTACAAACGGATGCTCCTGGTTTTTTAAATCGAAATACCCAAAAATTCGATTTGATATTTTTAGACCCACCTTTCGATTCGGATTTATTAAAAACGTGTCTGGAAATACTCACCACTAAAAACTGTTTAAATGAAAGTGCGCTGGTTTACATCGAAACGCATGCCAAGGTGGAATTGCCTGCAACGCCAGATAACTGGATATTGCATCGAGACAAGCAAGCGGGCGGTGTAGCTTATTCTTTATTTATAACAGAGTAAGATATAGGGTATAATTTATTTATGAAACGCATTGCAATCTATCCAGGAACGTTTGATCCTATTACCAACGGGCATACGGATCTTATTGAGCGAGCAACACATTTGTTTGATAAGGTTATCGTTGCTGTTGCTAGAGCTTCGAGTAAATCCCCTGTTTTTAACCTGGATGAGCGAGTGTCACTGGCCAGCGAAGTACTGAGTGGACTTGAAAATGTCGAAGTTTGTGGTTTTGATATTTTGCTTGTTGACTATATGAAACAGAAAAACGCCACTATTATTTTGCGCGGGTTAAGGGCGGTATCAGATTTTGAGTACGAATTTCAACTAGCGAGTATGAACCGGCATTTAAGTGATCAGGTTGAAACGATTTTTCTGACTCCAGCCGAGCAATACACTTTTATCTCCTCAAGTTTAGTAAGGGAAATAGCCCGTCTAGGGGGGGATGTTTCGCTGTTCGTTAATCCCAAAGTTGTAGCTGCGCTGAAAGCACAATTAGGCTAAAATAACCTCTGTTGTTAAATATTTATTTTTTCCAGATACCGTTCCTATTCAAGAGATCCCATGGCCTTATTTATTACCGATGAATGTATAAATTGTGATGTATGCGAACCAGAGTGCCCTAATGGAGCCATTACTCAAGGCGATGAAATTTATGATATCGCCCCGGATTTATGTACTGAATGTGTTGGGCATTTTACAGAGTCACAATGTATTGAAGTGTGCCCGGTTGATTGTATTTTGTTAGACCCTAACCACAAAGAAACTAAGGAAGAGTTAACCGCAAAGTATGAGCAGCTGGTTGGCAAGGCTTAGTCGTTAAAATCAATATTTTAAAATTTGATTAGTGGTTTACGTGATTATATAAATTGTCATTGCGAGCAATTGCGCGACAATCTTTTGTGATGATACCTTTACTCTTTCAGATTGCGGCGCTATCGTTCGCAATGACGAAATAAAAATAGTCACGAAATTTAAATTTTGTAAATAATGAGTGGACTACAGAAATGATTAGTAATAAGCCTCCATCTTTATTTTTATATATACTTCTTACAGTATCTATATTCATAAACACTTCAACGGTTAATGCAAAGTCACCCAGCCAGGCCGCCATCGCAACGGCGCATCCCCTTGCTACTCAGGCAGGAGTTCAAATACTAAATCAAGGTGGTAATGCATTTGATGCTGCAGTGGCGATCAGTGCCACCCTTGCAGTTGTAGAGCCGTTTAGCTCGGGAATGGGTGGCGGTGGTTTTTGGTTATTGCACAATGCCAAAACTAAAAAATATATTATGGTTGATGGTCGAGAAACAGCGCCATTAGCCTCTAGCGAAAAAATGTATCAGGATGCGCGAGGTAATGTAATACCCGGAGTATCAATAAATGGTGCTCTTGCTGCCGGTATTCCTGGAGAACCTGCGGCATTAGTACACATTGCAAAAACATATGGTCGTTTGCCGTTAAAACAATCATTGGCTCCGGCAATAAGCGTTGCACACAATGGTTTTAGAGTTTCACCAATGTATCAGCGTATGGCTGGCTTTAGATTAAAGTCCCTACAAAAATATCCCGCTGCGGCAAAAGTATTTTTACATCGTAATCAGGTGCCTGAGCTGGGCTATCTTATAAAGCAAACAGACTTAGCGAATACTTTAAAAGCGATGGCCGACTTTGGTGCAGCAGGTTTTTATCAAGGCGATATTGCACAGGCCTTAGTAAGAGGAACTAAAGCAGCGGGTGGAATCTGGTCAATGAAAGATTTGGCGCAATACAGAATAAAAGAACGCCAGCCGATAGTCGGTCAATACAAAAAATTTAAAATAATTTCTGCAGCACCACCATCATCGGGTGGTATTGCCCTGGTCACGATGCTTAATATTTTAGAGCAATATGAGTTAGAAAAGATGTCACCAGCACAACGTATGCACATTGTCGTTGAAGCAATGCGTCGAGCTTATCGAGACCGGGCAGAATTTTTAGGTGACCCGGATTACATTACGATTCCGGTGAAAAAATTACTGAGTAAAACCTATGCCAAACAATTAACTAATTCAATATCCTTGAATAAGGCTACTGACAGTTTAGAATTAAAACCAGCTTCACCAATTCCGCAAGGCCAACATACAACACATTTTTCTGTAGTGGATAAAGAAGGTAATAAAGTATCCGCAACTCTCAGTATTAATTTTCCATTTGGCTCTGGTTTTATGCCGCCTGGAACCGGGGTTCTACTCAACGACGAAATGGATGATTTTTCTTCCAAACCGGGTGTACCCAATGTATATGGTTTAGTAGGGAATCTAAACAATGCGATTGCCGCAGGCAAACGCATGTTATCGAGTATGTCACCCACTATCGTTGAAAATACAAATAACAAGGACTATGCCGTTATTGGTACTCCTGGAGGTAGCCGAATTATTACAATGGTCTTACATGGTATTCTTGGTTTTGTAGAAGGCAAGTCTGCGCTAGATTTAGTGAGTATGCCACGTTATCACCATCAATATTTACCCGATAGCATTCAGGTTGAGCCCAATGCGATTACTGATGAAGTGCGAGCCGAAATGTTGTTTAAGGAACATCAGTTTAAAAACTTAAATAATCGTTATGGAAATATGCAAGTGGTAATAAATAAAAATAATAAAATCGATGCAGCTAGCGACCCGCGAGGTGAAGGTATGGCTGTGATTGTTAAATAAGTTTGGTTAAAATTCTATAGTAAAAGTCTGCTTTTAATCAGATTCAAGTTAAAATCGAAGACCAATGAATTTGTGAAATGTGACGTGCATTTATTCTAAAAGCCATTCTTGTAATGTAAATTATCCTTACCATTAGGAAAACTCCTGTTATAATCGGGCAATCAACGATGGAGTACTTTTTTGAACCTGAAACAAATAAAGATGGCACTCTACTCTTTATATTTGACCAATATATATGGACTCAAATTAAAAAAGACTCAGAGCAATGCCGAAAAAAAGAAACTTCGCCTGGAATATGGCAATTTAATCCTTTCCAGACTTAATATAGAAGTGAGTGTTTCAGGTCTTGATAAAGTTGACCCGAATGGACAGTATCTTCTCCTGTCAAACCATCGTAGTATTATCGACCCTTGCATTGTGGAGGTTGCACTAAAAGATACTAATATCTTAGGCTTATGGGTAGCAAAAAAAGAACTTTATTATTCATTTTTCTTTGGACTCTTCGTGCGTAATGGTGGCGCTATTTTACTGGATAGAGACTCAAAGCAAATGAGTCAATTCTTTAAAGCAGTTAAATCAGGTTTAAGTACTGGTGCTTCAATTTTTGTATTTCCGGAAGGTACGCGGAATAAACAGGGTACTGACCTTACCGAATTTAAGGAAGGGTCCCGCGTTATTGCAATGAAAAATCGTTTGCCGATTCTGCCGGTATACATCAAAACAAATAGCAATGAAATATTACATGCCGCAATTAATAAACGCGAAAAAGGATTGCGAATAGAAGTTGAATTTGGTGATGTTATAGATTATCAGGATAGATCCATTAGTCTAGAGCAAGCATATAGAACAATGTTTAGTACCGAATAGAATTTTTATTTAAATATTGGTAACTTAAACTTACATCGATAGAGCTTATTTGTATGCGAAGTTTATTTTTGACGTTGAGTGCAGCAAGTGATTCGTGCTGTGACTGAACGTCGACTATTGTTAAATAATTTTAGGTATTATCTATGCTAAATGTATTTCTTTATACTATTTAGGAATAGCACGATGAATATAAATATATTCACCGGGCTATATATGGTAATTGGTATTTTACCAGGATCGATATGGTAAAAACTTACCATTCAAGGTGACGACTACACGATCACCCGCCGGATTTTCTTCTTTATCTATATTCATCGAAAAGTCGATAGCGCTCATGATGCCATCGCCAAATTTTTCATGAATTAATTCTTTGATCGTTTCTCCATAGACGCCAACAATTTCGTACCAGCGGTAGATGACGGGATCGGTAGGAACCATTTGATCCCACTTTTTATTTGGGAACTCTTGTAACGCAGCAGAAAGTTCTGCACCCATTCCAAGAGCTTCAGCAACAGCATCAGCTTCAATTTTTTCCAGGTGATTCATGCCCAGACAGGCTGAACAGATGTATTCGGGCGAAAGACCGGCCTTCCCGGCAAGTACAGTCCAGCTTATATCTTTTTCTTTTTTAACTGTAAGAATGACTTCTTTCATTTCACTTTTATTCATAAATAATTCCTCATTTGCTGGTAATAGTCGTGTAGCTCAATTGTTAACCTGATTGGTAAAAGCAATTGTGGTGCCAGACAGAAAAACTTACTTATAAACAATAGGTTAAAATTTATTTGCCTTATATTGGTGCGAAAATATGCTAATTTTGTCTGGATTGTCCGACATTGTCGTCATTGACTGGATTTTTGCACGAATAAATTCAAGAAAGTGTAATTTATATCAATAAAAACAAATAGATAGATAAGTGGCATGATCGCTGCATCGTCTCCAGTATAGACAATTTGAGGATTTATCATGAGTGCCAGCATCAGCGTTGATTACATCAGTCATATCTATAAAGGCCAGACATCGCCTACTTTGAAGGACATTGCTTTAACGTTTTCTCCAGGTGAAAAAGTGGCATTAATTGGGCGTAGTGGTTGTGGCAAATCCACGTTGCTACACATGCTGGCTGGCCTGCTTATACCCAGTGATGGCTGTGTTCGAATTAATAGTCATCAGGTTACCCGTCCAAGTGCTAAATGGAACATGATGTTTCAGAAACCTTCGCTCTATCCCTGGATGAATGTGCAAGAGAATGTTGCGCTGGGTTTAACCCTCGCAGGTCAAACGGATCCTGAGAAGATAGTGGGTCTGCTGGAACTGGTTGGCTTGAGTGATAAGGCTGAAGAAAATGTGCAGAGTCTCTCCGGCGGACAACAGCAACGCGTTGCGCTGGCACGTTCTTTGGCAACTTCTCCCGAACTATTATTACTTGATGAACCTTTTTCAGCGCTGGATGCCTTTACTCGCGCATCGTTGCAGGATGAAGTGAGTCTGATCGTATCAAAGCAGGATCTTACGATGGTGATGGTTACTCACGACATAGATGAGGCGGCGGCAATGGCTGATCGGGTTTTAATTATGTCGGCTAATCCGGGTTGTATTGTTGGCGAGGTAAAAATCGACCTACCTTATCCACGTGACCGTTCGTCCACGGAGTTCAGTCAAGAACGTGAATCACTGATGAAAAAATTTGAGATATTGGTCGGTGACCATTCAGTTGCTCTAGTAGCAAAAACGGGCACTGATAAAAGCAAATCAGAGGCGGCTTAATTTACGCCTCCTGTAAATAAAACATATCCCCTAATGACACAACTTACAAAGGTAATCACTATGAGCAAGCGTAAAGATGATGAACTGGAATATTTACAAAAGCACGAGATGAACCGAAGAGACTTTGTGCTCGACATGCTGGCGATGGGTGGTTTGGCTGCAGGAATGACGCTACCGGGTATGAGTATGGCAAACATGCTCCCGCCTGATGATGAAGTGGTACGTATCGGTTATCTACCGATTACCGATGCGACGGCATTGCTGGTAGCGCATGGTATGGGATTCTTTAAAGATGAGGGTTTGGTAGCAGAAAAGCCTACATTGATTCGCGGCTGGTCGCCGCTGGTCGAAGGTTTTGCCGCGGGTAAATTTAATCTGGTTCACTTGTTGAAACCGATTCCGGTATGGATGCGTTATAACAATAATTTCCCGGTCAAGATTATGTCATGGGCACACATAAATGGTTCGGCCTTAGTCGTTGGTAAGCATGTCGATGCTCAAGATTTTAAAGATCTTGGCGGAAAACAAATAGCCGTTCCTTATTGGTATTCAATGCACAATATTGTGCTGCAAATGGGTTTACGTAGTGCAGGACTTACCCCTGTTATTAAAGACCAATCGGCACCGCTTGCTGCAAACGAAGTTAACTTAATGATTATGCCTCCACCTGACATGCCGCCTGCACTGGCAGCGAAAAAGATTGATGCTTTTATTGTGGCCGAGCCGTTCAATGCTTTTGGTGAAATGAAAGCCGGTGGCAAGATATTACGTTTCACGGGTGACATGTGGAAGAATCATCCTTGTTGTGTAATCTGCATGAATGAAAATACGGTAAAAGCTAAACCTGAGTGGACGCAAAAAGTAATGAATGCAATTGTTCGTGCGGAAGTTTATGCACAGGAAAATAAAGCTGAAGTTGCAATGATGATGTCACGTGATGGTAAAGGCTACTTACCGATGCCTGGTAAAGCCGTTGTACGTGCTATGACGGACTACGATGAAGGACACTACACCAAGCCTCATGCTATTCGGCATAAAAAAGAATTTGAAAACGGTCGTATCGATTTTTCTCCTTTTCCTTATCCTTCCGCTACCGAGATGATTGTAGAAGCGATGAACGATACTTTAGTCGGTGGAGAGAAGACTTTCCTTAAAGGTTTGGATCCAAAGTTTGTAGCGCAGGATCTGGTCGATTACAAACACGTTAAGGTTGCAATGGCTAAGCACAAAGGCTGGGAAAAGGCACCCGGTGTTGATCCTGCTAATCCGTTTGAACGAAAGGAAATTGTGAAGATATGAGTGCGGAAGAAGCCATGCCTGTAAGTGTATTGACTGTCCGTAAGGGCGGTATAAACTGGCTAAGTGTAATAAACAAAGTCATGAATAATGGCGGCTACTCGGTAATCGGTATCCTGTGTTTATTATTTGCCTGGTGGATTGGTGGCTGGATGATTGCGAAAAATCCTGACATCGCTTCGTTTGCTGACTTTGCACCGGAACCGGCTTTCGCCCGCTTGCTTGAGTTAATCCAAAGTGGTGCGGTGTTGAAGGCGATTATTCCCAGTATGGAACGCATTGGCTTCGGACTATTATGGGCCGTGATTATCGGTGTACCGGTAGGCGTGGCTATTGGTTTATATGCGAGCTTACGCGCAGCCACTCATATACCGTTTCAATTCTTACGTATGATTAGTCCGCTGGCGTGGATGCCAATTGCGGTATTAGCCTTTGCAACCTGGGATGCTGCGATTGTTTTTCTTATTGCTATTGCCGCTATATGGCCGATTCTATTTTCAACCGCGCAAGGTGTTCGTCGTATCGATCCATTATGGTTCAAGGTCGCTCGTAATTTAGGTGCAGGTGGTTTTCAGATGTTACGGCGGATAATTTTACCCGCGATTGGTCAGGATATTTTTGCCGGCATTCGTCTGGCGGTGGGTGTCGCCTGGATTGTATTGGTTCCTGCAGAATATCTCGGAGTCACCAGTGGACTAGGTTATGCGATCAACGATGCGCGAGATACCCTGGAGTACGATAGTCTGGCTGCGATTGTCGTTGTTATTGGTATTCTTGGCTTTTTCCTTGATGGCATTTGCGTCAAGTTGATTAAGCATTTCAGCTGGCTTAATCAGGACTAATCCCCTTTGCATAAGTACAGCAAGGAAGCTGCTACTGACAGAAACATAACTCATTCACATAGCACTGTTTCGGTGCGTCCTAATCGTTTGTAAGGCTATTGCATTAGCTTATTTATTTTTAACCATCTGTTTTAATTGAACTTGTAGACATGAAATTGTGCTGGCCGCGGTCTTGCATAACTAGATTATATGTCGACAATGTCAGGATGAAATAATGACAATTACTACGAATGAGACCACGATAGATTCTGAATTATTGGTTGTACAACAAGCCGCGCGTTTAATTACTCACTCCCCGGATCCCGAGCCTGCTATTCAGGGGATCCTGCGTCTTTTATCAGAAATACTGGGACTGAATCGTGGTCGAGTTGTGTTACCGAACAGCCAATCCGGACACCTGGAAATTAAATATGCTTACGGGCTGACGGATATGGAACGCAGCAAGGGGCAGTATCTTATTGGAGAGGGGGTAACGGGTCGGGTTTTTCAGACAGGTCAACTCGCACTCATTCAGAACATCGACGAAGAACCAACCTATCTGGTCCGTGCCGTTGATCGGGTAACACTTCCAAACGAGGCGGTTTCTTATTTAGCGGTGCCGATTATTATCGATGAATCACCAGTAGGTGTCCTGGCAGTACATCGTTTGCGAAGTCGGGACCGACAATTCCAACGTGATCTCTCGTTGTTGCAAGTTATTGCTACCTTTATCGGTCAGGTGTTACGCGTTAAGGAATTAATAAGCGAACGCACTGCGCATTTGTTATCGGAGAATAAATTGTTGCGCAATAAACTCGAAAGCCGAGGTGCGAAATTCGGCATCATTGGTCAGAGCCCAGCATTACAACGTGCTATTGAACAAGCTTTACAAGTGGCAAATACAAATACAACAGTATTGTTACTTGGAGAATCAGGAACAGGTAAAGAACGTTTTTCGCGTATGCAGCACTTAGCTAGTGAACGTTCATCAGGTCCTTTTATCGCTATCAACTGTGCAGCTATTCCTGCCAGTCTTATCGAGTCAGAATTGTTCGGCCACGAAAAAGGAGCTTTCACAGGGGCCATCTCCGCTAAAAAAGGTAAGCTTGAGCTTGCCAATGGTGGCACTTTGTTTCTCGATGAAATTGGTGATTTAGATTTGGAACTACAAGCTAAACTGCTTAAGGTTCTGGAGGATGGTGAAATCCAGAGAGTGGGTGGCACCAAAGCTATTCATGTTAATCTGCGTATTGTCGCTGCGACGCACCAAAATTTACAAGAGGCCGTCAACGAAAATCGTTTCAGGTTAGATCTTTTCTATCGACTCAATGTATTCCCGATTCGCTTGCCAGCACTGCGTGCTCGTCAGGGCGATGTACCGATTCTGGCTCGCCATTTTCTAAATGCGGCCAATGAAGAATATGCGCGCAACCTCGTTTTTGGTCCTGGAAGTCTGGAACTGCTTGAAAATTACAGCTGGCCCGGAAATATTCGTCAGTTGGAAAATTTGGTAAAACGTTCGGTGCTGTTATGTATCGATACAATGATTGGTCGTGAGCTGATAGAGCAGATCCTCATTGAGGAGGATGGGATTACTGGATTTGCACCGAGCTCAGTGCGCCCAGCATTGCATGAAATTGAGCCAGCGTGTTATGAGCCAACACTACCAGTAACGTCTGTAGCACACGGTATGCAAAATGGAATACGTCCCTATGCGCGGGTACGTAATGATGAGATTAGCCAGATTCTTGATGCACTCAAACTCAACCAGGGCAATAAAACGCGAGCGGCAATCAGTCTTGGCCTGACGCCTCGACAACTGCGCTACCGATTGAAGAAGCTGGAACTTTAAAGGTTTTTTTATCCGCTATTTAGGCTAATAAGTCAGGGGATATTTCGCCTGTAATTTAGTGTGGCTGATTTAGTGCCTCGTGGCTAGCTCCAATCCTTTAGCCAAGTCCTTATTCAGGCTCTTTCAGAACCGCTGACAAAGTGTCGTGGCAATTGTCGACAATGTCGACAAACAGTTCGATATAGCAGCCATCTGCTTTACAATATATCGCAATAATAACTGTAACCATATGAATATAAAGAAAAATATAGACATGGCATAGGCTTTGCAATTTCCAAAGGTAGAACAACTTCTTTATCTAATAAGCTTTTTATTTCTTAACCTTGGAGAACAACAATGAGCACTACCCAACAAACAATCGCTAAATCAATGAGCTGTCTACGTCCCCTCGATGCAGAAGGTCTAAGTGCACTCGGTGAAAAAGGTAAGGCCAACCCTCAAACGGTAGTGACCCTTAAGGCTAAAACAGTCTGTGAAGGACAATTCCGTATGCAAACCTATGTTCGAGATCTGGAACCGATGTTAATTGATGAGCCTCCACATCTGTTAGGTGAAGATAATGCGCCAAATCCTTCAGAAGCGCTTCTTGCTACTTTGGGTGCTTGTCTGGCGGTTGGTGTGCATGCGAATGCTACAGCCCAGGGAATAAAACTAACTAAACTTGAGCTGGAACTTGAAGGTGATATCAACGTAACGGCAGTATGGGGCACGGGTGATACAGATGAAGCAAAAACGCTCGGTTTTTCAGCTGTACGTGTGAAGGTCAGTGCTGAAGGCGATGCGCCACAGGAACAAATTGATGCCATTATTTCTCACTCTAATGTCTGGTCTCCAGTAGCTAACACCTTGCGAAACAACGTGGCTCTTGAGGTGACTCCGGCATAAGTGCCGGCCTTACAGATTTGATAAGGAATATTTGAAATGAGTGATTATATTGTTAACTATCCTAATCCACCGTTAGCGTTGGATGAACTGTTGTTAGCTAGTCAGACAATCGTCGATCAAGATCTTAAACCGTTGACTATCAGTATCGATGTCGATGGCTATTACCCTGAACAAGTACTGAAAAAACTCGGTGCTATTGGTGCATTCAATCAACATCTACCTGCTACTCGTGCAGATGACATGGCTGATATGGGAGCCGCAATCCAGGCGATGGCGACGGTCTCACATGAGTGTATGTCAACCGGCTTTACGCTGTGGTGTCAAAACACCTGTGGCTGGTATTTGCAAAATGCAGCTAATCCCATAGTCCGTGATAACTGGCTAGCGAAAGTATCGAGTGCTGAGGTACTGGCAGGCACAGGTATGTCCAATACGATGAAGGCTTTCGCCGGCATCGAAGAGTTGCGTCTAACAGGCAAGCGCGTTGATGGTGGTTTTATCGTAAATGGCTCGCTGCCCTGGGTTTCAAATCTGGGCGAAGATCATGTTTTCGGGACACAGTTCAAATTAGAGGGTAGTGAGCGTACGGTGATGGCGCTGGTTGACTGTGCGAGTGAAGGTTTTACTTTGCGCTTATCTGCACATTTCACCGCGCTTGAAGGTACGCGTACTTTTGCCTGTATCTTCGAAAACGTTTTCATTCCCGATGAGATGATTATAGACGAGGATGGCGCTGGATTCCTAAGGCGAGCTCGCTCGGGCATTGTGTTATTACAGTTTGGTATGGGATTTGGCAATATTCAGTCTTGTATCGATCTATGTTCGGATGTTGAACCGCTGCTTGGACATGTTAATGCTTATCTGGACGACCGTCCGGATGAATTACAGGATGCGTTGGACGATGCCGTTGATGCCGTACTCACTTTGGCTGAGTCTCCATTCGAGACCTCGGATGAATTTTTCCAGGATCTATTGCAACTGCGTTTAGGTGCTGGCGAACTGGCTTTGCGTGCTTCGCAATCGGCCATGTTACATACCGGCGCCAAGGGTTATCTGAAGACGGCACCGGCGCAACGAAAGTTACGTGAATCTTACTTCGTTGCTATTGTCACTCCAGCAATCAAGCACCTGCGTAAAGAACTGGATCGGCTGGCTAACGCTGCTTAATCTTTATTAGAGAGGGTTCATCCTTTTCATTTTAGCAAGATCAACAGGACACTAGATACTATGAAAACATTTATTACCGCACTCAATGCTGATGAGGCAATTGAAAAACTAATATCAGGTGTTGAGTCTGAAGGCATGCGAGTAGTTGCACAGATTAATGGTCAGGCTAACGCTGCCAGGATAGGCAAAATCGTTGCAGCTGATCAGTTACTGGGAATATTCCGTCCTGATTTTGCTATTCGCGTATGGGCAGCTTGCAAGGAAGCCGGCATCGACATTCCTATAAGAATTCATGTTTACGAAGCGGAGGGTGTTACTAACGTTGCCTGTCGTATGCCGACTGAGATTTTTGCTGCATATGCATCTGAACCGTTAATGGAAATAGCAGAAGAACTGGATGGTATTTTCAATAATATTCTGGGTTTTGTGCCGGAGAAATAAGATGAAAGATTCTGCCTATCTTCGCTGGATTTGCGATGCATGCGGTTACATTTATGATGAAGCTAAAGGTGACCCGGATGATGGCCTGCCACCAGGGACTCGCTTTCAGGATATTCCGGATGACTGGCAATGCCCACTGTGTGGCATGACGAAAAGTGATCTTCGCTTGTTACCGGAAGCTCCGCCAGTGACTGCGGTAACAAACCGTCAGTTGCGACCATCAGAAAAATCTAAATCTGGACCACGCGGTGGTAGTGATTATGTTGTTATTGTGGGTGCGGGTATAGCCGGCTGGTCAGTTGCTGAATCTATCCGCCGGCGTGATCCTCAACGCCCTACTTTATTAATCAGTGCATGCAAGGGGTCGGTTTATCCAAAGCCTGCGATTTCATTAGCAATTTCTCAGGGGCGTAGTGCAGATGATCTTATTGATACTGATGCACTAAGTCGTGCCGCCGAGCTTGGTATCGAAGTCACTACCGAGACGCGGGTATTAAAAATAGACACCAACCGCAAACGAGTAACAACAACCAAAGGTGGGGTTGAATTTGATAAGTTGATTTTAGCGCTTGGGGCGCATCAACGCGAGTTGCCTCTAGAGGGGAATGCTGCTGAAAGCGTACTGCGAGTAAATGATTTACTCTCGTTCAACAAATTACAACAGCGACTGACACAAGGTGTTAAGAACGTAACCATTCTTGGCGCAGGACTTATCGGTACTGAATTTGCCGATGACTTGACCCGAGCCGGATATCAAGTGACGGTGCTTGATCCGGGTGACCGACCATTGTCCGGACTACTTCCCTTGAAAATGTCTACAGAATTGCAGCAACGTCTTACTCGCAAAGGCGTGACCTGGAAGTTCGGTGTAATGCTGATGAGCCTCGATAAATTAGGCGATAATATGACTGCAATGCTCTCCGATGGCTCGACATTTTCTACCGATTTAGTTCTATCTGCCGCTGGTCTGGTTACCAATACGGCACTGGCTGAAAAGAGTGGTTTGTGTGTCGATGCAGGTATTACGGTTGACGGGGATATGCATACATCAGATACAAATATTTATGCGCTGGGTGATTGTGCCTCTATTGATGGGCGATTGTTTTCTTACATCGAACCCATCCGTCGTCAAGCCGAGGCAATAGCAGCGAATTTGATCGGTGAACATGAATGCTTTATACCAATAGCGCCAATGGTAAAAATTAAAACCCAAAGCATGCCGATGAGTATCTGTCGGCCTGCAGGTGACATCGCAGATGAGACATGGAAGATGGTGTGTAATGATAAAATGGGCAGTCATTTCGAGATACTAAAAGAATCAAATGTAATCGGTTTTGCTTTGAGTGATTCACTGTCGTTGGACGCAGGAAATTTTTATCGCAATATTAGCCTATAATTTATCGGGCGAAAAAACATTACGTATAATGAAAACGTTGTAATAATTTTTATTCATCCTCCTAAAAAAAGCCCTGATGTTAATGCCAGGGCTTTTTTATTTAGTAAGCGATCCGATAAGTTGAAAAATAAAAGAAGTGACACATTGTCTAAACATTGTCGACATTGCATAGTTTAGTTTGATGTTTTGAGTCTATGTTTAAAGTAATTTCAATAGGTTACTGAATGGCATAGGCTTTGCTATATAGATAATAGTTCTTAGACTAATTACTTAATTATAGGAAAGCTCAACATGACTGACAATATTCTCATCTCACCCAGCCAGCTTAAACAGATGACGACCTCGCTTCCAATGGTCATTATCGATACGCGATCACCCGACGCATACGCTGCCGGTCATATTCCAGGTGCGATTAATCTGCACGATATTTTTACTTTTCTCGCCACGTCTTCCAAAGAAGGCCTGGAAGAATTGAGCGGAAAATTTGCTGATGCCTTTGGCGCTGTCGGCTTGTCTGGTGATGAAGTTGCAGTGGTTTATGAAGATAGTATGAATACAGGTTTTGGTCAGTCTTGCCGCGGCTACTTTTTATTGGAATTTCTTGGCTATCCAAAGGCTGCTATCTTACATGGCGGTTACCAAGCATGGTTAGCGGAAAAGCTTCCCACCAGTACTGAGGTTCCAACGCCTGCAGTTAAAACTTTTCCAGTGGTAGCTTCAGCGGCAAGCGTTATGCTTACACAGGATGATATGCTTGCCTCGTTGGATGAATCCAATATCGTTAAGCTCGATGTGCGTGATGTTGATGAGTGGGTTGGCATAAGTTCATCACCTTATGGCATTGATTTTTGCCCACGTAAAGGACGTATTCCAGGAGCGGTATGGCTGGAATGGTATCGTATGATGAAACCTGGTGAAGAAGTTTCCGTTTTCAAAAGCAAAGAGGAAATTCAAGCTGAGTGTGCCACAGTTGGTATAAACTCTGAGTCAACGGTGTATTTGTATTGTTTCAAGGGTGCACGTGCTTCCAATACTTTCGTCGCTCTTAAAGAGGCTGGAGTAAAAGACGTACGCTTGTACTTCGGTTCCTGGAACGAATGGTCACGTGATCCTGCCTTGCCTATAGAGCCTGGTCACGAGATTTGGACCGCTGCCTAACGATGTTAGATGTTATTCATCCAGGCTATTAATGCCTGGATGGATAGCATTTTATTTTTGACATTGAGTGCAGTAATACGTTGCTCTCTGTCCTAACACACAATGACTAATCGGTTTTTTACAAACCAAACAATTTTCATCTTTACGACCATAGACATTAAGTTGTTGTTTAAAATAACCTGGTTTGCCGTCGCTTTGGATAAAGTCTTTTAAGGTTGTTCCACCTTGCTTGATTGCTGCGCTTAATACTTGTTTAATAGCGATAACCAGTTTTTGGTATCGAGCCAGACTAATACTGCCGGCTGCTTTGCGCGGATGTATACCGGCCAGAAATAATGCTTCACTGACATAAATATTACCCACGCCGACAACGTTATGCGCATCCATAATAAATTGTTTAATGGTTACTTTACGAGCGCGCGACCTTGTATAAATATACTCTGCAGTAAAGTCATTTGTTAGCGGTTCTGGTCCAAGGCTACAAAGTAATTTATGCTCTAAAGGTGGTTTAGTGGTCCACAGTACAGCGCCAAAGCGGCGTGGATCGTGTAACCGTAAGCAGTCACCATTTTTTAGAATGAGGTCGAAATGATCATGTTTATCAAATGGAGTTTTCGCCTTTATAATTCGTAAACTACCCGACATGCCAAGATGTAGAATGAGTGTTCCCACGCTGGTCGAAATTAAAATATATTTAGCGCGACGTTCCACGGCAAGTATTTTTTGCTGTGGTAAGCATTTTTTTAATTGTGCCGGAATAGGCCAGCGTAACTTAGGCTGACGAATGATAACCTCGGCAATAGTTTTCTTAATCAAGTGTTTAGAAATACCTTTGCAGGTTGTTTCAACTTCAGGTAATTCCGGCATAAATCCTCTGCTGGTTAGAAATGTTATTTTGCTGGAATATTTTTTTCTGTAGGTATAGTTTTATCCGGGGGTTGTGTTCCTGTTTCTGGAATAGGTTCTTCGCTTACTGGTGGTTTAGGCCAGCTAAGTAATTGCTGTTGTTTTTCTTTAGGGAAACTATACTTAAGCCCCATTAGTTTGTTAACAAAAACAAACTCTTCATTATCTTTTAAAATGTAAAATGTTAATGTGGAAGCATCTTTTCCGTAAATTTTAATGGTTTGCGACGGTGAAATCCCGGTATCGAGTTCATATGGCTTAATGTCCATCGCCTGAGCATTTTGCCATTCGCTAATCAGTTCATTAACAAGGTCAACACTAAAATCTTTCTGGGTTGGCGTAACCTTCCATTTGTCATTTTCTATTTTTAATTTTAACTCTGGTAAATCAAGTTGAATTATCTTGAAATCATCGGGTAGTAGTTTGTTACTTATATAGTCGGTAGCGATGCTGTTTAAGGCATAAAAGTAGGTGTCATTGGTAAGATAGAGTTTATCGTTTACAGCCACATAGCGTCGCATTTTTATGGGGTCAGAGTCACCAAACTTAATGGATACCGCATTCGCGAGACCGTTGTTGAATTCTACGACTAATTTTGGTTCGGCAAGTCCATATTGTGCAATGTTCTTTAAAGGGTAAGTTGATTGCGGTATGGTCTGAACCAAACGTAATAAGGTATCCATACGGAATTGGTTAGTTGCAGCATTATATGGACGTTTAATTCGCCATTTAGTATGATTTTTTTCCAGATAAATATCCTTTTTTCCTGCGCGCCTAACCGTTATATTCAAAACATCGTTTTGTAATAAAGAGGTGATAGCTGATTTTTTATTTTCATCACCTGTATCTAACCGTACTATACTGGCTGCAATAATAATAAACACTAACAGTACAAGGTTGATAATATTTCGTGTATTAGTCATAGTGGAATTATCTATTTTTGCGCTTGCGCCAAATTATCACCCCACTGGCAATAAAAATAAGCGGTATTCCAATGAGGAAAAAGAGACCAATGACAGCCCATACGGTACCATCCAGTTTTAATTGTGTATCGGGTGCAGTGCTTGCGGGAATACTAATCAGATTGTCATCGTTGTTTAGCCAGTTAAATATTCGCAATCCCATATCTTTATTACCCAAGTTGCCCAGGTATTGATTCGAGATAAAGTCACCATCGGCTATTACAATAATACGTTGATTAATATTTTTATTCTTGTGTTTGTTGTCAGTGTTTTCTACGCTTCGCTCTAATACCTGTGAAATCGCAATAGGACCTAAAGTATCTGTTGCTGGATTATATTCAACTTCACCTTGCAACTTGCCTGCTTCCAGCCAGCTATTTTCAGTCGTTTTAATGAGTGATTTAGTATGCCAGGTGGTATTTTTATCATCAAGGATTGCGAGGCCTCCACTGTGGGGAAAGACAGTACCCAATTTAAAATCCTGGCTAATGGGATGCTGTGCATAGCTTTCAGCAAGTGCTGATGTCGCCGGGATGCCTAGCATTTGTGTTGTCGGATCAACGATTACACCTTTAATAAATTGAATATTAAGTTGCTGAGCAAGTGGCTCAAGATTAAATAAATCGCCGGGTTCTTGTAACCAGAGCAGGTTGCCGCCATTGTTGATAAAGGTTTGAATAAGTTTAACTTCACCGGCTAAATAATTTACACGCGGACTTGCAATAACCAGAGTATTGGTTTCGACCGGTATTGCATGTGTTTCAGCTAAGTTGAGCGTTGTAATTTGTATGCCTTTATTCTGGAGGCTGGTCGTAAATAACTGATAGTCATGGTTTGCTTTGCCGGTTGGGGCGCGTTCTCCATGTCCGGTTAAAAAGCGTATCTTATGGCTGCCACTACGAATCAGGCGTTGCAGTGTATTGGTAAGGTCTTCCTCTTTTATGGAAACGAGATGTTCTGTTCTACCGCCAACACTAATTATCATTTCACCTTCAGTATTGATACCAAGCTTTCGGGTAGTGGTTGGGTCGATTTCAGGATTAATAAACGCAAGTTCGATTTTATTTGTGTGTTTCTGGTATTTAGAAATAAGTTCTTTAATTAATGTACGTTGTTGAGATACATCAGACTCACGAGCAAAAGCCGTGATACTGATATCGTTGGTGATTTTCTTGAGTAGCTCGATACTGGCTTTCGATAAAGTATTACGCTGAGTCGCGGTCAAATCGGATTCAAATTTATATTTCTGGCTTAGCCATGCAACTAATATCATCGCAATAATAAATAATACGATAAAAGTTATATTTTGTAATTTTAAGTTGCGCCGATTTTTTTTTGTTATTTCCATGTTTAAACCCTGGTGTGTTTATCTTATTGTCGCGAGTTGCTGAATAGTTGTCTTTGACCAGTAATTTTTGCTAACGCTGGTTTATCGTTGCAGGCGATCACCGTCTAAACGACGTACGGAAAGTACTAAGAAAGTTGATGAGACGATAATAAAATACATAAAGTCGGCTGAGCTGAATAGGCCTTTAGCCATTGCCTCAAAGTGGCGCAGCATCGATAAGTACTCTAAAGCACCGCTCGCGTTGACATCGGCAACTTTATTACTCGACCAGTCGAGGATCCATAGCATTAATAAAATACCAAAGGTACTGATAGCGGCCACGGTAGGCTGAGTTGTTAAACTCGACATGTACACACCGATGGCAGCAAAACTGGCAACAAGTAATATTAGTCCCAGCCAGGCTGAGAAAAACAGACCGTAGTCGAGGCTACCGGTAAAGCCAAGCGATAAGGGCATAATTGCAAGCATCACCGCCATGCAAATTAAAAACCCAAGCACACCAAAAAATTTGCCCATAATAATTTCTGTCATTGAGACAGGGGCTGATAATAACAAAGACAAACTACGATTGGCGCGTTCACCCGCAATAACCCGCATGGTAATGAGTGGAATGACTAACATAAAAATAATCGCGGATGTTGCAAATAAAGGCGTGGCGATAAATTCGGTCGCACCCGGTGCATTTTCCATCGTGGCGAGTTGAGGTTGAACTTGTATAAAAGTGTTTAACTGTGCAAGAAAAATATAGGCAAAAATAAATTGCACCACACCCAGGATTGACCAGGCCAGCGGCGATAAAAACAAGCTGCGTAGTTCGCGTGAAGCAATGGTTAAAGTGTTCATGCTACGTCCTTTATGCTTTGTTCTAAGGTGGATTCTGAAGACGTGATTTCAACAAAAATTTGCTCTAGGGATTTTTGTTCGGGTGAGAGTTCGGTTAGTCCCCAGTTAGCATTGACTGCCGTTATGGCAATTTGTTTCGCCGGTGATTCGGTATAGTGAATGCGAAGCCGGTTATTGCCAAGGTCTTCGATAGATTCGACATTATTAATTGCCTTGAGTGCATCCATTGATGGCGCAGTCTCAAACTGAGCAATAAGACTGGTTGCTTGCATGGACTGGTTAAGGCATTCAATTGAATCACTAAAAACCAGCTGGCCTTTATTTATAATTTGTACTCGGTCGCAGGTCATTTGTACTTCGGGAAGGATGTGGGTTGAGAGTATGACACTGTGTTCTTTACCCAGTTCACGGATGAGTTTACGAATTTCCCGGATCTGAATCGGATCCAGTCCAACTGTGGGTTCATCCAGAATTACAATTGAAGGGTTATGGATGATTGCCTGTGCAATACCAACCCGCTGTTGGTAGCCTTTTGACAGGTTGGAAATTAAACGTGATTTAACTTCACCTAAGCCACAGCGATCAATTGCACGATTAATCGCAGCGGCCTGATTAGCCCGACGAATGCCATTAATTTTGGCACAAAATATCAGGTATTCTTCAACACTTAGCTCTACATACAGTGGCGGTTGTTCTGGCAAGTAGCCGATTTCTGCTTTTGCCATTTTGGGCTGATCGAGTAAGTCGATGCCATTTATGATGATTTTCCCTGCAGTAGGCGCCAGGTTACCGGTAATCATTTGCATTGTGGTGGATTTACCCGCGCCATTCGGGCCCAAAAAACCCAATACTTCACCGCGCCTTAAGTCAAAATTAACAGCTTCAACTGCTTTTAAGTTGCCATAATGCCGGGTTAAATGCTCGATACTCATTAGTAAGGGTGTTGTCATAAGATTTCAGTTTTTATTAAGTTAATAAGAAAATATGCCGCTAAGCCTTAATATACATTATTTTTATTTAAAATAATGATATTCAAAATAAAATATTTTTTAGTAAATTGTAAGTATTATGACAGATAAAGCTTATCCACTATGTGAAATGTATGGATTCACTTCCACAAAACGTGATATTCGTATTGCGATGATGGGTTTGTCTGTCGCAAATCATCCCCAGATAGCGTTCCTGCATGAAAAGGTTATTCAGCCTTATGCTAAAGAAATTGTAAATGATTTCTATGACGTATTACTTTCTTATAATGAAATAAAAAATTTTATTCTTCAGCGTATGAAAGTCGAACGTTTGAAATTGACTCAATTACTGTATCTTAAAGAATATGGTTTAAATTTTGATACGTTTGATTATTTTGAAAAACATCTGCAGGTCGGACAGGTACATGCGCAAATTGCTTTGCCGCTCAGTTATTATCAAATGTCTTTTCGGGTTTTAAATGAACTCATCATTGATTATCTAGTATTTCATGTCTCGGACAATGAAGCAGAGATTCTTCAATATGTGAAGCTGGTTGCGAATATATCGGCATTGGACATGTCTTTAACGATTGAGACGTACCATGGTAAAAAAATTCACGACATGTCTGACTCTATTAATGCCTTAATGGATGAACGTGAGTCGCTTGTAACTAAAATAGATTTAGATGAGTTAACCCGGACAGCTAGCAGAGCTCGGGTATTAGAATATGTGACAAGTAATTTAAAAAAATCCCTACTGAATGATCAGGTTTTTTGCGTGGCAATGCTAGATCTGGATTCCTTTAAATTTATCAATGATAAATATGGTCATATCGTGGGTGATTATATACTCAAGGAAGTTGCCGCCAGAATGATGGGAACATTAAGAATGGGTGATATGTTGGGACGTTATGGCGGTGAGGAGTTTTTACTTGTTCTTCCAGGGGCAGATCTGAACAAGGCAAAGCAAATTACCGAGCGAATTTGCTCAGGGGTTAATGAAAAACCCTTTAAGATAGAAGAATATACCATTCCGGTAACAATTAGCATTGGTGTTACTGAATGGAAAGAAAATGATTCAGAAGATATTATACTAAGACGGGCCGATAATGCCTTATATGAAGCTAAGCATCAGGGCCGTAACCAGGTGATTGTAATGCAAGCACACACATAATTGCCTGTTCTAACTTTTTCAAACACGTCAGACTGAAACGCTTTATAATCCCGCTTATGAATATCTATTTAGGCGTTGATACTGGCGGAACATTTACGGATTTTGTTTTAATTCGTGATAACCGATACCATACGCACAAAGTTTTATCCACTCCGCATGCCCCTGAACAAGCCATTCTGTCGGGGCTAAAATATTTTGGTCTTAATCAACTTTCCAGTGATACCTCTTTATACATCGTGCATGGTTCGACGGTTGCAACGAATGCCGTGTTAGAAGGCAAAGGTGTTTCAACTGTTTTTATAACCAACCGTGGTTTTAAAGACATGTTGAGCATCGGCCGGCAAGCTCGTCGTGAGCTTTACAATTTACAACCTGACTATTATTCTCCGCCAGTTAGTCCAGACTATTGCCTTGAAACCGGCGGGCGTTTGAGCGCAAAAGGAGAAGTCCTTGAGCCCTTAACCGAGCAAGATACGGATCTGTTAGTTCAACAAGTACGATCATTAAGTCCCGGTGCAGTGGCGATCAATTTATTATTTTCATATTTAGATGACCGTTTTGAAAAACAAATTGAACAAGCTTTAAATAAAGCAAAAAATTCACAGCCAACCGATTTATTTATTTCGCGTTCTTCAAGCATCTTGCCCGAACTCAAAGAATACGAACGTGGTATGACTACATGGTTGAATGCTTTTGTTGGCCCTTTAGTGCAAGGTTATTTAGCACGATTAAAGCATGCTATTAACAATGCGCATATTTCGGTAATGCAAAGTGCGGGTAATACAATTGGCATCGATCATGCTGGCGAACAAGCAGTGCATATGTTGTTATCTGGTCCGGCAGGTGGTTTAGCAGCGGCGCAGTATTTGGGGCAGTTAACAAATCATCCGCGTATGTTAACGTTTGACATGGGTGGCACCTCAACCGATGTAGCCTTGATAGAAAATACAATTCGACTTAGCGGTGAATCTAGGATATCAGACTATCCGGTGGCGATTCCAATGGTCGATATGCATACCATTGGTGCAGGTGGTGGTTCAATTGCCTATATTGACGAAGGTGGTTTATTGCAAGTTGGGCCACAATCTGCTGGCGCTCTTCCGGGGCCTGCCTGTTATGGCCAGGGTGGAGTACAAGCAACGGTTACCGATGCAAATTTGGTTCTGGGTCGTTTATTACCCGATGTCTTTTTAGGTGGTAGCATGAAATTAGACGTTGACGCTGCAATTCAGGCGGTTAGTCGTTTGGCTAGCAAGCTAAATTTAAGTTGGGAGCACACCGCTCAAGGCATTATTGAAATTGCCAATGAGCACATGGCAAATGCCTTAAGAGTGATGTCGGTTCAGCGTGGCGTTGATCCACGCGCCTTAACTTTAACCTCGTTTGGTGGTGCAGGTGGTTTGCACGTGTGTGCCTTAGCCAATGCATTACAAATTAAAACTGCGATGGTACCTGTTCATTCGGGTGTACTATCAGCCTTTGGTATGCTGGTTGCGGCTAAAGGTCGCGAACTATCACGAACTGTAAATTGTGTATTGGAACATTCAAATATCGTCATGAAGACACTTCAAGATGCTCTCGCAAGTTTAATTGAACAAGGGACGCAAGCTTTATTGGAAGAATCTGTTAAGCAAGAGGATATTCATGTCTCAACCAGTCTGGATTGCCGTTATCAAGGACAGTCGTATACCTTAAGCACTCCTTTTGATTGTCAGCAGCATTCTGGCATAGAAATAAGCAAGCAAAACTTTGTTAAGCTACATCAACAACGTTATGGGCACATGCTTGATTTAGCTATTGAGTTAGTGAATGTTCGAGTGAGTTTAAAAGCGAAACATCGTTCAATAGTGTTAGAAGAAAGAACCAGGTCAGCTAATGCAGAAGCTTATAAATATCATCGAATGGCTGGTATTGACGAAAGTGTTGCACTATACCATCGCAACGAAATTGCTGTTTCGCAAATAATTACGGGGCCGGCGTTAATTACTGAAACAACGGCAACAACGTATGTCGAGCAAGGTTGGCAGAGTACGCTAGATATATTCGGCAATTTAACATTAATTAAAAAATCTTAACTTAGATCAAGTTAAGTGAATTTTTATAACTCACCATTGATGCCTGCTGACATAATGGAATAAATACTATCCCGAACGGTTTGGCCTAATACTTTTAGTTTAGGCGTTATGCTAGCGGCTTTTAGTAAACTATCCATATTCATAGTAATAAGCCAGCCTTTACCTTTTGCATCTGCAACCACCGCAATTCGGCAGGGTAGAAATCCGGCAAATATCATATTGTGTTCAACCATACGTTTTGCAATTATTGCATCGCAAAACTGAAAAATTTCCATGCGTCTGGATTTTTCTCCCATTGAAGCGACTTGCTTGGATAAAGGTAGGTGTGCAACTAATTTAAAATTTCTGGCATTGGCTCGAAGCTTCATTGAATCAATCGCATCATCAATACTAATGTCATTAGCCAGGGGGCAACGAATCATATTTAAATTTTTATCGGCCAAACATGAGCCTGGCAAGTTAACTGTTTCGTTAGCCAAAGTCGTCGGACTGATAAGTGCAAGTAATAAAATAATAATATTATGGCGCATATAAAGATCTCCAATCTTGCGGGTTTAGCGTGTAACCCCCCTTTGATACTAAAAAATAGTCATTTATAATGATAGTTAATACAGCGGGAAAAGATACCGTTACTGAAGATTTGAAAAGTCGATTTTTTAAGGTCTGACAATAAACAAACTTTTAGGCTCTTTGATAAACTCAACCCGATCTAGCATGGCCTGCGTGATGTGCACGTTATTTTTATCATCAATGAGCATCACGTATTTAATATCCATCTTTTTCGCAATATCAACCCAGTCTTTTGGACCTGCTACAAAGAGTGCGGTTGCAGCAGCATCGGCTGTGGTGGCATCAGGGTGGATTACGGTTACCGATAAACTGCCCTTGGCAGGGTAGCCGGTACGGGGGTCAATAATATGGTGAATACGTTTGTTATTAGCTAAATAATAGCGTTCATAATTGCCTGATGTAAAAATACTGTCGCCACTTTTAGCATTGATAGTCGCAATGGCAGTGTTTCTATCCGTTGCGAGGGGATCTCGAATCCCCACTCGCCAGGGTCGCTTGCCATGTTTGCCCAGTGCCTTTAAGTCACCACCAGCATTGATCACCAGATTTTTAACCAGATAGTTAGCTTCGAGATTGGCGAAAATTTTCTCTAAGGCATAGCCTTTTGCTATCGCACCTAAGTCGATTCTTATGGCTGGGTTACTGCAGGTGAAACGCACGCCATTAATTGAAATATCGGTCATTTTAGGATTGGCTTTGACTAACGCCAGGATAGCGGCAGGGTCTGGCGGAATATTCATGTCAAATTCATCTTGCTGAAAACCCCATAACTTAACCAGCCTGCCAATGGCGGGATTAAATAAATGGTCACTCTCAATCGCAAGACGTCGGGCTTCCTGGATGAGAGGGATAACCGATGTGGCAGCAGAGAAAGTGCTCGTCGTTTCGCATAGCGTATTTGTTCGCGCCAGGGGGCCTGGTTTCCACGGGTGCCAGAAGATGTGCATTCTTCGGATGTCATCTTCAATCGCTTTAAATATTTCCTCTGCCATTTCTGCGCTAACATCAGTAACCTCAACATCAATGACAGTACCAAACGAGAAAATCGACGTTGTGTATGATTCAACCTCTTGTTGGCAAGCACTTACACACAACAAAAGTAATACAATAAATGAAAATTTCGGCAACAATTGTAAAAACCTGTTTGTAGACGGATTATTGATGGAGGGGTGCAGCATGTCGTTACCTTTGATATTTATTTTTAACTCTAGAGTCTGTGTTTGTTTGCAAACTCAGGTGTAAGCAGTATAGAGAAAGCTCGGGAGTTAAGTAAACGCCGAGCTCGCGTTGCTCTCTCAGGCATAAGTGCGCGTACAAAGAGACGCGCACTAAATTTTTTTCTCTAGCGCATCGAGCAATGTCTTGCTGATGTTTAAATTATAGAGTTTATCGAGTTCCCGAATGCATGTGGGACTGGTGACATTAATTTCAGTGATATAATCGCCAATCACATCAATTCCTACAAAAATAAGCCCCATTTTGGCTAACTTAGGACCGACTTGCTTGCAAATCCAGTGATCCCGATCAGTTAACTCAACACCAATACCGCTGCCGCCTGCTGCAAGATTACCGCGAGTCTCGCCTTTTGCCGGGACTCTGGCCAGGGCATAGGGAATAGGCTCGCCATCAATGAGTAAAATACGTTTATCTCCATCACGGATTTCGGGGATGAAACGTTGCGCAATTATAGGTAATTTTCCATGTTGGGTCATGGTTTCGAGAATGACCGAAATATTGGGATCATCCTGCTTAATGCGGAAAATGGATGCTCCGCCCATGCCATCGAGGGGTTTAACGATAATATCGTTGTGCTTTTTCTGGAATATTTTTAGCTGTGCCATATTGCTGGCAACCAGAGTAGGAGCGCAACATTGTGGAAATTGCAGGGTAAATAGCTTTTCGTTAGCATCACGAAGGCTTTGAGGCCGATTAACCACTAATACACCCTGTTGCTCGGCAAGTTCCAGAAAATATGTCATGTAGATATAGGACATATTAAACGGCGGATCGACACGCATTATGATGATGTCTAATTCACTTAAGGAGAACTGCTCTGGCTCACCCAATATATACCAATCTTCTTGATTTAATTGAAGTTTTATTGGTTCGCAGTGTGCTGTAGCGGTTGCTTCGAAAGCGAGTGAATGAGGATTAATATAGTAGGTTTGCCAGCCTCTGTTTTGTGCTTCTTCCAACATGGCTAAACTGCTGTCTTTAAGCGGATTGAGTTGTCCGGGTGGGTCCATCACAATAGCGAATTTTATTGGCATTGAATTAATCTATAATTAGGTAAATGGGTTTTGAGATTAACATAAAAGTTGACGGGTCAATATGCTGGAATTATTACTTAGTATTGGTGATGTTGGGTAAAGGGTGTACATGAATGAGGCTAAAGTCTGAGCAGTCCAAGGCCGATATTAAATAATGTCTTACAAATATTAAGGTTGTCTAGTACAAAAAATAATCAATTATGGATGCTGATGGTTTCTCTTGCTAGACTTAACTGGGTAAGTTAAAAATGAAATAACCTAGGTAATATAAATACTTATGGATTGTTCTTAAAATTTATGTTAAATAAATGTATTAGTATGGATGCTCATAGTCGGTGTGTTTTTCTGCATATGATGCATCTACGCATGTTAATCAAAATAAGTCACGGAATTTGAAAAACGGGTATGAGTGAGATATATCAGGATTTAAAAGTAATGGTGATTGACGATAGTAAAACGATTCGTCGAACGGCTGAAACGCTATTAAAGAAAGTGGGTTGTGAGGTGATTACCGCAACAGATGGTTTTGAAGCATTATCAAAAATCGCGGATAATAATCCAGATATTATTTTTGTTGATATCATGATGCCGCGATTAGATGGCTATCAAACGACAGCCCTTATAAAAAATAATAAAGTTTTTCAATCTACACCTGTAATTATGCTTTCAAGTAAAGATGGTTTATTTGATCGCGCCAGAGGTCGAATTGTGGGTTCTGAACAGTACTTAACAAAGCCCTTTACCAAAGAAGAATTGTTGGGGGCGATCAAGCGTCATGTTCTGGATGAACGCGCACACTAACATTGCTTAATTTTAATTTATAACTGAGGTTTATTATGGCAAATATATTAATAGTGGATGACTCTCCTACTGAAATTCATGTACTGCAGGGTATATTACAAAAGAACGGGCATACTGTTGTAGCCGTTATGTCTGCAGAAGAAGGCATCGCAAAAGCAAAGCAAATGAAACCTGATCTTATTTTAATGGATGTGGTTATGCCGGGGATGAACGGTTTTCAAGCCACGCGTGCTATTAGTAAAGATCCTGAAACGCAACATATTCCAATTATTATCGTATCAACGAAAGATCAGGAAACGGATCGAGTATGGGGTATGCGACAGGGAGCGAAAGACTATATTTCCAAGCCTGTTGATGAAACTGTTCTTATGGGCAAAATTGCGACTGTTTTAGGTTAATTCTAAAAACGTGCGAAAAAAATAAAGAGATAATAGATAAATGAATGACGTTGCTCAAACATCCTCTTTTGCTTTATTACAGCAAATTGAAATGCGTTGTAAGCAGCGCGCACTTGGCTTGCCTCAAAAAGTGGAAGTGCGACGTACCTGGTCCGGAGTAGGGTTTCGTGTTGGCAATATTCGTTTACTTGTTACCATGGGAGAGGTTGGAGAAATTTTAAAATACCCAAATATTACCAGAGTACCCAGTGCCTTAAGTTGGGTTAAAGGCTTAGCCAACATTCGGGGTAATCTACTCCCTATTATGGATTTAAATCGATTTGTAAATAATGAAGCATTGAAATTAAGTAAATCTTCCCGAGTACTCGTTATACAACGGGGCGAATTGAGTTCGGGTTTGTTAGTGGATGAAGTCTACGGAATGCGGCATTTTTTTACTGAAGAGCATAGTAAAAATTTACCTGATGCTTCTGATAAATTAAAAATGTATTTGAAAGGTTCGTTTGTTAAAAGCGACGTTGAATGGGGTGTTTTTAGTGTGGCCGAACTTGCACAAAGCAGCGAGTTTTTAAACATTGCAGCACGTGTTTAGGTCTGGTTTAGATGGCCTTGTTGGTAAAAAATAAAAATTAAATTAAACGTACTCAGGAGTTTAGGATGAGAATAGGAAGCAAAAACAGCCTGATGGGCATGTCGACTGACCGCTTAATGCTTGTATTATTTGTATTTTTGATCGTTTCGGTGGCTGCATTAGCTGTTACCTATATTTTCGTTGCGAAAGAAACCAGTCTGGATAAAACCTATATCAGTAAAATTGGTGACCAACGTGTGATATCACAGGAGATTGCAAAGCTGACATCGCAAGCAGCACGTGGTGATTCAGGAGCTTTTGGTTTACTCAAAAAGGCGCGTGATGAATTTCAGGCTATCCTGGAATATCAACAAGGGATAACGCCTATTGAAGGCGCTACGACGATGTCACCCTTAAAAGATTTAAACGGCTTATGGAAAGCCTATCGTAAGAACGTTGATATTATTTTACAACGACGTGAAGTTGTCGATTCGATTCGCTCTTATATCCAAGGGATTAACGAACAAATCCCCTCACTACTTGCGTTATCTGACGAAGTGGTAGATACCATGGCAAAACAAAAGGCACCGCCATATCAGGTTTATATTGCAACTCGCCAGTTAATGTTAACCCAGCGTATATCGAGTAACGTTGGTAAAGTATTAGAAGGCGGTGAAGAAGCAGTAACGGCAGCGGATCGATTCGGCCGTGATGCGGCATTGTTTGGACGAGTAGTCGAAGACATGTTACGCGGTAACCCCAATTTACGAATTCAAAAAATTATTGAGCCTGCTGCACGTAAAAAACTTGAAAGTGTAGCCAAGCAATTTTACCAAATTCGTAATCAGGTTGGTGCGATTCTGGAACGTTCACCAGAAATGTTTCAGGTATCTGCTTCAGCCCAGGAAGTGCTGGAAGAGAGTGGTGGGTTACACGCTAAAATTAAGCAAGTGGCTGAAAGTTATCAGCATGTTATAGGCGCACGCTGGACGGCTAATGCTGCAACAGTATTTGGTGCTTTAGCATTAATCTTTGCATTTGCAGTAGGTTTTGTTTACTGGCGTGATTCAAAAATGACCCTGGATGCTTCTGAAGGTCAGCGTCAATTAGAGGAAGAAACCAACACCGCTAATCAGGAAGCGATTTTAAGACTACTTGATGAAATGGGTGATCTTGCGGATGGTGATTTAACGGTAATGGCAACCGTTACAGAAGATATTACGGGGGCTATCGCAGACTCTATTAACTACGCGATAGATGCTTTACGGAGTTTGGTCTCTGCGATTAACGAAACAACACTGCAAGTATCTTCAGCGGCTCAACAAACACAGGCGACAGCAATGCATCTTGCCGAGGCGAGTGACCATCAAGCACAGCAAATCACCGGCGCAAGCACAGCGATTAATGAAATGGCTGTTTCAATTGAGGGCGTATCAACGCATGCAAGTGAACTTGCTGATGAAGCACGTAAATCAGTTGATATGGCCAACAGTGGCTCCGATGCAGTACAAAAAACTATTAATGGTATGGACAGTATTCGTGAAACGATTCAGGAAACCTCAAAACGTATTAAACGATTAGGTGAGAGTTCGCAAGAAATTGGGGATATCGTTGAATTGATTAACGACATCGCTGAACAAACTAACATCCTGGCACTAAACGCGGCGATACAAGCGGCAATGGCGGGTGATGCAGGTCGAGGCTTTGCGGTTGTAGCCGATGAAGTACAACGACTTGCGGAACGCTCAGCTGATGCAACAAAACAGATTGAAGCACTTGTTAAAGGTATTCAGTCCGATACTAAAGAAGCGGTGGCTTCTATGGAACAAAGTACCGCAGGTGTGGTATCGGGTGCGCAACTTGCTCAAGATGCGGGACAAGCACTTGAACAAATTGAATCAGTATCTGAACATTTGGCTGATTTGATTCGGAATATTTCAGAATCGGCATCGCAACAAGCGAATGCGGCATCAAATATTTCTGACACCATGAATGTCATTCAGGAAATAACGACTCAAACATCAGCGGGTACTAATGAAACGGCAGCCTCGATTGGTAATTTGGCTGAGTTAGCGAACGAACTACGTCGTTCAGTTGCCGGTTTCAAACTGCCTGAATAGTGTGTGATACAGGAATGAAGCAGATAGTGTAAATTTTGATGTCACTAAAAAAAACAGACATGATTTCAAGTAAGCTGAAGCTAGTTGTAAATGATTCTTTGGAAGGGGTTAATTCTAACAATAATGCTGGCGAAACAAGGGCATGGTGTTTAAAAGCGATGCCAGAAATGAGTGAGGTTCTATTTTCTCAATGGATCGATTTAATAAATTTACGTACAGGTGTACTGATATCTGAAACAAGAAAATCATTTTTATTATCGAAACTAACTATACGGATGCGAGAAATAAAATATGATGAATACCAGAAATATTTTGACCTTGTTAGTGATGAACGTATCGGTCTAATCGAGTGGGAAATTCTTGTTGATCGCTTAACTATTCATGAAACGCGGTTTTGGCGAGATGCCAGTATTTATACATTAATACAAAAAGAATATATTGAAAAAAATAATTTATTAAATAGAAAAAAACTAGCTTTGCAAGTATGGAGTGTTGGTTGCGCAACAGGCGAAGAGCCTTATTCTCTGGCTTTGTGGTTTGAACATTTTTGTTCGATGAACAATATCCAAAACAAACAAGGTATTCATGCCACTGACATTAGTTTATCTGCGTTAGCAACAGGGCGTGAAGGCATATACCCACTAAACAGGCTGAAAAATTTACCTGATAAGTATTTAGATTTCTATTTTTCTAAAACTGAAGAAGATAAATATCAAATAAATGAAAGTATAAAAGACAGGGTATGTTTTACGAAGTTAAATTTAATGAAGGTTAACTCGTTTCCGTTTTCCAATTTTGACATCATAGTTTGTCAAAATGTTATGATTTATTTTGATCAGGAATTACGAATTAGAATGTTAAATGAGCTTGCTAACTACTTAAAAGTAGGTGGTATCATAATTTTAGGTGCAGGTGAAGTGTTAGGGTGGAACCATCCGAAGATGGAAAGTGTTTCATTTCAATCGACGCTGGCATTTCGTCGCGCTTTCGAATAAAACGATTAATTGAGTGTGGTATGACGGTTAATAATGAGTTAGATATTAATACGCTAAATTGGGTAAAGTCTGAAATAGACGACACCATGAAGCAAGCACGTACATCACTTGAGTCGTATATTGAAGATCAACAAGACGAATCAAAAATATTATTTTGTATTAACTATTTGCATCAGGTCTATGGAACGCTGCAAATGGTTGAATTATATGGTGCTTCTCTTCTGGCTGAAGAGTTGGAACTACTTGCCAAAGCCATTCATGACAATAACGTTAAGAATATAGATGAAGCTTTTGAAGTTTTAATCCGTGGAAGCATTCAATTACCTGATTATTTAGAAAAGCTCCAGTCTGGTCAAAAAGATACTCCCATAGTACTTCTGCCTTTGTTTAATGATATGCGTGCGGCACGTAGTGAAGCACTGCTGTCCGAGACATCTTTGTTTAATCCTGACCTTGGCATTAACCCACCAAGGCCTGCACAAGAGTATAATCCGGGCGCTGTAACAAGACATATCGCTGAATTGGCGAAAGAACAACGTCATCAATTTCATCTTGGATTATTGGGTTGGTTTAAGAATGAAAATGCAGAGAAAAGTCTGGGTCGTATTTCAACTGTATTACAAAATTTACGAAAAATTGCAGAAGAAGAAAATACCAGCCGGATGCTTTGGGTTGCTGAAGGCTTAATTGATAGCTTGCAGCATAAAGGTGTTGAGACAAGTGTTGCGGTTAAGTCTTTAGTCGGTCAAGTGGATCGGACCATTAAAAAAATTATAGATGGAGGTGAAGTGGCTTTAGCCATTGAGCCACCAAACGACTTATTAAAGAATTTACTATATTATGTTGCAAGTTCTTCGACTAACAACTCTAAGACTAAAGACATAAAACAGTCGTTTAATCTTGCCGCAGTAATGCCTGATGCTCAAACGCTCGAGAAAGCACGTGCTGATTTGAATGCACCAAATTTGGCTTTAATGGAAACTGTTTCAGGTGTATTAAGAGAAGACTTGCAGCAAGTTAAAGATACTCTTGATATTTTTATGCGTAGCGAAGATAAAAATGTTGAAATTCTCAAGCCAGTGAGTGAAAAACTTACCAGTATGGCTGATACCCTCGGTATGTTAAGTCTTGGTCCACAGCGTAAAGCTCTAATAACACAAATTGATTTAGTTAATGATTTAATCGACAATAATCATGCCTTTGATGAAAGCGAATTAATGGATATGGCATCAACGATTATTGAAGTTGAGCATACTCTTGATTCTATGAGTGAAGCAAGAGCGCCGCTTGATGAAATTGATTCAGCTACTACTGATACAAGCTCACCTACAAGAAAACAACCCAAATCCCCAGAACAACGCAAGCTACTTGTATCTGTTGTTGCCGAAGCGAAGATTGATATTAGCGAAGTAAAAGAAGCAGTAAGTGAATTTAGCCGACAACTTAATCACCCTGAAATTTTAAATTCGGTTCCTGGAATATTAGATAAAGTACGTGGAAGTCTGAATATTCTACAATTAGACCGTGCCGCAACGTTAATGGCTGATTGTAAGGATTGTGTCGAAAATAGATTAATACCATCTAAAACCATTCCCGAGTCTGAGACTCTCGATTATCTTGCCGATACAATCAGTAGTATAGAATATTATATGGAATCGTTGGTGGATAGTTGGGGTGAACCAACCGCTATATTAAATGTAGCTGCTGCAAGTTTAGCGCAACTGAGTAAATCATTAGACTCGCATAAACCCACTGTAAGAGATCCTGGCGCCAGCCATGATGCTATACAAGTTGATGGTAGTGTTTTCACTTCTGAATCTGATGACACCTTTATAAATTTATCATCACCTTTAATTACAGAACCAGATGTGGATGAGAGTATTAATCAAACGATATCTGACTTGGAGCAACCGCATTTCGATGAACCAGACACAGTCGTTGATTTAGTACAACCAGAAATTGAGTCAAGTAGTAATACAGAAGAATTAAATATCGAGGTCACGCTTCAGGATATTGAACCGATAGACATTGAAGTAGATAGTGCTGCTGAATTTTTGGATGTTGATTTTGACGAAGAAGCTGGTCAAGAAAATATCTCTGATCTTAATGCCCATGACAATGTTTCGGATCAGCCGGAATTATCAAGTGATGAAGATGTTTTAGAATTAGACAGTAGTAGTGACACTGATTCAGAATCAATGAGCCACGAAATTGAACGACTAGATGAATCCTTGGGCTTGTGGTTTATGGATCCTGTTAGCAATGATGTTTCAAGTTTGGTTATTGACGTTATTCGTAGTATTGAGGAGCGCATAAATCATAGCCCGGACTTATTGACGCAAGGTGAAAAAGCTTTAAAAGTAACAAGTGATATGAAACTCACAATTCATCGAGTTGGAAATAACGATGAAGCCTATAGCGATGAAACTGAAAAGAGTATGTTATGGGCCCGGGATGAGTTGGTAAAATATTTCAATAGTGCGGCACTAGATACTGAAATCGTTGTGGAACCAACTAAGAATGTAGAGATGTATACGGAAGATGATTCGTCATCTTCACCGATTGAAATTGACGATGAGATATTTGAAATTTTCCTGGAGGAAGCAGAAGAAGAATATGATAGTATCACTAAAAATTTACCTCTATGGAAGCAAAATTTAGATAATCACGAACCATTGAAAGAAATGAGACGTTCCTTTCATACCTTAAAAGGGAGCGGTCGTCTCGTAGGCGCCAATGATTTAGGAGAGTTTGCCTGGGCATTTGAAGGTATGCTCAATAGGGTGATTGATAAAACAATTTTAGCAACCTCTGAGCTGGTGGAGCTGGTAGATCGCGGTCGTACTGCGTTACCTGTATTATATGGTTTATTAAAATCCGAACAGCGCCCTGGACAGCAAATATTTTCTTTAATGGAACATGCCGATTCATTAAGCCGGGGTGAATCCTTTACCCCTCTTTCTGAAACTATTTCATCTATGAATATCCCGCAGCCTGACTTTACACAATTCGACAATGATCAAACCGGTGCAAAAGCTATGACGGCAGAAGTGGATAGCAGCATTGATAAAATTCTGCGTCCAGATATTGATACGGTTCTTTTAGACATTTACAGAAAAGAGGTTGCAACTCATTTAGTAGCATTAAGAAACTATATCCGAGACTGGCATGAAAAGAATATTTATGAAGTAACGGAATCTTTATTCAGGGCATTACACACCTTAACTGGGAGTGCCCGCACGACAGGTGTTGAAGTTGTTTCTGACTTATGTGTAAAACTAGAACATTATATTAAAATGTTACAAGCAGAAGAATTACTTGTTTCAAATGACGGAATAATTATTTTTGAGGACTCGGCTAACCGTATCGAGGCAATATGTACACAGCTTGGTGAACAGGTTGGAGAATTATATACAACGAACGATTTAACACAAAGAATCGATGAATTAATGCTTACACTGCAAAATGTTTTTGCTCCAAATAGTAAAAATCACGATGTAGCAAGTAGCGACACCAGTTTAAATAGTATATCCATTGAATCAGATTTAACACTAGATGATTATGATGAAGAGTTGCTCGAAATATTTGTTGAAGAAGCGACTGAGATTCTTGATGAAAGTGATCATACTTTGCATGCCTGGACCGAAGACCGTGATAACAAAGAACATATAGATGCCTTGCAACGACAACTACACACCTTAAAGGGTGGAGCAAGAATGTCGGGGGTATCTGAAATTGGCGATTTAAGTCATCGAGTAGAGTCACTTATTTCCAATATCGTTGATGGAACAATTGTACCAACAGATAATGTTTTTAACGTTTTACAGCATGCTCAGGACAACCTTGTGGATATGCTTGATAAACTTAAAAATCATCATCATCCGCATTCGGGACGTGCTGTTTTAGATGAAATTGAATTTCTTATTGGTGATGCTGGAAAAGATCAAAGTTCGAATGAGTTAGAGTTTGGTGAAGATGAAAATTTTGGGCTTGCAAATGATGCGACTGATTTAAGTATTCCTGAGGTAAATGATTTATCGATCGAGTTGGAGCCCGATGAAAACATTTTATCCGAAAATTCTAATATTAATGATTTGTCGATTGAGTTGACAGAAGAATTAACTTCCCTTGCTGAGGAACTTGACGGTTCAAATATCCAGGATGAATATGAACTAAGTGAAGATATAGAGGAAGAAATAAATTTTGATCTTCCTGATACCGATACTGTTGATAATCACGAAATCTCATTGGATAGCGAAGAGTTAATATCAGAAACAATGCCGACGCTTCAAGATGAAATTATTGAAGATGACTTATCAATATTCGAGATAGATGAAGTTACCCCACAAAAAACTGCACCAGCAGATCAGGTACGTGTACGTGCGGATACCCTGAATAATCTGGTTAACTTTGCTGGTGAGGTAAGCATTTACCGTTCCCGTCTGGAACAGCAAGTGAATTCATTCCGTTTTAATTTACAGGAATTAGATGAGACCGTTGACCGCTTTAGAGGCCAGTTACGTACGTTTGAAATGGAGACGGAAGCACAAATTCAAACCCGTAAAGAAGAATCTTTTTCTGCGGAACATGAACATTTTGATCCATTAGAATTTGACCGTTTTACTCAAATGCAGCAAATGTCCCGTTCAATGCTTGAGAGCATGAACGATATTGATAGTTTACGCAGCATTCTTTCAAGTTTAAATAGAGAGTCTGAAACGTTACTTGTACAGCAATCACGTGTTAATACGGAATTACAAGAAGGCTTAATGAGCGCACGCCTGGTACCATTTGATAAACAAGTTAACCGTTTAAAACGCATTGTGAGACAAACTGCAAAAGAGATTGGAAAACAGGCAGTAATAGAGTTTGAGGGTGTTGACCTTGAATTAGATCGTACCGTTGTAGAACGTATGATGCCTCCTATTGAGCATATGTTGCGCAACGCAATAGCACATGGTATTGAAACACCTGAACAAAGAAAGGTTTCAGGCAAAGAAGAGCAGGGAAATATAATCTTGAATATGAGTCGTGAAGGTGGCGATGTTGTTATCCAGATTATTGATGATGGCGCGGGGATTGATTTTGCAGCCATCCGGACTAAAGCGATTGAAAAAGGTTTAATAAAAGCAGACGCAACTGTCCCAGATAAATATTTAGTTGATTTGATTTTAGAATCAGGTTTCAGTACCGCCGATGAAATAACCCAAATCGCCGGGCGTGGCGTTGGTATGGATGTTGTTAATAATGAAATTAAACAACTTGGTGGTGTACTGAATATAGATACACACCGCGGTGAAGGAACGACTTTTACCGTTAGTATGCCTTTATCACTGGCAGTTAGTCGAGCATTACTGATTTATGTTGGCGATAGTATGTATGCTGTCCCACTTATGAGTGTGGAAGGTGTTGAACGTATTTCTTACGAGCAATTGCTTGAACTACAATCGGTCAGAAATACCACGTACAAGTGGCTAGATGAAGAATTCCATTACATACATCTTGGCCAATTAATGGATGGTGAAGCACCGACTCCAGCTGTTGATGGGGGTAAATCTGCTTTATTGATGGTGCGTAGTGGTAATTATCGGGCTGCTTTGCATATTGAAGGTTTAGTTGGTAGTCGAGAAATTGTTATCAAACCCGTGGGTCCTCAACTAAGTAGTTTACGTGGAATTTCAGGTGCGACTATTATGGGTGATGGAAGCGTGGTGTTGATTCTTGACCTGGGTGTTTTAATCAGGCTGGGACTCACTGAGAATGATCAAGGCTTCCTGGAAACAGAACAAATTCCCGAGCTTATCGAAGCTGCTGTTGCAGAAGAAAAAATATCTACCGTAATGGTAGTCGATGATTCGATAACCGTACGAAAAGTAACATCAAGATTCTTAGAAAGGCATGATCTGGATGTTATTCTCGCTAAAGATGGTATAGATGCTCTTACGCAGTTACTTGATGTTATTCCTGATGTCATGTTACTTGACGTAGAAATGCCGCGTATGGATGGTTTTGAGCTGGCTATTAACATGCGTAATGATGACCGTTTAAAAGATATACCAATCATCATGATTACCTCCAGAACAGGACAGAAACATCGAGATCGAGCAATGAATATCGGAGTGAATCTGTATATGGGGAAACCCTATAATGAAATTGAATTACTGGAAAATATTCATTCATTACTGAAAGAAGATAAATAGTTTCAATTGTAATATGGATACTCCAACTACTTACCCTACACAACAAAAAGTTTCATCTTCAATAGTGTCATCAAAGCTTTCTCAAGAATTAAGTCAAATTCGAATAGCGGTGATTTCTAATTCTGCTTCGCAACGGCTTCAGATTAAAGAGGCGCTCGAAAACGTTGGTTTAAAGGTAGTTTTAAATGAAGCCATAACATCATCATTCATAAGAAGGTTAGATTCAATTGATGTTGATGTGATTTTATTAGACCTGGATGAACATGATGCAGAGGACAAAATACTGGATAGTTTATTAGACAATGATTCAATACCGATTATTTTCAACGATATTCCAGTCTTAACGTTAAATGAACCTCAAGTACTAGCTCGCTGGTACGGTAAATTATTAAAAAAAATATCAATCTCGGTTGGTAATCATTCTATCGAAGAACAATCCTATACCGAACATTATAATAATTTGTCCGGTGCGAATATAAGTTATAAAGAGCGTATAAAGTCGGCGACTGTAAAACTGGATGACGGATTGGCAAAAAATGTGTGGGTATTGGGTGCCTCTTTAGGTGGACCTGATGCAGTAAAAGAATTTTTTAAGTCTTTACCTCCTGACTTACCGGTCGCCTTTATCCTGACCCAGCATCTTGGTGGAAAATTTATTGAGTTGTTGGCTAATCAATTAAATCAGGTAACCGATTATGAAGTGTTAACGGCATCAGTTGGACATGTCATTCGTCATAATCAGGTAATCGTAACTCCTGTTAATAAACGTCTTATAATAAATCCGATTGGTGCGATAGAGCTAACACCCATACTGGAAAAACAGCAATATACGCCATCTATTAATATGGTTCTGGAAGATATGCTTGGTCGATATGGAAAAGGGCTCGGCACGATTATCTTTAGTGGTATGGGTGATGACGGAATTAAAGGTTGTGAAGCACTACACGCAAAAGGTTCGATGGTGTGGACTCAGTCAGCAGAGAGTTGTGTTATTAGTAGTATGCCAGATAATATTGTAAAAAAAGATATTGTTAGTTTTTCAGGAAGCCCGAAAAAATTAGCTGAAAAGCTGTATGACTATTTACGTGTCGAATAAATATAAACTATTAAAAAGTGATTGGAGTAACATATGGGTGATGTAACATTTATTGATCCTAAACGTAAGCAAGTGATGAATGTAACTGAACATGTATCAGATGTTGTTCACTGTTTGATGATTTATTTGTCAGACGAAACTATTCTTTTGCCTAATACTGCTGTTGCCGAAGTTGTAGGATTTATAAAGCCAGAGCCATTAGATGGCTCACCGGACTGGTTGTTAGGCAGGATTACCTGGCGGGAAAGGCAAGTACCACTGATTTCTTTTGGGCTAGCCAGCGCTGTGGGCGAAATGACAAAAGAACGACAAAAAGGAGATCGAATTGCTATTCTTAATACGATGAATGGAAATAAAGACATCCCCTACATTGGAATTGTTTCGCAAGGTATTCCCCGCCTAAATATTATTCGAAAGGATGATATTTCAACACTTGAAACAAAACCTGACAACAGACAATCAGTTGCAGAAATTGTGAGCGTCGATGGTCAAATATTAATTATTCCTGACATTGATGATCTGGAGAGTCGCTTGCAGAATATCCATGAATAATATTTGAGCTTAAAGTTTTTATAGCTGTAACAGACATGATAGCTTTAGATGTGATAAATATTATATATTTAAATCTCCCCATAATAACTGTAACGCAGTGAGTGCTGATATGGCCGCCGTTTCAGCCCGTAAGACACGCGGTCCCAGTTTTACTTTATGAAATCCGTGCTGAGTGATACTTTGTAATTCTCTTTCTGTAAAACCACCTTCAGGTCCAATAATAATTCTAACCTTATCAGTGATACTCAGTGTAGATAGCGTTATGGTTGCGCCTGGTTCAAAGATAATACCGGGTATAGTCGAGGTACTTAGCCAGTTTGTTATCGAATGTACAGGCTGAAGAATGGGTAAAGTATTTTGGCCTGATTGCTCACATGCGCTTTGTATAATGCCTTGCCAGTGAACTTGTCTTTTTAATTCACGTTGGGTATTGAGCCGGATAGTAGAACGCTCAGCGTCTAATGGTGTGATACTACTAACGCCTAATTCAACAGATTTTTGAATTGCAAAATCGAACTTATCATTCTTTATTAAACTTAGGCCTAATTCTATACGCAGTGGTGAGTTCGTAATATTAACTTGTTCTTGTTCAATGTAGATTAGAGATTTTTTCTTTTCGATTTTAACCAGGCTTGAAATAAATTCCTTACCTTTTCCATTAAACAGAATAAGCTTATCGGCTTCACGTAAGCGTAAAACACTCACTACATGACGATGAGCTTCTACTGAAAGTTCAATAGTGTCGCCAACAGTAAGTGTTTGGTTTAGATAAATGCGAGGGATGCGCATTTAGGATATCCTGTTAAACGCTGGATAATCGCAGATTATTCCATAGGGTCGTTGTTGGACCGGTTTGGTTCATTGTGTAAAAATGAAGCCCGGGAGCGCCGGCTGCAAGTAATTGTTCGCAAAGGCGGGTAACGACTTCTTCACCAAAACTCTTTAAGGAATCTTTATCATCGCCATAAGCTTCTAAACGTTTGCGGATCCAGCGAGGAATCTCCGAACCACACATATCTGAAAATCGTGCAAGTTGGGTATAATTTGTTATTGGCATGATGCCAGGCATAATCGGAAGAGATAAGCCGCGTTTTTCACATGCATCAACAAAATTGTAATAGGCATCCGGATTGAAAAAATACTGGGTTATGGCGCTGTCAGCACCGGCTTCAACTTTTCGTTTGAAATTATCAAGATCAGTTGTAGCATTCGTCGCTTGTGGATGAAATTCCGGGTAAGCAGCAACTTCGATACGAAAATGGTCTGTATATTTTTCGCGGATAAAGCTGACTAATTCGTTGGCATAGTTAAAGTCACCATGACCACTTGAGCCAGACCCCGATGGCATATCGCCTCTTAAAACAACGAGTCGTTTGATACCATTATTTTTATATTGCTCAAGTAAGCTAATTATAATGTCTTTATTGGTGCCCATACATGATATATGGGGTGCTGCATCAAACCCTGCATTTTTAATATCAAGGACAGTTTCCATCGTACCATCCTGGGTGCTGCCACCTGCACCAAAGGTAACCGAGAAATATTTTGGATTAAGTTTACCTAATTCAGAACGTACAACTTTTAGTTTTTCAGCGCCTTCAGGAGTCTTTGGCGGAAAAAACTCAAAGCTAAATTGTTTGGGATGTTTCTTTTGAGAGTCCATATTTATAAACCTATTGAACCACAACGGACACGACGAGACTAATACTGTATAGAGATCCGAGTCCTGATTATGGTATGTAAATATTTAAAATTAATCACAACGGACACAAAAAAATTTAAGGTTGTGCACCCAAATCACTTCGTGGGGCAGGCTCTTCTTCGTGTCCGTTGTGGTTAAAAATATTACTTAGTAACGATAATGCTCAGGTTTGTAAGGTCCATCAACTGATACATTAATATAATCCGCCTGCTCTTTTGTAAGTGTTGTTAAATGTGCACCAATTTTAGTTAAATGCAAACGCGCAACTTTCTCATCAAGAATTTTCGGTAATATATAAACTTCGTTCTTATAGGCTTCGGCATTGGTATAGAATTCCATTTGCGCCATAACCTGGTTAGTAAATGAAGCTGACATTACAAAGCTTGGATGCCCTGTTGCGCAACCTAGATTCACTAAACGGCCCTTAGCTAAAAGGGTAATGCGTTTGCCGTCTGGGAAAATAATATGATCAACTTGTGGTTTAATTTCAGACCATTCGTATTTTTCTAAAGATGCAATATCAATTTCTGAATCGAAATGACCAATGTTACAAACAATGGCTTCGTTCTTCATTGCTGCCATGTGATCATGGGTAATGATTTTTGCATTACCGGTTGTGGTTACAAAAATATCACCAGTTTTGCAGGCTTCGTTCATGTCAACAACGCGGTGGCCTTCCATTGCTGCCTGTAATGCACAGATAGGATCAATTTCAGTAACCCAAACAGTCGCGCCCATGCCTTTAAATGCTTGTGCACAACCTTTACCAACATCACCGTAACCTAATACAACTGCAATCTTACCTGCAATCATTACATCGGTTGCACGTTTGATACTATCAATTAAAGATTCACGACAGCCATACAAGTTATCGAATTTAGATTTAGTTGCTGAATCATTTACATTCATTGCAGGGAAGAGTAGTTCGCCTTTTTCCTGCATTTCATATAAACGATGTACGCCCGTTGTTGTTTCTTCAGTTACGCCTTTAACGCTACCGGCAATGTCGCTCCAAAGCGTTGCACCCGGTTTAATGGTGCGACGTAATACTTCAAGAATCTCTTTGTATTCTTCGTTATCATCCGCTTTCGTTGCTGGAATAGCACCGGCTTTTTCAAACTCAACACCTTTGTGAACTAATAAAGTGGCATCACCACCATCATCAAGAATCATATTAGGTAATTTGCCATCAGGCCATGTTAATGCTTGCTCGGTACACCACCAGTATTCTTCAATCGTTTCACCTTTCCAGGCAAAAACAGGAATATTTTGGTCGGCAATCGCAGCCGCGGCATGATCTTGAGTCGAAAAAATATTACATGATACCCAACGAACTTCAGCGCCAAGAGCAATAAGTGTCTCAATGAGTACAGCAGTTTGAATTGTCATGTGAATGCTGCCCATGATACGACAGCCAGCGAGAGGTTGGGCTTTGCCAAATTCTTCACGTAATGCCATTAAGCCGGGCATTTCAGTTTCGGCAATTGCTATTTCTTTGTGGCCCCATTCAGCAAGTGAAATGTCAGCTACTTTATAATCGCTAAAATCAGCGTTCATACGTCATTCTCCTAAAAAGTAATAAAGTATGAGCGCCGTTTATCCAGTAAATGGATCTGCCTCTTTCTGAGCCTGACGGAAACTATTCCGCTGCAGCGCCCCTCATAAGAAACAGTAAAAATTAAGTTAGTAATTATAGTACGTTTAGTGCGATGGTTCTATTTGGATTGTCAATATTTAAGCTACATCCTTGTAACTTTAGATTTTTAGATACCAGCCGCATCTTTTAATGCATCGGCTTTATCAGTATGTTCCCAACTAACGTCGATGTCTTCACGACCAAAGTGTCCGTATGCAGCGGTTTGTTGGTACATCGGTTTAAGCAAATCTAACATTTTCACCAAGCCGCCCGCACGTAAATCAAAGTGTTCGCGTACGAGTTCAACAATACGTGCGTCGTCAACTTTGCCTGTGCCAAAAGTTTCAACACTGATAGAAGTCGGTTCAGATACACCAATCGCATAAGAAACCTGAATTTCGCAACGTTCAGCAAGTCCTGCTGCAACAATATTTTTTGCAACATAACGACCAGCATAAGCAGCCGAACGATCCACTTTTGATGGATCCTTACCAGAGAAAGCACCGCCACCATGACGTGCCATGCCACCATAGGTATCAACGATAATCTTACGACCGGTTAAGCCACAATCGCCAACAGGACCACCGATAACAAAACGGCCTGTTGGGTTAATGAAATATTTAGTATTAGCGTCCAACCATTCAGCAGGAAGTACCGGTTTAATGATTTCTTCCATAACCGCTTCGCGTAGTGCTTCGGTAGAAATGTCCTCGCTGTGTTGAGTTGACAATACAATCGCATCAATACCAACCGGTTTATGATTTTCATAACGGAAAGTTACCTGGCTTTTTGCGTCAGGACGTAACCAGGGAAGGGTGCCGTTTTTACGAACTTCTGCCTGGCGTTTAACTAAACGATGAGCATAAGTAATGGGAGCGGGCATTAAAACATCGGTTTCGTTGCTGGCATAACCAAACATTAAACCCTGGTCGCCTGCACCCTGGGATGCCGAATCATCGTCTGCTTCATCAACACCCATAGCGATATCCGCTGATTGCTTATCGATACTGGTTAATACTGCGCACGAAGCATAATCAAAGCCCATGTCCGAACTGTTATAACCAATTTCTTTTATGGTATCTCGAACAACTTGCTGCATATCAACGTATGCGCTTGTGGTTATTTCACCTGCAAGTACTACCATGCCTGTATTGATCATTGTTTCGCAGGCAACGCGCGCAGCGCTGTCTTGCGCCAGGATGGCATCAAGTACGCCATCAGAAATCTGGTCTGCAATTTTGTCCGGGTGACCTTCTGATACAGATTCAGATGTAAATAGATATTGACTCATTATTTTTTCCTCTCATAAAAAAACCGCTTTAGCTATAACTTATAACTAAAGCGGTTTTTCGAAATTAGCCCCAATTTACAATCAGGTGCTCCGCTTTAGCCGTATTTATTGAGCGCCCGCAATCTGAATTCAAATCGGCGCTGAATAGCCATTATAGCAAGCCCTGAGATAATGTCAAAGTTGTGGGCAGGTTTTACCCAGACTCAGCCAATTTTGAGAAAAATTTAAGTTACAGCATAGACATCATAGCGCGTGATTTTGCTTTCGATACTCATCGTTGGCGCTTTAGCGGTTAATGTGGGTGCACCTTTGGGCCGTTTTACCACAACACGTTTTTTTGCTTTAGATAAAGCCAGATTAAACAATTGTGCTTCATCTGAATTTTTATCCTCAGAGTGACCAATTAATTTTTGCAGCATTTGCATATTCTTTTTAACCGAGGCAGATTTTTTACGCTCAGGATACATTGGGTCCATATAAATGATGTCGGGTTTAGATGCTAACGTTGTCAGGTAATGAATGGCATCCGTTTGAATCAACTTAAAACCTTGATCCAGAATATCTTGAAATTCTTCGGTATTTCCGGCATATTTTAATCCATTATTAACCAGTTCAGCAACGATAGGATGACGTTCTATCATCGTAACGTTGCAACCTAAGCATGCGAGCACAAAGGCATCCTTAGCGAGTCCTGCCGTTACATCTAGAACAGATAATGGTAATTTGTAATTCTTTATGCCGATTGCTTTAGCAATCGCCTGGCCTTTGCCGCCACCGTATTTGCGTCGGTGTGCCAGGGCGCCGGATACAAAATCCACATGAATAGAGGTGTTATTATGTTGGTCAATCAGTTCAACATAATCTTGCTTATAATAAAGTATAAACGGTGTTGCTGTTGATTTGGGTGTGGCTATATTTAACGATTGTTGTTGTGCAAATGATGTTGCGCTGGGGAGAAGTGCTTCCGATTCAAAGCACACAGTGACGAGATTTTTCATTGGAAAATTGTAAACGGAACGTATACGGTGTGCCAGTAAATTAACAACATTAGCTTATAAATAGCCTCATTCCCGTCTCGGCTTTGGCGTCCTGCGTCGCCCTACCGCATACGTCCATATATGCGTCGGCGGGAATGGCGATATAGCGTATAATACTCATGTACTTATAAATAAGGAAAATGACCATGGTCAGCCTGGAAACACCCGTATGCGATTTTGATTTAGCGGCAATTGATTTTTCACTCCCCGGTGTTGACGGTAAAACCTGGTCATTACAAGACTGTGTCGGCGAGAAAGGTTTGCTTGTTATGTTTATTTGCAATCATTGCCCTTACGTTCAAGCGATACGGGAACGGATAGTTCGCGACACGCTGGAATTGAAATCGCTAGGGGTAAATAGTGTAGCGATTATGTCGAACGATTCGACCCAATATGAAGAAGATTCATTTGAGAATATGCGGAAAATTTCTGATGAGTATGGGTTTTCTTTTCCATATTTGCTGGATGAAACCCAGCAGGTGGCTAAAGCCTATGGCGCGGTATGTACCCCGGATTTTTTTGGCTATAACGCTAAATTAGAGTTGCAATACCGAGGCCGGTTGGATGCGAGCAAGAAACAAACCGCTGAAGGCAAAGTGAGTCGAGATCTGTTTGAAGCTATGAAACAAGTTGCTCAAACCGGGCATGGGCCGAAAGACCAAATTCCAAGTATGGGGTGTTCGATTAAGTGGATAGATGCTTAAAGCCATCAGAAATATTTAATAATTTAAGGATATCCGGTTATTTGACAGAATAGGTACAATACCACTGAGTTTTATAAGTCATTGTTTTATAGTACCTTTTAATAAGCTTAGCTTATATTCCCCCTAGTACACCTTATATATGCAGCCTAATCTTGAGTTAAATTGAAACTAAAGCCTTTTCTACTTGCTGTAATGGGGTAAAAAATGGGAAAATTGCCGGCTCATTTTCAAGGCTTATCGATTTAATCGAATATAATCCTAAAATATGGGTGTGGTAGTCTTAGGAAGTGGCTGCTGTGGATTGAGCCGAGATTGGGGCTTTACCAAACAAATCACCAAATTGAATAATTGTCGGTTTGTAAAAATACAGGCTGGCTGGCTGGACTTTAGATACAAATAACGAGAAAGCCCAAGCTAGAGAAGAAATACATATAATTTTGATTTTAAACTTTTAAGGGAGACATTCGAATGTCATCACGTAAACAGTTAGCAGATGCAATTCGCGCATTGACGATGGACTCAGTTCAGATTCCAAACTCAGGGCATCCAGGTGCACCAATGGGTATGGCGGACATTGCCGAAGTTCTCTATAACGATTTTATGAAACATAACCCGACTAACCCTAAATGGACCGATCGTGATCGTTTCATAATGTCCAATGGACATGCTTCCATGATGCCTTATTCAGTACTGCATCTAAGCGGTTATGATTTATCTATAGATGATTTAAAAGGTTTCCGTAAATTACATTCTAAAACGCCTGGACATCCAGAATACGGTTATACCCCGGGTATTGAAACAACCACTGGCCCACTTGGCCAGGGTATCACTAATGCTGTCGGTATGGCATTAGCCGAAAAAATAATGGCTGCACAGTTCAATAAAAAAGGCCATGAAATTGTTGATCACAACACTTATGTGTTTGTGGGTGATGGCTGCATGATGGAAGGTATTTCTCATGAAGCCTGTTCTTTAGCCGGTTCATTCGGTTTAGGAAAATTAATCTGTTTCTATGATGACAATAACATATCAATTGACGGTAACGTTGATGGCTGGTTCTCTGACGATACACCAAAACGTTTTGACGCATACGGCTGGCATGTTATTAGTATTGATGGCCATGATGCGGAAGCAATTAAAAAAGCAATTGAAGCAGGAAAAGCCGAAACAAGTAAGCCAACCTTAATTTGCTGTAAAACAGTCATCGGTAAAGGCGCGCCAAATAAAGAAGGCGGTCATCACGTACATGGTGAAGCACTTGGTGCAGATGAAATTGCAGCGACACGTAAAAACTTAAGCTGGGAATACGAACCATTTGTTATTCCTGAAGAAGTTTATAAAGGCTGGGATGCGAAAGACGCAGGAAAAGCTGCCGAGTCTGCCTGGAATGATAAATTCGCAGCATACCAAAAAGCTTTCCCAGTTGAAGCGGCAGAATTCAAACGTCGTATGGCTGGTGATTTACCAGCAAACTTCGCCGCAGAAGCGGATAAATTTATCGCAGCAGTAAACGAAAAAGCAGAATCTCCTGCAACACGTGTTGCATCTAAAGGTGCTTTGGATGGCTATGCGCCGTTGTTACCGGAATTTTTAGGTGGTTCAGCGGATTTAACGCCATCAAATAATACTTTCAATGCGTCAAGTGTACGAATTAATGATAATAATGGTTCGAGTGAGATGGACTTCGCTGGCAACTATATTTCTTATGGTGTACGTGAATTTGGTATGAGTGCCATTATGAATGGTGTAACACTTCACGGTGGTTTAATGCCTTACGGTGCAACATTCTTAATGTTCTCTGAATATGCTCGTAATGCTTTGCGTATGGCAGCATTAATGAAAATTCGTAGCATCTTCGTCTACACACATGACTCAATCGGTCTGGGTGAAGATGGTCCTACTCACCAGGCAGTAGAACAAATTCCGACACTCCGTATGATTCCTAATATGGCAGTGTGGCGTCCTTGTGACACAGTTGAAACTGCGGTTGCCTGGAAAGATGCGATTGAAAATAAAAATCGTCCTTCAGTTTTAATCTTCTCTCGCCAGGGCTTACCTTTCCAAACACGTGATGCAGCGACAATCGCTAACATTGTAAAAGGTGGTTACATATTGAAAGACACATCTGGAACACCAGATGTAATCGTTATCGCAACGGGTTCTGAAGTATCACTTGCAATGGAAGCTGCAGAGGCTTCCAGCAAAAAAGTTCGTGTTGTATCAATGCCTTCTGTTGAAGTATTTGAAAAACAAGATGCGGCTTATAAAGAATCTGTATTGCCAAAAGCAGTTACTGCTCGTGTTGCTGTTGAAGCCGCGATTATGGACGGCTGGTGGAAATATGTTGGTATGGACGGCGCTGTTGTTGGTATGTCGAGCTTTGGTGAATCAGCACCGGCACCTGTGTTATTTAAACACTTTGGTATAACAGCAGAAAATGTTGGTAAAGCAATCGATAGCGTTGCTTAACAGAAATATAAAAGCTACTCAGTCCTTTTTAGGTTGAGTGGCTATCAATAATTAGAAATACAATTTTAGTTTAAACTTTTAGGAGAAATAACAATGACTATAAAAGTCGGAATTAACGGTTTTGGCCGTATTGGGCGCATGGTTTTTCGTGCAGTTTATAATGAGTTTAAAGACATCGAAATCGTTGGAATCAACGATTTATTAGATGCTGAATACCTGGCATATATGCTGAAATATGATTCTGTTCATGGCCGTTTTGGTGGTACTGTTTCTGCAGAAGCTGGCGCGATGATTGTTGACGGTAAAAAAATTCGCTTAACAGCTGAACGTGACCCTTCAGACCTTAAATGGGGTGACGTTAAAGCAGACATCGTTATCGATTGTACTGGTTTCTTCCTGACTGAAGAAAGCTGTCAAAAGCATATTGATGCAGGCGCTAAGAAAGTTGTACAGTCAGCACCATCTAAAGATGGCACTCCTATGTTTGTATATGGTGTTAACCATAACGAATATGCAGGTCAAAAAATTGTTTCTGCAGCGTCTTGCACAACTAACTGCCTGGCACCTGTTGCTAAAATTCTAAATGATAACTGGGGCATCAAACGTGGTCTTATGACTACAGTTCATGCTGCAACGGCAACACAAAAAACTGTTGACGGTCCTTCATCTAAAGATTGGCGCGGTGGTCGTGGTATTTTAGAAAACATAATCCCATCTTCAACCGGTGCTGCTAAAGCAGTAGGCGTTGTACTACCTGAACTTAATGGTAAATTAACCGGTATGGCTTTCCGTGTGCCTACTTCTGACGTATCTGTTGTTGATTTAACAGTAGAGCTAGAAAAAGAAGCTTCTTATGCTGACATTTGTAAAGCAATGAAAGCTGCTTCAGAATCTGGCGACATGAGCCGCACACTGGGTTACACAGATGAAAAAGTTGTTTCAACTGATTTCCGTGGTATTGGTTTTTCATCAATCTTTGATGCGGAAGCAGGTATCGCACTGGACAGCACATTCGTTAAAGTTGTTTCCTGGTACGATAATGAATATGGTTATACATGTAATATGATGCGTTTCGTAGAACACGTAGCAAAAAACTAAGCGGATCTTTTGCCCGCTAGCGGCGTTGCTCGTCTGATTTTAAATGCTCACGTACTGATGTACGCTCCGCGTTTAAAATCAGTTGGCGCCTTCCTAGCGAACAAAATCTCTCGCTTAGTCCCACTTTACAAGTTTTTGTTTAGTTGGGAGTAAGATTTGGAATAAAGCTCAATCTAAAATGAGATTGAGCTTTAATCTAAAAATTATTTGTTAAGTCATTTCAAAATAAAAAATGATTTACCAAACAGTTTTTAAAAATTTGAAATATTAATATAAAAAGAATTTAGGAGTGTTCCATGTCTGTAATTAAAATGACTGATTTAGATCTTGCTGGTAAACGTGTCCTGATTCGTCAGGATTTAAACGTGCCGATTAAAGACGGCATAGTTTCAAGTGCTACGCGTATTGAAGCATCGATACCTACTATCAAGCATTGTATTGAAGCAGGCGCACAGGTTATGTTGATGTCGCATCTTGGTCGTCCTACTGAAGGCGAACCAGCGGCTGAATTCTCATTGTTACCAGTGGTTAACTATTTAACCGATGCTCTGGGTAAAGACGTTAAACTTGTTACTGATTATTTAGAAACTAAACCAGCCTTAAACAACGGAGACGTTGTGGTGTTAGAAAACGTACGTTTTAATGCCGGTGAAAAGAAAAATGAAGATGATTTATCTAAGGCTTATGCAGCACTTTGTGATGTGTATGTTATGGATGCTTTTGGTACAGCGCATCGTGCTCAAGCGTCAACTCACGGCGTAGCCAAATTTGCACCTATCGCCTGTGCGGGTCCGTTACTCTCAGGTGAATTAGAAGCACTTGGTAAAGCGCTTGATAATCCAGCACGTCCTATGGTGGCAATTGTGGGTGGTTCAAAAGTTTCAACTAAATTAACTGTTCTGGAATCTTTGTCTAAAATAGTTGACCAACTTATTGTTGGTGGTGGTATTGCGAATACCTTTATTGCCGCAGATGGACATAATGTTGGTAAATCACTTTATGAAGAAGATTTAGTCCAAACTGCACAAGATTTAAAAGCGGCAGCAGAAGCAAAAGGTGGATCTATCCCTGTACCGTCCGATGTCGTTTGTGCAAAAGAATTTGCTGAAACTGCTGAAGCAACATTAAAAAATGTTAGTGAAGTCGCTGACGATGACATGATTTTTGATATCGGTCCTGACACTGCAGCAGCTTTAGCCGAAATTTTAAAAAATGCCGGAACAATCGTATGGAATGGCCCAGTCGGCGTTTTTGAGTTCGACCAGTTTGGTGAAGGTACAAAAACTATCGCAATGGCAATTGCTGAATCATCTGCTTTTTCAATTGCCGGCGGTGGTGATACGTTAGCGGCGGTTGATAAGTATGGTATTGCAGATAAAGTATCTTATATTTCAACGGGTGGTGGTGCGTTTTTAGAATTCCTGGAAGGTAAAGTATTACCTGCCGTTGCTATTTTAGAAGAACGTGCTCTTAGCTAATCTAAGATAACGATATTTTGATAAAAAAATATTAATACAGAACTTAAACTAAATTTAGAGAGATTGAATAACTTTATATGAGACGAACAAAAATTATTGCGACCCTGGGTCCGGCTACTCGTGATGCGAAGATGTTAGATAAAATCATCGAAGCCGGGGTGGATGTTGTTCGAGTTAATTTTTCTCATGGCACCCCTGAAGAGCATATGGAGACGGTTGACCGCTTACGTAACCGCGCACGTGCACATGGCCGACAAGTTGGTGTTCTGTGTGATTTGCAGGGTCCAAAGATTCGGATTGAAAAATTTAAAGAAGGTAAAATTACCCTTGAAGAAGGTGCTAATTTCACTTTAGATATGGACCTGGATGTAGATGCAGGTACGGTTGATGTTGTTGGTTGTAGTTATAAACAATTAGCCAACGATGTGAATCGTGGTGATACATTATTACTTAATGACGGGCACATTGTTCTGTGGGTTGACTCTATAGAAGGTGCAAAGATCAATTGCCGTGTGGTAGTTGGCGGTGAACTTTCGAACCGCAAAGGTGTAAACAAGCAAGGCGGTGGATTATCTGCCGCTGCGTTAACGGAAAAAGATAAAGAAGATATTAAACTCGCATGTAAAATGGAAGCCGATTATCTGGCTATATCATTTCCACGTACTGCTGCGGATGTCATTGAATGCCGTGAGCTCATGGAAGCTGCCGGTGGTTATGCGCATATTGTTGCAAAAATTGAACGTGCCGATGCGATGGATAATATCGAAGAAATTATAGAGGCATCCGATGCGATAATGATCGCACGTGGTGACCTTGGTGTTGAGATTGGTGATGCAGCTTTACCTCCAGTACAAAAAAGATTAATTCAGCTAAGTCGCACTATGAATCGCGTCGTGATTACAGCAACGCAAATGATGGAATCTATGATTACGAATCAATTGCCGACTCGTGCAGAAGTTTTTGACGTTGCTAATGCAGTGTTAGACGGAACTGATGCAGTGATGCTCTCAGCTGAAACTGCTGCAGGAAGATATCCTGATAAAGCGATTGAAGCAATGGACCGGGTTTGTATAGAAGCAGAAAAATCACGTGAGGTAACGCAGTCTGATCACCGTATTAATACAGAGTTCAAACGTATCGATGAAGCTATCGCGATGGCTGCAATGTATACAGCAAATCATTTAGGTGTAAAAGCGATAGCAGCACTCACCGAGTCCGGATCAACAACACGTTGGATGTCCAGAATAAGTTCCGGCATACCTATTTACGCGTTAAGCAGTATTGTGGCTACACGACGAAAAGTAACTTTATACCGCGGAGTCTATCCGGTTAGTTTTGATGCAGTAGAGGAAGACCGCGCAACTGTAAGTCGGGAAGCGATTGACGAATTACTGCGTCGAGGTGCTGTGCGCGAAGGTGATCTGGTTGTTATTACGCGTGGTGATTTAATGGGAGTGGGCGGCGGTACTAATGCGATGAATATTGTTCGTGTAGGTGGTGACTTGGAACAAGCACTCGAACCAGAAAATAACGTTTAATCTACATATACTTAAGTATAAAGAATAAGAATAGATAACTTAGTAACGATTTACAATTTTTAATATCAATGAACTTTAATTTGTACGATAATTTTAACAATTTTTAATAATCAAACGAAAGGAGGTCGACAATGGCCCTTATTTCCCTACGACAATTACTGGATCACGCTGCTGAAAACAGCTATGGGATGCCAGCTTTTAATGTAAACAATATGGAACAAGTCCATGCAATCATGCAAGCCGCTGATGAGGTAAACAGTCCTGTCATCATGCAAGGTTCTGCGGGTGCGCGTTCTTATGCAGGCGAACCTTTCCTTCGTCATCTTATTTCTGCAGCAGTTGAAATGTACCCACATATTCCAATTGTAATGCACCAGGATCATGGTTCTGAACCAGCGGTATGTTTGCGTTCAATTCAGTCTGGTTTTAGCTCGGTAATGATGGATGGTTCTTTAATGGCCGACATGAAAACACCAGCTTCATTTGAATACAATGTTGCCGTGACCAAAGAAGTTGTGAAAATGGCTCATGCTGGTGGTGTTTCAGTTGAAGGCGAACTCGGTTGCCTGGGTTCATTAGAAACTGGCGAAATGGGTGAAGAAGACGGACATGGTGCTGAAGGCAAGCTGGATTTAGATATGTTATTAACTAGCGTTGATGAAGCGGCTGACTTTGTAGAACAAACTGGCGTCGATGCGCTTGCTATCGCGATTGGTACGTCACATGGTGCTTATAAATTTACCAAAGAACCAGACGGTGAAATTTTACGTATTGACCGTATTCAGGAAATACATGCAAAACTTCCAAATACACATTTGGTTATGCATGGTTCATCTTCAGTGCCACAAGACTGGTTAGAAATAATCAATAACTACGGTGGTGATATGGGTCAAACTTATGGTGTACCTGTAGAAGAAATCGTTAAAGGTATCAAATCGGGTGTACGTAAAGTTAATATCGATACGGATTTGCGTATGGCTTCAACCGGTTCTGTTCGTAAGCACCTGGCTGAAAATCCAACCAACTTTGATCCACGTAAATTCCTTAAAGAATCAACTGCTGCAATGAAATCTATTTGTAAAGCACGTTTTGAAGCATTCGGTTCTGCCGGTAATGCAGACAAGATTAAAGTTGCTTCATTAGAGAAAATGATTAGTTACTACAAATAAATTTTCTTTGTAGTAATAAAAAAGGGAGCTAAATAGCTCCCTTTTTTTTTAGTGCAACTTATTTGGAACAAATTAGTTGCACTTATGTCTCACAAGCAAAGCGAGTGAGACTCTACAAGCCAGGTATAGATCTAGAACAACGTCGAGTGAGACTCTAGCTACGTGCTACAATCGCCAAATAAAGCATAGCAAAATGTGGCAGAAACCAACTATTAAAATTTATATTGTGGAAAATAATATGAAATTAATTTTATACCTATTACTCTCAACGTTATTTATTTCAAGTGTTTACGCTCACGAAGTTAAAAAAGAAGATAAATCGTGGTGGTGGGATACTAACTGGTGGGAACAAGGGCAATTACACGAAGTTAGCAATCATAAAGTAAAAGTTGACTGGATAGAGTACAAACGTGGAGACAACACGGTGCCGACAATGGTAGCGCGTCCTGCGGATAGCAAAAAATATCCAGCCGTAGTATTTCAACATGGTCGTCGTGGTCTGGATGAATTACTACAACGTCAGGTAAAACGAATTGCTGCACGTGGTTTTGTTGTACTCGCCGCGGATATTTATAAAGCTAATTTTATTGGAACACATCCGATAGAACATGACTATGAACTGGAAAAAGATGCCAATGGCGTCGTTGACGTACTACTTGTACGGAAAGATATTAGCACCACAAAAGCTTGCATCGTATCACACACGCGGGGTGGATATTATTCGTTAAAAGTAGCCACTACATTTAAGCGTCAGGAAAAAGATCTCGCATGTTATGTTTCTTATTATCCGCACTGGCAGGATCCTAATGCAGCCGAACCAGAACAAGTGTACGGCTATGCTCCCGAGATTGAAGAGTTGAAAATTCCAACGTTAGTCTTTATTGGTGATGAAGAACAATATCAGCGTCGCCGGGTTATCGAAACAAGCATTAATATTTTACAGGACAAGCAACGCGATGCACGTTTGATTATTTACCCAGGGGTTGGCCGTGGTTTTGATTTTCGCCCACCGAATGTACGAACCTTTGCAGATGATTTAGCTTCAAAAGATGCGCTACAACGTTTAACAGATTTTATTAACAAGAATCTTAAAAATTATATAAATTAGCCGTTTCTGATTTGGTAATGATAGTTATTAGGAGTCTTTTAGTGCGTCAAATAAGTGGCGATTATTAAAACTGACAATTAACTGGTTGATTTATAGCTGATAATCAATTTTTTAAAGTCTTTCAAGATCAAGTCGATAAATATGGTAAGAGTTCCAAACTACGGCAGCAGTCGTTGGAGGTTTTTGCCATGTACATATATCAATTAAAGGTTAAACGTTTAAACCCGTCACCTAAGTTCGCAATTTCCGCCAAGTTCGTAAGGCGTGTAAAATCGCGCACGACCGCATTCTCTGAAAATAAAAATATTATTCATTTAACAATGCTACTTTTAATTTTAAGCTTATTGGCTATTCACTCTTTAGCAAGCGCATCTACCAAGCAAATACTAAGCAAAATAAGTTATTCTGAGATGGAAGCAATAAATAAGGGTATGGGCTTATTTCAAATTAGTGCAAAAGTACAAGATCGTAAAGAACAATTTAATGCTGGTGTTCAGGCCTATAATGACCAGGAGTTTTCTCTGGCTTTGCGGTTATTTGAACCATTGGCAGAATATGGTCATAGCGCTTCACAATATTATGTGGGTGTGCTTTATGACATGGGAAATAACCATGAGCGTAATGCACGAATTGCATATCAATGGTATCGCTTAGCCGCTCTTGGTGGAGATGACCGGGCCCAGCATAATTTAGCTGTTGCCTACGCAAAAGGCGACGGTGTGGAAGTTAACCTGGTAAAGGCTATGAAGTGGTGGATGATATCTTCTCTACAAGGCAATGCAGACTCTCAATATAATTTAGGTATTTTATACGCAATGGGGCAAGATCAAGTACCAAAAAATGTTGTGAAGGCGATGAAATGGTGGAGAAAAGCCGCATCCAGTGGAGATGCGGTTGCTCAATTCAATTTAGGAACGATATATGCCAATGGTGATGGTGGCATTCAAAATTACTGTGAAGCGGAACGATGGTGGGTGCAGTCAGCTGAAAGTGGCTTCTCTGAAGCAAATTACGCGCTGAATGTTTTAAGGAAGAGAAATGATTATTATAGTTGTGATTAATTATTAAAACGATAGCTGGAATTAAAATACTCTAAATAAATGTCAGAATTTGTGAACAAAAAAATACTTGTAGTTGAAGATGATTCGGTCAATCAGGATATCTTTGCGGAAATTTTTGAGGCCGACTTTGATATAAAAATGGTTTCTGATGGTCAACAAGCATTGGATGTAATAGAAAACTTTATGCCAAGCGTCGTTTTATTAGATATTATGATGGCAGGTATGGACGGTTACGAAGTGTGTCGGCATATTCGTGCTAATGAAAAATTAAAACACATTACTATTATTATGGTCTCGGCACGTGCGATGGAGAGTGAACGTATAAAAGGACTGGAGTCAGGAGCCGATGATTATATTACAAAACCATTTGACGAGGATGTCTTGCTTGGAAAAGTTAGGGCTTCTCTGAATTGAACGCCTTATTTACAAAAACGATTTCGTTCGACTCTACGGTAATTCGTGATATCCCTGCATTAGTAATTTTAAAGTTATAAAGTCCTTTAGGCGGCGCATATACAACATGTGCAAGGAGTGCTCGAATAACACCTGCATGAGCAACGATTAAAATATGCTGGTTTTTAAACTGCTCTATTATTTTTTTATAACTTGAAATGACTCTTAGTATAAAGAGGTTCAGGTCTTCACTTCCTGCTGGTCTTTTATTTACCGGATCGTTATAAAATTCATTATATTCACGCAAGTCTCTCTGTTTAACTTTCTCGCGACTTAAGCCCTCCCATGAACCAAAACCAATTTCTTTAAAATTCTGCTCTATCATTAAGGGTATACTATTTTTAAAAGCAAGTTGTTCAGCAAAGATGCAGCAGCGTAATAATGGTGAACTCACAATTTGTTGCCATTGATCATAGTTGCCTACGGACTGCCACATTTGTTCCCAGCCATTGTCACTTAGCGGATCATCTATCGTGTGGCCACGGAATAAACTACCGCCTTGTGGTTCACCGTGTCGGATTAAATCAATTATAGTTTGGTTCATAATTAATGAATTCAATAGTTACCTGGTTATTAGTGTTCTTTCTTTTCATGCGCATCAATTAAATTTCTAGTCATAATACGGTCGGTATAGGCCATTGCAACGGCAGATAGAATAAAAGTTAAATGAATAAGAACTTGCCACTTAATGGTGGTTTCGAGCATTTGTTCGGCATTAATGAATGTTTTAAGTAGGTGAATGGATGAAATACCAATTAACGCCATGGACAGTTTAATTTTCATGGTAGCTGCATTCACATGTGATAACCATTCTGGTTGGTCTGGATGCTCTTTGAGGTTAAGGCGAGATACAAACGTTTCATAGCCGCCAATAATAACCATAACTAATAAGTTTGCAATCATAACAACGTCAATCAAACCCAAAACAATCAACATTATTTCGGTTTCACCGATAGTCATTGTCTTTGCTACGAGATGGCCAAGTTCAATCATAAAATGATAAACGTAAACAGCCTGGGCAACAATTAAACCAAGATACAACGGAGCTTGCAGCCAGCGACTCCAGAAGATAGATTGCGCCATGATGGCTTGAGACAAATTTCTAGTGTGTTTTTGATTTGGGTTCACATTGCTACCTATTATCTATGCCAGTTACTACTATCAAACGTAGCCGTGCTTAATAAAGCATTGCATGGACTACAGTTTCAGGACTTTCTTTAGTTCGAAATACTCGATATAAAGATAAGGTATTTTACCAGCATATTATAGATATACCATAATTTGCTAAAGTATTTTTGAGATAAAGTATCAGAGCAATAGAATATAATAGGTAAATCTTTAATTACCTATTAATTTAAGGTGAATTACATAGATAGAAGGAAGTAGAAGTTTAGTCTAAGTTTTATTGGCGAGGTTAAATATTGTAATATTCCCTCAACAATGGATAGCATATTAGCCTGAACAATCGGTTTTTTAAGAAAGCATCGATTTTAATTTTATTTTCCAGGTATTTAAGCTGCTTTTGCTATGCATGGCTACGACATCCTTACCACCGCTGCCTAATGGAATGATTTCAAATTCTGGAAATTCTTTATTTGTCTAAATAGTAAATTAAGTATCACGAAATCAGCGGTATGTATAAAGTTAACATTATAATAAATGTTCTGTATGGTTTGCTGGTATTTAAATCAAAGCCATATATCATTGATTTATTTGGATGTGATAAAAATAAGCATGTATTACGTATATTAAGCAAAAATTTATATAAGTAAGTTAACTAGCGTCATCTTTACCGAGTTGGTAGGCGGAGAGAAGGGCTTGTTTTAGCTCAGTATGTTGTTTGAAGTCAGTGATATGGAGATGGCGCTCGGCGATATCGAGGAGTTTAGATAGAGCGTTATTCTCATGCCAGGTGATTTCAAAGGCATTCATATCCAGAATACCTTCCTTAATATAGTCTGCAACAAAACCTTCTACATGCTGGAATTTTATTGATTCCGCTTGCATCATTTCATATTCGTATGAATATAGACTGATGTTGTTCTCGGTGGCAATAATTGAATATAGATTATCGAGCAAGCTGCCATTGGCTTTAAGGTGTTCGTCTAACTCAATTGTGATGCTCGGTGAAAATGTTTCACCTTTAAAAGAAAACTCAATGGATGCTGTTACAATGTTTTTCATTAGATTTGAAGTCCGTTAAGCTGCTTATTATGTAGCCCATTAAGCCGTCAGCGACATAAATAATTTTGGTAATTTCTCGGGCAACTTATCAACATTATCAATAACCGTGTAACCGGTAGGGCTGAAAATATCAGCAATATAATCATCAGCTTTTTTATCTAAACTAATGCAATGAGTATAGATGCCTTTAGCAGATAATTCTTCGACCGCTTTATGCGCATCTTCAATTAATAAACGCTCATCACTCACGTCAATATCCGCAGGTTCACCATCGGTAAGAATAAGGAGTAATTTTTTCTCCGCTTTTTGGCCTTCTAAGTAATGCGCGGCATGACGTACCGCTGCCCCCATTCGTGTTGAATAGCCCGGTTCGATTGCTGCCAGGCGGGCTTTGACACTATCATCCCAGTGTTCAGTAAATCCTTTCAGGTGGTGGTAGCGTACGTTGTGACGGGTGTCGGAATGAAAACCGGCAATCGCAAATTTGTCCCCGAGTTGTTCGATCGACCAGCCTAATAAGGTTACCGCTTCACGACTGAGTTCCAGAATACTTTGGCTGCAACCCTCGGGTATTTCATTGAGTGAGGCGGATAAATCCATTAATAATAAAACTGCAAAGTCACGGCCATCATGTTTATGGCTCATATTTATCCGTGGGTCGGGTTGTGAACCGCTTTTAAAATCAATGATTGAACGGATTGCAACATCCAGATCGAGTTCGCTACCTTCTTCCTGGTAGCGTACCCGTACATAATGCTGGGGCTTTAATAAATCGAGAATACGTTTTAAATAATTTGCCAGTGCAGCATGTTTTTCAAGAATTTTATCAATGTCGGCTGGACTACCAGGTGGATGCAAGGACTCGTAGAGTGTTACCCAATCCGGTTTATAACTAGAACTATTGTAGTCCCATTCCTGATAATGACGTGGCGGTAAGCCCTCGGGACTTTCCAAATCTGCATCTTGTGCTTTTCTTTGCATATCTTCAGGTTCATCATCTTCTTCAATGAATACCCACATGTGTCGATTATCATCACGATAATCTACTTCCGTATTTTCGAAACGAACTTTTGGTAACTGATCACTTTGCAAACGGGTTTTAGCCGTAAATGAAATCGCTATGTGTAACATTTCCTGACTACTTGATTCACCGTCTTTTAAGGCCGCGTGAAATTTTTCTACGCAGTCAAGAATATGTGGATTTTGATAACCATGATTTTCATCGAGTATAGCGCGCGATAACATCGCTAACCGATGTCTAATACAGGATTCCTTTTCATTGTCACAAGTTCCTTCTACCGGGACTGGGTGCAACGTAAGCAGATATTTTTTCAAGCCAGGATATTCTTTAAGCGTTAGCGCTTCAATTCGCGAGTCTTCTAATAACTCTACCGCAATGCGCTGGAAGGGCGACAGGTTATCTGCAATCTGTCTTTGCGACCAGCGTTTATGACCGGCCATGTGTGCCAGTACGATACGATAACGGTTAATACCGGAGACACCGTTTCTTTCATCGTATACATCCGGTATACGTATACCTAAACTGTCGTAATACGGTTGTGGCTTGCGTAGTTCATCAAAGCCAAGTGAGTAAGGGACTAAATATTCTTCAGCTTCCCACATACTACGCAGGTATAAATCAAGTTGGCGCTCGTGGTCTATATATAAAGTACCATGCCGTTCACGTTGTAGCATGGCCTTACTGTCAGCCGACTGTAAGGTGAAATAATCGCGTTGATTTTCCGGGTGGTCGTTATAGTTTCGAACCCCGTACTCGATCCAGTTTTTTAGCCCGTCAAGTGACAGTTGGCTAAGTAAATAGGGGATTTGTTTAAGTAGATCAGGCAAGCCCGGGCTTGGGAAAGTGGTATGGTGGCCGTGTATTGACCCGGTCGTTGCATGCATCATTTCAAAAATGATATCGATGAATTTTCGCATGTGTTCTTTGCTGCGGAGGCGACGTGACACTTCAGGCAGACAATGCATAAACGGTGGTATCGAATTACCATTCGGAGTCCGCGACATATCCCAAACTGCCTGGGATACCATTTTTAGAACTTCTTCACCAAGACTGTTTGCGATAAGAGGCATTTCTTCAAGGTAATCGAGTACCGGTTCGAAACCACGCCCGATCATGCACACCAGTGACGCACCGGATAAGTAATCATCCGTTCCCTGGGTACTCAGCTTTCGTAGCGCATCTTTAATACAGTCGTCAAAGCAGTCTTCGAGTTGACCGAAGCTGCATTTCAGCTTGTTTCGATACTCAGGAAATTCTGATTCAGTTGTCATTATTTTTAAATATTACGCAAAAATGCTATCAATCGAATGCACCAGGGTATCGCGAATATCCTTGTCATCTGTAATGGGAGTGACTAGAGCCATCTGACAAGCTTCTTTTGCTTCAATGCCATTGTTTATTAACGTTGCTGCGTAGACTAATAAGCGCGTTGAGATTCCCTCATCAAGACCATGGCCTTTTAAGTGACGCGCAGTGTGAGCAATTTTAACTAACTTGGCTGCAATCACTTCATCGATATCAGCTTCTTTCATCACAATCGCAGTTTCAACTTTTGAATCAGGGTAATCAAAATCCAGACCGGTGAAACGCTGTTTAGTGGACTGCTTAAGATCTTTCATCATACTCTGATAACCGGGGTTATATGAAATAACCAGTTGGAAATCAGGATGTGCTGCGATCAGCTCGCCTTTTTTATCTAAAGGTAAAGTGCGCCGGTGATCGGTTAGCGGGTGAATAACTACAGTGGTATCCTGGCGGGCTTCAACAATTTCATCCAGGTAACAAATGGCACCAATCCGTGCAGCGGTTGTTAAGGGCCCATCTAACCAACGCGTACCGTTGGCATCTAATAAGTAACGACCAACCAAATCAGATGCGGTCATATCTTCATTACAGGCAACGGTAATTAATGGTTTGCCAAGTTTAAAAGCCATGTGTTCAATAAAGCGAGACTTACCACAACCGGTTGGACCTTTTACCATTACCGGCATGCGTGATGCATAAGCTGCCTTATATAAAGCAACTTCGTTACCCATCGCTTCGTAATAAGGCTCTGTTGTGATCTTGTATTGTTCGATATCAATGTTTTGATCTTGATTGCTCATGCGCTTTAATCCTGTGTCGTGATAATCATTCTAAAATTATCTAAATGTATCTATCTTCAAAAATATTACATAACTTTAGAATAACTATTTAATTCATCAATTAAGTTTTAGATAATTAACTAGTTTGGAAAAAAAACCCCCACCGAAGTGGTGAGGGCCCTTTTTGAGTTGAAACGTTCGATTACTTATGAACGCCCAATTTTTCTCTCCAGCCTGGGTACAATGCATCTGCATCGCCCGGGAAAGATTCGAATGCACGAGCAAATTCGTTATGCTCTTTAGCGAATTCGATTGGGTCAGCACCAGCAGTCCAGCATTCAAATGCCTGACGTAAAGATTTTGCACCTGCCGCAGGAGAATCGATGTGACCGTAAGAACCACCACCAGAAGTGTTGATAACATTACCGTGACCCAGATTTTCGAAGAAACCAGGTAAACGTAACGCATTCATGCCACCAGAAATAATAGGTGTAGTAGGCTTCATGCCGAACCATTCCTGATGGAAGAATGGGCCATCAGCGCTATCACGTTCGATCATGTATGCGATGTTTCTATCATCCGCACCACCTTCCATTTTACCGTAACCCATTGTGCCTACGTGGATACCAGAAGCACCCATAAGACGTGAAAGTTTAGCTAAAACAAACGCAGTGTAACCGCGTACTGATGAAGGTGAAGTAATCGCACCATGACCAGCACGGTGATAATGTAAGTATTGACCTGGGTAGTTACGACGAGCAGTTGTAACCATGCCACAACCACCAACATAACCGTCAACCAGGAAAGCAACGTGATGAGCGTTCTCACCGAAAGTTTCCAGGATGTAGTCAGCACGAGCACACATTTCGTGGTGATCATCTGCAGTGATATTAGCAGAGAAGATTTTAGCTTCGCCAGTTTCGTCTTGTGCACGTTTCATTGCATCAGCAACTAAAGGTGTAACGTCTTTCATGCGAGCATAAACCTGGTTACCTTGAGGCTCATCATTTTTAATGAAATCGCCACCTAACCAAAACTGGTATGCCGCTTCAGCGAAAGGCTTGGGACGTAAACCTAATTTAGGCTTGATGATAGTACCTGCGATGTAACCACCGTCAGTACGTGGACGACCTAAGATGTTCCATAAATCTGTGATGTCCATAGCTGGGCCATCAAAGATATCAAGCATTTGCTTAGGCACATGGAAATCGACCATTTGTGCACATTTAACATCGCCCATGCCCTGGTTGTTACCAATAGCAAGGGTAAGGAATGATACGACCATGGCACGACCGTCAATTACGTTACGGTCAAATAAACCACAAGGGTAAGCGATTTTCATGTAGCCTTTGGCTTCATCAATTTCGTATACCATTGCATCAAGGTCTTTAGTGAAGTCATCTGTAGTAGAAACTTCAACGTTAGTACCTGTTGATGATTCAGCAGCAAAGTGAGCTGCAGTTTCTAAATAACCGCCAAAGCCTGGCATAGGTTGCATAGTGTAAGCCACTAAGATATGGCCGCCTTCTGCTAAAAGTGTTGCTTCATCCAGACTTAAGTCTGCATAACGTGCTGATTGATCCATTTAAGATCTCCTGATTATATTTAAAAGAATTCTTTGTGACAGAACATGCAATCTATATTAGTAAATATTAATACCAGACTATATTACTAGGCTATTTCAATACATTTTGTAGGTCTATTAAAAGTGGGTGTATTGTAGGGAACAGAGTTATAGATAACAATTAGAATTAAGGCGTGTAACCATAATGTTTTGCTTATGATAAAGCCGTGAATATGCAGGGTGATTCTCGTAACCTTATGTTAAATATGGTTTTAGTATTACTTCTTGTGCAAAGGCAGGATTTTGTTTTTGTCAGATACAGTATTATTTTCTAGTTCTTCACCTAATAAAAGCTCCATGGCTTCCAGTGTTCGGTCAAGAATTAGACTTGCATGCATATGATACAGTTTCAGTTGACAGGGGATATCCTTATGCAGATTGTTGCGATGTTGTACCTCAAAATGTGTCCAGGCGGCTATGGGCATATCGTTAAGTTGGGTATCGGTGATGATCCAGGCATCTTTTTGCAGAATTAAGTTGAGGTGTTGTAGTTTTGGTAGATTTAAACGAATTTCTTCACCGAGTTTATTCAGGGCAATTTGAACATGGTTATAAAAATAAGCACTAATCGAACTGTGCTTGAGTTCGTAGACAGGCATATCGTCGAGTCGACTGTACATTAATCTAATAAGTTTGTTACGGTTAACATAATATAAGTATAGCAGCTGAATTTTTAAATCAATTTCACTTCATAACGCACACTAGCTTTTTATGACGTTAAACTTGCAAACAGTGTTGGTAGTTTCTCGGGTAGTTTGTCAACGTTATCAATAATGGTGTAATTGTTTTCGCCAAAAATGCGTTTAACATAACTGTCGGCATTCGGGTCGAGCGTCAGGCAATAGGTTAGTACGCCGGTGCTATACAATTCTTCAACTGCTTTTTTGGTATCGTGGCGCAAATGTTGCGGATCACGCTCATCAATGTCGGCAGGTTCACCATCAGTTACAAATAAGATTAACTTGCGTCTTTCAGGTTGTTTCATTAGATGCATGCCCGCATGGCGTAGCGCTGCCCCCATGCGAGTTGAAAGTCCGCCTTGCATACCAGCAAGGCGAGATTTTACTTCATCGTCAAATTTTTGTTCAAAATTTTTGAACCGAAAATATTGCACATCATGTCGTCCATCCGATGCAAAACCGTGCAATGCAAAAGGATCTCCAATACCATTTATTGCAGTAGACACTAAAGTGGCGGCTTCACGTGTAAGTTGTAAAACGGTTTTATCAGAGCCGGCCATCGCTTCGTTAGTGGATTCGGACAAATCCATTAGCACGACAACACTCAAGTCTCGCGTTTTTAAAACATTACGCATAGTAATGCGTGGATTAGGTTGCTCACCCATGCGTATTGATATCATGGCGTCGACGGCTGCGTTTAAATCAATTTCGTCACCATCTTCCATGTTGCGCACTCGTTGTACGCCTTCGGGTGTTAACAAATCAATAATCTGTTTTATACGATGTGCAATCGGCTTGTATGCAGTAAGAATTTCATTAATATCATCGGGGTCACCTTTGGGTTGACGGCGTTCGTAAACGGTTGCCCAGTCAGGACGATGTAATTGAATTTGATAATCCCATTCCTGGTAATGGAACGGGTCGGAGACTGGTTCTTTACCCCACATCTCATTGAAGCTTTTGGTGTTATCTGTAAGATCATCTTCATAAGGACGCATTTCAGTCGCACAGGTCCATATTTCCTGGGCATCATCGCCTGCGAGTTCGCAGTCAACTTCATTTGCCATTTCAATCACGCTGACGGTTTTGCGTACCTGACGTTGACTGGCCGGTATGTATTCATGTTCAGTATCCCAGGTGAATTCTTCAAATTCCCAAACGTAACGATTATCATCACGGTAAGGAATACGAATACGTTCAAGGATGCGTAAGCTCGGTATCGCTTTACGTGAAGCAAATAGATTGAATATATCCAAACCTAAGTGCCAACAGAAATTATTATTATCCTGATTTTTTTCTATCTCATCATGGAATTTAGTAATGATGGTATTTATTTCAGGATCAGTTGAGGTAATGTTTGCATCCATTAGCATCAGAGCAATATGTTCCAGAACGGGCATGGTTTCATGCTCAGCGGTTTCTTCAGACTCTAGTACGAGTAAGGAATGCCACAACTTTTTCAAGCCAGGGAAATCTTTAATCGCTTTGTATTCGATACGTGCATCTTCTACTAAACCAATAAAAAACATTTGTGCAGGGCTTAATGCTTCAGCAGAAATGGGAGCTGTTGAATAACACATATGTGCAGCCATGTGTGCTGCGGTAGCGCGGTATAGCTCTAACCCTGGTATTGGGTTATCTTCAGGACCAAGATTATCCACGGCATCGGGCATGTGTAATATATGTTGCTCGATGTAAGGTCTGAAGTCAGTGTAGTCAGCACCGGTTGGACGTAAGAAAAAATCACGCCCCCATAATGCACGCAGGTAAAAATTTAACTTGCGTTGCACCTTGATAAATAATACTCCGCGGCGTTCTTTTTGCAGCATGGCCTTTGAATCGGCAGACTCCAAATTAAAGTAGGATGTTAAATTATTAAAATCACGGCGGTAAGCTTGCGCACCAAAGTTAGCCCAGCGGCGTAAACCACTTAGGGTTAATTTAGAGAGCAAGTCATCAATGTGGTTTAACATTGGGCGTACGCCACGGGCCGCAGTGGATGCAAATTGATGTATAAAAGTGAGGTAGCCACGAAACAGCTCAGTATCACCTAAATTTCTGGCAGCAGTCGGCATACTCGCAAGCAGTAAGGAAACAACTTCGCCTGAAGTCATTGATGAGAGTTTCATTGCTGCGGTTATACAGTCAGGAATGACATCCTCGCCACATTCTTTAGCAACAAGTGGTATTCCCTGCAAGTAAGTAATAACCAAATCATGACCACGGCCAAGACTACATAAAGTTTTGGCGCCGTCCATATAAGTTTCAAGACCAGCAGGCGACATAATCTGTGATGCTTCGAGAAATGTGGCCTCCAATACATCACGTATTGCTGGTACATTCTCCAGAAATTCTGCGTAGTCTTCGAGTTTAATGCTCATATTTAAAGCCTTGACACAGGTATTTAAAAATCAAATTATGACTCACTGAAATTTTAAAACTCGTATATAAACTTAAGTTCTATTTTTATAAGCCGCACAACAATGACTTTTAACCTGTATATTAAGTATTAACCAAAGAAAGTTTGTACAGCGGCATCTAAAGTGTCGCGCATATCCGGGTCATCCGTTAACGGGGTCACCATCGTCATCATGCAAGCAGCTTGTGGAGCAACGCCTTTCTTAATTAACTGACCAGCATAAACTAATAAACGCGTTGAGATACCTTCATCAAGACCGTGACCTTTCAGGTTACGCGCACGATGAGATATCTGTACAAGCTTTTCAGCAGTTTCTTTATCAACGCCCGATTCTTTCGCAACAATCTCGATTTCAATCTTTTCGACAGGGTAATCAAAATCCAGTGCGCCAAAACGTTGTTTAGTCGATTGCTTAAGATCTTTCATTAAACTTTGATAGCCCGGGTTATAAGAAATAACCAGTTGGAAATCAGGATGTGCTTCAATGAGTTCGCCTTTTTTATCTAATGGTAAGCTACGGCGGTGATCTGTTAAAGGATGTATAACAACCGTAGTATCCTGACGAGCTTCAACAACTTCATCGAGGTAACATATTGCACCAATACGTGCAGCGGTTGCCAACGGGCCGTCTTGCCATTTAGTACCATCGGCATCTAACAGGAAGCGACCAACTAAATCGGATGCAGTCATATCTTCATTACAGGCAACCGTTATGAGCGGACGTCCCAGTTTATAAGCCATGTATTCAACAAAGCGTGATTTACCACAACCGGTTGGGCCTTTAAGCATCATCGGCATACGCGCCGCATAGGCCGCTTCGTAAAGTGCAACTTCATCACCTACAGGTTCGTAATAAGGCTCATTTTTAATGATGTATTGTTTAGGATCTACTGTTAATTCTGACATGACACACCTTTAGGAATTGAATGTTCTATGTTTAAATTTTATTAATTAAATTTTCGTATATAATAAATCTGTGTTTAAGTTAATATTTACTGGAAATAATTATTCTTATTTTATTTTTTTACTTTTCGTCTTCTGTCTCTTGTTCACCACACCAGCCCGCCGCGCGCGCATCTTCAACTGCTTTGTCGTGAATGGCCTGGTGACGTTTAAATAACTCTTCTGGTAGATGGCTCACCATGCAGCCGTATTTGTCCCACTCTTTGTTAACCTTATCAAGTAACGCGTCAACCCCTGCAAAGTTCCATCCTTCGCATGTCTCTGCATCATCTATCAGACCAAAAACTTTGGCATCACGGACAAGCTTACCTATAGTGGTCATTCCACCATTGATATCGTTATCTACGCCTACATATGTATTAGGTTTAGTCATTTTTATTTCTTCATTCCTGACTTAAGTAAATTAATAATAACGACTGTATCTTGCTTGTGCATGAAATAGCTATTATTAAATTACCTTTCTTTAGTGCGAGATAATACACCCTGTATATAAAAAAGCCCCCGACCGAAGCAGTCCGGGCAGGGGCTCGATTTTACAGTCTTATCGAGCCGTTTCTTATACAGAAATGCCGCGATGAACAACCATAGCTGCACCTGCAGATTGTGCAAAGTTATCAAAGCCTAACAAACGAACATGATTCTTCGGATGTGCTTTATGACAAGCTTCAATTTCTGCAAGGATAACATCTACGTCAGTTTCACCGAACATAGGTAATTTCCACATGTACCAGTAATTGCTGATCGCATTTTCTGGTTCACTATGTTCAATACCTGGGTTCCAACCTTTATCTACAATGTACTGAATTTGAGCGCGAGTAGACTCTTTGCTCAAAGGCGGTAAGTAAGAAAAAGTTTCATATTTACGGCTTGCAGCTGCATCGCTCAAGCTTGAATTGTAATCTTGTACATCACTCATTGTGTGTTCCTCTTCGTAAATTCAAATTTGGTTTTCAAAACGTTTGTCTTAATAAGCAAGTAATTCGCTGTGAGACAAGGCGGTCGCGGATTCGAGTAGCGCAGCGTATATGCAATACGTGAGCAACGCAGAACCGCGACCAACGCGGTATCACAGTGAAGGACGCCGCTTATTTGTGTGCCATGTCGATTTTATCAACGGTATCAAATTCGAATTTGATTTCTTTCCAGGTTTCCATTGCGATTTTGAGCTCTGGGCTGTGTTTAGCAGCTTTAATAAGGATATCCTTACCTTCTTTCTCAATTTCAACACCAGAGTTACGTGCTTCAACACATGCTTCAACTGCAACACGGTTAGCAGCAGCGCCAGCAGCATTACCCCAAGGATGGCCTAATGTACCACCACCAAACTGTAGACAGGAATCATCACCGAAAATAGCAACCAGTGCTGGCATGTGCCATACATGGATACCACCCGATGCTACTGGGATAACGCCAGGCATTGAACCCCAATCCTGATCGAAGAAAATACCACGACTACGATCTTCTTTAATGAATGAATCACGCATGATGTCGATCCAGCCCAAAGTTGCATCACGATCGCCTTCCAACTTACCAACAACTGTACCTGAGTGAAGATGATCACCACCCGACAGACGTAAGATTTTAGTTAAAACGCGGAAGTGAATACCGTGGTGTGGGTTGCGATCAAGTACTGCATGCATTGCACGGTGAATGTGTAACAACATACCGTTGTTTTGACACCATTGTGCAAGTTGAGTATTCGCAGATAAACCACCGGTTAAATAATCATGCATGATGATCGGTGCGCCAATTTCTTTAGCATATTCAGCACGACGCATCATTTCGTCAGCAGTCGGAGCCGTTACGTTTAAGTAGTGACCTTTACGTTCGCCAGTTTCAGCTTCTGCTTTATGGATAGCTTCCATAACGAAGTCGAAACGGTGACGCCAGCGCATGAATGGCTGTGAGTTAACATTTTCATCATCTTTTGTAAAATCCAGACCACCACGTAAGCCTTCATAGCAAGCTCGACCGTAGTTTTTAGCAGATAGACCTAATTTAGGTTTGATTGTACAACCTAATAAAGGACGACCGTATTTGTTTAAAATGTCACGTTCAACCTGGATACCTTGTGGTGGCCCATTACAAGTCATAACGTAAGCAACTGGGAAGCGGATATCTTCTAAACGAAGTGCACGGAGTGCTTTAAAGCCGAATACGTTACCTACTAAAGAAGTCAGAATGTTAACAACTGAACCTTCTTCAAATAAATCGATTGGGTAAGCAACAAATGCATAGAAGCAAGTGTCATCACCTGGTACGTCTTCAATCGCGTAGCAACGGCCTTTGTAGTAGTCCAAATCTGTTAATAGATCAGTCCATACTGTCGTCCAGGTACCTGTTGATGATTCAGCGGCAACAGCAGCTGCAACTTCTTCACGTGGTACACCGTCTTGTGGGGTAATCTTGAAACACGCTAAGATATCAGTATCTTTTGGCGTGTATTCAGGCATCCAATATGTTTCGCGGTATTCTTTTACACCGGCGCTATAGGTCTTTGCCATTGTGGGCTCCTAATGATGATAATTAAAAAAAATCGTTTTCACTTGCTCGAGTAAAGTCACTTTTAACAACCAAGGCATCTACTCAAGTACTTATAGTGAGATGAAGTATAGATTTAAAATACATAATGTAAACTAAGAGTTTTTGATTGATATGATAAGTAAAACCTTATATATTAAGCTTAAGTTTTGTAAGCTGTTGTAGTTGAATAAGAAATTACTATTCTCCAATGCTGGTATGATATTTGCCGCGATTAAATTTATAACCATTTGAAAATTAAGTGATTAAATGAATATTACCTTCAGACAATTAAAAGTATTTGAAGCGGTGGCACGCCATTTGAGCTATACACAGGCGGCAAGGGAGCTGTATTTAAGCCAGCCGGCTGTTTCGATGCAAATTAAGCAACTTGAAGACAATGTTGGCCTGCAATTATTAGAGCAACTCGGTAAAAAGACCTATTTAACCGAAGCGGGCAAGGAGATGTATCGCTATGCACGTAGTATTGCGCGTGAATTAACTGAAGCCGATGCCATAATGGAGCAATTAAAAGGGGTGGAAACAGGTCGTTTGGAGGTAACGGTAGCCACCACGGCTAATGCTTTTGCGACACGTATGCTGGCAAAGTTCAAAAAGCAGCATAAAGGCGTCACTATTAGTCTGGGCGTGACCAACCGTGAGCGCTTACTGTATCAGCTAGCCGAAAATGAGAAAGATATTGCGATAATGGGGAGACCACCAGATGATGCCGATTTAGTAACAGAACCTTTCGCTGATAATCCGTTGGTTGTCGTGGCCGCTCCAGACCATCCGCTTGCGAGGGAAGAAAAAATACCTCTGCATAAGTTACAAGATCAAACTTTCGTAGTCCGAGAACAAGGTTCCGGTACCCGAACAGCCATGCAGCGTTTTTTTGATGAGCATAAACTTAGTATAACTTCTAGCATGGAAATGAATGAAAACGAAGCCATTAAGCAGTCTGTTCAAGCTGGAATGGGGTTGGGGATTGTTTCGATCCATACGATTGAACTTGAACTTGAAACCAAACGATTGGTTATTCTCAATGTTGAAGATTTCCCGATTATGCGACACTGGTACCTGGTTCACCGCAAAGATAAGCGATTGTCACCAATAGCGCAGGAATTTAGAAAATTTGTACTTTCTAGCGCAAATGAGTTTGTAAAAGTTAATTATTAAAAACATAAGGTATACTGACTTAACGAACTCCTGATATACATTGATGGCTATTAGATTGATCGTGATCAATATAATGTAAGTTGAACTTTAGGTAGACTATGAACTCATATAGCAACTTGTAACAATGTTTGATAATTGAATGCAAAATACGATAAAAAAAATAAGCTTATATTTGATTATTGCGGCGCTTACCTGGCTTCCAGTGCAAGTAACGCTTGCTGCATCGTTTATTATGCCTGCGAATATGACAATGCAGAGTAATTCCGCATCTCCAGTAATCGATCCATCGCTAGCCAGACTTGGCGCTCAACAAATAGAAAATACCTCGCCTTGTCATATGAACACACATGAAGAAGATTGCTGTAGCCAGACGAGTGCTTGCAGTCAGATGGGTCATGATTGTAATCACTGTGTAAGTTTTGTGGCAATAACACCGTCTACTCAACTGCAAATCTCTCCACAACATTATTCAATTCAAACATTCTATAGTCATCGCTTAACTAGCGTAGCCAGTTTATCTGCATATCGTCCTCCTCGAAAACACCTTCAAACTTCATAATTCGTATTCTTTACAGTAAGTAAATTTGTAGCAATTTTGCTATATGTTTTCCAGCTATGTGCTTTTGGCTCTATGTTGGATTCTTGGATTATTAAAATTAATAAGGAGCAAGTTATGCCCTTTGTCGTTAAACAGCATGCATGGACAACTGTATTTATTTTATTTGCCGTTGGCAGTACCAGTGTCTTTGCAGTAGAAGAGCAGTCGGGTAGTAATTTCTTAAGTTTAAATCAAGCGGAACAGATTGCTTTAGAGCGTGATGCTGTAGGTCGCGCAATTAAATTCAATGAGCTGGCAGCTCGTGACGAAGCGGTCGCTGAAAATGCTTTGCCTGATCCACAAATTAAATTGGGACTCGTGAATCTACCTACCGACACGTATGCTCGTGATCAGGAAGCAATGACACAAAGCCAAATCGGTATACAACAAATGTTTCCGCGAGGAAATACTTTGGAAATACGTTCAAGTCGAGCTAATCACATCGCGGATGGCCAGCTCTCAAATTGGCATAATCGAGCATTGGTGGTTCAGCGCGAAGTACGTTTGGCGTGGTTGGAGTTGCATTACTGGATTAAAGCCGAGCAGGTAATTGATAAGAATCGTAAATTGTTTGAGCAACTGGTGAATATTACTCAGTC
>Ga0316206_1000208_pt1 | contig 107570 bp, 95 predicted proteins | sample 6monthpyrite_MG_FD_204942 | JGI IMG/M metagenome (GOLD analysis project Ga0316206, IMG submission 204942) | Microbial mat bacterial communities from mineral coupon in-situ incubated in ocean water Damariscotta River, Maine, United States -... | ecosystem: Environmental > Aquatic > Marine >...
ATGTCGCGAAGGCAAAACAATTACTACAAGAAGCTGGCTTTGAAGATCGAGACGGCGATGGCGTCATTGAAAATGCGCAAGGTCAGAAACTTGAGTTTGAATTGGTTTTCCCGAATAACAATGAAGATCTTAAACGTCTTGTTTTATTGCTAAAGGATTTATATGCAAGAGCAGGTGTTGTGCTCAAGCCAAAAGCGACGGAATGGCCGGTAATGTTAGAGACGACAGAAACACGTGACTATGATGCGATGATGTTAGGTTGGACAAGCGTAGTTGAGAGCGACCTGTATCAAATATTTCATAGCAGTCAAATTGAAGATAAGGGCGATAATTTTGTTAGCTATAAAAATATGAAACTCGATAAGTGTATCGATCAGGCTCGAGCCACAGTTGATAAAAAGAAGCGTATACCGGTATGGCATGAATGTGAGGCAATGTTGTACGACGATCAGCCTTATACTTTTTTGTTCCGACGTGCTCGCCTAACATTGGTTGATAAACGATTCAATAATATTAAAGTTACCAATTTCGGGTTAAATCTAGATAGCACACCGTTTGAATCATTTGTTCCAACGGCTAAACAGAAATATCTGAAATAATTTATAGTCTATTATCATGCTGATCTACCTTGTCAGGCGCCTGCTATTAATGATACCTACATTGTTAGGCATCACGCTGGTCGTGTTTGTGGTGATGGCGGCTTCACCAGGTGGCCTTAGTATTCAGGGTTTGGTTGATACTCAGGGGTTGGAGCCAGAGGCGCGCAAAGCACTGGTAGAATATTACAATAAGCTCTACGGTCTGGATCAACCTGCACCTGTTCAATATCTTCGTTGGCTAAATAATATATCACCCATTGGTTTTACCTTTGACGATCAAGGTGAATTGGATGGTTTTTCATTGGTGAAAGGTTCAGATCTTGGCCGCAGCTCAATTTATGGACGTCCCGTTACGGAGTTATTAAAAGAACGTGTTCCTATTACGCTTCTTTTGAATCTGTTATCTATTCCTATCATCTATTTGATCGCCATCTCTATTGGGGTGCGTGCAGCTAACAAGCGTGGTGAAATCTTTGACGTGGGATCGGGTTTTATTATGTTGGGCTTGTGGTCAGTACCGACGATGCTGGCGGGGGTGTTATTGATGGGGTATTTTTCCAATGATCAGTACTGGCACATTTTCCCCACATCCGGCTTAAGTTATCGAGAAGCCTACGATATGCCCTTTCTTCCTCACTGGGGCAGTGCGTTCGAGCCTATTAAATTTATTCTGTTTTTATTGTTAGGTGCATTTTCGGCGGTTCTGTTGAGTGTCAAGGCTAATCGAAAAGCACGGACCATTGTCATGGCCGTTTTTGGTGTCGTTCTGGGTTGGTTGTTTGCCAGTCAAATGGCAGGGGAACCACATTGGGTTACTAGAATACTAATCACAGCTGCTATTGCTGCAGTCTTTTATGGGCTCGGAAACATGGAGTATGCAAGTTTTCGAACTATAAGTATGGGCCTGTTAGGAATATTTCTAGGAGGTGCTATTGCTGCCGCTACAATGCAGGGGGATTTTGTACGAGGCTTCCTGGTTGATCGGATCTGGCATCTAGTATTACCAATTGTTTGTTTCACTTACGGCGGTTTTGCCTTCTTAACCAAGCTAGCGCGAACATCTGTATTAGAAAACTTATTATCGGACTATGCGCGCACGGCGCGCGCCAAAGGTGTCTCCGAAAAAGATGTATTATGGCGTCATGTATTTCGTAATAGCCTGTTACCATTGATTACTGTAGCGGCTGCATTGTTACCCAGTCTGTTAGGTGGTTCGGTTATTGTCGAAAGTATTTTTAGTATTGAGGGCATGGGAAAGTTGAGCGTCGAAGCGGTTAAATCAAAAGACCGCGAGCTGGTTCTATCCTTAACATTAATCAGTGGTGTGCTTACTTTGATTGGATATCTGATTGCAGATATTTTTTATGCCATTGTTGATCCTCGCATTAGCTATGATTAAGGATTGTAATGACTGAGACCACAGCAAATAGCCAGACGGGAGTCAAAACAAGTAGCGGTTACGCCAAAACAATTCTGAAAGAGGCGTTTGCCCAGTGGTCTGCGCGTATTGGTTTTATCTGGGTTGGCGTTATCGCCATCCTTGCAGTCTTTGCTCCCTTTATCGCAAACTCACACCCCTATCTGGTGAAGTCGGCCGAAGGAATAAGCAGTCCTTTATTTCAGTATTTATCACCGGCAGATGTCATTATTCTGACCGTATTTATTACTATTCTTGTTCTTGTCTATTTTCGAAAACGACTGATGTTTAGTCTTCTTGTCTTGCTGAGTATTACTCTTGTGTCGAGTGTAATTAGTTATAGTTTTGTTGAGCCTCCTCAACTTGTTGTTTATGAAAAATACCGTGAATTGGAAAAACAAGGAGAGTTAGAGTGGGTAATAAATGCCCCCATACCGTATTCGGCAAAAGACTACCTCCGTGACTACGGCGAAACGGGCATGGAAGAACCTCTTGCCGAGAGTCAACGCACGCATTGGTTTGGTACGGAACAAAGTGGCGCTGACGTTTTAAGTCGGATGATTCATGCCTGTCGAATCGCACTGGGTATCGGATTTGTGGCAACAGGTATTGCGATGTTGATTGGTGTCATCCTCGGTGGACTAATGGGTTATTTTTCCGGTGTTGTGGATATGTTGGGTATGCGCCTGGTTGAGATATTTGAAGCAATTCCCACCTTATTTTTGTTGCTGACATTTGTTGCATTCTTTGGCAGCAGTTTATATTTAATGATGGTTATTATTGGCGTGACTACATGGCCAGGTTATGCACGTTACGTGCGAGCTGAATTTCTGAAATTACGTAAGATGGAATACGTGCAGTCTGCGATTGCCTGTGGTTTACCATTGCGTTCTATCCTTTTTAAACACATGTTGCCAAATGGCATTGCACCAGTTTTGGTGGCTGCAAGTTTCGGTGTGGCTTCGGCAATATTATTTGAAGCGATACTAAGCTTTCTTGGTTTAGGTTTGCTTGATAATCCTTCCTGGGGACAAATGTTATATCAAGCGGTACAGTCTGCGAGTTTTTACTGGTGGATGGCTTTTTTCCCCGGTGGCGCCATATTTTTAACAGTCTTTGCCTACAACCTCATGGGTGAGGCATTACGTGATGCTATTGATCCTTATTTGAGGAAAAAATCCTGATGTCTAAACTTTTGATGAAGGCATCAAATCTAAAAACGTATCTAGAAACCGGAGATACGATAGTTAAAGCCGTTGATGATATCTCTTTTGAAATAAATCGAGGCGAAACTTATTGTCTGGTGGGTGAGTCTGGTAGTGGTAAATCTATAACCGCATTATCGATTATGCAATTGCTACCAAAAGGAATAGCCAGTCATCCTGGCGGTGAAATTGTTTTCAATTCCAAATATAGCTCCGACGCTATTAGCATTCTTAAAGTTAATGAAGAAGATATGCGGAATATTCGTGGTTCTCGCATTGCTATGATTTTTCAGGAACCGATGAACTCATTGAATCCTGTGTACACCATAGGTGAGCAGATCGTGGAGGCACTACAGATACACTGGCCGGATATCAGTGACGAACAAGCAAGACAAAAGGCGATTACGGCCCTGGCCGATGTTCAAATCAAGGATCCAGAGCATCGTATTGATGAATATCCTCATCGCTTATCTGGTGGTCAACGCCAGCGTGTGATGATTGCTATGGCGATGGCATGTGAGCCTGAATTGCTTATTGCTGACGAGCCAACAACGGCACTGGATGTGACGGTTCAGGCCGAGATACTTAAACTCATGTGGGATCTCCAACAGAAAAATGATATGAGTATCTTATTTATTACACATGACTTTGGTGTGGTCGCACAAATAGCACATAAATTGGCGGTGATGAAACACGGTGAAATAGTTGAACAAGGTGATGTTGAACTAGTACTGGCCAATCCCCAGCACGAATATACAAAACAATTACTTGCTGCATTGCCAGAAAACCTAAAACAGAAAAATCGAGCCACACTGATGGCAAGCTTCAGAGAAAAACAAAAAACGAGCACAAACGACAAAGATATTATTCGAATTGAAAATTTAAAAGTTTATTTTCCAATTAAGAAAGGCGTCTTTCGACATACGGTGGATCATGTCAAAGCAGTCGATGATGTTTCACTTTCCATTCGGCCGGGACAGATCATGGCCCTGGTCGGTGAATCTGGTTGTGGGAAAACCACGCTTGGCAGGGCATTACTGAGACTGATTGATCCCACTGATGGTACATTCTTTTATAACGGTCATGAGCTATCTTCTTTGAGTCAGAAGAAAGTGCTGCCATATCGGCGCGACTTGCAGTTTATTTTTCAGGACCCCATGTCATCATTGAATCCTCGCTTGAACATTGCGACGACATTGACCGAGCCGATGGCTGTCCACGGGATTGGAAAAAATACAGAAGAACGTATAAGACTTGCGCAAGATGTTATGCAACAGGTACAACTCGATCCTGAGTATATCTGGCGCTACCCACATGAATTCTCTGGTGGTCAGCGGCAAAGAATCGGTATAGCCCGTTCGCTGGTACTAAATCCAAAGTTTATTGTCTGTGATGAAGTCACCAGTGCCCTGGATGTGTCTGTGCAGGCCGAGATCTTGGATATCTTGCTTAAACTACGTGATGAGAGAGAGCTGACATTGTTATTTATTACACATAATATCAGTGTCGTCGAATACATCAGTGATGAGATTGCGGTGATGTATAAGGGTAAGATTGTCGAAAAGGGTGATACCGATCAACTCACATCATCACCGCAACATGAATATACGCAGCAGCTACTCTCAGCTGTGCCGAGATTACATCACTGATTACATTATTAGGGACTGCATCACTAAGTTTTAGTATAAGAGAATTAACCCGAGGTGCGGGTTACATCGACATAAAGAACGATACGTTGTCCGGGTTGCAGGTATTTAGATTTTTTCACTTTACGATTCCAGCGCAACAACTGACCCACGCTGACTCTAAATTTTCTGGCGATACGTGCCAGCGAATCACCGCGTCGAACGCGATAGCCGATGCGTTGCGTTACGCTGCGTCGTGGAGGTGCACTGATGTGACCCGTATCTGCATCAGATCGTGCACCCATGTTGCGCGACCAGATTACAATTTTTTGCCCAACCGATAAGGTGTCTCTTGGTGCCATGCCATTCCATTTTGCCAGAGAGCGCACACCCACTTTATGCTGTAATGCCAGCTCCCAGAAGGTGTCACCTGATTGCACTATATGTGTAACCTTGGTGCCTTTGCGCGGGACATTTTGTTGTTTGCGTTTACGTTGATTGGCACTCAGTTTGTACGCAGATAGTTTTTTGCTGGCAACAGGAATGGTTAGACTTCTACCTGTACGTAAGCGGCTGCTTCTGAGACGATTAACACGCTTTATTGTGTTAGTACTGACATTATATTTTGTTGCGATGGTACTGATGGTTTCGCCTTTTTTAATTTTATGACGAGTCCAGCGAATACGCTTTTCGGGTGGGTGATCAGCAAGATTAGTTTTAAATATCTCGGCTTTTGCCAATGGTACTAACAGATGGTGTGGACCACTTGGTGAGGTTGCCCAACGATTAAAGCCGGGATTTAGTTGATACAAAGTGTCCAACTCAATTTCAGCTAAGTCTGCTGCCAACGCCAAATCAATCTGAGAACCGACTTCAACTTTTGCAATATAGGGTTTGTTCTCAATGGTTGCCAGAGTGATATTATATTTTTCAGGGTCGGCGATGAGTCGTTTTAACGCCAGTAATTTGGGTACGTAGTATTTGGTTTCTTTCGGTAACCGTAACTGGAAAAAATCGGTGGAGCGCCCACGTTTTTTATTGTAACGAATTGCCCGTCTTACATTACCGCTACCGGAGTTGTAAGCAGCAAGCGCCAGCATCCAGTCGCCATTGAATTCTTTGTGCAGGGCTTTTAATAATTTTATTGCCGAATTCGTTGACGCATAGACATCACGTCGACCGTCGTACCACCAGTTTTGTTTTAAACCATAACGCTTGCCAGTGGCTGGAATGAATTGCCAAATGCCAGATGCACGACCATGTGAGTAGGCAAAGGGCTTAAAGGCGCTTTCCACAATCGGTAATAATGCAATCTCAAGTGGCACATCATTGGCTTCCAGTGTTTCAACGATGTGGTGCATATACGGTTGTGCGCGTTCAGCAACCCGATCCAGGTATTCTTGATGATCCGCAAACCATTTGAGTTGCTGATCAATACGTTTGTGTTCGCGTGCTTCGAGAGCAAAGCCAGCACGGATACGATCCCATAGATCTACATTGACGCCTGGATAGACCTCTTCATCTTCGTCTTCATCGAATACATCATCTGCGATACTGACAGATGTCATGGGTGTGTCGGGCGTGTCTTCTGATGATTCGGTTTGTGCTGATTCTGATAGCCCAGTACTAGATGAGCTTGCTGTGTCCTGTATCGGATCCTCTGTTGCTACTTCAGTATTTTGTGGTTCCTGATTTTGTATTTCCCGATCTTGTAAATCCTGGACTGCTTGTTCTTGCGTAGCAGGGGAAGGCTCCGTACTCTCTACTGAAGGATTCGCAGTAGTTATTTCTTCTGCCGACACTAGCGGTGAAATTTGCTCCGGTGTGGCGGTAACAAATGGATTTGTGAGCGCACAACCGGATAAAAGGCTGGCGCAAAGAATAATTAAACTAAACTGTCGCATTGTTCTTTTAAATTATTGATATACTTTATAAATTCAGCTGTAATTATTGTAGCTAATTATGGCCAGGCAGACCATAGAATACCGGTTTGGCAAGGAAAGCGTAACAATTTGTTCACAAAATGAATATTCTGCGTAAAAAGAGAAAACCACGGCCATTTAACCGTTGCGGTGAAATGCGTGCGTCATGGTCAGCCCTGAAACGCTGGTATCACTCACGGCTTGGTCGGCGTTTGGCAGAGCAGGAGCAGGCGCTCGTGGCAGATACCCTCCAAAACCTGTTTGGGTACCATCTGTTGCAGGTGGGACGGCTTAATGAGGACGATTGGCTGACAAACTCTCGAGTCTCTCATTGCGAAGTGATGAATTTTCTGTCGGCTTCGGATTCCGAGCCGCAACAGGGCTTTCAGGGCTTGCCTGAACAGCTGCCGATCCAGACAGATAGCATGGATGTTATTGTTTTACCTCACATTCTTGAGTTTTCGCAGCAGCCCCATGATGTCCTGCGTGAGATTGAACGGGTGTTAATTCCAGACGGGCATGTGCTGCTATTGGTCTTTAACCCCTTTAGCCTCTGGACTCCCTGGCGCTGGGCCTTTGGTTGGCGTCAGCGTGTCCCCTGGTGCGGTCGTTTTTTGAGCACTACGAGGATTAAGGATTGGCTGGCGTTGCTAGGTTTTGATGTCCTGAGTATTAATGGCTATTTTTATCGCCCACCTTTACAGCAAAAGTCAGTCATGCAACGCTTACGGTTTATGGAATCAGCTGGTGGACGGTTTTGGCCAGTGCTAGGAGCGGGGAACCTGATTCTGGCACGTAAACGTGTGGTGACCCTGACACCGGTAGGCCCTCGCTGGTCCAGGCCAAGAGCGAGTGTTGTTTCCCCCGGGCTGGTAGAACCTTTTCAAAATAAGAAGAAACATGACAGCTAAAATAATTGAAATTTTTACCGATGGCGCCTGCCGTGGTAATCCTGGTCCGGGTGGCTGGGGTGCCTTGTTGCGTTATGATGGTAAGGAAAAAGAACTCTATGGTGGAGAAGCGGACACAACCAATAATCGCATGGAGCTAATGGCGGCGATTCAGGCACTGGAAAGTCTCACACAACGCTGTGAAGTACAATTGACCACAGATTCAGAGTATGTAAAAAACGGCATTACCCAGTGGATAGTGAACTGGAAAAAACGCGGTTGGCGTACGGCCAGCAAGAAGCCGGTCAAGAACACTGATCTATGGCAACGGTTAGACAAAGCCGCGAGCGAACACGATGTGAGCTGGCACTGGGTCAGAGGACACACGGGTCATCCAGAGAATGAGCGCGCTGATGAGTTAGCCAATCGCGGCGTCGATGAGCTGTAAGTAATGATGTTATAAATTTTAAAACTGACGCCTGACGCCAGTCATGATAAATCACTTTGTGCAAGGTGGTGGGACACCCGGCATTGAAGTTAATAGTGATCAGTAACAGTGTGGGAGAGTTGTATGCGACAAATCGTTCTCGATACCGAGACAACAGGTCTCGATCCAAAAGACGGTCATCGAATTATTGAAGTTGGTTGTATAGAAGTCATCAACCGCAAAGTGACCGACAATCGCTTTCACGTCTATATTAATCCAGAAAGAGAAATTGATGATGGTGCTATCGAAGTGCATGGCATCACTAACCAGTTTCTGGAAGATAAACCTCATTACCAGGATATCGCGTCAGACTTACTGCAGTATTTACAAGGCGCTGAACTCATCATTCATAACGCACCTTTCGATGTTGGTTTTTTAAACGCGGAATACATGCGGGTTGATAGTGTCTGGGCTGGAATTGAAAGTCACTGTCAGATAATTGATACCTTGCCAATGGCGCGCAAAATGCACCCCGGGCAGAAAAACAACCTGGATGCATTGTGTAAACGCTATGGGGTTGATAACTCCTCGCGCGATTTACACGGCGCCTTACTTGATGCCGAGATACTTGCTGAAGTTTATCTTGCGATGACCGGCGGCCAGACGCAACTAGGTTTGGGTGAGCGGGGTACAGATGGAGCGAGTACAACCGGTACAAAGGTGCAACCGGTGAGACAGGACCGGCCGAGACTAAACGTTATATCTGCTAGCCCGGATGAGTTAAGCGCACATCAGTTAAGAATAACGGATATTGAAACCAAGTCAGATCAGCCTAGCGTATGGTCTCAACTGGAAAGTATAGAATCTTAAATTATTATCTTTACAGTTTTAGCTGGTCGGCGCGCCATTTATGTAAAGATGCGCAGCAATACTCGCGGCATAACCCAGTGCAATCACCCATGTCCACTTTAAGTGACTAAAGAATGTATAAACACCTCGCGCCTGACCCATTAATGACACACCCGCCGCAGAACCAATCGAAAGCCGGGAACTAACGACGCCTGCAGTCAATGTCACCAATAACCATTGTGAAACATCCATCGCAGGATCCACTTTCAGTACAGCGAACATGACTGGACTGTTATCAACGAGAGTAGACAGGATGCCGACGAGATCGTTGTCCTGTTAAAGCTGCCATTATATTTGTTTCTAATGCGATGCGACCTGTTTTATGCATATCTGCACATGTATTCACGAGTATTTCATATAACACTTGTTGTACCTTCATAGCATTTTTCTCCTGAATCGATCATGTGTGGTAATTCGATCTGATCAGGAAACGCTGTGTGGGTTCATATTTTTTCCCCACATGTGCTTAAGTAATTGTATTTGATCGCTTTTTTGGTTATTTTCGTATTGATGCCTCAGACTCAGAACTATTTTCTACTCCATTTGTAGTAGATGGAGAATAATTACTGAGGACAATTTAGGTCGCAAAAATACAATAAGGGGGGAGTGCGATAGAATTTCTAGTTGGTGCGATAATTGTTTGCATTATCTATAGACGCGGTTTTAATGCGTAATAAAACTAAGAAATAAATAAGTAGCAAGAATCACCGCAACCCACATCACCATACTTCCAGCAGGATAAGTGCGAGAAAGTAAGCGACTGATCCCCTTGTTTCTTTGAGAAAGAAAAGCGAGGTATAGATCAAGTCTCACAAGAAACGCCTGACGTAAAGCGTGATCTACCTTCCATATAAAGGAGAACATATTTTGTAATGCTAAGGGGAAGGCTCGGCGATAGATCCAGTCAACATCCAGATTGGTGGAGCGCAATTCAGGGGGATACATCCCTCTGAGGTTGAGCCAGACAAAGGCCAGCGCCGAGAAGAACAGCAGCTGAGTCTGTGCTAATACATGGGTTGCATCATAAGGATTATAACCCGTATCGTAGGGTAACAACGAGTACAATGCCGAAGGATAAACGCCAATGGCAATACAAAGTACGGCGGCAATCAGCATCGCCAATAACATATTGTTGGGCGGATCACTGGCGCGGATGCCTGAGTCATGGGCGAAGAAGGCAAAATAGGGAATTTTAATACCCGCATGATGGAACACGCCGGCAGAGGCAAATAATAGCATCAACCATATCCAGTCAAAACCCTCTTCCAAAGCCGCGGACATCACCATCGATTTGCTGACGAAACCGCTGAATAAGGGAAAAGCCGAAATAGAAGCGGCTCCGACAATACACAGCACCGTGGTCTTTGGCATGGTTTTATAAAGACCACCTAAATCCGAGCCATTGATACGACCTGTCATATGGAGCACCGCGCCCATAGACATAAACAATAGCCCTTTGAAGATGACATCATTGAAAGCATGCGAAACCGCGCCGTTGATGGCAAGCGCGGTACCGATTCCAATGCCAACTACCATAAATCCCACCTGATTGATGAGACTGTAGGCCAGCACCCGGCGCAGATCATTTTCAATCACTGCGAAAAAGATGGGGAAACACGTCATCGCCGCGCCAATATACACCAGCAACTCTGTGCCAGGGTAACCACGCGCTAATGCATAAACGGCCACTTTGGTGGTAAACGCGCTGAGAAAAACGGTACCCGTGACGGTGGCCTCGGGATAGGCATCAGTAAGCCAGTTGTGTGCCATGGGAAAGGCGCATTTAATGCCAAAGGCGATAAAGATCAACCATCCTGAAATGCCCTCCAGGCCAATATGGCCAAACTCTAAAGACCCATTTTCAGCCGCATAAAATAGTGTACCTGCAAGAAGAATGACTCCGGATAAGACCTGAATAATAAGATAACGCATGCCGGCGACGTAGGAACGCTGGGTTCTCCGCGCCCAGATCAGAAATACTGAAGTAAATGCCAGCAATTCCCAAAAGACAAATAACGTTAATAAGTCGCCAGCAAAAACAGCACCCAGGCCACTGCCCGCATACATCATGGCCGCAACCTGTTGCATTGTGTCGCGAACGTGCAAGGAATAGATAATGGCAATAAAGGCAGCGATATGAAATACATAGCCGAACATAAAACTCAACTTATCAGCGCGGTAAGGAGTGAGCTGATAATCGAAGAAAGTGAATTGCAAATGAATACCCTCAGGCACCATCCAGAGATGAAGTGCACTCAAGATAGGCGTTGCCAGCATGATCACATTGCGCAAAACGCCACGTGTCATTGCAGCAACTAATGCGCCAATAAAAAAGGGTAGAAACGGGGGTATCTCAAGCATCCACATTATGCTCCCCCACCTTCATTGTTCTTTTTTATGTCAATGCCGGGTTTTTCATCAATATCGGATTTGCCTTCGTTAGCGTAATAGTCTTCCGAACGCATAAGAAAAGTACGCATCCATTTAGCGACGAGTACCAGGATAACGCAGCCAATAAAACCATAAAGTGGATAGAAGCCCAAAAGATTTTCCCACTTGTGCACGACATGACGATGGATCACAAAGTCCAACGCTAAAAGCAGCACGCAACTTCCGTAGAGAAAATATAAGATACGTTTTACATTTTTGGGGTTATCAAAAAAATATTTTTTCTCACTTCCCATGCGTTAATCCATGTGTTAATTCAGATGTTGCCAAAATGGCTTTAGCTAATTCATATAAAGGTTGTGGATAAACAAAAAGAATCACACAGCCTAATGTGGTAATGCACAAGGCGATTAATGATAGTAGTGGTGCTTCCTTTATTCCAGCGTTACCAGTGGGTGTCTCAGTACCGGGGAAAAAGGCACGAAAAGGTATCGGTAATAGATAGGCGATGTTCAGCAAAGAGCTGATCATGAGTATAACCATAAGAACCCATTGCTGCGCCTCCATGGTGCCCATTAACAGAAACCACTTACTCCAGGTGCCCCCGGCGGGTGGGACACCGATGATACTAAGGCTGGCAATAAAAAATGCCACCATGGTAATGGGCATCTGTCGACCAAGGCCGCGCATTTCACTTATCTTTGATTTATGTGCCGCGACCAAAATGGCGCCTGCACAGAAAAACAAAGTGATTTTACCAAAAGCATGCATGCCGATATGCATTGAGCTGCCGATAACGCCTGATGACGTTGCCAGCAATGCGCCGATGGTGACATAGCCCAGTTGGCTTACTGTTGAGTAGGCCAACCGTGCTTTCAAATTGTCCTGGCGCATGGCGACCAGTGAGGCCAGCAACACAGATGCACCTGCCAGATAAAGCAAGAACTGTGTGGTTGGCAGAACGGATAGTAAATCAATACCAAAGATCAGCACACAGACTTTTAAAATAGTGAACACACCTGCCTTTACAACGGCTACCGCGTGCAGCAATGCGCTTACTGGTGTCGGCGCGACCATTGCCGCAGGTAGCCAACGATGGAACGGCATAATCGCGGCCTTGCCTATACCAAAAACAAACAGTATTAGTATCACGCCTGCGACTGTTTTATTTACATTAGAATCAAATACGCCACCGGGTTTAAAATCCAGAGTGCCGGCCACAAACCAGGTGCTGACGATTGCTAGCAGGAAAAAGGCAATGGAAGTACCAAGCAAGATACCGAGATATATGCGCCCGCCTTTTTTCGCCTCCTCAGTCCCTGCATGAGTAACCAATGGATAAGTGGACAGGGTCAACACTTCGTAAAAAATAAACAGAGTAAACAGATTGTCGGCAAAGGCAATTCCCATCACGCTGCCTATGGCTATAGCAAAACAAGTGTAAAATCGTGTTTGATTCCGCTCATTGTGGCTGCGCATATAACCGATGGAATAAACCGTGGTGACGAGCCAGAGAAAACTGGCAATTAACGCAAACAGCATGCCCAATGGTTCAACGCTAAAGCTTATTTGCAAACCAGGCAAAAGTTCCCACCACTGCACACTAATACTTTCACCTTGCTTGATGCCCTGGTAAAGACTCGTCACAAAATAGAGCAACACTATCGAGGCCGTGATGGTCACTGCCTCGCGCAGATTAGGTTTACTTCCCGTTGCGACGATGCCTATGGTCGCTAATAAAGGCACGATGATGCTGAGCTGTAGCATGGACTCCAGAGAGAGGATCATTGATTTACTCCAACTCCAGACAAACCACCAAATAAACCTTGCGATGCTGCCTGTGCTACCTCAACGCTAAGACGTGTGTCTATGCCGAAGTAAAGATTTGCGATCACCAATATCCAGATAGGAATCAGGAATGACAGCGGCGCTTCTTTAACCGTTTCGTTTGCCGCTAATGGCGATTTAAAATAAGCCGCTTCAACGAGACGCCACACGTAAACAACGGCCAACAGGGAACCTAACAGAATGAGTACGGCGACAGGCCACCAGCCATTTTCAATGGCGGCCAGGATCAGATACCACTTACTGACAAAACCAACCGTTAGTGGCACACCAATCAAACTCAAACCGCCTATGACAATCGCTGCCATGGTAAAGGGCATTTGACGACCCAAGCCCTGAAACTGATTCAATTGAACACTGCCAATGCGGTACATCACTGCACCCAACGCCAAAAACAGTGCACCTTTCATCAAGGCATGATTAAACACATGCAGCAAGGTCGCCATTAGACCGGTCGTGGTGCTAATACTAAAACCCACTATCATGTAGCCAATCTGAGCGATGCTAGAGTAAGCAAACAGATGTTTTATATTAGTTTGATAGATAGCAATAGTCGAAGCTACAAATATTCCCGCCAAACCAAGTATCAGGAACAGGATCTGCAGCGGTAGTGCAGTAAACGAAAAGGAAAGGCCAAATACCGAGAAGGTAAAACGAATAAGCAAATAAATCGCGACTTTTGTTGCCGTTGCCGCAAAGAATGCTGTCACGATTGAGGGAGCATAAGCATAGGCATTCGGAAGCCACAGGTGAAGTGGAAACAGGGCTAATTTCAGACAAACACCAACGATAACAAAGGCAAAAGCAGTAAACACCGTTCGTGTATTCGCCACCTCTGGTAGTCGTCTGGAAAGGTCATCCATATTCAGGGTGCCGGTCATTTGATACATCAAACCGATCCCAATCAAAATAAAAGTGGCGCCAATGGTGCCCATAATCAAATATTGATAAGAGGCCCAAAGTGCACGTCTATCTTTACCTAGTGCGATCAATGCGTATGCAGACAGAGAGGATATTTCCAGGAAGACAAAGACATTAAAAGCATCACCCGTCGCAACGATACCCAGCATTCCGGCCAGGGATAGCAGGTATAAAACGTAAAAAAACGTCTGTCTATCTTCGGAAATTTCCTGTCGTATACTGGTATGAGCTGCAAGTAGTACAATCGTACTGATTGCTGAAATAATTAGTAACAGCAGTGCATTGAGCTGATCAATACGATACTCAATACCCCAGGGTGCATCCCAGCCACCGAGTCCATATATAATAGTGCCCGAAGCCATGACCTGCTGCAGCAACAACACGCTGATCAGAAAGGCTAAACCACTCACTATCAAGGTAAACAGCCAGACCAGACGTGGTCGTACTATCAGCAGGCACAAAGGTGCTGCCATCAACGGTACAATGACTTGCAAAATCGGCAAGTGTGCTAGCAATCCAGATTATCCTTTTTTTGAATTTCCTCTTCTTCGATACTTCCATAGGCTTCTTTTATACGGACGACTAGCGCGAGTCCAACAGCCGTGGTGGCAATGCCGACGACAATTGCGGTGAGGATTAACACATGCGGTAATGGGTTAGAAAATAGCTTTATCCCTTCGGCTATAATAGGGGCGGTGCCGCCCTCAACCTTAGCCATACTGATATAAAAAATAAAAACTGAGGTTTGAAAAATAGTTAAACCAACAATTTTTTTGATCAGGTTGCCGTGGGCAATAACGATATAAAATCCGATCATCATTAACACCACCACAATCCAGTAGTTATACAGCCCCAATAACATTACGTTTTTTTATTTCCTTTGTTGTTATTTTCATTGTTTTTATTTTCCTGGCTCTGCAATTTTTCCCTGCGGCCCTCAAAGTTGAAAAAGATGATGACCATAACCGATGCCACGGTGAAACCCACGCCCAGTTCGATTAAAAGGATACCCAGATGTTGGCCAGCAACCGGGTCCGCAGACAGCGCACTGTAATCAAGAAAGTTTTTACCGTTCAACAGGGAAACCACACCGACACAGCCGTATAAAAGGACACCGATAGCCGCAAAGAACCGAATATATGACTGATTAATAACCCGACGTGCGGTGCTCATGCCGAACAACATGGCATACAGGATAATGGCGGCAGCAAAGATCACGCCTGCCTGAAAACCACCGCCAGGCCCATAATCTCCGTGAAACTGGACATAAAGCGCAAATAGCAATATAAAAGGAATCAGTATTTTAGTAACAATCCGCAGCACTAAATATTGTTCATGCATTGAATCATTGAGTGAGTCGCTTGATGCGCTATCTTCACGACGTCGTACCATCGATAAAAGTGCCAGTATCCCCATGCCTGCGGTAAAGATAACCACCACTTCACCAAACGTATCAAAGCCTCTGTAACTAGCGAGTACCGAAGTCACGATGTTTGGTATGCCAATCTCCTGCATGGAATCGTTAATGTAGTGTGGTGCAACATGGGTATGAACAGGTGCCTCTGCATAACCAAAATGAGGCATATCCAACGTGCCGTAGATCAATAGACCGCCAGTAATAACAACAACGGCTAAAGCCAATACAGGTTTATGGCGCGTGGGATGCTCTGAACGACCGGTCATGGTAATCGTGACCAGCATGAGTAAAGTCGAAATACCCGCCCCTACAGATGCCTCTGTAAATGCGACATCCACGGCATCCATAGTAACAAAAAAACTGGCCGATAGCAGACCATAAATACCTGCCAGCATAACGACTGCAAGCAGATCTTTCATTCTGACGATAGCAATGGCGATGCATACCAGAAAGGCCAATAAAACAATATCAATCAGTGACGCGATGATTATACCCTCTCGTTATCTTATGTCTTATCAAGCACTGGTTTGTGATTATTATGTATGGCTGCTCTTGCTAAAGCGTGGCTTGCTGTTGGACTAATGAATAATGTCATTAGCAAAATAATAATGAGCTTTATAACCACGAGACCATCTGGGTTTTGTAGCATCAGGCCAATCAAAATCATTGCAGTAGCCGAGGTGTCAGTTACGCCAACTGCATGCATTCGAGTATAAAAATCCGGGAAGCGCAAAATACCCACTCCACCGGATATGCACAAAAAACTGCCTGTTAATAAAAACAATGTACTACTGATATTCATCAAGGTATCCATCATGAATTCTTTTCCGCTTCTTTTTCTGCTGGCTGCGGTGCTTTAAATATGGTCGAGTCAGAATGGCGTAACACAGCAATAACACTAATAAAATTGATAAGGGCGTAGACGATTGCAATATCTAAAAATTCCGGCCGCCCCATCACAAAGCCTAACAATGAAATAAGTAGGACAGTCTTGGTGCCAAACATATTGACGGCAAGTATACGGTCGTAGAGCGTTGGCCCCATGATTGCTCGAGCTATCGCCAAGATCATGACAACAAGAATAGCGATAGTGGCAGCGATTAGCATTAGTTTTCCAGTTCAGTTACCCGGCGATCCATTTCACCGGTTTCCAGGTCTTTAATTGATTCACGCAACAAAGCGTGTACCGTAATTTTATCATTATCCAAAGACACGGAAACCGTACCCGGCGTCAGTGTTATCGAATTTGCGTAGATAACTTTGCCCATATCCGTCTTTTGACTCGCTTTGATGGTTGTCAGCGTGGGGGAAATACTCCTGTTACCAAGCCAGATATGTTTAACCACCGAAATATTAGCGAGAATAATTTCTTTAATAAGCCATAGATAATAACCAGGAAGTTTTCGAGTGAGGTTCAGGGGTGGCGCTTCGTGATCGACCACATCCATTCGGTGCGCTATGTATAGAACAAAGGCGATGGAGACCACACCAAGCGATAGTATAAGGACGGTATTATGACCCGAGTTAAGCAACCAGAATGCTACTAAAAACAGTGACAGATAGATTGTATGTCGCATTAATACCCTGCTATTTGAGAGCGCGTGATAAGGCCATGATAGAGTGAGCACTATAATACAAAGAATGAATGTTCATCATTGGCTACGCAAAAAGGGAAAAAGCGTGTAGGTGGAATTTTTGCCCAGCTAGCAGGTCATGCCGTAATTGGCTCGGAGGTAGAGGGGCCATACATATCCAATAGAGTTATGCAATTGTGATTTTAGCTTACTTACAGTCATCGGTAAGTTCGAAATATATCGTAATAATATCGAAAAATACGAACTTTAAACAGTACTAGTTTATGGTTCCGCTTGAGTACAATCATCCAATTACCAGTAGACGATTACAGTAATCCGTTCGATAGGGTTAAAGTCATTTATTAAGTTATATAATCATTCTCTTATTCTGCTTCAGTCTTTCCTGTGCTCCCGCGGAGTATCTGAAACCAACACTCTCGCGCCGTGTGTATGGTTGGGCATCGGCTGGCGTGACACCATGATCGGGCCGCTTATCTGGTCGGCACGACATGAGATCATCCGCTGACCTTTTCCCCGAAATTAGCTGCATAACAAATATCGGCTGTTAGATTTATTGTCAGAAATAGCTAAGTTTATTGGCAAAACCAATAATTGTAGAATTGGCGATAGTCAGAAAAAAGTCTTATAAATCAACCACCCTGACCATGCTTTTTATCAGCAACCGACAGCTGGCCAAGGCCATCGCTGGCAGGCAAAGGAGTAACGGTAAGCTGGCGATTAGTTTAGTCATTTGAGAGTATTTATAAATTAGTTTAAAAAACAAAAGGTTACGTGTTTTGCTGATGATGTGGGAGGTAAAGTACCAAAATATTTGAGGACATACAATCGTACTCAAGAGGGGGTGGTAGAGGGTGATTGCGCTAAATTAGCTAAACTTTTGATTATCTATTCATCTTTTTTCTAAAGATTTGCTCAGCCGTGCCGAAACAATAACTGGTTAGGTAAGTAGTCTCATTAATTTGAGGCTTTGTAGTAATGATTCCTCCCCCTGCGCAGAGATGCGCAACACCCTTGCCCTGCTTCACAAGCAGGGTATTTTTTTGCCTGTAAAAAAGCGTCCGCTTAAGCGCCCAAAATCATTAAAGTGTTGAGACCTAAATGATGCTATTCATAGTCCCTGTGATATCAAATACATAAGGAATAACATGCAAACAGGGCGTTACACTATCAGTGGTATATTAATAACCACTTTACTGGCTGCTGCCGTGTCCAGCTTGACAAGTAGTCAATGGTTTTGTCTCGAATGATGAAGAAACTGACGCGTAGCATTACTATGAGCAAGCAAGTTTAGCTGTCACGAAGATGAAGTGATTCACTTGAGAGTGCGGTTGTGTAATCTAGCGTTGAGGAAGGAGGAATAGATTTATTCTAGCAGGCTTATGAGTACATTAACCGCCACAAAATTTGAAGATAAGAATGAAGTAATAATTGAGGTGCATGGAACGTTTGATCACCTGATGCACAGGGATTTCAGAGCGGCATACCGTGATGAAGATGCGGACACTGCTTACGTTCTTGATCTTCATAAAACAGAATACATGGACAGTGCTGCGTTAGGTATGTTGTTGCTGTTACGTGAACATGCGGGCGGTGAGAAGGCAAACATTTGTATTAAAGGCTGCCGGAAAAATATATTAAAGACTTTAACTGTTGCTCAATTTGACCAATTATTTTCGATTAGATAATTAGTTTTTAACTTTATAAATAGCCCGTCTATTTCACTGTCAATCTTCTGAAGTAAGTCAGTATCTGGCGAACTAGGATCCACCTGTTTGAGTAGATCGATAACCGTTCTTGCTTGTGTAGTAAGCTCGGGCATACCGAATGTTTCTGCTGAACCGGCAATGCCATGAATAATCATATACATGGCACCTTGTATTTCTTCATCCCAATTATTTTTTAGTGAACACCAATGCGTATCGATAGCATTTTTTTTATTTTCAAGGGATGAGATGTAAGAAAGTCTGATTTGTTCCAGTTTGTCCTGAATGTTTTCGCTATTCATATATTATGGTAGTAACCCTAACATGGCAGGGTTTTCCAGCAGCTTATGAGAGAGAATAAGCGAGGTTGCTGTCCAGACTTGTTTAAAGTTGGAGCGACGGCCTATCAGACGGCCTTCACGGCCATCATAGTATTCAGGCCAGCTGTTGTTTGCCAGGCGACTAACTGCCGTGTCAAAGGCGCGCTCGGCCAGGTCGCCTCTACCTGCTTTCAATGCGGCAGCCACAAACGTCCAGAGCAGAGCAGGCCAGTTTCCACCATTTTGATATGACCAGGGAACATTTTTCGGATCACTGCCTGTACGTACTTGCCATTCCAGCCCTTCCATAGCGGGGTAGCATATTTTGACAGGCATTGCGCCGATGAGATTGTTCCAGCGTAGCTCGTAGAGTTTCATTATCCGGGCAGCCTGAACATCGGAGGTCAGGCCAAACATCACAGAAAGAAAATTACCTAAGGCAAAATATCGAAAGTCCATACGACTGGCGCCGACGTTGCCAACGAGATAACCTCCTTCATCGGGTAACCAGTCAGGCACCCAGTTGGGGATGGATTCGGGATATATATTTAATACATTAATGCTGTCGATCCCAAACTCTTCTGTTGTATAGCGATGAATTTCATTTAGCCGATCAAGGTCTAACCAGTAGAAAATACGAACGTAATTGAGTAGGGCTTTTTCCCGGACTATAGCGGTATTTAGAACTGACTTGTCTTTATCGGTGTCAGCTTTGAAAAGCGAATGCATGATCCTAAGCATGCCGTAAAACAGGGACTGAATTTCTATTGGGTGACCATAGATACCCATGCGGCGATCAATCATCGTACAGGCATCCGGCACCAACAGAGCAGGGCTGACTTCAAAGGTATCCTGCAGACACAGGTAAAGAATTTGTGACATTGTGTCCTGGAATTCTGGACGCTGTGAAAGCTCCTTGTCACCTGTACTTTGTTCGTAGATATAAAGAAGAATAATCCACCACATCATCGAGTCAACGGGAGCGACTCGGCCAATGGCGCGTTCCCCAAAGTCAGCCTGGATGTGTTCGTGGCCATTCTCTTTTACAACTTTAAAACTGGCAGGCATGACGCCAGGCTGAATTTCGTGACCAGCCACAGATCGCCGGCGTGTTCTTAACGTTAGTACAGTCTCGAGGAAGTTTTTAACAATGTCGCTTCGTCCATCTGCAAGAAAAACCAGGGCAGACGGGACAAAATCACGTACGAAACATTCAGAATAATTTTCTGCAGAAAGATCAGGTGATTGCAGAGCAGCAACGGTACCAATTGGTTTGCCATCGTGATACATGATGGAGTTTTCCAGGATCTCGTATGCGTTATCGAGTGCCAGGGTTTTTTGTTTTGTCTGCATTTCCATATCGCCTAGCCCATTTAACTATTTCAAGATAATTGGTGTGGTCTTAAATTAAAGCAAGAAGTGCCGTGTGAGGCAAATCAAATGTGGCTTTAAATTCATGTGTTATTATTAGTATATACAAACCCTGTGCCAATTTTATGGTTTTGAGCTTTTTTAGCGACATATTTGTATGAAATTACTCTTGATGCGGACATGGTGACACGGTCAGTTCAGAATATTTCATAATGCTTTTCAGGACGAGATACGTTGATTGTAAAGAAAACCGGGAACGGTAAGTTTTATATCATTTTGATCAGCATTCATGGCTTGATCAGAAATAAGGATCTCGAGCTGGGGCGTGACGCCGATACCGGTGGACAGACCTTGTATGTCATTGAGTTAGCTCGTGCCCTTGCAGCACACCCTGATGTGGCAAGAGTTGATTTATTAACCCGCCGTGTTTTTGATTCCAGAATTGATGATGATTACTCCGTGCCACAGGAACCTTTGGCAGAGAATGCGTGGCTAGTGCGTTTGAATTGTGGGCCACGTCGATATTTACGTAAAGAAGTGCTGTGGCCACATCTGCAAGGTTTTATCGATAGCGCCCTGAAACATGTGCGGAGTGTGGGCCGAGTGCCAGACATCGTTCACAGCCATTATGCCGATGCGGGACTGGTGGGTTCACGCCTGGCCGGTTTGTTGGGAGTGCCACTAATGCATACGGGACATTCGCTCGGCAAGGAAAAACTGGCACGTTTACTTGCAAAAGGAATGAAACCGGAAAATATAGAAGAACAGTACAACATGGCGCAGCGCATTGAGGCTGAAGAAATTGTTCTGGGCACGGCAGCAAAAGTAATAGTGAGTACTCAGCAGGAAATTGACGAACAATATGAGGACTATGATAATTACCAACCATCACGGATGGTTGTGATTCCTCCGGGTGTTGACCTAAGTCGATTTCACCGCGCGAATGGCACCGAGCTTCACACACCGATTGCAAAAGAACTGGGCCGTTTTTTAGAAAAACCAGGCAAACCCATGATTCTGGCATTATCTCGTCCGGATGAGAGAAAGAATATTGCCGCTTTGGTGCAAGCTTACGGTGAGTCTGCTGATCTGCAAAATCTCGCGAATCTGGTGATCGTGGCAGGTAATCGAAACGATATTCCTGACATGGATAAAGGCCCGCGGCAGGTGTTAACAGAGTTACTTATGTTGATCGATCGCTATGATCTTTATGGCAAAGTTGCTTATCCAAAACATCATACTGCTGCTGATGTGCCGGTCCTTTATCGAATCGCAGCCAGGCGTCGTGGTGTATTTATCAATCCTGCTTTGACCGAGCCATTTGGTCTGACCTTAATTGAAGCCGCAGCGAGTGGTTTACCGATCATCGCAACAAACGATGGTGGTCCAAAGGAAATTATTTCGTATTGTAAAAATGGATTATTGATCGACCCTCTGAATGTTGATGACATTAAGCTAAAGCTACTTGATGTGCTTTCAAATAAACGACGTTGGAGCAGTTTTTCTAAATGCGGTGCACAAGGCGCAAATCGTTATTTCTCCTGGCCGGGCCATGTGGAAACCTATTTAAAACAAGTCGCTGGGATTATTAATAAGTCTACGCTCAAGCATCACGTACGACCTGCTAAATCACGATTGCCAATGGTTGATCGAATGGCATTTTCAGCTATTGATAACACCTTGTTTGGGGATGAGCATTCGATGCGTGAATTGGTGACGTTATTAAATGCCAATGACGAACGATGTGGCTTTGGTATTGCTACAGGACGTAGTCTTGCCAGTACTAAAGCAGTTCTGAAAAAGATGGGGATGCCTGCGCCAGATATTTTGATCACCTCGGTTGGTACGGCTATACATTATAGTCATCAAGATGCGCGATTAGTAGAGGATAGTTATTGGCAGCAGCATATCGATTATCGTTGGGAACCCGAAGCATTGCTCAATATTATGCAGCGAGTTCCTGGCCTGAAGTTACGAGCCAAGGTCGAACAGACAAAACACAAAATCAGTTATTTTTATGATAAAAACATTACTCCAACCATTCGAGAAATAAAACGCCTGTTAAGAACGAATGATCTGCACGCCAAAATTGTGACCACGGATGAGACCTGTCTCGACTTGTTACCGATTCGTGCTTCAAAAGGGCTGGCATTGCGTTATCTCGCAATGAAATGGGGATTGCCTCTGGATCGGATTTTAGTGGTGGGGGACTCGGGTAATGATGAAGAAATGTTGATCGGGGATACTCTGGGTGTCGTGGTAGGCAATCATTCCCCTGAACTTGATAAGTTAAGAGGCAAGCCGCGTATTTATTTTGCCAGAGGCGAGTTCTCGCAAGGTATTATTGAAGGCCTGGATCATTATCGTTTTTTCGCTGATATTACCATTCCTGAAGAAAGTATGGAGAAAAGTGAAAGGATAGAGTATGAATTTGAGCACTCAGCTTGAAGATGACAATAGAATGGAAATAAAGCAAAAGCATATACACTATCAGCCAGGAATAATTAAAAACAGGCGAAAACTTGATCACAATTAATTTATGAAACCAGCTAATACATGCCAGTATGGAAAACATACTGTCTATACCTATGAATCGGCTGCGGCCTTAAAAATGGCAGCAACTGAGCATATAGTTCAATATGCTGTAAATGAAATCACAAAAAATCCTGTTTTCAGTATGGCTCTGTCGGGTGGCTCGACGCCAATCGATATTTATAAGGGATTGGTCACTGAGAAATGGCTGCAAGCTTTCCCCTGGAAACAGAGCAGCTTTGTATTTGGTGATGAACGTTATGTGCCGCATGACCATGAACAAAGTAACTATAAGATGGCAATGCAAGCCTTCCTGGAAAAGGCGCCGCTTGATGAGAATCAGGTTTACCCGGTTCCAACAGATTGCGAGCACCCGAATGATTGCGCTGAAATGTATGAACAACAGTTAAAAGAGGCTTTAGCAACGGATGGGACGCTTGAGATAGATCTGGTTTTACTGGGTATGGGTGATGATGGGCATATGGCATCGCTATTTCCTGATACGGATATCCTGAATGAATCAGAGTCTGCATTCGCTGCTGTGTATGTCGAGAAACTTGATTGCTGGCGCATCAGTATGACCTTGCCATGTCTTAACAATGCCAGGCAAATTATGGTGTTAGTGTCCGGAGAGGCTAAGGCTGCAGTGTTGGCTGATGTGCTACGGTCAGATAAGAAAAAATATCCAATACAGTTAATTGATAATCCACATGGTTTACTGTGGTTTATTGATCAAGCGGCGGCGAGTCAATTAAAGTAAAGCACCAGTGAGGTAAAGTTTTAGCAACTAACTAATTATCGATCTCATTGCGCCATTCCTGATCTTCACGATCAAACAATTTGCTGTCGTCTGGACCCCAACTACCGGATTGGTAAGTATGAATATAATCCTGTTGTGTATCCCAGGCTTTTATAATCGGATCGACGGTCTCCCAAGCATGATGTATTTCGTCATAGCGAAGGAATAGTGAACAGTCATTTTCAATAACATCGAGTAACAGGGCTTCATAGGCATCAAGCTGAGTACTGCCGGTGGCGCAATAACTTGCATCAAGTTGAGTGGTATGAGCATCCATCTCCAGACCGGGTTTTTTGACTTGTAACTCTATGCGAAGACATTCACTGGGCTGTATTGCCAGTATGATCCAATTCGGTTCCATTTGTTCGATCTGGGTTTGGCGAAACAATTGTTGTGGTGGGTGTTTAAAACGGATACTGATGACAGAGCTATTTTTCGCCATGCGTTTACCCGTGCGTAAATAAAAGGGGACATTTCGCCAACGCCAGTTATCGATATAAAGTTTTAACGAGGCATAGGTTTCCGTTACGCTATTGTCCGGGATATTCTGTTCAGAAAGATAACCAGTAACTTTTTCTCCATTGATGTTTCCCGCTGCATACTGTGCCCGGTAGGCATGGGCGTTCACTGAGCGACGTGTGATCGGGCGAATTGATTTCAGCACTTTGACTTTTTCGTCACGCAATGATTCAGCATCGAGTGTGGCCGGTGGTTCCATCGCCACTAAAGTAAGCATTTGTAATAAATGACTTTGAAGCATGTCTCTTAATGCCCCCGCATCATCGTAATAGGCGGCCCGATCGGCAATGCCCTGTGTTTCGGAATGCGTTATCTGGATGTGATCGATATGGTTTCGATTCCATATGGGCTCAAGCATTAAATTAGCAAAGCGGAATACCAGGACGTTTTGCACCATGGACTTGCCGAGGTAGTGATCAATACGGAAAATCTGATTTTCCTTGAAGTGTTTGTGCATACTCTCATTCAGCACCATGGCACTTTCAGTATCATAACCAAAGGGTTTTTCAATGACGATGCGACACCAGCCATGCTCTTCGTTGGTCAAGCCTGCGTCACTCAGGGCTTGTGCAACACGCGCGTAAAAAGTCGGGGGAATTGCCATGTAGAAAATTAAATTCCTGGAGATTGATTTATTATTATCAATGTATTCTTTGAGTATCTTTAGTGACGCAGGATCAGTCATATCGCCATTAAGCATATGCATACGTGTGCGCAGTTTTTGGGAAATATCCTTATTCAGTCCGCCCCGCGCATGTTTGTCTAATATGTCATCGATCTGTTTATTCCATGCATCATCATTTATTTTTTGTCGGGTAAAGCCAATGATGGAGGTTTTGTCCGGGAGACGTTCTGCTTCTTCAAGATGATACATCGCGGGCAGCAACTTGTTGCGTGCCAGATGCCCCGTCGCACCAAAGATGATGAATGTGCAAGGTTCGTGTGACATTACTTGTCCTTAAGATTATGCCCGCCAAATGCATTACGCATCATAGCGAGAAGTTTGTTACTGTAAGCATCACTGTCCTGACTGGCAAAACGCATGTGCAGGGCGAGTGCCAATACAGGTGTGGCGATACCTTGTTTGATACCTTCTTCGACCGTCCATCTGCCTTCACCGGAATCGGCAACAAACGGTGCGACGTCTTTCAGGTCTTGATCGTTATCGAGAAATTCAGCGCAAAGATCCAGTAACCAGCTTCTTACGACTGAGCCATGGCGCCAGAGTTCGGTGACTTGTGCCATATCGATGTTAAATTCTTCTTTATTTTTTAGTAGCGCAAAACCTTCTGCGTAGGCTTGCATCATGCCGTATTCAATGCCGTTATGAATCATTTTGGTAAAGTGACCGGCCCCGATTGGCCCTACATGTGCCCAGCCTTCTGTGGGGGAAGGAGCCAGGGCTTTTAAAATGGGTTCGATTTGTTTGACGTGATCAGTGTTGCCTCCGACCATCATGCAATAACCATTGTCCAGTCCCCACACGCCGCCTGAGGTCCCCGCATCAATATAGCCAATACCATTTGCCTTGAGTAGATCACCTCGACGCATACTTTCCTGGTAGTTGGCGTTGCCACCATCAATGACGATATCGTTTTTATTCAGCTTGTTGTTAAAGAGCTCGATATGATGCTCAGTGATCTCACCGGCGGGCAACATCAACCAGACGATCCTTGGTGAGGGTAATTGGCTAATGACGTCATCAATTGAAGAAGCTGACAGCATCCCTTCTTCTTTGGCTAACTGTGAAATGATGTCTTTTGAGCGATTGAAGCCAACGACTTCGATATCTGCACGGCATAACCGCCGTGCCATGTTTGCGCCCATGCGCCCCAGACCTATCATGGCAATTCGCATGTTCTTGTCCTTCCCGATTTAGTTTATATAAATTAAGAGTAGCAGTTACACAGATAATGCAATGCAAGATCTAAACCATATAGAAAGTGACTAATTTAATGCGTCTTGTGCCTGCTGAGTGAGAGCTTTGAGTGAATTTTCCATTTGCAGGCGCAGCGGCTCCAGATCTTCCGCTAACAAACCTTTTGGAATGGTGACAGGTTCACCGATCACAATAGCGATCCGTGAAAAGGGCTTGGGGATAATAAATCGGTCCCAGCTTTTTAGCATCCAGGCCTTTTCTGCGGCATAAGCCAGAGGTAACAGGGGTGCCTGTGTGAATTGTGATAACAGAATGTCACCAATTTTGAAGACATAAATGGGGCCTTGCGGTCCATCTGAGGTGGTGACAGGGGAGACACCCTGTTTAACGACCAGGTTATACATATCGCGCATGGTTTGTGCGCCGGTGCGGGTGGTGGAACCACGGATAACCTCTCCACCCCAGCCACGGGCAAGATTGGCGGGAATTTCACCATCAACGGACGGGCTGATTAGAAATCCAATTTTTATCCCGCGTTTGATCAGGCTTTGCATGTACCAGGAACAGAAAATGTGGTGTTGGTGCCAGTAGCATGGGATAAACGCCTTGCCGTCAGCGCTGGCGGTGGTGCTGTGTTGTTCACCTGAGATGCTCACCACGCGGCACGTGCGCCAGATGACGAAGAGTATTAGCTTAATGACAGGTGTGAGCAGCATATAGTTGATACGCCGCTTGAGGTTCATGGTTCGCATGTCGAAGTATTCTACTGCCCAAACATTTAGAAGCGGATGACTTTATCATGTTCGCCCGGCTGTAGTACAATCTGAGTTCATGCGGTAACGCATATATATAGTATACGAGGCAACTTACGAGCCTTTACGCCGGCAAAATTTAAACTGGTGAAACTTAAAGTTGTATAACCATGAAAGTTGTTAAATAGGATAAGCTCGGTGACCCGATCTCAGACCCAGAATCCCCACACCCCCGAAGGGCCAGCCGAGGCCTATGATATGAATACGACAGCTGAGTGTTTCGAGAGGCTCGGCGGGTGGGTAAAACAGTTCCCCGATATCTTTGCGGTAATGCCGCAGAAGCGCAAAAATATAAGTCTGCTCGTCAATCAACCTGATTTCCTTAAACGTATTCTGGTCAGCAATCATGACCATTACCAAAAGGGCGTGGGTTTCGAGATCGTCAAGCTGTTACTCGGTAACGGTATTATCGTCAGTGATGGGCTTTTCTGGCGCAAACAACGACGGATGATTCAACCTGCCTTTGGCAAAGACGTCATCGCACAACTGATTGACCAGGTCAAACAGGCAAACCTCAAGTTATTTGAGAAGTGGCACGAACTGGCAAAACAAAAAGCAATTATTAACATCACGGATGTCACCAATGAACTGGCGCTGGAAATTATTTTGCGTGCACTGTTTAGCGATGATCTAGATACTATCTATGCACAGGCCGGAGGAAATCCATTTTCGATACTAACAGATAACAGTGCCCGTGATTTAAAGTTGGCTGTCAAATTTCGTGGGTTGACCAATATAGTAGCTGACGTGATTGACCAGCGTCGAAAACAAACGCCAACACGAACGGATTTCTTGTCTGTCTTTATGGATGCACGTGATAAAGACACGGGCGAAGCGATGAGTGACAAAGAACTAATTGATGAAGTCATGACCCTTATCGTTGCTGGCTCCGAGACGAGTGCGACGACATTAAACTGGTATTGGTATAGTTTGTCCCAGCATCCTGAAGTAGAAGCAAAGCTTCATGCCGAAGTAGATAACGCTGGTTATGATCAGGTACCCGGCTTTGAGGATATCATGGCCTTGCCGTACACCAGACAGGTAACCGAAGAGGTATTACGACTCTATCCCCCTGTGTGGCTGTTTACCCGCAAGGCCATCGAAGATGACAAGTTAGGTGACTTTGATGTCGCCGCAGGTACCGATATTTTTATTGCCCCTTATTTCCTGCATCGTCATCCTGACTATTGGGATGAGCCTGAAAAATTTAATCCGGAACGTTTTACGCCTGAAGCGATCAAGCAACGCCATAAATTTGCCTATATTCCTTTTTCGGCAGGGCCACGCCGTTGTATTGGTGACTTCTTTGGTATTGCTGAGACTCAAATTCACTTTGGTTTAATGGCACGACATTTCAAAATGGAACACGTCGATGATCATCCTGTGGAGCTGGCACCTGAAGTTAACTTAAGAACCAAACATCCTATTAACATGCGCATCCTCCCTCGGACCTAGATATTTATGTTTAAGCACAAAACTCTTAATGCAGCCCTGTTGGCTCAACAGGATACTGAACGTTGGGTCACCTTTATTGAAGGTAAAACGGAACATCACAAAATCTCTTATAAGGAGTTGTATGATAGAGCATCGATGTTGTTGTTTGATTTTCAGGAAGCAGGGTTAACCGCTGGCGATCAATTAATTATCTTGCACAAAGACAACCAGATTTTTGTTGAAGTATTCTGGGCGTGTGTTTTAGGTGGCATAATCCCTGTTCCCATTGCAGTAGGGATAAGCGATGAACATAAAGCAAAACTGTTTAGGATATTCAATAAGCTTGAGCGCGCGCATCTGTTTACATCCGAGGAGCACCTGGAACGTTTAGCACATTTTGCCGAGAGTACTCATATGCATGAGTCTTTGCTGGTGTTGAAAAGTAAAACGATATTGGCAAATCTAATGGAGGATCACGAACATCGTGGTCAGCTATATGCTCCCGATGAAAATGACACCGCGTTCATACAGTTCTCATCTGGATCAACCAGTGAACCAAAAGGTGTTGTGCTTACGCACCAAAATATCATGATTAATTTGAATGCACTTGCAGAGGGTGCAGAGTACACAAACGACGATATAAGTCTTAGCTGGATGCCGTTGACACATGATTTAGGGCTACTTGGTTTTCATTTAAATATGATTGCGGTCGGTATGTCTCAATGTTTAATGCCAACAGACTTGTTTAGCCGTCGTCCGTTGTTGTGGCTACAAAAAGCGAGTGAACTTAAGGCGACAATATTGTGCTCGCCTAATTTCGGTTATAAACATTTTTTAAAGGCCTTAGATAAAAAACCACCAGATGATATGGATTTGTCATCGGTGCGGGTTATCTTTAATGGTGCAGAACCCATTTCACTAGATTTATGTGAAGAATTTCTAACGAAGCTGAAACCTTATGGTTTGCGACGCGAGGCAATGTGGACCGTGTACGGTCTGGCGGAAGCAACCCTGGCCGTCGCATTACCACCTGTAGCTGAGCCGTATCAATCCATTTATATTGATCGTCATAATGTTCGTCTTGGCGATAACATCAGTTTTGTTGAGCAGGGACATGACGATGCGTTGGGCTTTGCTATTGAAGGTCCGGCAGTCAAAGATATTGAAATAAAAATTACTGATCAAAAAAATACCACTTTAAATGCAAATCAAATTGGACTGGTACAAATTAAAGGCCCTAGTGTAACGCAAGGGTTTTATATGGACGAAGAGGCTAGCCGTGCGGCAGTTACTGGTGGGGGCTGGTTGAACACAGGTGATCTAGGCTTGTTAACCAAACAAAATGAATTGGTGATTACGGGACGAGAAAAAGATATTATTTTTGCCAATGCGCAAAATTATTATCCACACGACATCGAAACAGTGGCGATGCAGTTGCCGGAACTGGAACTCAATAAGGTGGTCGCTTATGGAGTACGACGGGCCAAAGCAGATACCGATGAACTATTGGTCTTTATCCTGTTCCGGGGCGAGACAAAAGAATTTATCGGTATTGTGCGCGATGTGATGCATCATATTAATGAGCAAATGGGGTTGGAAGTTGAGCACGTTATTCCCGTCAAGCGTATCCCCAAGACCACGAGTGGGAAATTACAGCGCCGTTTGCTTGGTGAAGCCTATTTGAATGGTGAAAACGATGAGGTCATAAGTGAGATTCAGCAACACTTGTCTGCTGCCCATACTGAACAGCAGGGTGATTTGACCAATACGGAATATATGTTCAAGACTATTTTTGAAGAAGTGGTCAACGATAAGACGATCGAGGTTGAGGATAACCTATTTGAGACCGGTATCAGCTCTCTAAGTCTCACCGAAGTCCATCAAGAGATCGATAACCAGTATCCTGGTTTGGTGGATATCACCGATATGTTCGAATATCAGTCAATCAGGGAGCTGGCTGGTTTTGTTGACGCAAAACTATCCGATCAGCCCTAATAGTCGGATATTGGCATTTTCTCGAGTTTGGCGTTGTTAAAATAGCCATAATATTCTAAGGTTATAGCTATGCATATTTACTTGCTGTAAGAACCCAGTGAATTGCTAAAGTATCTGATAAGTTTCAGTAGTGTGTTCGGATAAACACGCCATGTTTATTAATACTAATGGCAGTGAACGACTTATTTTCTTACCTGACATGAATTCCGCTGAATATGTCTTCTAAGCTTTTTGAACAGGAAGCCTTTTATCGAACTGCATTTTCCGCTTTTGTGGACTCGGCAGTTGATGCGGTGATCCTGATAGATTCAAAAGCAAGTATTCAGCTCTTTAATCCTGCGGCAGAAAAAATGTTTGGCTACAGCCAGGACGAAGTCTTGGGCGAAAACGTTAAATTTCTAATGCCGAACCCCTATCATGATGAACACGACCAGTATGTTCAAAACTATCAAACGACGGGTACGAAAAAAATTATTGGTATTGGTCGTGAAGTTTTGGCACAGAGAAAAAATGGCTCCATTTTTCCTATTGACCTGGCGATTAGCGAGATGGAAGTGGGAGGTGAAAAGTATTTCAATGGTGTGATTCGTGATATATCTCACCTTAAGCAGACTGAGAATGAAGTCGTTGAGAAAAACATATTGCTAGATGGAATTTTTAGAATGCAGACAAAATTCATCGCAGCAGAAAAAGGTAATGCGGTATTTGATGAATTATTAGTTGAGGTTTTAAAGATCTCGGGAAGTGAATATGGTTTTATCGGTGAAATAAAACACCCGGAAGCTGGAGCTCCGTACTTAAAGACGAAAGCGATCACCAATATAGCATGGGATAAAGCCTCCCGGGAATTTTATGAACAAAGTGCTCTAGATGGGTTGGAGTTTCGAGATCTGGATACTCTGTTTGGCCATACTATTAAAACAGGCGAGATGGTTATCACCAATGACCCTTCGAATCATCCAAAAAGCAAAGGTCTCCCTGAAAATCATCCTGTTCTAAATTCCTATCTGGGTATGCCATTATTTAGTGGTGATAAATTAATAGGCATGGTGGGTATTGCGAACCGCAAACAGGGATATAACGAAGCTTTTGTAAAAAAAATACAAACGCTGTTTGTTACCTGCACTAACTTGCTAGCGGCCTATCAATCTGAGCAAGCTCGGTGTTCGGCTGAAATATTATTGCTAGCCAGTGAAGAGCGTTTAAGAAGTAGCCAGACCTTTGCGGATGTTGGAACCTGGGACTGGAATATAGAAACAGGCGATTTACACTGGTCGGATCCGATTGCCTCTTTATTTGGATATCCTGAGGGTGATCTCGAAACTACCTATGACAATTTCCTGAATGCTGTATACCCAGATGATCGTGACCTAGTGGTTGAAGCCTTTAGGGCCTGTGTTGAGGACGGGGTCGATTATGATATAGAGCACCGTTGTATTTGGCCAGATAGAACAATTCACTGGTTGTCGGAAAAAGGGGATGTGCAAAGAGATGAATCAGGTAAGGCTGTTCGTATGCTGGGCATAGTGCAAGATATTAGTGCAAAAAAAGATGCGGAAAATAATATTCTTAAGTCCAAGGACGAAGCAGAGCGTGCCAACAAAGCAAAGTCCGAATTTTTATCCAGAATGAGCCATGAATTACGTACTCCCATGAATGCAATCCTTGGGTTTTCCCAGCTACTTGGGTTAGATACAAATTTGTCAGACAACCAGCACCAAAGTATTGCTGAAATAGGTAAAGCCGGTTATCACTTGTTGGATTTGATCAATGATGTGTTGGATCTTGCCAAGATCGAAGCGGGAAAGTTACTGGTTTCTTTGGAATCTATCGAGGTTAATGAAATATTAACAGAGAGTATGGAGCTGGTTTCGCCCATCGCGATTCAACATAAAATTGATATTAACTACGACCACGGCGAAAACGAAGGTTATGTTATTAAAGCCGATAAGACTCGGCTTAAGCAAATTATCCTTAACCTGCTTTCAAATGCGATCAAATACAACAAGACTGGCGGCAGCGTTTCAATTGAGTGTCGTGCGCTTGATGATGGTCGCTTGCGAATAAAAATTAGTGATACGGGATTAGGAATTGACGCTAAATTACAACCGAATTTGTTTGTGGCCTTCAATCGGTTAGCTGCGGAAAATACATCTACAGAGGGGACGGGCATTGGTCTGGTTATCACCAAGAGTTTGGTGGAGCTTATGTCTGGGATGATCGGTTTCGAAAGCACGGTTGGTGAAGGCAGCAGTTTCTGGATTGATTTACCCTTGGCGTCAGGCGTTCATGTGCCTACAGAGGATGAGTTTTCAAAAGGCGAATTGCGTAAACTTGATAAACTAAATGGTAAAGAATACACGATTGTTTATATCGAAGATAATATGGCCAATCTTCGCCTGCTTAAGAAATTTTTTGATCGATATCCAAATATTAAATTACATACAGAAACAGAAGGCCAGGCTGGAATCTTCCTTTGTGAAAAAGTGATTCCAGATCTTATTCTTTTGGATATTAATCTTCCAGACATAGATGGTTTCAAAGTTCTGTCAAAAATAAAAAGAATAAGAAATCTTCGAGATCTACCCGTTGTAGCTGTTAGTGCAAATGCCCTGGAAAGTGATATTGAAAAAGCACTCACGAGTGGATTTGATGCCTATATTGTTAAACCCATTGAATTTCCTGTTTTACTGGATACCATGCTGAAGTTATTATCCAGGTCAAAGAACACTGAACAGTCTTAATCTATGAATTCAAATATACATTCTATTCTTGTTGTCGAAGACAATGAGACCAACCAGATTTTAATAAGACAGCAGTTACATTATCTTGGTTATGACGTTGACGTGGTCAACAGTGGTGAGCTGGCTTTAAAAAAGCTGGCGTCCGACAAGTTTGATATATTAATGACCGATATTAATATGCCTGAAATGGACGGCTATCAACTGACCCAACAGATTCGTACTGCCAGTGACATTGGTATTTCTTCAATTCCCATCATCGCGATCACCGCGAATGCTTCTGGAGAAGATGAAGAAAGATGTCTATCCGCTGGAATGGATGGTTTTATGACCAAACCCATAGATCTTAATTTCTTACAAGACTACCTTATTAAAATTCAACAGAAGGGTAAGCTGGCAACAAGTAAAAATAGTGCACTGGTAAACGATAATGCGCATATCAGTGATCCTGAAAGAGGAGAGGTGATTCACCAGGATAGCGCAATTCTTGATGTCAGTGCTGTCTCGGATTTTGTCGGTGGCAACATGCAAATGGTTCAGAAGTTACTCACTATCTTTCTTGAGCAGACCCCCGACATAATTAAACAAATTCATACCGCTTGCGCGCAAAATGATATTAAAAATGTGGTAAATGGCTGTCACAAGTTGAAATCATCCGCTCGCTCTGTGGGTGCGAATCAACTCTCTGATTTATGTATCGAGATGGAGCTAGCGGGTAAGGACGGTCTGTTGACTGATGTTAAAGCGTTAGACAAGCAATTTGATGTCCTTTTCAATGAAACGCAAGCTGCTATAGTTAGTCTAGGTTTAGACTAGACGTTTTTTATGAAGAATAATGTACTGCTCAAAAGTAGACCGCTGAAGCCTATACAAGCGATGGTCGTGGATGATGATCGTTTGATACACGAATTCGTTGCTCTGGGCTTAGATAATCTGGGCATTTATAATGTGCTCAAGGCAGTCAGCGGCGTCGAGGCGCTAAATTTCCTCAACGATTCTGCTTACCAGATTGACGTCATTTTCTGCGATCTCAATATGCCCCAGATGGATGGGCTCGAATTGTTACGCCACATCTCTACCAATGGTTTTGATGGTGCCATAATCCTGATGAGTGGCGAAGATACACGTATTCTCAAATCGGCGACTAGCCTGGCGGAAGCACACAGCCTACGTGTGCTTGGATATCTTGAAAAACCATTAAAATTTGAAAATTTCAAAGAAATATTATCGATGCTTGAACAGAAAGTCAGGGTAGAGCGCGGTAATGTGACCGAGGCCATCACAGAAACAGAGATCAGGGATGCGTTAAAATCAGATCAGTTTTTCATGGTTTATCAACCCAAGGTGGATCTTAAAAGTAACAAGGTCATAGGCGTTGAATCACTTGCACGCTGGCAACATCCTGAGAAAGGCTTTATCAGCCCGGTTCTGTTTATTCCTGCTGCAGAGGAATATGGACTTATTAATGAATTGACGGATGTACTTTTTATTAAGGCCTTTATCGATGCAAGTGAATGGATGAAACACGGTTTTGATCTATCATTGAGCATTAACCTGTCAGTTGATTCGTTGGACCGCCTCGAGCTACCTGAATACCTGGTGTCTTGCGCCGCAAAATCAGGACTGGGTGTTGACCATGTCATGATAGAGATTACTGAGAGTCGATTAATGCAGGATGTAGCCACCTCGCTGGAAATTCTGTCACGACTTTGTCTGAAGGGCCTGACGTTGTCGATTGATGATTTTGGGACGGGTTATTCAACCATGGAAAAACTCAGACTAATTCCGTTCACTGAACTTAAAGTGGATCGTTCTTTTGTCACTGGTGCTTCAAATGATGATGCACGACGAGCCATTCTTGAATCCAGCATTGATCTGGCAAAGAAGCTGGATATCAAAACGGTGGCTGAAGGTATCGAGACAGAGGAAGATATGGCATTAGTGAAGTCACTTGGTTGCGATATCGGGCAGGGCTATTTTATCGCTAAACCAATGGACCTCGAACACCTGTTTGAATGGCTGGTAAAAAGAGAGCAATAAGCTCGTCTTATTTATCCCTGGTTCCAGAGGCTAAATTACGGTCTGTATTTTTCTGTAATAATCAGTAGAATAGCGCCTTTCTTTGACGATTCGGCGATTAGCTACTTCCTATGACAATCCGCACACGTTTTGCCCCTAGTCCGACAGGATACCTGCACATTGGTGGAGCTCGCACGGCGCTCTTTTCCTGGCTATTTGCCCGTAAACATGGTGGTCAGTTTGTTTTGCGGATTGAAGATACCGATCTTGAACGCTCAACGCCTGAATCCGTTAATGCCATCCTCGAAGGTATGACCTGGCTGGGGCTCGAATACGATGAAGGCCCTTTTTATCAGACACACCGATTTGATCGATACAAGGAAGTCATTCAGCAATTATTAGGTGAGGGGCATGCCTACCATTGTAATTGCAGTCGGGAACGCCTCGATGAAATACGTGAGGCACAAAAGGCCAGAAAAGAAAAGCCGCGCTATGATGGCTGCTGCCGAAATAAAAAAGCAGGTGAGGTTAGCACGGATGAACCGTATGTTATTCGTTTTCGCAATCCCATTGACGGCCAGGTAGTGATCAATGATCTAATCCGTGGCAAGGTTATTATTCAAAACACCGAGTTAGATGATCTCATCATCCAGCGTACCGATGGTTCGCCCACTTACAATTTAACAGTCGTTGTTGACGACCTGGATATGAAGATCTCTCACGTGATTCGTGGTGATGATCATCTCAATAATACGCCACGACAAATCAATATTCTCAAGGCAATGGGCGCGGATGAAATTCCGACTTACGCACATGTCCCGATGATTCTGGGAGAAGATGGTGCACGTTTATCCAAGCGCCATGGTGCTACTGGTGTTATGAGTTACCGTGATATGGGTTTTCTGCCGGAGTCATTGCTTAATTATTTAGTTCGTCTCGGTTGGTCACATGGCGATCAGGAAATATTTTCATTGGATGAAATGATCGAGTTATTTGATATTGAGAAAGTAAACAAAGCGGCATCAACCTTTAATTCTGAAAAATTACTTTGGTTGAATCAGCACTATATTAAGAATGATAGCTCTGAACGTGTCGCACATTTGCTGAGTGTGCATATGGGCGAGAAGGGTGTTGACCCATCTGATTGGCCTGTTCTTGCTGAGGTTGTCGAAGCACAAAGAGAAAGGGCGCAAACCTTAAAAGAACTTGCGGAGATTAGCGTCTTCTTTTACCAGGACTTTGAAGTCTATGAAGAAAAGGTCGCCAATAAACAACTAAAAGAAGCCGCTGCAGCACCACTGACGAAAGTAAAAGAAAAGTTGGAAGTGCTTAAAGACTGGAACCAGCAAGCGATACATGACATTGTGCATGGGGTTGCCGAGGAACTGGAGCTTAAGATGGGTAAGGTAGGGATGCCGCTACGTATAGCAATGACAGGAGGACAACCTTCACCCTCGATTGATACTACTATATACCTGCTGGGGAAAGAACGTGCTATTCGCCGTATTGATAAAGCACTGGATTACATTAACAACCAAAATTAGTGAGGGACACCGCCCTTTCACGGCGGTAACAGAGGTTCATAAGTGAGCGAAAAAGAAAGTACAACACCAACAAACTTTATTCGACATATTATCGATAAAGACCTGGCGGCCGGAAAAAATAACGGTAAAGTAATAACCCGTTTTCCACCTGAGCCCAATGGTTATCTGCATATTGGCCATGCAAAATCTATTTGCCTTAACTTTGGCATTGCCAGTGATTATAAAGGCACCTGTAATCTTCGCTTTGATGACACCAATCCGAGCAAAGAAGACATCGAATTTGTCGATGCGATTAAAGATGATGTGCAATGGTTAGGTTTTGAATGGAATGAGCTACATTATGCCTCTGACTATTTCCAGAAATTATATGATTTTGCTGCTGACCTAATTAAGCAAGACAAGGCCTATGTGGATGATTTGTCTGCGGATGAAATACGTGAGTATCGCGGCACCTTAACGGAACCCGGTAAGAATAGTCCTCACCGTGATCGCAGTGTAGAAGAAAACCTGGATCTATTTGAAAAAATGAAAAACGGTGAGTTTGAAGATGGCTCACATGTCCTGCGTGCCAAAATTGATATGGCATCTCCTAATATCAATCTGCGTGATCCTACAATCTATCGCATCCGCAAAGGTATACATCACCATCAAACAGGCGATGCATGGTCAGTCTATCCGATGTATGACTACACCCATTGTGTTTCTGATGCTCTGGAAAATATTACTCACTCATTGTGTACGCTCGAGTTTGAAGATCATCGTCCCTTGTATGACTGGTTTCTGGATCAACTCGATGTGCCTTGTCATCCACAACAGATAGAATTCTCACGTTTGAATCTTGAGTACACCGTGATGAGTAAACGCAAGTTAACTGAACTGGTGAACCAAAAGCATGTCGATGGCTGGGATGATCCGCGCATGCCAAGTATTGCGGGTTTGCGTCGCAGAGGTTTTACCTCCGTTTCGATTCGCAATTTTATCGAGAGAATTGGTGTCACTAAATCTGAGAATGTGATTGAAATGGGTGTGCTGGAAGATTGTATTCGCAATGATCTGAATGAAAATTCACTCCGACGCATGGCCGTGCTACGTCCATTAAAGGTAACCTTAACGAATTACCCTGAAGGGCAGGTGGAAGAGCTTGAAGCCGCCAACCACCCACAAAAAGAAGAATTGGGTAAACGAAAAATAGCGTTTAGTCGTGAGCTTTACATCGACCGCAATGATTTCGAAGAAATTCCCCCACCAAAATTCAAACGTTTGATCCCAGAAGGCGAAGTGCGTCTGCGTGGCGCGTATGTGATTCGCTGTGATGAGGTTATCAAGGACGCTAGTGGCGAGATCATCGAGCTGAAATGTAGCTATGACGCAGATACCTTGGGCAAAAAGCCGGAAGGGCGCAAAGTGAAAGGCGTTATCCACTGGGTCTCGGCCCCCCATGCGATTAAGGCCAAAGTTCGCCTCTATGATCGATTATTCACCGAAGCCAACCCTGATTCTGGAAAAGATGGACCGGATTACCATGAATTCCTTAATCCAGAGTCACTGGTTGAGCTGGAAAGCTGCTACCTGGAGAAGAATCTGGCCGATGCAGAGCCGGGTGTAGCAGTTCAATTTGAGCGGGAAGGGTACTTCTGTCTCGACAAATACAGCGCTAAATCGGACCCGATATTCAATCGTACGGTGACTTTGAGGGATACCTGGGCCAAGCTGGCCAAATAATCTCTAACTTGTTGATTACTGGTAAAAAAAGTCCCAATTGCTGTATAAGAATAGTTTACATCAGGCTGTGATTTCAATATACTGCGCGACTTCCTTTTGGGGCTATAGCTCAGCTGGGAGAGCGCTTGCATGGCATGCAAGAGGTCCGCGGTTCGATCCCGCGTAGCTCCACCAGATTTTAAGTACTGGTGGCCTTGGGAATGACAGAAATGGCAACTGTAAGAGATGGCAAATGCGCCAGCTAGGTAAGATTACTATATATGTAGGGATCGCCTTGGTCGCCATAGGCTTGATTGTCGGCTTTACCGCCATGTTGCTGGATAGCGATAATCTGGCAAAAGGTTTTATCGGTCTGGTACCGGTGGGATTTATTTTACTGTTAACGGGAACGGTTGCGAGCCAATTATCAGCGCCGACCGCTAACAAAGACGAACCAGAATAACGGTTTGAAAGTTTGTACGACCTAGGCAAAAGCTTTACACGTCCCCATCGTCTAGAGGCCTAGGACACCGCCCTTTCACGGCGGTAACAGGGGTTCGACTCCCCTTGGGGACGCCATTTATCAAAGGGTTGCATTCGCAACTCTTTTTCATTTCCGACACGAAATTAATACTGACTATCTCCGGTGTGATGCGTCTAATCTATGTATTCTTTGATTAGAAAACCAAAGTAAAGGGGAAGTGATACATGGATAGATTCATGCCTCAGCGTTTTCATTGTACTTCATGTGGGGCCCTTCAGTACTCGGATGGTTCCGAGGCTACATGGAAGTGTTACAGTTGTGGTCATAGACATAAAACTGGACAATTCTCTCGGCTTCGTGATTGGTTTAAGTGGGATGGGGTAGAGAATGCTTGGTATGATCTAACAGGTAACGGTGACTCGATTATTGAACTCCAGGAGAGCACAGAAACCCGTTGGTTCTATGAACTCGGGAATCAGCTCGTCCTTGGTTATGAGTGGTCATGGCAATGTTATGATCCGTCTTTTATTGCATATGGTTATAAGCCGGATAAATTCGAAGGCCCAATCGCACTCTGGGATAGTCAAAGCGGACAACGACTGCAGACACTCAAAGGTTTTCATTACGGTGATCTTCGAGGAGCGCAATTACTGGATGACGATCGTTTGATCACCAGGGCACGTGATTTTCTTATTCACATTTGGGATATCAATTCTGGAGAACTGTTGGATACGCTCCCTCTACCTGTTGAGCTCAACAAAGACCAGGTTCCGATTGTGTCAAGCCGAACCTTTACGAATTTAACAGATCAACAACGTGCAAATTATGTGAACAATCACGATCGCTTGTCATTTAATGTCAAGCTGATGATTAAGGCTCACAGTGATGCTCAATGTGAAATATTAGGGCCGTACTCGATGGCAATACCAGAAGGTATATCTTTTAAGAGCTTCGAGTTTCCAGAGGGAAAGCAATGGATGAGACCGTTTGAAGAACTGGAGGGTGTGGAAGGGGGTTACTGTACTAAGCGCAGAATGAGTGATGATCGAATTATCATTGGCGGAACGACCTATGGCTCATCGGGATATGTCTATGTCTGGGATGGAGGATTTAATTTGACGATTCTATTCTCTCGCTTGGGGATGTCTGCTAGTTGCTTCGAAATAGATGGTGAGATAAGGCCAGGTGTTATTCAAGTCAGTTTCTTAGATGAAACGATGATTTTTGAAGACGTTTAACGATCCAGGTAAAAACTATGAAATGTAAAGTAATACCAACAACATGGGATCCCTGTAGTTGCGAGTCTGAAGGGTATGTTGATGTGTATCTTCCAAAATATGATCTAAACCTTCGCTGTGAGTACTTCGCGGATTCGCGAATTGTCAAAGAATTCCCGATTGGTACGGAGTGTTCAGCGGAGCTCTATGTTAATGACGTTTCAGCCTTTGGTACTGATAAACGGTCTTGCTTTGTCACGTCGACGAGTCTGGTTGGAAAGTACATTGGCCAAAGCAAAGATGAATGTAATGACGATATCTATCTGGTTGATTCATTGTTTGAGGTTAAGCTGTATAAGGATGACTGGAAGCAGGGCAAGGTGCCTGATCCAGGAAGTTGGGTCGAGGTTTCGGCAGATCCTATTTTTGGGATTTGGTTTGACTAAACCAGATTTGTTGCTGTCGGATAACTTTTTTAGAAACAATTAATCACAGTTTATCTAATTGTGTACTCTTTTCGGATTCACATCTGCCTGAACATATATGAACAAAGGTACCTGTATTAGTGCTGCTTTATTATATTTATAAATTTTAAGAAATTTTCTGACTTTATCCTTGCCTGGCCGTCAAACTATTAATGCTAACAAATCGAGGGGGTACCTTATGAACCCGACAGGATTGAACATATCTTGTCGGGTTCTGACAAAAAGCACCTTCTAAATAGCATGAAGTAGTTTATTTATTAAGATATTGGCAGATTTAGTTATGAAACAGAAAAAATTCGGTAAAAAAATCCAGAACTGGCATCGTCCATTAGGTCGCGATCAGTTAACACGGCGTTATTTACAAAATCGTGATGCTGACCCTGAGTTTGAGAATGTAAAAACAGACCGACATTTCGATTCGGAAATATTTGACTTTGGAGAGATGGATGATGATTGGAGTATTTGTTCTCCACGTCAATACAAACTAACAAAATTGCTTACAGACTTGAACTCAAAAACATATCTATTTGATGTGTGGCCAGCAGAATCTCAGGATGATTTGAGTCCTGACCGTCAATCGGAAGATATAAACTCTCCGGTCGAACAAGTGCATGATCCGGAATTCTTCATGGAGTATATACATGGTGTATTAGATTATTACGTCGATCCGATATTGATAGAAAATGCAGCAGCAAATATTGATGATATCAAGGTACTCAATAAAATCGGCAGGGAATTGGAGAATTCTACCTTTACAAGATTGATTATACTTTTTTCGCCCGTCTGGCTAAGGCGACCCTCTAATTGGCAAGGTGGAAGTGACCGTTCGCTGATAGAACATCTGTTTGTCAAATATGAGGTGCCTGAATTTCTATATCACACATGGTTTGCCAAGCCAGACATAATCAATGTTAAATGGATTTGCTGGTTTTTAATTCTTGCGCAAGGGGGAAGTTTGCGCAAGGCAGGTGAATACAGGCTGAAAAATATTCAGGACCTGAGTGCATCGGAAAGACGGGAAAGAAATTACTATCGATGGTATTTGGCTAATGGTTTTCAGAGACAGCTCTATGATTTGCCGGAACGTGTTACACCACTTGTTGCCTGCATCATGGCAGAAGTCAAACGACTCGGTGGTGTGCGAAAAGACTATCTCCGTTTATTAAAAAATCATGCTTTTATTGTAGACGTGACAGGATTCTATCAACAACCTGGCTCTGAATTAAGGCCTGAGCCTCGCTTTTGGCGTGAATCAGTTCGTTGGCTAATAAAATACCGAGATGAAATAAGTGACCAGGAAGCGCAGTCAATATTGGTCTGGGCACGTCATGAATTTATTGAGAATTACGATTTCTCTTTGAGAGGGCGAAGTGTACGCACCTCACTACAACGCGCTGTTGAATACGAGGAGTCGCTTAGTAAACCGTGGGAGCCTTATGAGTGGGAAGGCCTGGGTCTGGACAGCAAAGTCGATATTGGGAAAGTAAAATGGAGCATAAAAGAACTAAAATCTGCCAGGGAATTATACGAAGAAGGTAGGTCAATGCATCACTGTGTCTACCGTTATGTTCATCAATGTGTTGATAAAGCAAAGGCTATTTTTTCTCTAAAAAGAAACGGAAAGCGTTCACTTACCGTTGCGGTAGATGTTGAAACTGGTGACATTGTACAGGCATTAGGTCGATTCAATCGAAAAGCTAGAATTAAAGAATTAAAGAATTAAAGAATTAAAGAATTAAAGAATTAAAGAATTAAAGAATTAAAGAATTAGAGATCCTCGATTACTGGATTGATCAACTAACAAAACACGGAAATCTCTAATTTATATTTATATTCTTATATCCGTTCAGTCGAGCAATCTATCGACAATCTTTAGTAGAGGTGGCATGATCAATGGCCCTTTGTATCCAGGGGTAAATAGGGGGCCTGTCCGGATATCGAAGCACAGAATTAACACTATAAGCCTCACCATTGGCGGTCTGATGCGTCTAATGGATATGGTATTCGACAACCGACAGTGCTGGATAAAGCTTACAATAATTAAGGGGAAACCTGAGTCGCGTATGAATGGCGAGGAATTCCTGCGTAAGATGCAGGCTGGTGACGCGACAGTGTGGGACGACCTGATGCCAATGCTCAGGCGTATAGCACTCGGCGCATGCCGGGACCTGGGGGTATTTGACGAACTTAAAGAAGATATCGTTCAGGACGTGGCTGTGCGCGTGTTTACCAACTGGCAGTCATTTTCTGCAAAAAGTTCTTTAACGACCTGGGCCTACTCCATAGCCCGTAACCGCTGCCTCGATGAATTGCGCAAACGCAAAGTCCGCAGTGAAGACCGTAGTCTTGGTAGCGATAATCTGAACAACGATAACGAATTCCCTCCACCTGAAAACAGTCACGATCCAAAACTCGAATTAATGTTATGCGTGCAACAAGTATTGGCTGAGTTGGATGCCCAGGGTCCTGCACGTAAAAACAGTCGCCGCATCATCGAAGTATTGACCTATTGGGTCGAGCACAGTCCAACTACAGAAGAACTTGCCCAGTTTCTGCAAACCTCACTCCAGGCCGCCAAGCAACGCAAACACGAAATACGAAAACGCATTGAGGAACTCTGTCGCCGTTTTTGTGGCAATGATGATTGTTCAATGCAACTTACCGGGAGTGCCGCATGAGCCAAGACGAAGATAAAACTAACGATTTCTTCGACAGGCTGGCCGGCAAGTCACCCAGTAATGGCTCCGAGTCGAGTCCAGGTGCAGAAGTATTGCGCGAGGCATTACAAGCACAAGTCGATACCATGCGTGCCGCTGAGCAAGCGAGTGCTGATGATCTTAGTGCTGAAGAAAAGGCGGAGATGGATGTGCTCAAACAGCAACTTCTTGACAGGGGATTAATAGGAAAACCAAGCACGACAACCAGCCCCAAGACAAAAGAGCGAACAAACTGGTTACAGCGTATCAGTGAAATCTTGTTAGACACCGGTTGGGAGCGCCCTGTCGCCCTGGCCGCTAGTGTGGCATTCGCCATTGCCATTGGCTGGCAATTGGCACTGCCGCCAGAAATCGACAGCGATATAATCGTGCGCGGTGGAGCAACACCCGAGATCGCGACGAGTGAACCGGCTAAGTTTGCGGATACACTGGCGAAGGAACTGCGCGGGACTGGGGCCAAAGTACTGGTGGTGCAGATTAATAAAAATCAATGGACCGTGCGCATTGACGTACCGAGTTCAGCGAATGCCTCAGCTATTCAAAAAGTGCTGACTAGTAAAGGCATCAAGCTAGAAGGGGCGCCACCTTATCGGCTAAGCGTGAAAAAACAGGAATAAAACCTGACTTTTGCCAAGCATGGACGTCGAACGATTATGAAAACGAAAAATAACTATCAATTTGTCTAAATTGGGTGATGTATACCTAATATATAAGGAGAGTTGTGCAATGAAACGTACTTATCTAACCACACTGGGTTCACGGGCTGCGTACGTCATGGCGATGTTCGTCATGACGTTTGCCTGCACTAATGCCTATGCGATCAATATAAAAGCACCAGCTGGAGCAAATGCACCAAGTGGGGCAGCCGCAGGAATGGCCCCCACATCGAATCCACTGACCGGTCCACTGAGTGATGCCACCGTTGGCCAAACCATGATGCAAGTCGAAGCCGAACCGCCAGTCACAACACGGGGGGCAGGTGGTGATAAACTGGAACGTCTGTTTGCCGCGCGCTGTCGATCGGTAGTGTTTATTGCTCACAAAGTGAAGGACGGGGATAAAGAGGGTATTGCTACAGGTACTGGCTCAATCGTCAGTATTGATGGACATGTACTGACTGCAGCGCACGTTGTTGCTGGTAGTGAAGCGGTTGCAGTCGGTATTTTTCCGTCCTGCAAACCAGGTGCACAGCCAGAATTTTTCCCCGCCAAAGTTGTTAAATCCGATCCAGGTCGGGATCTGGCTTTGCTGCAGTTAGTTAAGTTGCCATCCGACATCGCTATCATGCCGATCGGAAAGCTGGATGAAGTTCGAACCGGTTCATCTGTTATTTTGATTGGTCACCCTCAAAACCTGTTTATGTCATTGAGTCAAGGTACAGTGAGTGCGATTCGCCCGAACTTTCAATTTCTCAAATCTCGTGCAACGGTTATTCAGACCGATGGTGCGCTAAATCCAGGTAACTCGGGTGGGCCGATGATGTCCGATGATGGAAATCTGATTGGCGTAAACAGTTTTATTAAAGGCCAGCAGAGTGCCGGCCTGAACTTCGCGGTGGCGGTTACCGATGTACGAGACTTCCTGAGCGGTAAGCGTAGTCAACCGGTTGCGGCCTCGAAACCAAAATCATCTACGAAGAAAGCAAAATGTAAACCCAAAGAGCTGAAGGAATGGCGTAAAGATAAGATGACATTGACCTTGTATGATTTTAACTGCAAGGGCAAAGGTGACGCCGTGCTTGCCATCCCTGATGACAAGAGCGAAAATCCTTTCATGGTCTTTGACCGCAATGGTGATGAAAAACCGGATGTTATCTTCTCCCTCGATCGCAAAGGCAGACCATTAGCTTCGAAATGGGATGATGATTTCGATGGCGAATTCGACTACCGAGGCAAACACAGCAACGGTGATTGGGAACCATATAAGAGAGTTCGTATCTAGCAATCAACGCCACACATACGTGTGGCGTTTAACTCAACTTTATCGATGAACCTGCAAATCCCCGCTGTTAAGAACTACCAAACAGCGGGGACTAGCCAAATACGCCGATACAAAAGGATTAATGATGTTTAATTCCAGTGTTAGAGACAACAAACAATACTGCACTAAATGGATGATTGCAGTGTTATTGGCTGTGTTCAGCATGTGGTTGCCTGCGACTGTGTTGGCTGAGAGTGAAACAGGCTCATCATCAGCAATAACAAAGAAACAAAGTCCTGCTGAACAAAAGGCTGCTGAACAAAAGTTGCGCGCTGCAGTTAAAACGGCTGAAGAAAAGCATGGTCAGACTAGCCAGCACGTGCTGGATACGCTGAAGCCACTGGCAAACCACTTACGAGAAGATTCGAAGCAACGTAAAGAGTATCTGGATTTACATAAACGCATGGTCGCGATTTCACGTGCCCTGCATGGCAAGAATCATCCAAAAACTGTCAATACACTTGTGGGATATGGCACTGCATTAGAAAAAGCACGCAACTATTCCCAAGCTGAGCCTATTCTGAAAGAAGCTCTTGATATTATGAAAACTACGGGTGAGATGGAAACGAATAATCTGTTAAAAATTATTAACTCACTTGGCATTATTCATCTTAACACCAAACGCTTGGAAAGCGCATTGGGTTTTTTCAATTCCAGCCTTCCAGCACATGAGCAGCTATACGGCAAGGATCATCCAAAGCTGGTGTTAATCCTGGACTCCATCGCAAAAATTTATGTCAAGCAAGGTAAACACAGCAATGCGCTGACATATTACCAGCGTAGCCTTGCTATACGTGAAAAAACTCTACCATCTGAGCACCTGGATATTGCCAGTAACTTAAATAGACTGGCTCAGACATTTCGTGAAATTGGTCAATATAAAAAGGCCTTACCTTTGTACCAGCGATGCCTCGAAATACAAGAAAAGGCATTACCGGAAGATCACATCGATCTGGCGGGTACTTATAACAATCTCGCTGCGCTCTATACAGCGCTAGGAAAGTATGAGACGGCGCTAGCGTTATTTAAAAGTAATCTGGCTGTATTAGAAAAAAACCTGCCTGAAGATCATAAATTAATTGCTGTCACTCTGAATAATATTGCAATTGTAAATGAAAAAATGAGTCGCTATGAAGAAGCGCTTACATATGCTAAACGCAGTCTGGCTATCCGTGAAAAGTTATACACAGAAGACCATCCAGATGTTCTATCGGATCTAAATAACATTGCAGCAATATATGTATCAATGGGAGAATACAGAAAAGCTTTACCCTTATATCAACGTAGCCTGAAAGGCCGTGAAAAAGTTTTACGCGAAGATCATCCTCATATTGCAAATAGCCTGAACAATCTTGCTGGCCTTTATATGAATATGGGTGAATATGCAAAAGCTTTACTCATGTATGAGCGTAGTTTTGCAATCAGAGAAAGGTCATTGCCTCAAGGTCACCCTGATATAGCAGTCAGTTTGAATAATCTCGCAGTTATTAATTACAAAATGGGTCAATACACTCAGGCGCTTCCGTATGCACAACGTAGTCAAAGACTCCTTGAAAAAAAGTTCGGAAAAGATCATCCCTATGTTGCAAGTATATTGAATTCCAATGCTGGAATTTATAACGTCCTGGGAGAATACAACAAAGCACTAGAATTATTTAAACGCAGTTTGGCAATTAAGGAAAAGGTACTCTCTCCGAATCATACTGATATAGCAATCACTTTACAGAATATCGCTGATCTGTATAAAAAAATGAAGCAATTTGATAAGGCAGTACTGCTTTTTAAGCGCAGTATTGCAATTATGAAAAAGAATAATCTGGATAAACACCCTAAAACGGCAGTTTTTCTTGATAAATTGGCACAGTTGCATATGGCGTTGGGGGAATATTCAAAAGTTTTACCATTATTTGAGCAGAGTCTGGCGATTCGGCAAGCATCACTGTCGCCGAATCATCCTGACGTAGCAGACAGCATGGGAAACATGGCTGACTATTACAGAGCAATAGGCCAACTTTCTAAAGCGTTAGAATTGTATAGAAAGAGTCTGTCACTTAGAGAAAAAATACTAGCAGAAGATCACCCAAGTATCGCTGTTGGCCTGGATGACCTGGCTAGTTTATATAAAGATATAAAAAACTATGAACAAGCTTTGCCATTGTATAAACGAAGTCTGGCTATAAGGGAAAAAACATTTCCGTCCGGCCATCCGAGTATTGCGACTGCTTTGAATAATCTCGCAGTATTATACGATAAGATGGGGAAGAAAAAGCAGGCGATAGATCTACATAGGCGTAGCTTGTCTATATTGATAGAAAAATATGGACAACATCACCCAAATATTGTTTCTGATTTGAACAATGTTGGCGCTAGTCTTGTGCACGCAGGCGATTATGAAGGAGCGCTCGAGCTGTTTCAGCGAGCTATTGTCATTTTATCCAATACAAAAATACCAGAACAGCTATGGCGCACACAAAATAATATGCGATTTGTTCTGGTTCGCCTAAGAAAGAATGATATGGCTATTTTCTGGGCTAAAGAAGCGGTTAATACAATCCAGGTTCTACGAACAGGGTTGGTTGGTCTGGATAAGGGAAGCCAAAAGAGCTTTCTGGTAAACAAACGCCATGTTTATCAGAGCTTGGCGGATATGTTAATCGCCGAGGGTCGTATTGGTGAAGCTCAAGCTGTGCTGCAAATGTTAAAAGAGGAGGAACTCTATGATAGTTTGCAACGTTCTTCAAACACTGATCCACGTAGCACTCGTATCGAGCTTACTGGTCTGGAACGCAAGCGATTTGCAAAGTATTACGAACTACAGGGTCAACAAGCTTTCTTAGGTAAAGAACGTGCAATGCTTGAGCGTAAACAGAAACTTGGTGAGATTAGTGCAGCTGAACAAATGCGTTTAAAAGAAATCAAAGATGATCTACTTCCGCCACTACGTAACGCGATGTTGGTATTCCTAAAAGAATTACAAAAACAATCAGACCAATATGTGAAAGACAAGGACTACCGCCATGATGAAGTACGTTTAGAGATGGTCGAAACTAACTTGCAGAAGGCGATGATCCAGGTCAAACGCAGTGATCCCGATACAAAGGTTGCAGCTTTACAATATGTGGTAACCGATTCAAGGTTATCTATTCTATTGAGTACGCCCAATAATCCATCAATCGCACGGCAGATTAAATATGATGGTAAGGCCTTACGCACACAGATCTTTACTGTGCGTGAGTTACTCAGTAATCCAAAAAGTGATCGTGATGTACTGAAAAAGCATTTGCATGAATTGCATGGGAAGCTGATTGCACCGATTGCAGACGATTTGAAAACGCTTGATGCCAAGACTTTGGTATTAGTACCGAATGATGTTTTACGCTATGTGCCATTTGCGGCACTGTATGATGGCAAACGCTATTTAATACAGGATTTTACGCTGACATTATTCAATGAAGCGGTGAAGAAAGACTTTTCAAAAAGTTCAAAGGCTAAGTGGCAACTGGCGGCCATGGGGCTGACCCGCGCAGTGGAAAACCTGCCGGCCTTGACCAATGTAGATGATGAAGTGCTTGCAGTGGCGACGAAATCCGGTCTGAAAGGTAAAATATATTTAGATGATGCCTTCACACTTGAGGTATTAACGCAAAGTCTGATTCAAAATTTTAACGTCCTGCATCTGGCCAGCCATTTTGAGTTTGTCGCTGGGCGGCCGGACGCGTCACGCTTATTCCTGGGTGATCGTAGTTCACTTTATTTAGGCGACATCGCACGTGAGAATATGCGCTTTGATAAATTTTCTCTAGTTACTTTTTCAGCGTGCGAAACCGGCTTAGGTGGAGGGTTGGATGCCGATGGCCGGGATATGGAAAGCCTGGGTGCTTTGGTGCAAAATCAGGGGGCCGGTGCTGTGATGGCGACACTGTGGAAGGTGGAGGACTCCAGTACGGCCAGTTTAATGGAAACCTTCTACCGAGTGCGTCATGAAGACAAACTCCACAAAGCGGCAGCACTGAGAAAAGCCCAACTCAAATTCATCAAACGGGGAGGAGGGCGTAGTGTTCTCGCGCATCCATATTACTGGGCGCCTTTCGTGCTAATGGGTGATTGGCGGTGAACCGATTGTCTAACACCATTTAAATATCCTACAGTCTTTCGGTTTTACTCTAACTTTCTGATATTTTGGTCAATTGTTAGCTAGAATTGTCATCCACGAATGGCTAAATAATAGCCAGTCTCTATCCTTCGTCGAATAAGACTTTCTTTGAATATTCTTTCCTGACCATTCACCTCCTGTCACGTCTCATGAACAAGGTAACCAGTCGGTTGCTGTGTGAAGCGAGAATAACAAACAGGAGATGTTCATGAATGATTTAAGTTTATTTAACAGGCGACAACAGCCTACTGGTTGGTTGCTGCGAGTCGCTGCACTGCTGGCGGTGATGTCACTGGCGGCGTGCGGTGGAGGTGGTGGCGGTACGCCTACCCCTAACCCGGGTGGCAATACACTCCCCTCGGCCAATGCGGGTGCTGATCAAGATGTTAATGAAGGGGCGACGGTTCAATTGGACGGTAGTGGGACTGATGCGGAAGGGGCAGTGACCTATAGCTGGACGCAAACCAGTGGTCCAGCGGTGACATTATCCGATCCCACCATTGCCGATCCGACTTTTGAGGCACCACAGGTCGCGACGGGTAGCACTGAAACCATCACGCTTGAGTTGACGGTGACAGACGGTGATGGTGAGACGGCGACTGATAGTGTCACGGTTACAGTGAATGATGTGCCAAGCCCAGTTCCAGTTGCGGATGCCGGCCCGGATCAAACGGTCCCATCAAGTGCAATGGTGACATTGGCAGGCTCAGCTTCAGGCAGCAATCCACCGTTTACTTATAGCTGGGTGCAACTCTCTGGTACGCCGGTGACATTATCTGATGTCTCAGTAGCTGATCCGAGTTTTACTGCACCGACAGTCGCCGCCGGCAATACTGAAAGTTTGACGTTTGAGTTAACGGTGATGGATGCCAGTGGTGACACAGCGCTCGATCAAATTGTCGTCACTGTGACGGACACACCACCTGTGCAAAGACGTATTAGACGTATCGACTACGACTATGATAATAACGGAACGCCTGATGCAACGGCGACCATCACTTACGATGCACAGGGTAGAGTGGTAATGGATGAATATCTGTATACCGATGACGGTACCCCTGACTTGTTTGTGTTAATCCGTGAGAATCAGGTGACCACTGAAATTACTTACGATGCGAATGGTCGAGTGGATTGGCATTATCGAGTCGATGACGATGATGGTGGTGCAGAATTTACCTATACCTATGATCCTGCAACCGGTCGTCTGGCACGTGCAGATGTAGTGACGACAGATTTGGCGGGCAATGTCACCTCGGAGGTCTACTTTTTGTATAGCTATGTGGGTAATCAATTGACACGTTCAGATGGACATTTGCTGGCAAATGATATGTTACTGTCAAGCAGTCTCTACACCTATGATGGCAATGGACGGTTGTATGAAGATACCGGTGTTGCATTCAACGGCACGACCCAGTTCGTAAGACGTTATAACTGGGATGCTAGTGGCCGACTGGATTTGTATGAGTTTGATGGTAATGGTGATGGTGTGTTTGAGGCAACATATGACTATGTATTTGATGCAACGACAGGACGTCTGGCACAGCGGATCAATAGTAATACGAGTTCGTTTGCACAGCCTTATGACAACTATACGGAGACTTTTACCTACGACAATACCGGACTGATTGAGATGGTGGAGTACGATCAGAGCCATGATGGCAGTATCGATGCGGTAGCAGTCGCGGGTGACCATGAAAATGCTTCATGTATGGCCACTTATATACCCTTCTTAATTCCAAGTGTTGGACAGGATGGTATCCCAAGTTCAAACGTAGGCGACTTTGCCTGGTGCCAATGAGTTAGCGTAGTTGCAATGGTATAGATGCAGGAGTCATGGCTCCTGCATCATCAACAAACAAATAAACAGGAGCTGACGATGTCAAATCAAGCATGGAATGATTGGGAAGAATATAACCTGGGACTGCAGGGGACAGAAACAGGTTCCATGCAAAACCAGATTGGATTGAATGATAGACCTAAACCCTATTCAGACGACGACTACCAGCAACCTAAGAAAGAAAAGGCCAAGCCCCAAAAAAGGCAGAAACAACAACAGGCCCAAAAACCCCGTTCTGTTTCAAGTTCTGAAGGGAAGGGGCTTAGTTACCTGGTTGGTATTATCATTGGAATAGTTGTTTTTGCTCTGCTGGTTCCCAAAATGGGTAATGAATCCATTTTCACTTATCTTTTAGCCGCGGTTGCAGCGACTTTTGGGTATCGCTTCTATAAGGCTATCCTGGCAATAGTAATATTTGTTGCTGTGATTTACTTTTTTAATCAATAATGAAAAAGGGGTTGCACAAGCCAAAAGAGTTAACAGATTGGGGAACCAGTCTTCTTAACAAGTTGTCCGCACTTACTAGAAATAGACGTAAGCGTGATGCCAGTAAACGGCGAAGAGTAGAAGGTATTAAATACATTAGAGAATGCGACAAGTAACTAGTATGTGAGAGTGATGAGAGTATATCTAGATGATGAAAGAAAAACACCGCAAGGCTGGGTGCGAGTTTACTGGCCTGAAGAAGCCATCGAGCTTCTTCAAACAGGTGAAGTGATAGAGATAAGCCTGGATCATGACCTTGGTGATGATGAGCGTGGCACGGGTTACGATGTGGTTCTCTGGATCGAAGAGGCGGTAATAATCAATGGATTTATGCCGCCCAAAATATATGTTCACTCGGCAAATTCATCAGCGAGAGAAAAAATGGAATTAGGCATAGAAAGCATTCGTAAGAAAGCTGGAAAATATGGAGTATTTAATGATTAATAAAGCGAGAAAATTAGCTGAAGCGGCGCATCGCTCCATTGATCAACGACGCAAATATACGAATGATCCCTATATCATTCATCCTGCTTCTGTTGCAAAATTGGTCTCAAGTGTGACGGATAACGTTGCTATGATTAGTGCTGCCTGGTTGCATGATGTGGTGGAGGATACCTCAGTTACCTTGGATGAAATACGTAATGAATTTGGTGATGAGATAGCCGATCTCGTATCTGACTTAACCGATGTCTCAAAACCAGAAGATGGCAATAGAAAGATTCGAAAAGCGACTGATCGGGAGCACACACGTCTGTCTTCTCCTGAGGCGAAAACCATCAAGCTAGCAGATTTAATCGACAATGCGAGTTCCATTATCGAGCATGATCCTGGTTTCGCAAGGGTGTTTATGGAAGAAAAGCGACTTTTGCTAGGGATCTTGAAAGAAGGGGATGAAGTTCTCTATGTAATGGCAGAGAACATAGTTAAAGAATATTATGATGCCAAGAAATAATAATATGACTGATAGTTAGCACATTCTTAGCACATTTCTGCAAATAGTTATTCATAATCAATCAGATAACTCGCCCTTTCACGGCGGTAACAGGGGTTCGACTCCCCTTGGGGACGCCATCTTAAAGAGGGTTGCATTCGCAACCCTTTTTTATTTTCTACAATTTGAAAATCTATTAGCACACCCGATAATTTTTAAACTTACAGAATCATCATTGCATGAGAAAGTTGAAGTGCAAGACTGTTTTTAAATTTAAAAAAGAATGATTAGTTAACGGAAGGGGTTTCCGTAAAGAAGACCTTGATGGATCCCTATGTGATCTGCCCACTTGTTTTACCCTCAAACACAAGGACAAGTCATGCAGGAAAAATGACGCTATAACGTGTCTCACTTCACACTTTTGATGAAACCTTTTGCCCTGCTATGTCGTGTAAGTAAGTAACGGCATAAAGAGTGGTCTGGCCCCGAAATCTACACCCGCACGAAACACTCGGGTAATTCGCACACAGTCATCACCGCTTTTTATGTGAATTTTTAAACAACGTAGCGGTTTTAACCCGTAAAAAATGTAAGTATATTAAGAGGTTAATATGAAAAAACACGACAAAACTGAACAAATCGATCTGAATCGCCGTAAGGCACTTTCCCGTCTTGGACTGGTCGCTACCGCTGTTTATGCTGCACCTGCGTTGATGACACTGAGCCAATCTGCACATGCAGTCAGTGCACCCAGTACACCTAGCACCGCGAGTGCCCCCAGCGCCCCGAGTGTCAGCGGTCCGAGTGTTAGTGCTCCCAGCGTCAGTGCGCCAAGTGCCCCCAGTGCGCCAAGTGTCGCGAGCGCCCCAAGTGCACCGAACTCATAATCTTGTCTAAGGTCTTCCCAGACTTTACATAAGATGATGAAACGCATGTTGCTGGTACTATGCATCTACATGGTACCAGCAACACTATTGCGTTAGTGCTTTAACTCATTGGCACGCGTGACTTATTAAGAAACCTCTTCAGGTAACAACAGGGGTTTCACCACCTGAATGATCTAGCAATGCGAGACTCTCTGCACCTGTATTTCGATGGCCTGGCACACCCCCTTCGATTGACAGGGTGTGTGGATCTCACTGATGATTTTCCCACTCTTTTTCCTTACCGGGATTATCGTGAGGGCAAGCAGGACGATAATCCAGTCATTTCAATACAACTCGATGGTGGCGAGTATCATCTGTCCACCTCCTGGTTAGATAAGACGGTGAGCTATACAGATAAGGTTGATGTACTTTGCGACCTCATTGCAAAACTAGCAGTAGCCAGGTCTTTTACTGATCTTGAAGCGCTTTACCTTCATGCTGCAGCAGTGGAGATTAATGGTCGAGCGGTTGTGTTTCCAAGCCAATACCGCGCAGGTAAAAGTTTTTTAACCGCTTGCCTTCTGGCTGAAGGACATCGCTATGTAGGTGATGACATAGTCCCTCTAGCGCTTGATAGTTGTAAAGTCAACTCTCCCGGTTTTTCTCCGAGGTTACGCTTGCCATTACCCGACACGACGGATGAAAAATCAAGGCATTTTATCGAGAGCCATACAGCCCTGGCAGGGAAACGCTATGCGTACTTGAGCTTGGAGCAGGAATTGAGGATGGATCGAAATGAGTTGCTCGATATTGGTGCTTTTGTCCTGCTAGAACGCGAAGAAGGTGCACAGGCCCAGTTAGAGGAATTGCCTGTAGCGACTGTTTTTCAGCAACTGATTAAACAGAATTTTGCTCGTGAGGTCGATGGCTCGCGTGTACTTTCCACACTCACCCAGGCTGTTTCAAACGCTCAGTGCGTCAAGCTTCGTTATGATCGCGCCGATGAGGCTGTCAGCTTATTAACCGATCATTTCGCTAGCTGGCCATCTCAACCTAATCTTTTGCAATTAGAACCTGATATAGCTGGCTCAGGGGCTAATGCACCAGAAGATAGTTCTGATGAGTGTTTTATTCGGAATATGCTTGTGCAAAAAATTCGAATTGAAGATGAAAACTTTCTTGCTAGCCCAGACGGAAAAGCAATTTACCATCTTAATCAAGTTGGATCGGGTATATGGGAGTTGTTAGCAGAACCGACCTCGAAGGAAATTATAATATCAACACTGGAAACCGCTTTTCCTGGAACTGAAAAGTCGACTATTGATCAGGATGTCACAAAAATACTTAATCGATTTCAGTTAAAACAACTAATAAGTTGCTAGCTGAATAATCAACACAACATGTGTTACAAACGTAAATTAAAGTAATAGGTGAATAGTATGTACAGAGTTTTTCACGATCGTAGTGCAATCGCACTGACCGTCGCTTTCTTGTGTGGTAGTGCTCAGGCTGCGCCTGATGATCATAAATGGGCAGGCATCTTGTCGGCATCAATTGGTTACGACGATAACCTCACGCAAGAAGATAATACATCGGCCGTGGCCAGTGGGCTGGATGATAATTATCTCGAAGTACTGGGTAGTGCCAGCCGCTATGTCAGTGGCGCCAGAAATGATGGCTTGCGAATTTCCGGGACCTTGTTTACCCGGCAATATGAAAGCGAGGGTGATTATGATTTCTCCCAGCTTGGGGTTGGAGTCGGTTACGATAAAACCTTTTCTGACTGGAAAGCACGTTTTGAAGCAGGCTATGACTATATCACCTTTGGCGGCGAGACTTACCAACAGGTGGCAAAACTGGGTGCTGAAGGGCGCCGTCGCCTGACAAAGAAGACAGAGCTGCGCCTGCGGTATCAGATGAACTTTATTGATGCAGGTTCAAATTACAGTAACCTTGATGGTACGCGTCAATTTGTCCGTGCTGAGACAAGGATAAAACAGGGTAAAAATCGTTACCGCCTGTCATATACTTATCAAACCAACGATCGCGACGATTCCAGGACAGCAACTACGTTCACAAGTGACTCACCTAATCGACACATTTTGCGTGCCACTGCGCGTATTCCCTTTAACAGCAAATGGAAAGGTGAAATCGAAGCACGTTATCGCATGAGTCGTTACCAGGAGCCCAACGAGTTGTCGGGTGGTGGAACGATAACGCGGGAAGATGATCGTTTCCGTGCACGACTTGGCGTCGAGTATAAACAGACTGACAAGACAAAACTGTTTGGGCGTTACGATCATTATGACAATGACTCGAATATTGATTCACGAAGCTATACGCGTAGCCTGTTCAGTGTTGGTGTAAAACACACTTTCTGACAAGCGGGGATGGCTATAATGCCTCTTCACGGCGGTAACAGGGGTTCGACTCCCCTTGGGGACGCCATATTAAAAGGGTTGCATTCGCAACCCTTTTTAGTTTTCATCTAGTCTGCTGGGAAGCTGCTAAAGATGGTGAGGTGGGTCGCAGTAACTTTTTAGCAAATACATCAGGGGGTAGCGCCTCACTTAAGTGGTTACCCTGAGCAATATCACAATTAAGATGCTTTAGGTGCTGCCATGTTTTTTCATCCTTCACTCCTTCTGCGACGGTTTGAAGCCCCAGATTGTGAGCGAGATCAATGGTTGCCTTGACAATGACAGCGTCATTTTCATCTTCAGTCATTTCCATGACAAATGATCTATCAATCTTTATTTCTTGAACCGGAAGTTGTTTAATATAGCTAAGGGATGAATAGCCTGTCCCAAAATCATCGATGGACATGTGTATACCCATCATGTTGAGTGTCTCAAGTGTTTCTCTTGCGCGAATAGGATCGGTCATGATAGCGCTTTCAGTTATCTCCAACGTTAAACATGATGGTGACATACTGTGTTTTATGATTAGTTCTTTTATTTGTTCTAGAAAAGTTTGATCATGTAGGTTCTGTACTGATAGGTTTACTGACATGGTGAATTCGGGGTGTAGTTGCCTCCATTCCATACATTGTGATACCGCTTGCTCAAGAACCCAGTTTGTCAATGGTTTTATGAGTCCTGTTTGCTCTGCTAGCGGAATAAAATCATCAGGGTCTATGTAACCACGTTGTGGATGATGCCAGCGGAGTAACGCTTCGGCCCCGATGATTTTTCGGTTTTTCATGTTTATTTTGGGTTGATAGAAAAGCTCAAGAGACTCATTTTCAATAGCATCACGGAATTCACTCATTAAAGCGAGACGCCCAACACTATGAGTATCCTCGTTAGGATCATAGATTGAATATCCAAGCTTATTTTGCTTGGCTAAGTACATGGCAACATCTGAGCGTTGTACTAAAATATTAACGTCATCACCATGCATCGGGCATTCAGTTAGCCCCATACTTATCCCAACGCTGAGTGTATGACCTTCAACAATGAATGGCTTGTTAAATTCTTCGGTAACTTTTTCTGCAAGTAACTTGGCTTGTTCAAGATTAGTATCGGGCAGCAATATACCAAATTCATCGCCACCTAGTCGGGCAACACTATCTGTCTTTCTGAAGATGTTGAATAGACGTACGCTAGCTTTTTTTAAGATAAGGTCACCTATGTGGTGCCCAAGTGTGTCATTGATTTCTTTAAAGTGATCTAGATCACTCATTATCACTACAAGTGGTTTTTTGTTTCTTTGTCCCCTTAGGATTTCCTGTTGCAACCTATTATGTAATAACTTTCGATTTGGAAGGTTAGTTAAAGGATCATGCAGTGCCTGATGTTCTAATGCAGTCGTTTTATATTCAACTGCCCTTGCCATACGATGGAAGTTATCCTCAAGAATCGCTATTTCATCCCCTTTGTATTCAGGGTCTTCTTGATCAATCTCCATATTGTTTGAAAACTGGACCACCAGAGTGGTAAGACGTTTTAAACGTCTGGTCACCATGTACATCAGTGACACAAAAGCCAATATGAAGGCAAATGCTGTCAATCCGCGCAATGGCCGTTCCTCAGCCAAAACATCGTTGGTTAAAGATTTAACTTCCTGTGTTGATACAAAGGAGACAAGTTCAATAATAATATCGGTTGCGCCGTAGTCGAAAAATCCCTGTCCAATTTGTAAATATTGATTACTTAAACTATCAAGGCTAGTACCCGGAAGTACTCGTGAAGAATTGCTGCTTACTAAAATAGTTGGCTGTCCTTCGGCAAGTAGCGCAATAACATTCGTATCTGCCAATGATGATCCTTGTGATGCTATTAGAAATTCTTCATCCAAAGGTGAAGCTAGCATTAGGGTTGCAAGGGTTTTTTTATTTTTACCTGTAATCCGTGCAGATGCGATAATATACGGGGCATCATTAAAAGTGGTTAAATAGCCCTGGTTATGGCTCAATTCCAATAGCATACGGCTAGGCTGCAGGATTGATGGTGGAGGGGGATGACTTCCGGCCTGGTAAATCTCTCTGACCATGCCATTTTCATCAAGCAGCATTAAGTAGCGTGGTTGAATAAACGATCGAATAACAGATAGTTTTGGTAACCAGGGTGGAGTTTGCTTGTAAGTTATAGGTTGTGACGGGCCATTCCATTTCTTGCGTACAACATAGCTTTTTAAGTTTTGGTTTTCTTTAAACAATATGACAGCCTTATGATGCCTTTTAACATACCGGTCGAAGAATATACGTTGTTTCTCTGCTTGACGGCTGAAGCGTTCATAAAGTTTTAAATTAAATACCGACTCAAGCCGGTGGGTGTGTATTGCATCCGAAACCAACCAAACCATAAGGCCGACTAGTGCGGTTAACGCCAGCATTTTTGTGGTGAGCGAACATTCTCTGATAAAGAGTCTGATTGTGTTAATAAATCGATGCATTATTTATTTTTAGTGGGTTCACTGATCAGCTCATCACCTAAAAACTTCCATCCAGCCTTTTTCAGTTCAGAAGGTGGAACATAAGCAATGCCGACATGAATTTTTTCTATGTGCGCTTGTAAATAGCGAACCAGTTTTATTGCCTGTTTATTCACTTTGCTATCTTTTTTCCAAGTGGTCAGGCTATAACTCCTGTACAGCGGGTACTTTCCTGATTTTAGGTATTCAAGATCAGTTGGATCATGTCCATCGATCTTAAGCATCTTAACCAGGCCTTTTTCCTGGTGATGGGTCGTCATCAGTGGAACCTCCCAGCCGATAGCACTGGGATTACGGCCTACCTGTGAGATCATGTCGGGAATGACACCAACCTCAAACAAACGAGGGCTGAATTCATCATCATTTTTTAACATGAGACGCCAATGTCCGGGTCTGATCTTACAGTGCAATCGCCCCACCGGTTTAATGAGCGCCTTCATATTTGATGGATGATCGGGATTCACTTCTGACCAACGTGCGATCTTGCCTTGAAATATATCTCGTGCCTGTTGTGTGGTGATATCGTTCAACGGGTTATCTGGATGAATGATTAAGGCAATGGCAGAGATGCCAAGTGAATGAAATTCCAGGTCAGGTAGCCGGTCGTTTTTACCCGGGGGGCAACAATAGGCACCGATATCAACTGTCTTACGTAATAAACGGCCAGCAGTAATACCACAGGTTCCATGTTTAACTACAATCTTTAGACCATTTTTATTTGCATATTCAGGGATCAACTTGTGAAAAATAGGATGACTTTGCTGACCCAAGGCTACAACCAGATCGACATTTTTCTCCTTTTTATCATGTGCGACTGGCTTGGATTCCCATCCCTCAGGGACGGGAGCATGAATGGCAGGATCGCTAAATGTCGGGCCGCGCAGGTGGTGGTCATGGCCGTCTGCAGAATAGAGAGGCGATGAAACTAGAAATAGGCACAGCAACAGGCCACGGATCGCCTTTTCTGACACAAATAGTAGGTGCATGTAGAATTTCATATTTGTCCTTTATCTAAGATAAACAAATACATACAGCATTATCGCTGTATCAAATTCCATGCCCCCATGAATAATAAGCATATACTAGCGTGGATAATGAGCATTTGTACATGATTTTCTATAAGGTCCCGATAAAGCTTAGCTTAAAACTGCTCCACATTTTTTATAAAAGCAGCATTGGTGGTAACACTGAAAATCATTTGAAGATGATTCGTACGATACATAACATTCTCAGGTAAGAATCAGAAGAGTTTAACCAAGTTTACATTCGGGTCACTAATATTGTGATTAGTCCAAACCGGGCGCAAAAGGTGCGCAGCCAAGTTAGCTCAACCGTTAGCACGTTTTAAGCACTTAGAACTAAATTACCATTTATAATTAAATAGATAGCCCGCTCTTTCACGGCGGTAACAGGGGTTCGACTCCCCTTGGGGACGCCAATTCAAAGGCTCGCATTCGCGGGCCTTTTTTATTTGCTAAATAAAGAACTAATTCATTGCGTTCATCCTCCATAATCAATTTTACAAAACCATTATGCCTTGGAATTTCTAACTGCAAGCGAAGTTTAATAATAGAAGAGGCTATTCGTAATGCATACTTTAATAGACTAACGGAGCTTCCTCTTCCTATTAGCCGATGCGTATTCTAGCGAGTCTTTCCAAAAGTGGATAATTGATCGACAAGCCCAATTTGGCTATGATTACGCTATACAGATTAGGCATTTGTCCTAGTTAACAATAAAAATCATATTGCTCGGGGGAAAATATCATGACGTTTCAATGGATTGCGCACGTCCGTCTACTTGTTTTAACGGTTACTTTCTTATTAATTACTGCCTGCGGTGGTGGCGGTGGTTCATCTCCAGCTCCCACTGCAGATACAACAGCACCTGTGATTACTCTTAATGGTGCGAATCCTGCCACCGTTATTCAAGGTGCTACCTACGTAGAAGCTGGCGCAACAGCAACCGACGATACGGATGGTACAGTTGCTGTCGTAATTACGGGCACTGTCGATACAAATACTCTCGGTAGTTACACTGTTACGTATACTGCGAGGGATGCCGCAAATAATTCAGCTGTAGTCACACGAACGGTAAATGTTGTACCAGATACGATTGAACCGGTGATTACTCTTCTTGGTACAAATCCCGTTGATGTCATAGTAAACACGTCTTATCTCGATGCAGGTGCTACCGCGTTTGATAACATTGATGGTGATATAACCGCAAATATTTCAACTACGAGTACAGTAGATAGTAGTACGGTTGGTACTTACAGCGTGACGTATAACGTCAGTGATGCCGCAGGTAATTCTGCCACACCTGTTGTTAGAACAGTCAATGTAACAACTTCTGTTAGCGATAACGCTTTTAATATTGGCGCTGGTATGAATAATCTGGTCACTAGCATCGCTCCTGCCATTGATGGCAGTTACGATGTTTATGTGGGTGGGTTCTTCGAAACTGTCAATGGTTTTTTATCCAGTCGCCTGGTTCGAATGAATAGCGATGGTACTGTAGATACTGATTTTAATGTTGGTACGGGTCTGAATGCTGCACCCAACAGCATTGCCCCTGCCATTGATGGTAGCGGTGATGTTTATGTAGGCGGCGGATTTATCACTTATGATAGCATCGCTTATAATCGCCTGATTCGATTGAATAGTGATGGCTCAGTGGATAGTGGTTTTGATATTGGTAATGGGATAACTGGTTTAACTAATTATGTCATTAGTATTGCCCCCGCAATCGATGGTAGCGGTGATATTTATGTAGGTGGGGTTTTTACTAATTACAATGGTTCTACGCATAATTATCTGGTTCGACTGAACAGTAATGGCACTGTAGATAGTGGTTTTAACATTGGTACAGGCATGAACTACATCGTACGCTGTGTTGCCCCTGCAACGGATGGCAGTGGTGATGTTTATGTGGGTGGGAGTTTTACCTCCGTAAATGGCGCTACTCATAATTATCTGGTTCGACTGAACAGCAATGGTACCGTGGATAGTGGTTTTAATCTTGGCACTGGGATGGATAATTCTGTCCGTAGTATTGCTCCTGCAACGGATGGCAGCGGCGATATTTATGTAGGTGGTGTTTTCACAACGGTAAATGGGGCGACACATAATCGCTTGGTCCGGTTGAACAGTGACGGTACCGTAGATACTGCTTTTAATATTGGTACGGGCATGGATAACAATGTGGACACTATCGTCCCAACAGTTGACGGTACCGGTGACGTTTATGTCGGAGGGCATTACGTTAACATTAACGGTACAGCACATTTGCGCCTCGTTCGGTTTAATAGTACTGGTACTGTAGATAACGGTTTTAATATTGGCTCAGGTATGAACAGCCATGTCCTCACCGCCGCCATAGCAATTGATGGTAGCGATGATCTTTATGTGGGAGGTGAATTTACCTCTGTTAATACTATTTCATCGAATTTTCTGGTGGGATTGAATCCGGACGGTACTGTGGAATGAATACAGTGAAGGGGCCTAATTGAATATTTGGGGTCGGAACTTATCTGAATGAGTTGGCACATTTTAAGCACATCAGGGGTAAGAATTACTTCTGTAACAATAACTTGTAAAGCCCTTTCACGGCGGTAACAGGGGTTCGACTCCCCTTGGGGACGCCATACTTGTATAACTCGGGTCAATCAGTGGCCCGAGTTTAGTTCTTCCCTCAAAGCGCCACCCTTTGTCTATCGGCGTCACAATCAATGGACCATCAAGCAGAGTTTTGATCGCCTGTTTAGCCTTCATGGTATCGCTGTACATTAAATCTTTAAATTGACCCATGTGTTTAGTTAAGGCTTTTCTTAACCTGGGCTCGTCTAGATCATCATTGACGGAGACTGTAGCTTCATCCAGTTCCACTCGAAGTGCAGCGAGTCTATTTTCTCGTTGTGTTATTTCATTCAATATAGAGTCAGGCGCCTTGCCGGTTGCTATCAGGTTCATAAACCGAGTTAGTTCGCGTTCAATTTTCTGGATTTCCTTGGTAAGGCGGATAGGGCGGCTGGTGTCCTGTTTTTGTTTGTCACGAATAAGTGATGCAGCCTTATTGATAATGCGCAGAGTAATATCAGGATTTAATACACTGGTTTCTATGGCTGACAGGACTGCATCTTCCATTGGTTTAACTTTAACGGTCTGACTGTTATCGCAAACGGTAGCACCACGCTTATGGCGAAAGCTGCATTTGTAATAAAGTAATTCTTTGCCGCCTTTGCCAATCTTGCCGCCTACGGAAACCACTGAGCCACCACAACAACTGCAACGTGCAATACCTGTAAGTAGGTAACGGGAAGTTCTGCCGCTATCGGGTAAACCCGCCACGTTCTTGTTCGTAAAGTTAGAATTCACAGTTTTAATACGATGCTGAACAGCCTGCCACAACTCATCTGACACAATCGCCAGTTCCTTGTTCTCTATCGTTATAAAGTCTTTTTGTTTTTCTCGGTGCTTCTTACCATTTGCACGTACCTTTTTAAATTTTCCATAATACGTAACGCCGGTATACCGTTCATTATGTAGAATGCCACGGACACTTGAGGGGGCCCAGCTTTGTGAACCTTTTCGCGGTGAAGCCTGCGGGACGCCTTCAAAATATGTCTTTAGCTTATCAATGTGCTTTGGGTCGCCATTTAACGTCTTTGTTATGATTGATAAACCATAACCATCTGCATACATACGATACATATTGACGATAGTGTTTGCTTGATCTGGGTTGATCTTGAATATAGTGGTGCAGTTTTCTGGTTTTGGTTCGCCTGCTATGGCTTGAACTTCTTGTCCATCAGGGTAGTGCCAATAATTGTCATAGCCAAAAATGATACCGCCCACATTCAAGCCTTTATGGGCCTTGCGTACTAATGCATCACGGGCACGTTGACTCGACATCTCCACTTCCATTGAGGCGCGCCAGTCTTCAATTTGTGCCATCAGCTTATCTGTTGGCGTGTCAGCTATAAATTCTTGATCGCGCAAGTAAAAGAATATTCTGGCTTTACGGTTTATCTTTGCGCGGTATACAGGTGTTTTTTCTTGATCGCGGCCTAGGCGGTCACTGTCCATCATAACAACAGCATCAACATTAGACAGGTTGTCAATTAGACGTGTTAGGGCAGGGCGAGGGAATATTGAACCGCTTATATTGTCGTCAATAAAGATATAATTGCTATCAATAGTCCAGCCTTTGCTTTCACAATATTTTTGGGCTTGCTCAACCTGACGGGTGACGGACTGGTTTTGTTCGCCCTTGCTGGTATCGTCTGTAGACTTTCTCGCGTAAATTGCTGCTTTCATAGTGTCACTACTTTAGTTTTTGTTGTCCGGTATTTCAGGGTCAGGAGTTGCAGTCTCTTCGTCATTAGCTAGCTGTTCCCATTTTTGGTAAGTCTCAGTAGTGTCTTGTATTGATTTCACTTCGCGAATTAATTTGTTTCTATCTTTTACAAGGCCGACGATATATCCGTTCATCTGATTGATTTTATCGCTTAGTTCTTGTTTTGTACTGATAAGACTACCGTCTATGGTTATAATTCTACTTGTAGTGTCTGAGCCTAAAGACGAACGATCTTGAGAAATTAAATGCTGCAAGTAAGTTCTGTGTAGTTTTATTTCTTCAATCACGCTATTAATTTGAGTGTTTAGTGATGTGAGTAGTGTTGTGCTGTACATAAGTTTGGCTTGTTTAGCTTGTTCCTTGCTGGAATCTTGTAGTGCTCTTTTAGTTTCAGATAATTCAAGCTTTTGTATTAATACAGACTTAGAAAGCCAGAAAAAGGCAAATAGTGCAACTACTGGGTTAAGTACCCCCCCAACAAAATCACCGAAGGTACCGAATACGTTTGGGTCTTTTGTTAGCGGCAGGCCAAGCTTTACACCAAAGTAAAACAAATACACAGACAAAACGAATAACAACATTGAAATAACAAAAAATTTGTTTCGTCTGGTTTCTCGTTCCAGCTCCTCTAATGTGAGGTCATCAAGATTTATCTTTTTTTGCCTCCAGAATTTCCAATTCATTTTTTTGTCCCCTTATGTTTCTTTAGCACCATATTCACACCCTTACGAAGGTACTCAGAAATAGTAATCCCTGTCTTTTTAGATAATGCCTTTAGCGCCTTATGCTGTGCCGGCTCTAGGTAGGCCATTACCTGTTTCTTTTTTATACTTGGGTTTGCCATTACATTATCCCTTTACTGTACTAGTACTTAGTATAGTAGACATTTTGGGGGTGTACTAGTACTGCCTCAAGTGTTTGTTTTCGATCTGGTTTTTGTAAGGTAATGCCTACGCCACAATACATAAATGTCCTACATACAGGGGCGGGGCGGGTTGGCATACTAGCTTCACTAATTAACCATGGAAGGGTAAATATCATGTTAGTCCTCACAAGAAAATCAGACGAATCCGTTCAAATTCAATTACCAGATGGCAATACCATCAGTCTACTTGTCACGAAGATAAGCAGCGGCCAAGTTAAGCTTGGGCTTACTGCGCCTTCTGAATGCATCATATTGCGCAATGAGTTAACTAATAATTTAAATTAACCCATCAAACTTATTGCGCTTGCTCTCCTAAGTCCGTTTAAAAAAAGCTTGCCACGCCCCGGTAAATCAAGAGGAAGGACTGCAAGCTCTGCACGGTTTGTTGTTGGGCGGCCACTCATGCAGTAAAGCCGTGCCGGTCATATGCCACAAAGCATCCCCTCCGGCCGGGGCCTAGAAAAGCCCGAAGAAAGGCTTCAATTCTTATGCGTCAGCAAATTTCAATAAACGTACACATTCGTTATTGAGCACTTGCCCACCGACACGCTTTCTAATGTAAAACTTAACCTGTCCTGGCGTCGTTATATTGTCGTCAACGGTGATACGCATACCCGATGCATGATCAGCCAGCACATAACCCCTTCTGAAATTACCAAAGGCTATTGGGAATAAACCGGCACTCGCCGCATCCATGGCGTCTGTCATGTAAACCGGAAAACCCAGCAACATAGGCGGTTGCCCTAGTTGTGTGTTTGGTTCCCAAATGTAGTTATTGGTGGTGTCTTTGAGTTGACGTACTAACAATGCGGTGGAACGGTTCATAACCCAGGCACTACCAGGACCGGATAAATAACCCGTCTTAATATCGTAAACCATGGCGATCAGATCGTCGGCATTAATAGCGACCGGTGAACCGTTCGTTAGTGGAAGATATTTCAAAGCACCTTGAGCACGTTCAGGTGACGCAGTGTCATCCGTCGTCACTGGCGTGGCGTTGGTGAGTCCTGTCGGTTTCGCTGTACCGTTACCTGACCAGATCGCCGTTGCTTCTGCACTAGCAAAACCGTCAGCCGCTTCTTGTGTTAGCCATTCAGAGACATTAAAGAAAATATCCTGCATGGATTCTTCGCTGGCTTTCGGGTAGCTGTACAAAACGCCCCATGTTGGTGTTGCAGCGATCAGATCACTAGTCGTTGTTTCACCACGCGCGCCACCTTCAGCCGCCCAACCTGAACTAGCACTGTTCTTACTAACAAGTTGTTTGAAGTCTGAACTACCGGCTTGAACAGTACTCACCAATTGTCGAAACGGATTTTGTGTTTGCACACGTGATTCGATTTCATTGTAGATCAATGCTGGGACGGCATAACCGCCACCTGCGTCACTTCCGATCGTGATGGCTTTCTTTTGGAGTTCGCCTTCGGCTTCTTCCAGGATGCGTTTGGTCATACCGTCGCGAGGTTTTCTAATCCAATCTAAAAATTTAGATTTGTGTTCGCGATCGTCGGGGGTGCCGTAGTTATCGTCATTGGCAGCACCTTTTGGGAGATCCTTTAGAGACTCCAGCGTTTCAACTCGATCTTTAAGGCTTACAAGTGCCTTCGTGTTTTTTTCGTTGATCGATGTGGTTATCTCACAAACTTGATCGAGCTTTTTGATAATGGGATTTTCTGAACTCATTTTTCATGTCCTCATAAAAACGTTAATGGTTACGCTTCACGGGAATGAAATCTGAAATAGACAACGGCGTGAAGCAAAATCCAGATCTGTTTATGAGGACATGACCGTTGTAGCCACCATTCCAAAAAAACTTCCTGGTTAAGCCTTACGCCGTACGTTAAGAACGGACGAAAGAAACTTTCTATAATTAATTCTAGTCGTTTTGTTTTAATTGTTCAAATTCTTTGTTAAGAGACTCTAATCGATCTTCAATATTTTCAAGCAATAATTGTTCTTCGCTCACAACTAATTTCCAACCGCCATACAAGAGTCGTTTTACCTGGCGGGATGATAAGCCAGCTTTGCGCAAAGCCTTGGCGATCTCGGGTCTGTTAGGTGATTCAGCCATTAATGCTTTTTCATTCTGTCTGACACTTCCATGGCATTCAGTCCATCGGCTAAATTCCGTAGATGGTCAGCCGTGGCTTCAATACCAATTCTCGAGGCAAACATTTTTGTGGTTGAGGCTAAAAAAACGTTCGCCAAATCTTCGTGTGAAAAATCAGGCGGTGCGGTTTCCATTACCGTTTCGGCTGCATCAATCAGCGCTTGGCTAACTGCTGTGAATATTTCTTTGTGATCGCTCATGGTCTTTTCCTTTTTCAGTGATTGTTACGGTTTAAATAAACAAAGGGAAACAGGCGGTCCTATAAAGCGATGATATAAGCCTTGAATAGCCCCCCTTCCTGTTTGGATATTCATTCTTAGCAGTACCCCCTAAATATGTATAAAGAGGTAATAGTGGTATAACTGGTATAGGTGGTTAAAGTGGTTAAAGTCCTGAGCCATAAGGGATACAGGCTTATAGCTATGTTGTGGCAAGAGAATAAAAGGCTGTTTTGGATTTCACCTTTACCACTTGCACCACCTTGACCGTTTAACCACCTTGCTGGGGGTGCTGATTTAGTCATGAGTTGCACCCTCGATCAGAATGTACTGCTTAGCGTTGTGTTGGAAAGTCCGCTCAACTCTCCACAGCTTTCCGGTGTAACGCTTTAAAACTGCGACCGTAGTACGCCAGCCAATACCAGATCCAGACTGCTGTATGTAGGTTTTAATTTTCGCCTCGGTGAATTTATTAGCCTCTATAGACTCCGTGATCAACTCGATAACTGGCCCGTCTTTTTCGTGTTGACTCTCAGCCTGCCTAATTGAGGCAACATCAATAAATTCTGACAGCGGGACAACTTCACGGTCGGGGGTGATCTCAAAGCTAATGGGCTCAAATTTACCCCGTACCTTGTCGGGTTCGGTCGATACGGTCATACTCCCGTCATCGTTTTTCTTTGGGATAAAGTAGATCACCTCATCAACATCCGATCTGAGGTCGCCAGTACCCTCAAATATGGGTTTTCCTTCCGAGTCATTGTATTTGTTGGTATGTGCCAGTAAGACGATTGTCATACCTTTGGCCGATAAGCCTCTCAGCAATTTATAAAGCTCTTTGGCTTGTGACTTTACTATTACATCGGTCATTTTTTTCAGTGTGTCGAAAATAAACACAAGTCCTGAAAAATCACCTCCTTGCTCATTCATGGCTTTCAGGTTACCGACTACTTTATCCATCGAAAGTCCTTCCTTCATATCTGGAAGTAACAGACTGAAACTATGCTCATCTGCATACCACACCATAGATTTAGCATCACTCTGACCAACGTCAGCATTGACGTAAGTCACAATGATCCCTCTGGAAGCTAACTTGGCGGCGATAAACATCATGATTGTGGTCTTGCCACCATTAGGCGGGGCAGGAATTGCAATAACATGGCCGCTTATGATCAGGTTTGCATATAGCCACTCGGGGTGGTCGTACTTTTCAGCTTCTTCACTGCTCACTTTAAATGCCTCCATCCACTCAAGGTTAGGTTTTCCCAGTGCGGTCTGGGTATGCACTGACTTTGCGTGCTGTTGAATAATTTGAGTTATCTTTCCGTCCACGTGTGCCAGCAAATCATCGACGTGGCTTTCGCTTTGGTGCGCGCTATTACTGATCTCGTTCGCGGCCTGGATCAACTGCCGCCTTGCCGAGTGTTCTCGCACGATATCCGCATAAGCCTTGATATTTGCCGCCGTCGGAATGTTATTGGCCAATGAGCCGAGATAACCCAATCCGCCAGCATTATTTAGTTCCCCGTGTTTATCCAGCCACTCAGATAAAGTAATGGTGTCGCAAGGTTGGCCCTTACTGGAAAGTTGATCGATAGCACGGAATATCAGACGGTGATCTCTCCGATAGAAATCGCTTTCAGTTATTACGTCGACGATCTTGTCCCAAGCAGAATTCTCAAGCATGAGTCCACCGAGTACGGCTTGCTCTGCTTCAGCGTTATGTAGGCTTGCGTTGCTCATGCGGGCACCCATTGCCGGACAACATAACCAAAGCGCAAAAACTCAGCCTGAAAGCGATCAGGATATGGCCCCAAATAAACAAACACATTGCTAAACGCAGCTCCGCCTTCTTGTGAAAGATCCTGTGCATGAAATCGAATGCGATGATTTGTGAAGCAGAATAGATAATCCCACAATGGCTTAAACCATTTAGTGCCTAGAGAGTTCGCATTAAGTAATAATATCGCGGCCTCGATATTGCCTTGTCTATATTCCTCAATTGTTTTTTTAGCAAAATTCTCAGCTTCCCCGCCATAAGGGGGATTCAACCAAATGCGTCCACGCCAAGGTTGCTGAAGGCCGTTTTCGGCTTTGGTGAAAAAGCGCGTGGCTTCTACGAGTTGATTCGCAATCTCATTGGAAGCAGGATCGAGATCAATTCCACCCATCACGGCTCGCGCTGTTTCAATGTATTCTTGCGGTGTATACCACTCGTTACAATTACTTTGATTTATCGCTTCAGCTCTTGTTAATTTTTTTGGTTCAGACAGCATCTTAACTGCATCACGTAAGGGCAAATCCGCAACGGCGTTGCGTTTTTCACTTTCCAGATTGGGTAATTCCTTGACTAGCCGCATATAGGTTTGGGCCGTGCGTTCACTGTCTTCAAAATTATTCTCTAGCCACTTCAACCACTCGCCATGCTTCACGGTTGCTTTAGCTTCCAGTAATAATTCGCCCGCTTTAAAAGCGTATTCAACCGCCTTATTAGCGCATTCGGTAGCTTGCTTGTGGTAAGTATTAATTTGTACGGCTAGGTTGTTTACCGGCAGAAGGTTTTTTTCTAGATTCATCACAACCCCCAGCTTTTACAGTCGCGACAGACATCACCGCGATAAAAAATTGGATGCAATGGACCGTCGCAGCGCTTGCAATATCTAACGATGCGTCGATAGCGCACAATTTGCTGGTTAATCGTTTTCGGCGGGTGCCACTGTGTTTTGATTCTTGCTATACTTTTCATGTTCATAACATCCTTTAAAACGTGCCGGCCTGGCAGGGCTTTTGGCGCGTTTTTTTTGTTCATTTAAAAAACTGGAAGCCAATAGCTCAGCCATTGCCTCAATGAAGGGTTCGAGTTCGGGATGGTTTTTACTTACTGGCACTGTTCTGCTCGCGATAGGCGCGTGCTGTTTCAATATCTTCATCACCGAATATGCGAATATTACCTACACGTTCGGGACTGATGATTCCACGCTTTTCCAATATTCGTAGATAATCCGGTGGACAGTCAGCCTGCTGTGCAGCTTTGCTGATGAGGTACTTCTGTTTTGACATGGCTCAACTACCTAAGTAATAACGTCTTAGGTAATTGTGGCGGAGGGAGAAATATTAAATAGAGGAGTCTGCGCGCAGGGTGCTAATTACTTTTAGGCTTTCGACCTGCTTTTTGTTCTGGACGTTCGGGTAAGTCTCTAATCCAATCCTTAACTGCATTGTCTCCCCAGTCAGACTTATCATTCCAATATCCTTCATCTTTTAATAATTGGAATACATCTTCGACCGTAGCACTGAGTGTAAGACGGTTTTTCTTGTTAGGGTTCGCCCAATGTTGGCGAGCAAGTTCCTTGGCATGTTCTTTAACCATTTTCTTTTCGGCATTTCTTTTCTCTGCGGCGTCTCTTGCTTGATCAGATCTAGAGTTTGCCAGAAATTCTGCCTTCTGTTCATCATCCATTATATATGGGGCAATTTTGTCCGCGGCTTCAATTTGCCACTTACGCAACAATATCCATTCAAGATGTCGTTTTACGGTGTCTGTATTTAAAGGGTTGGTATCGGACGCATTTGAATATGCAGTTTCCGCAGCGTTTAAGCGTTCTCTTAATTCCCTTCCAGCGGGTGCTTTTTCAGACTCAAGTTGCGATATGAATGTTTCAAAGTCCTCAAGATCCACCCCATGCAACATGCAAAATACTGCGAAATGATTCATGCTGTCTCCGTAAGACAACCCGTGTAAAGTACCAGCCCCAAGCTGCCACGGAAGCAGCTTGTCCCCCGTCAGGTAAGGGGCTGGAATTCAAACTTTCAGGTCAATATTAAGCCACTTTCCCTGAAAAGGGCACCCAAAGGCTGGTTATACAAGCCTCTAACCCCCTTGGGGACGCCAAACATAAAAGAAGACCCTTTACGGGTCTTTTTTTATGTTTGTTGGTTTTGCACGGTTGTCGAATGTGAGCCGTGGGTTCGACTGACGTACAGGACAAGGTGAAACCATAGGTTGAGAAGGTGGCCTGGGCCAAGTACTAATGCCGCGGGAGCACAGGGATGTGCGGAAGCGGCCCCCTTGGGGACGCCAATTAATTAAAAAAGGCGGGTTACGGTTTTCGTGGCCGCCTTTTTTATCCCAGTGATTTTCTTAAAGTGTTCGCAAGATTATCAGGTAACTTTTTTATTCCCAAAACTAGCTGCTCTAAAAATTTCTCAGGCATTTTCTTGGCAGCTTTAATTGCTTCCTGTATATCACCTGGCCTATCTTCTAGCAAGACAGTAAGTAATAGTTTTGCCTGATCAATATCTTTGATTGTTTTTGTTTGTAGGGCTGCAGGGCGGCGTCTTGATGCAACTAGCTTATGTAATGCATAACGTGCAGGGGAGGGAACGTTAACGAGTATCCCTGCTCGTGCCACGATGACGGCTGGTTGCGTGTCATCTAATAGATAATCGAGAAAACGTAACGGTTCTGCATAAGTGTTTAATGCCTTTATCATGACAGGTTTTGACTTTGGTTTACCAATCATGGGTGTAAGTACATCGACACTAAGTTGTTTACCTTGAATACGAAAACTTGTTGAAGGTGACTTTCGATCTAGTGCGGGGACTTCAACAAATCCCATATCGGCATCTAGCAGAGCCTGTTTTAAGTCTGCTGGTTCATTACGTAGACCCAATGCAATATGATTATCGCGGGCAATATCGACATCATGGGTTTGTGTAATTTTTGATGGCCAATTAACACCAAGCATATTTCCATAGATAGTAAATGCATGGGAGCCAACTAATACACCACCAACTAAAAAGGCACCAGCGCGTTCAATGATTTCGAATAAACGTGCTTCTGCTGCGCTGGCAGTATGTGCACCACTAGTAATTAGCATTGAGACTAACTGTTCGCGGGCTTCTCGATCCGGTTTGGTTTTTTCCCATAACGTTTTTTCATTGGCAATTAACTTCTGTATATCTTCAGAATCGGGTCCGATGTAGTGTTGAGTTTTCTGACTACCAACAGTAAGTTGTAGATACCATTGTGTTGTATTTTTTATCGTTTTCGTTACAAATGAAAGGCCTCTCCCACTTGGCGCCGACGCATGCAGACACTGGCTAAGGAGCTGGGAGTAGAGAAGTCGTGTGCTTTCAGATAAATAGTCCATATTTCAATTGGATAGCGATAGTTATACGCAGTTTAGTATAAAACTGCGTATAACGCCAGTATGTAAGTTTGTGGAAAAGTAGTTAGCACGTTATAAGTACGCGAGAAGAAATATCACTTATTTTTCATACAGATAACACGTCCTTTCACGGCGGTAACAGGGGTTCGACTGACGTACAGGGAGTACAAATGCCGCGAGAGCACAGGGAGAAGAAGAGACTGGAAGTCGAGAAGCTGGCCTTGGCCAGGCACTAATGTCACAAACAGTCATGGATGACTGTTTGTGAGTGACCGCCAAATATAAATGAAAAAGGCGGGTTACTGTTATTCGGTAGGGTGCATAACCCGAATACACAATAGGTACATCAATAGATGCCAATGAGTTGGTGAGTATTTTTACTGTAGGCTAACCGTAAATACGACGGTAGAAGCTGAGTAAATTCTTCTCGAGTTGTTGTATCTGCTTGCTATTGCACGGTTCTTTGCTCATCATCTCCTTGATTCCGTGTAATACCTCCGTGCGCATGCCTTTGTTGAACCATGCATCGCCGCTTTCATGTAACAGGCTACTGCCGCCCACTGCGCTACCAACTTTTTGACAGATCGGTACGAATTCTTTATTTACGGTATAACTCGATTCGAGATTCACACCTGAAATACGATGGGCTTCAACGCCATATATATTTTTCAGCACAATGTCAGAGGTACGACGTTTAAATACCAGGGTCTTGAATTGATTACGCAAACAACGGGCGCTGGCGCTTTTATACTGAAACATGTATTCATTGATGACCGAATGAATAATCGATTTGCGCTTATACATGTTATCCAGAATGGGGTTGCCGGTTTGTAGCGACTTTAGAAAATCGTCATAACCTTTGGTGTACTCCCGATCCAGTTTTTGAAAATGCGCAAAATTGCCTTCATGGATGGTATTTAATATATCGCCGCCTTTGTAATTACAGAAGGTTTGTGTCAGGCACAACTTCTTGCGAGGGGCGTCTGCTGCACGTCTGGCAATCGCCTTACCGGTTACTCTCCAGGTCTGATCTTTACGCGCGACAATACATTCATTCGGTTTGTTACACTCATAACCTTTGGGAAGGATGCCTTTTTGGATCCGAAAACGGATGATTTTTGCGTTCTTACACTCTTTAACATATTGTTTGGTCACGGCCTCGGCGAGTTGATAAAAGTCCTTCATGAACAATTTTTGAGGAAAGGCCCGTTGTGTGTTGTTAAAAAAGTGTCGCTTAATTTGTAAAGAGGGTTCTTTTTCACATTTGGCGTGATGTAGCACCATCAATCCATCTGAACCGGCAAAGCTGGTGGATATTTTGATATTGACTCGATAATCGTTACCAAAGCCGCCCTGGGGTAAGCCTTTTTCAAGCTGCCAGTTATTGCTGGCCAGCATATGACCTTCAAACGGCGGTGCCTGTTTATGTGCTACGAGGGCATTCACTTTAAAGCCGGTTACTTGCGGGCACTGAGCTTTTAATACATCACTTACTGCCGTTAGCGTGTGATTAAGGGGTAAGAATTTACTGTCACCTGATTTTTCGTACCCGGCATAATCAAAGGTACTCCAGTTTTTAAGTATGATTTGGATCGTCATGATCGATTCACACACCCCGGAAAAGATACCCTGCACATGTTGTTTTTTGTCATAGCCGGCGGCGGTGAATCCCGTTGGGCCGTGTTGCCGCTCTGGATTTAATAACACATTCACGTTCTCTGGTGACATATAGGTCGTTCGTGCGTTTGTTTTCCAGGCCTTGTTCGTGGGGATAGTTCTGTACTTCTGATAAGGATCTTTTGCTTGAGATTGCCGTTTAAACTTATTTAGTGCACATGAAGAAAGAAAAGGCAAAATAAGTATAAAAATAATAATTGTGTAAATTGCTTTATTTTTTATTACTTTTTGTGGAGTATGGAGCAACATCGAGTTTTTATTCCTGAATAAGTAGCGTACAAAATACAAACAATTAGAGAAAATAACCAGAGTTTTTTATACCAGTTTAAAAGCCGGGAGAACAAGTCAAAGCTCTTGCAATATATACGGTACAAACAAGTAAGCACATTTAAAGCACACAGCACTTAATAATCATTTAAAAACAACAAGATAACACGCCCTTTCACGGCGATAACAGGGTTTCGACTGACGTACAGGACAAGGTGAAACCATAGGTTGAGAAGGTGGCCTGGGCCAAGTACTAATGCCGCGGGAGCACAGGGATGTGCGGAAGCGGCCCCCTTGGGGACGCCAGTCATTAAAGAGCTGCTTCTGTAGCCCTTTTTTATTTGTACCCTATTATTTTTAGATACGATTTTTTACCCTCTTTAATCTCGGTATAGGGTTTTAATACATTTTGGGCTGCGACACTCTGTGAACTATGGATATGGCATCCGGGGGAGAGGGTGGAACGCACACCAATGAGTGCATCAGCATCGATAGTGAGTTTATCGATAATTAGAAACAGTTCGCCGTCAGGTTTCTTGATAAGTACATGCGCACTTAGCAGGCAACCAGTTCCGAGGATGACACCTTTACCTATCACTAAATGATAACGATCCATAACCGTCACACCCGGACCCCAGAATGAGAACATGTTTACTTTCGCGCCCCAAAGATTCAGCCATAATGCGTAGATGCCTGGTACAACTCTTAATGCTTCTTCAAGGAAGTGAAAGCGATTAAAAATGAGTTGTAGCTGAAATAGCACCCACCATAGAGTGTGCGTATTAGAGGTTATGTTAACGATGCCGGTTGGCTTACCAAAAGCAATAATGATTATTCTGGTGAGTACAGGTGGGACGAGATAAATCCATAATAGAAAATACGCAGTCTGCATTAGTGCACCATCACCGAGATAGTAGGCGAATGTGCCGCCGATGATAATGAAAATGAGACTAAAGTAATTTAGCGCGACGATATGTGTGGCGAGTTTGTGTTGGTTTTCTTCTACCATGAGATAACTATTTATTAAGCGTGTACAGGTTCGTAAAAGCGAAATTCGGGATATAACTGGAACAGGCTATGACTGTAGGGCATCAGTTTTGGATCCTGTATGGCATCAAAGATGACCTTATCCTGTTTTTGATTTTTTATCGCAGCATTTATTTCTTCCTGTCTAGAATGTAGTTCTGGAAACTCTTGAACTAGTTTCTCTATTACACGAAGGCCACCACGCTTAGGCGTCATATACTCACGCATAAAAGTATTTAATATAAATATATTTAGTCTAATTGTTGTGCGGCTGGTTTCTTTGATCAGCGTTGAGAGAAGGTGTGCACAGATAGCGACATGGCGCGACTCATCTTTTAGGTGCTCCCGGTGTATATGGACAAAATTGGTTTCCAGGGTTTCTGCGTCATTGTTGTTGTTCTGGAGCATCTGCTTTGAAATGCAGGTAGAAAACTCTTCTAATACAAGCAAAATCCATAATAAAAAAAGGAGGATGCCTGGCGTTTTTGCCAGTGCGCCGAGAGAGGTGCGTTCGAATAAACTCATTTTGGCGAAATACATATCATTCTGTTGATATAGGTCTGGCTCAGCGTGTTTATTAAGAGAAAGAAACATTGCGTAGTGTTGTTCTTCCTCTTTTGCCATTTCTTCCATGCAAAAAATAAGTTCCTGATTGCTTTTTATGTGAGCTGACTTTTTCGCGCGTTTAAGCACCATAGCAATGAAGTATGCTTCCAGGGTCATTAGCTGCTCAATTGAACGCATGGCAAAAAGCTGGTTGTAACGTAGCCTTTGAGGTGGCGTTAACCAGGTATAGGCCGGGATGTGATAAAGCTGAGTCAGCTTTTCGGGCATAAAGAGTTTGCTATGATCGATATCGCCCAGCTTAGTGAATAGCGGCTTCTTCCTTAAAACCGCTTGATATAACTGGCTGCTATCGGGCACCTTCATTTTTGTGAGTTAGCGCAGGTGTTAATTTTTTCTTGTGCAGCCAATAAAAAAGGCAACAATGAGTCCGACAATAAAAGCCATGATGGCGTAAGTCCAGACTTTACTTTGCAACTCCTCCATAACAATGTTTTTAAACGGGTCAACAGAGAAGTCCACTGATACAACTTTCCAGTTTCCCTGTTTTTTAACGGCTGAAGCAACCCAGCGAGTATTAAATTTATAAATGGATCCATCTTTTAAGGTGAAGATGTCATTTGTGCGACCGGAGGCAACAATCGTGTCACCGTGGAAAATAGCTTTAGTGTCCAGGCTGGCCTTTGTTTTGTGGTCTGTCAAAGGCGCATCATCACCTTTAAACATTTTATCGTAGTATGCCTTTACAGCCTCTTTTCCTACCGCGGTTTCTGTTGTCATGAAGGACATGACTGCCTGGTCATCAAGGTGGCCTAGTAATTTTTCAAGATTCTTTTCATTCAGGCTGGTTTCAAAATCGGCCAGCATTGCCCTTAGTACTTCTCTGTCGGTAGCTCGTGGATCTTCTTCTGCAGCAATTGTCGTCAGGGGGAATATAAGTAGGCCGAACAATAAAATGGTAGATTTCATGGGCATCCTCTCCGTCTTTTTGACTCAGTTAACCGAGTCGTTTTTTGTTATTTTCACATCTTTAACAATACACCATAGTGGAAGCGGGTGTGTAATGGTTTTGTATTGTTTGTATAAATGCTGTTCAAATCATAGTACAATAATTTATAGCAAACGAATAAGAATATAGTAATATTTCAACACAATATATTAAACACTATTCAGTATTGAATAATGGGGGAGCGTAACAGCCATGTTTTTTCCCAGGTCGTGGTACCCATTATGCCGCTCAGAAACGCTTTCCCCTGGAAAAGTGACTGCATGTCATGCTTTTGGTCATAAACTAGCTGTTTTCCGAAATTATCAGAATCAAGTAGGTGTCATCGATGCTCGTTGCTGCCACATTGGTGCCGATCTGAGTCGAGGTGCCGTAGATGATGAGTGGCTGGTTTGTCCATTACACAATTGGGCTTTTGATACCAATGGGCAATGTCAACGTATTCCCTGTCAGAAAGAAATACCTGCCAAAGAAATACCCACCAGGGCAAAACAAATATCACTGCCATGTAAAGAACACTACGGTGTGGTGTATGCCTTTTTGGGTGAGGAGGATGACTTTTCGTTACCCTATTTTCAGGATACAGAAAACTATGTTGCCTCATCAGCTCGAATAATAGACTTTGATTCACCTTACGAGATGGCTGGAGCTAATTCTTTTGATGAGCAACACCTTGCTGCGGTGCATCGCAGACAGGTTATAGGCAAGCAAACAATAACCTCTCTTTCTTCGAATCATTTTTCGATTGAATATCGGGCACATGTTGCAACCCACACATTCTATGACAAGATTTTACACCTCATCGGTAAAAGTCAGGTGCATATGTCGCTAGATTGTTGGGGGGGTAATTTATTATTGTTCAGGCATCTGGGCACATCGAATCAAATGATAATATCTCTACTACCGATAAGCGAAAACAGATCACGAGCATTTATTACAACAGTGCTTCCAAAAGGTGACAATAAACTTAGCCTTCCATTTAAGTGGGCTGCGGTCAGGCTGCTAAATATGTTTACCATGTTATTTGTCCGGCAAGATGTAAAGGCGCTACAGGATATTGATTTTAAATTCAGAACCATGCTTCCTGAAGCAGATAACACAATGATTAAGTGGTATCAGTACTGGAAAAAATTACCCAGGGAATCACTTAATGACCTGGGCAACAACAAGAAAACAGTGGCGTCAATGGGAACAAGGAAATCCCGCGTTCCTCCAGAAGTTGATACGGCTGTATTTTAGAAAGATGTATATAGTATGAGTGAATATAGCACCGTCATTAAAAAAATATCAGAGCTAGATGATGATTTGTGTCATCAGGTCGTCGAACTGTATCTGAGTTATTATGAAGGAAGTAATCAGTCGCGGGTTATGTCTGATCTGGAAAATAAAACCGAAATATTGCTGTTGTTCAGTGGTAGCAAGTTGGTCGGGTTTACTTCCTTATATATTTATAAGCGCAATTGGAATGGGAAAATGATACGCATCGTTTATTCTGGCGATACCATTGTCGAACGAAAACATTGGGGGCAGCAGGCACTTGCCTTTGCATGGATTGCCAGGATGGGTGAACTAAAAAGCAAACAATTCGATTTGCCTCTTTACTGGTTCGTGATTATAAAAGGTCACAGAACCTTTAAGTATTTGCCGACATTTGGAAAGTCATTCCATCCTCACTGGTCAGAGTCACGGCCTGATTTAAAATTGCTGGCAGATGCTCTGGCTTATGACAAATTCGGTAACGATTACAATCCCGAGACAGACCTTGTTGAATTTCCGGTATCACAGGGACATTTACGGGACAATATAGCGTACCCAACCGAGGAAGAAATGACCAAGGAGTCGGTGCAGTATTTTATGCGCAAGAATCCAAAATATTTGCATGGACATGAACTGGTTTGTATTTGTGAGCTGGAAGAAGAAAACCTGAAGCCACTCGCTAAACGGATTTTCAGAAAAGCCTATGATGATAAGTTCCTGGCAACAGCTGTCTGAGTACAAAAAAGACAACTATGCTTCTGGTGATCTTGTTGATCGTCAGGAAATGTGGCTTATGGACTGTATAAAACACAATGCCAATACTGAATTTGGCAAGTTGCATCATTTTAGTAAGATTAAAACGATGGATGATTACAGGGCCCTGGTTCCTGTTCACTCCTTCTCAGATCTTTCAGAAGAAATATCTAAAATTGAGAAGGGTGAGTCAGACATACTTTTTTCAGGTGAGGCAATTGCCTTTGAGCGCACGAGTGGGAGTATTGCTGGCCAGAAATTAATTCCATACTCGGAAAACAGCCTACTTGATTTTCGTCACGCTATTTTGCCCTGGTTGTCTGATGTAGCCAGCGAATATAATTTAACGGAAGGCAGTGCGTATTGGGCCATCAGTCCTGCTACCCGCGATGCTGAAGTAACAGAGGGAGGCCTGCCTGTGGGTATGCCGGATGCCGCCTATTTGGGTGAAGATGTCATCCCTTTCTTTCATGCTACCTCCGCAGTACCGCAGTGGGTCGGAACGGTGTCAGATTTTCGTGAATGGCAATTGGCAACACTTTACTATTTAGTTTGTAGTCGAGATCTGGTGTTTATTTCCGTTTGGAGTCCTACATTTTTGTTGTCATTGCTAGACGCATTGCAAGAACGAAAGCATGATCTTGAGCACATTTTGTTAAACGGTGGAACTATGAGCGGGAAATCGCTAGCAAAAGACCTGTTAGCGTACGAAATACTGAAAACCTATTATAAAAATATGAATCCCAAAACGCTCTGGCCTGACTTAAAAATAATTAGCTGTTGGGCCGATGCTTCATCACTGCCTTTTTATCAGCAGTTGAACAAACAATTTCCAGATGTACCGATACAACCCAAAGGGTTATTGTTAACCGAAGGTGTTGTTACTATACCGAATCAGGTCGGCCATACTGTATTGTCAGCCGATAGTGGTTTTTACGAGTTTTCTGATAGTGAATCAAATATCAAGTTGGCTCATGAGCTCATCAAGGGCGAGTGCTATGACGTTATAATGACGACATCGGGTGGATTGTATCGGTATCGTAGTCATGACAGAGTTGTTTGCGATGGATATTATTCTGATCTACCAATATTACGTTTTGTTGGTCGCGGTGATTGTTCGTCAGATCTAGTGGGGGAGAAACTCACAGAAGAGTTTGTTACACGCTGTTTTGATGGGATCCCTGGATTTAAAATGTTATTGCCTGTGCACGATGAAACGCCTGGTTACTTGCTAGTCGTGGAAGAGCAAAGTGAGCAATCTACAGACTCAGTCCGTGATAAAGTTGAAACACGTCTGTTTAATAATCCTCACTACGAATATGCGTGCAAGCTGGGTCAGCTGCAACGATTAAGAGTGCTTAGATTAAAAAACCCGCTTAACATGTATTTAATGAGTCCCGAACATAGTGGTGCACGATTTGGTGATATTAAAGTACCATCGTTGTGCATAAAGGAAAATATATTCGATACCCAGATAGGAACTGCTGCATGAAAATTGTATTGATCTCTCCCAAAGGACCGCTGTATCGCTTCAAGGGGGGTATATTTAAAAAGTCCTTGCGCTATCAGCCTCTAACGCTAACAACACTGGCAGCACTTATTCCGGATGATCTTGATGTGGAACTTGAGTTGATTGATGAGGGTATTCAAAACATTCCCGATGATTTACATGCCGACCTTGTCGCGATGACGGTTATAACCGGCACCTCAAAGCGTGCTTATGAATTATCAGAGCAATTTAAGAAAAGAGGGATTCCTGTCGTGTTGGGCGGCCCGCATGTGACGCTGGTACCAGAAGAAGCCCAACAACATGCGGATGCAATATGTGTTGGCTATGCGGAAGAAACATGGCCGCAGTTGTTACGTGATTTTTCTAGCGGGAACATGCAAAAAACCTACCGACAACGTGCTGGTATGACGCTCGGTCGTGATCCTTTCCCGAAACGTGAATTAATGGATAAACGAAACTTTCTAACGCAAGCAGTATTTGAAGCAACACGTTCCTGTCAGCACGACTGTGAGTTTTGTGTCGCACCTGCCGCGTGGGGTCGAAAGCAATATCAGCGCCCGATTGATTGGGTTATCGAAGACATTAAGCGCGTAGGGCAGAAAAAAGTCATCTTCATTGATTTGAATATTATTTCTGATACAAAATATGCAAAAGAATTATTTCGACAATTAATCCCACTGAATATCAAATGGTTTGGCCTATCGACTGTATTGATTGCTCATGATGAGGAGCTGAAAGAGTTGCTGGCGCGCAGTGGCTGCAAAGGTTTGTTGCTTGGTCTGGAAACAGTCAGCGAACAGAGTTTAAAAGATGCCAAAAAACGTTTTAATGCATCAGTGGGTTATAAAGACGTAATTAGAGATCTACATCATCTTGGTATATCGATACAGGGCTGTTTTGTCTTTGGCCTCGATCATGACACGCCTGATGTCTTTGATACAACTGTTGAGTTTGCGATTGACGCGGGCATTGATTTACCGCGCTTCGCTATTTTAACGCCATTCCCGGGTACACCTATATATAAGACTATGATTGCCCAGGACCGAATTCTAACAAAAGATTGGGAGTTATATGATGGACAGCATGTTGTATTTCAGCCCCGCAACATGTCAGCACAGGAACTTGCCGTAGGTCACGAGGAAGCCTGGAAAAAAGTTTACCGCTGGTCATCTATTGCAAGACGGTTATGGAATGCGAGAAATTACCGCCCATTGGCGATGAGCGTTAATTTGGGCTATCGGTTTTATGCTCACCATTTACACGAGTATTACACTTGTGACATGCAAATCAATACGGTCTTCTCAAAGCCATTCTCCTGTATGCCAGGTGCGAACCTTAATCCTAATATTGACTCTAATTTTAACCCTAATCTTAAACTAGAGCCCATAACCAAGAAAAAAGTAATATGCGGATAACGATCATACACCCAGCAATTGGCCATAAAGTGGGTGAGAAATACATCCGCTCATGGCAAATGGAACCCCTGCCTGCAGCCGCTATCGCTGGTTTAACGCCCGCTGACATTGATGTGAAATTCTATGATGATCGACTGGAGACAATACCATTCGATGAAGCCACCGATGCGGTGGTGATGTCAATTGAAACCTATACGGCTAAACGCGCGTATCAAATTGCCAGTGAATATCGTCGGCGAAATATTCCTGTTATTTTTGGCGGTTTTCATGCGACCCTGGTACCCGAGGAGGTTGAGCAATATGCAGAAGCTATCGTTATCGGCGAAGCTGAAATCATCTGGAATGAAGTCATTGATGATTTGCGTCACGGCACCCTGAAAAAACGCTACCAGACTGATACGCGCCCTGACTTAAGCGAAATAAAGGTTGATCGCACTATATTTCAGGGGAAACGATACTTGCCCATTGGTCTGGTTGAGACGGGGCGAGGTTGTCGTTTTCCCTGTGACTTTTGTGCCATTCAAACTTTTTTTGATCGTTCGCATCGGCAGCGACCGATCGAACATATTATTGAAGAAGTTAAATCACTCAAAAAGCAGAATCGACTGTTTTTCTTTGTCGATGATAACTTTGCGGGCAATATAAAATCGGCAAAACCTCTGCTGAAGGAATTGGCCAAATTGAAGGTTCGCTGGATCACGCAGATGAGCATTAATGCTGCGCATGATGAAGAGTTTTTGTCATTATTAAATAAAAGTGGCTGTAAGGGTGTCTTGATTGGCTTTGAATCGCTGAACCAGGAAAACCTTAAGTCCATGAAGAAAAATTTTAATATGATGAAAGGTGGCTACGAGCAAGCCATGCAGAATTTAAATAGACACAAAATCAGGGTCTATGCCACTTTTGTATTTGGTTATGAGCATGATACTCCGCAGTCGTTCTCGGATTCGGTTGACTTTGCAATCGATCAAAAATTCTATATTGCGGCCTTTAATCATTTGACGCCATTTCCCGGCACGCCACTATATAAACGTCTTGAACAAGAAAGCCGGCTGCGTTATCAGTCATGGTGGTTGGATGACGCGTATCGTTATAACGATGTACCTTTTCAAACATCACACCTGCAGCCAGAAGATATTACGCGCTTATGTGTGCAATCACGAAAACGTTTTTATTCTTTCCCGAGCATTATGAAAAGAGGGCTATCTCGAACCAATCGGAGTGACAGCTTTATGTTTAGGAACTTTTTCCCCATAAACTTCATGCATGGCAATGAGATAAATAAACGAAATGGTTACCCGCTGGGTGATGAGGCCTGGACAGGCAAATTATTGCTGGCTGAGTAAAGAAAGAAGTAAATGTCACATTCAGCTGCCGAAACAATAAAAACTCAACAGTCTATTTATGAAGCATCAGGTGTGGTCTATCGAGAAGCCGAGTTGGATGACAATGCAACGATCAAATCCGTTCTGCGAGAAAATAGCATGGATTCGTGGGTCACGCTCAGCACCGAGCATGAACCCTGCTATTTTGACTCAAATAATTTGTTTGGGACAACGCAGACTATTCTTGCCTGTGAGGATGATATTACCCATTCAGTAATAGGCGTCTGTTCATCTGTTGTAATGCCCATTCACATCAATGGAAAGACTATTAACGCTGGATATCTCGGTAGCCTGCGAGTGGAACCAGCGTTTAGACATAAAATGAGCGTCCTGCGTAATGGTTTTAAGTCCATCAGGACGCTCACTGAAATCGAACAAGAATTACCATATTGGTTTACGAGTATTGCAAAAGAAAATTCTGCTGCACGCAGATTATTAGAAGCAAACCTCAGAGGTATGCCTGTATATAGACCTCTGGGAGAATTGCAGACAATAGCGCTATCGACAAGACTAGGGAAAAAATCGACGTTATTACAATATGCGCAAAACGAAGATATTCCTGCGTTGGCTCAGTTTTATAATCAACAGGCTAGCGGTTATCAATATTCACCCGTGATTACTGAGCAATGGTTAAAGGGTTTGGATGGTAAAAATGGGTTATGTCTCCGCGATTTTTGGTTGTTGAAAGAAGAGGGAGTAATACGGGCCTGTTTTGCTCTGTGGGATCAACGCAAAATTAAACAAACAGTGGTACGTGGCTATCGGTTTCCACTAAATATATTCCGTCAAGCCTACAACTTGTATGCCGGGCTATCGGGTAGGGTGGCATTGCCTGCATGTGGCGAGAAAATAGATTATGTTTTTATTGCTTTTTTAGCGATTGATAATGCCGCCCAGCCTGAAACGGAGACGATCATTCGTTCTGCACTTTCATTAATAAAGGAACGCGCTGCGAAAATGGCAATGTTAGGTTTGTCGACAAAGAGTCCTCTTTTGCAATATCTGGAAAGCCTTCCAGGGCAGATATACTCCACTTGCATTGAAAGCGTCACATGGTCAGACCAGGCAAAAAAATCGTTTGAGCCACTGCCGATACAACCCGAGATCGCTATTTTATGAAGTTAGAACGAATCACACTGTTAAGACCCAATATGGGTGATTACCGATCGACGGATGGGTTACCCCCGATGTCGATGTCAATCCTGGCTGCACGCACGCCTAGTGATGTTGAGGTTGTCTTTTATGACGACAAAATCGAAGTGGTTCCAGATGATGATAGGCCTGATTTAGTTGCAATAACGGTTGAGACATTTACAGCACGGCGTGCTTATGAGTTGGCTGCACGATATCGCGAGCGGGGTGTTACTGTAGTGATGGGAGGGTATCATCCGGCATTTCTACCTGGGGAAGTTTTGCAGCACGCGGATGCCATCGTCATTGGTGATGCCGAAGGTGCCTGGGAAAACCTTCTGGATGATTTTAAAAATGATAACCTAGAACAAACGTATCAGGGTGGCAATGTACGATCGCTTGATGATTTTCGGTTAGACAAAAGTATTTTTTTAGGCAAGAAGTATATGCCGGTAGAACCCGTTCAATATGGTCGGGGTTGTCGTTTTGCCTGTGATTTTTGCTCCATTCGGGCATTCTATAAAGATAGTTTACGGGTACGACCCATCGATAATATGGTCGAAGAATTGCAGTCGCTAAATCGTCGTAAATTGGTATTTTTTGCCGATGATAATTTGTTTTCTTCTCGTGAAGAGTTGGAGGTATTGTTAGCAGCGCTAAAACCGCTTGGTTTGCGCTGGTCCTGTCAAATAAGTATTGATGTTGCGCGGGATGAAACCTTGCTGGATAAAATGGCTGAGTCAGGTTGTGTATTTGTGCTGATTGGTTTTGAATCATTGTCCAGAGAAAATTTAAAACAAATGGGCAAGCCCTGGAATCATGTTGCCGGTGACTATACGCAAGTAGTAAGCAAGCTTCATCAACGGAGAATTGCGGTTTATGGCACTTTTGTGTTTGGATATGACTACGATACGGTCGAGACGATAGATCAAAGCCTGGAATTTGCACTTGAAGCTAAACTGGAAATAGCAAATTTCAACCCGTTAACACCTACACCCAGTTCACCTCTTTATGAAAGACTCAAGCAAGAGGGTCGATTGCTCTCACCTACCTGGTGGTTAGACGAAAACTATCGCTATGGTGATCCAATTTTCACTCCGAAACGCATGGATCCAGAATTGTTTGCGCGTAAATGTTTTGAAGCCAAGAAAAATTTTTATTCCTGGCGCTCGATAGGCAGCCGTGTGTTAGGCACTGAGGCGGGTATTAGTCCTTTCAGAACAGGTATCGTTAGTCTGGCAAATCTAATTTCACGCCGTGAAGTATTTCGTAAACAGGCCCGTGCATTGGGTACTTGACAGAAAATGAAAATAACCTTCATTAAACCTACGATTGGCCGTAGAGAGCACAGTTTATATGTCGACGAAGGGCGTATGGAACCTTTGATGCTTGCCGTTTTGGCAGGTTTGACACCACCGGATGTTGAAGTTGTGCTATATGACGACAGAATGGAGTCTATTCCATTTGATGAGGAAACTGATCTTGTTGCTATAACGGTAGAAACCTACACCGCGCGTCGTGCCTATGAAATATCGAAGGAATATCGCCAGCGCGGTATCCCCGTTATTCTGGGTGGCATGCATGTAACCTTATTACCAGAAGAGGCGGCTGAACACGCGGACAGTATTTTTATTGGAGATGCCGAGTCGCTATGGGCCAGTGTTGTTGAAGATGCGCGCCGCGGCAAGTTGCAATCACGTTATGTGGCTCCTCCCGGCATTGCTCAATTCGCTGGAACATTGCCGCGAAGAGATTTGTATAAAGGTAAAGGCTATTTGCCGATGTCCTTAATGCAGTTTACCCGTGGCTGCCGCTTTGCGTGTAGCTTTTGTGCGGTCAGTAAATATTTCGACAAGAAGCACTATATTCGTCGCATTGACGAAGTGATCCGGGAAATATCTGAGCAGGAACGAAAATTCGTTTTCTTTATTGATGATAATATTGCAACAGACCGGAAGGCGCTAAAAGATCTATGTCGCGAATTAATACCGCTAAATATTCATTGGATAAGTCAGGCTAGCCTGGACGTGACAAAAGATCAAAACCTGATGAAAGTGATGGCGGATAGTGGCTGTATCGGTCACGTGATGGGGTTTGAGACGATTACACCAGAAAGTTTACGTGATGCGCGAAAGGCACCGAATATTCCCGGGTTTTCGAATTATGAAAACGAGATAAGAATCTTGCGTGAATTTGGTATGCAAACCTGGGCAGCATTTACTCTAGGTTATGATAGCGATACGTATGATTCTGTTCTGGCAACCATGAAATTCGCACTAAAGAACAAATTCACTTTTGCAGCGTTTAATATACTTATGCCCTATCCAAATACACCTCTATACGCAAAGCTGCAGAAGGAAGGGCGTTTGTTATACGATGATAAATGGTGGCTGCACCCGGAATACCGGTTTAATCAAGCTGCATTCACGCCGAATAATATGACACCGTATGAACTTACGGAGGCGTGCCATATATCACGTAAGAAATTCAACAGCATACCTTCTTTAATGTATCGATTTTCAGATATCCAAACTAATTTAAAAACACTCTGGCGGGCCGCGTCATACTGGCGCTATACAACATTATTTAGAAAAGAGTTGTATAAAAAACACAAAATGCGGTTTGGACTCAAATAAAAATGAACAAACGACTATTTGAATATTATCAATATATTGCACCTGCCGTGCTTGCGCCGTTGTCGTTCTGGCTGTGGTGGCAGGTTTACGACGGTAATCTTAGTTTGACGCTAGTCGCATGGTTGTTACCGATCTTGTATGCTTATATTGTACCCGCTGTAGGCACCAATGTTTTAAAAGTCTGGGAATTCGATACTAAAATAAGAGTAGGGCGCTTCAGACCTCATCATGGTTTTGTTTTTGGCAGTGCTACCGCAATGATCGCCTGGCTATGTCATTTTGATACTGCGCAAACAGGGTTTGATATTTTTAAAATGAGTTTTGTGCTGGCCTCGGTGCTGGGCTTCTGGAATATTATTTATGACATCAAGGCAATACGCAGTGGCATATTGAAGGTGTACAATCAACCCTGGGCTGACAAAAAAGGTGCAGCGGCCATCACCATGGATTATGCACCGTGGTTTTTTGCAGGTTTTGGTGCAGTATATGGTGCCAGTATCGCTGGGGCAGAGCTGCTGCATAAAAATAATCTATCTGGCGTAGGCTATTCGGTGTTCTACTTTATTGGTTGTTTGATTGTCGCTATGTTAGTACCTGTTGTTGGTTATCGTTGGCAATCCTTTCGAGTTCACGGGCATTCAGGTTGTAAACCTATAAAGGACCAAATGTGATGTCTGATAATACGCAGAATACTAAATATCCCATCCCGGAAACACTGAATATTATTATTCTGGCATTAACGACACCTATGATCTGGGGGCTGTTATGGGTCGCATCTCATCTTTCGATTGGTTGGGCCTTACTGGCGGCCCTGGCTTTTTCACAGTTAAATCATACAAGTTTTTCTTTGTTGCATGAAGCTGTGCATGGCATGTTTTCTAAAAATAAATTCAGGAATGATTTTTTTGGCAATATTTGTGCCGCGATGTTTCCAACTTCGTTTCGATTGCAGCGTGTCGCACATCTTGGCCATCATAGACGTAACCGTACCGATCAGGATCTATATGATTATTATCTCCCCGGACAGAAACGTCGTCGAAATATTCACCTCTATACGGGCAATCTTTTCGGGTTTTACTGGTTTTGTATCCCGGAGAGTAATTTTCTTTATTTGATTGCGCCCTGGTTATATACCTCAAAGTGGTTTATTCAGGGCCCTGCGCGTGCTTTAGGGTTTGAGCCTTATATAAAAGAGATTGCGCAACAGGGAACGCTGCGTATCTGGCTGGAATGCCTGTTGGCATTTAGCTATCAAGCTGCAGTGTTTATTATTCTGGATCTTAACTGGTTTGGTTGGTTGTTGTGTTATTACTTCTTTGCCTTGCATTGGTCTGCACTGCAATACGTAGATCATGCCTGGAGTGAACGTGATGTGGTGAACGGTGCCTGGAACTTGAAGGTGTCAAAACCGGCGCAATGGGTTGCACTAAACTATCATAGTCACTTAGCCCATCATCAACATCCTGAAGTGCCCTGGCTGTATCTACCGAAACTGGTCGACCAAAAAGAAAAGCAGCCTAGTTTCTGGTCTATCTATTTTCGCCTTTGGGGTGGGGCCAAACCGGCCCCACCCATGGGAAGTAAAGCAACGCTGTAGTAAATACGATCCCGGCTATATTCGTAATTAAGCTTTTTTTACAAGCTTGCGTACAAAATTAACAATCAGCATGAGAATGAATCCCAGGATCAATCCACCTACACCAAAATAGATGAGTGAGTCTTCTATTTCTGTCAGGATGGGATTGTCGAGAAAGTTGGTGCCGATGTGCAGTGACAGGATGCGCCATTTACCATCGGTATCTTTGATAACGGTTGCCGTCCAGCGCGTTTTCATTTCATAGTAACGGCTATCCGAGAGAATGTAATTTTCATCCCCCGTGCCGCGTACGATGCCAACGGTTTTGTTCGCATAGAATTCTGTCAATGCATCAGCAGTGAGTTTCATGTCGACTTTTTTCAAATAACCATCAGGCCCAAACCAGCGATTGAAATAAGTAACAATTTCTTCTCTGGAAGTAATAATTTCCTGGTTAATGGTGGTGACACGAATGTCTTTGTGGAAATACGGCGCAAGATCATTGTAGCGTTCTTCATTAACGGCTTTTTCCATACCCTGTAGTAGTGCGCGTAATTCTTCATGAATGGCGTGATCCGCTTCTTCGGCAGCAAAAGTAGTTGGCACTGAAAAAGTAGTCACAATCAGAGTTAGTAATATAGCTATTATTTTTTTAGACATTTTTCTCCCCTGTTTTGTAGAAATTCCTGAAGTATATAGCAACAAGCAATCCCGTAATTATATCGACCAAATGGTGTTGGTGTATCAGTAGTGTAGATAGACACACCAGGGTTAACCAGCCCCATAATGCATATTTCTGATATTTCAGTTCCGCTTTTTCTAAAAGCGAGAAGATGATTAATGAAGAAAAAATAACGTGCAACGATGGCACAAGGTTATGTGGCAGGTCGATTGCAAAAAGGCCAGAATAGATGCTTGCATAAAGTGGGCTGGCAGGGCTTGTTCTTTCAAACCCCAGTTCAGCAGGCAGGATCAAAAAGATGACACCTGAAAGTAGCGTGGCTGAAATTAGCTGTTTTCCGAGTCTTTTTAAGTGCTCAGCGTCAAGAAAAAAGGCTGGTAGCAAGAATAGAACATACATCGACATATAGATCCAGAAAAAACCAGGAACAAAGGGGATGGCGAGTTCAGTGTTTATGTAAAGGGAGTAGGTGATCTCTCGGTTTGCGGTTAACCAATTGCATGTTGGATAAACTGAGATGAAGGTGACACCAACCCAGAAGGCCCAGAACCCGTAACTTTTCAACGCTGCGATATTTGATGTTGGATGCATGATGGATAATTATATTATCCGATATCAATGCTTAAATACAGACTACTAGGCCGCCATCGTTACCTTGTTTCTACCAGTCTGCTTTGCTTTGTAGAGTGCCTCATCAGCACGGTTTAATAATGCTTTAATATCACTATCAGATTCCTGAAGCTCGGCAACACCCAGACTGGCGGTGACTTCAATTAACATTTCACCGGCCAGGTAAGGGTACTTGTTTATTCTCTCTCTTACGCGCTCAGCAAGATGACAGGCCGATTTCAAAGAGGTATCCGGCAGCAACAAGGCAAACTCTTCTCCACCCACTCTGCCAAGAAAATCAGTCGTGCGAATAACCTCCTGAATCGCCTCTACAAAAATCTGCAAGACATTATCGCCAGCGGCATGACCATAGTTATCATTAATATTCTTAAAATGATCGATATCAATCATCATCACAGAAAGAGGGCGGTGATAGCGCTTGGCGTGGGTGATTTCCTTGTTGGATTGTTCCAGAAAAGCGGGTCGACTCAAGGAACCTGTGAGTGAATCAAACAGCGCCATGTTAATTAGCTGGCGTTCCATTCGTTTGTAACGGCTGAGGTCGCGTTCTATGGAAGCAAAGTGTGTGACGGCACCAGAATCATCCTTGATCGGTATAATATTGATATCCATCCAATAACCCTGGCCTTCCTTGCTGTATTTCAACAGTTCGGTGCGCATCCCTTTACCGTTGCGCATTGCTTTGCGAATCCGGTAGCGGGTTTGGCGATCCGTGCCACGGCCATGCAATATATCGGGTGATGAGCCTAAAACCTCGCTGGTTTTATAGCCCATGCGCTTTTCAAATGCGGGGTTCACGAAAACAATCTGTGGGCCGCCTTTTTCAGGGGGAGTGGTATCACAGACCATGACAATATCACTGGTCGTTTCGATGAGTTGTCTGAACAAGGCATCGAACTGCATTCGCTTTCCCTGAGTGTTATTTGCTGTAATTGACGGCACTTAGAGCGGAAACTTAAGGAAATCTGTCATAAAACGAGCAAAACATGTTGATTTAGAAGAATATGTGGTTAATTTATGTACATTTCATAGCGTTATCGAGGTTGAAGCAAAAGGTCGCACGATTTGTATTTTGATAAAGATTTATAGAGTTTTGACCGATAATTAACTAGTGAGATCGGGCCACTTTAGAGTGTAGGCAGCGTGTGAGTGTTTGAATAATTGTAAACATAATGAGTATGCACTAGTGCGAGTTAGCATAGAATGAAATATTCGGTACAGCTGGGTTTCGGGATCATCATCCTGCTTATGATCGCCTCTTCGGGCGGGGTTCTGTATCAAACACAACATGCCAACTCGATTGTCGATGAGTTGGTCTCCGTCACAAGTACCAAGATCGAATACGCGTACATCATGCGCAGTGCCATTTTTCAACGAGCGAATAGCCTTCATATCATGCTGACCATTGATGATGCCTTCGAGCTTGACGAGGAAATATTTAATTTTCATGCTCTTGCTCGACCTTACCGCGAAGCGAGAAGCCAGTTGCTTGCTTTACCCATGACAGAACGTGAGCGCCTGTTACATGATCGTTTAAGAGCACTTGCGATGGCATCACAACCATTAAGTGAGCATTCGGCAGAGCTAATGCAGGTTGAAGCAAAACATGAAGACATTGTTAAGGCTTTGAATATTGCACGCGAACAGCGTGCTCCTATGTTTGTGGCACTGGATGAATTGGTCAGTCTGCAAAAGCAGTATGGGCACGATGCGTTGACTAAAAGTCGTGCGCTGTATGATGAAACACGCTGGGCGATTGTGATCATTACTGCCCTGGTGCTTGCGCTCTCCTTTTCTATTTCGATTTATGTTTCACATATAGTGGCTAGAAAAAACAGACAGTTACTAGATAAGAACCAGGAGCTAGAGATTGCTTCTGACAAAGCCAAGGCAGCAACAGATAGTAAGTCTGCTTTCCTTGCCAATATGAGTCATGAGATTCGTACCCCCATCACTGCAATAATTGGTTTTGCTGAATCATCTTTATTTGGTGGTCAAACGATGGAGATGAGGCAAAAAGCTTTAAAGATAATTATTGGTAGCGGAAAACACTTGTTACACATTATTAATGATATTCTCGATTTATCAAAAATCGAAGCAAATAAACTTGAAGTAGAAAAAATACCAACCTCAATTTTCCGCGTCATGAAAGATGTTGAGGATATTGTAAAGCCGCTTGCCGCAGCTAAAGGACTGGACTTTAATATCCGCTATAGTTTTCCCTTGCCGGAGAAAATCAACACCGATCCACTACGTGTTAAACAAATAGTACTGAACTTATGCTCGAACGCGGTGAAGTTTACGGAAACAGGACATGTGTATATAGATATTCTGTACAGAAATAAAGACAATAAATTAATCGTTGAAGTGGCCGATTCTGGCATTGGTATCGATGAGAAGAAAGTAAAGTATGTCTTTGAACCCTTTAGTCAGGCGGAGGCGTCTACTAGTAGACGTTATGGCGGCACAGGATTAGGGTTGTCGCTTTCCAATGACCTGGCTCGTACACTTGGTGGGCTAATCGAAGTGGACAGTACTTCTGGAGCCGGTAGTTGCTTTCGTCTGCTACTAGATGCCGGCAAACTTGATTCGTTGGATTTTATTGACACCTATCTGCCAGTAGATGCCGATCAGCCAGCATTATCACCTTTGGCAACAGTGGCGCTGTCAGGCAAGGTGTTAGTTGTAGAAGATAATGATGTGAATCAGAAGTTACTGACACTTTTCCTTGAGAAATTAAATGTCGAGATAGTTATTGCTGAAAATGGTCAGGTTGCACTCGATAAGACAAAAGAAGAAGAGTTCGATCTTATTTTAATGGATATTCAGATGCCGATTATGGATGGTGTTGAAGCAACAAGAATATTGCGACAACGCAATTATACTAAACCAATTGTCGCTTTAACAGCAAATGTCATGAAGGAAGACGTAGAAAAATACATAGAGGTCGGCTGTAATGGTTCCCTCTCAAAACCGATTGATACAAAAATATTTTTTGAGGTTGTTTCTAGTTATTTGATATCTGGCGGGGATGCGAATGATGCTGCCATTAACATGGGTGGCGAAGTACGTAACGCGTAATTGTTGAGCTATTTCGGTATAAACCCCGATCTGTTCTGGATGACTATTTACTAGTTGCAGTTGGCAAATATCGTGCGGTCATGTCATAAAGTATTTTTCTTACGATGGGTTTAGTTATGAACTCATCACTTCCTGCGTTAGAGCAACTCAATCTGTCGTTATCAGTCGTATTTGCTGTTAGCACGACAATCGGTTTGCTGTAGCCTTTTTCGCGTAATGTTTTTATGGCATCAGTGCCCGACATAACAGGCATTTGCATATCCATATAGATAAGATCGAACTCTTTTTCCATTGTTTTTTGGACGGCTTCCTGGCCATTATTTGCAATGATTACAGTAGCCCCCATTTTTTCAAGATACATGCTAATTAACATTTGATTTACTTCGTTATCTTCTGCTACCAGGATGTCGCCTGATAGTAGTGGCTGCTGGTTGATTGCTGGTTTTGATGTAGTTGATTCTTGCTGCGCAGGTTTTTTAATTCTGCAACACATCGGACTATCGCCGTCTAAATTTATGCAAGGTATTTTTAATATAAATTTACTTCCTTTGCACGGAACGCTTTGCACACTAAGATTACCTTGAAGAAGGTTGGCTAACTGGTTTGACAACGAGAGACCCAGGCCTGTGCCACCAAATTTTCTTGTTATGCTAGAGTCAGCCTGTTTGAATGGCAGAAAGACCTTTTGGCATTGTTCTTGTGTCATTCCTATTCCAGTATCAGCAACGATGATGGTTAACATCTCCAGTGGCTCATCAAATTTCACGGTTACATGCACGGATCCCTGATCCGTAAACTTAATTGCATTACTGCACAGATTTAATAAAATCTGTTTTATACGGATAGGATCGCTTCTAATCAAGGCAGGTAGTACAGATTCATATTCAACAATAAATTCTAGTGACTTTTTCTTTGCTTGTAGTTTAATGATCGACTCAACCTCGGTGACAATTTTCACAGGGTCCATTTCAATGCGTTCTATTTCAAGTTCGTCGGCATCAATCTTGGAGAAATCTAGAATATTATTGATGAGGTTTAGTAGATGGCGGCTGCTACTTTGGATGATACTTAATGCAGACAGTCGTTGTTCTGTTGTTTGATCTGCATCTAGCGCCATTTCTGAATAACCGATTACGGTTGTTAGAGGGGTACGAATCTCATGGCTCATGTTGGCGAGGAACTTGCTCTTGCTCTTATTGGCTTTGTCTGCTTCGCCCACTGCTGCTTCAAGCTTGCTTAATAATTTACCGATGTAAATGGGCATCAATACAATCCACAACATGAGACCCCAACCAATATAGGTGTATTCTTTCCAAAAATCAGCATATTTAATCACAAGGGAAAAACCAAAAATGCATAACACATTCGCTATAAGCATGTACTTGCGTCCAAACCGCAATCCATAGCCGATGATGATCCATAGGTAAATACCATACAGATAGACAGTCGAGATGCCTCCCTCGAGCATGGCGTAGGTTGAGAATGAAACATCAAACAGCAACCCAACTATGATAAAGGGCCAGGTCATGGAGCGGCTATAACCTGCGACCAGCAGGAATAGACTCATGAACGCCAGATAGACTGCTGAGAGGTGAAACAGCAAAATGGGGGGACTGCCGTACCAGTTGTAGGTATGACCCAAATACGAATAGATAATCAGAATAAGTGCAAAGAAAATCCGCACATAAGACTGTCCTACGACACTATTATGTTCCCAGCGCAGAGATATTCCGTTATGCGAGTGTTTTTTGACCACCGGCTTCCGTAACTTGTTATAAACTAATAGTTATTCAATCTTTCTGTGGCGTTAGTCACACCGTATATATCGGTCGAATATCAGTTCGCTTTATCTGGAATTACATCTATTCCGGTTTGAATAACAGTACTTTCAAAGCGTGAATATCACACAGTGTTTACGTCAAAACCTCACGGAAGATATGGCCGCTATTCTCTACTATTTGCACATTGGAGGTTAGTCGGACCGATGTTTAATTTGCAAAGGAGAAAGATAATGAAATGGACAAGCAGAAAAATGCTATTTGGTTTACTGATAATGGCCATGAGCGTCACCACGACGACATATACGCCAACAGTCTCTGCTGGCGAATTTTTACAACAGTGGTTTCAAAACCGGTTGTTTTCACCAACAGAGCAACAGCGTGTTCAGGAAGAACGTGGTGCGGTCGTCATTTATGATGGAATGCATGACATTGAAGTTAATCGCGCGATGGAGACGCAGTTCGACCGCATCGAACATATGATGTTTATCGGCACTATCATCACAAATGAAAAAGGCGAACCAAAGCGAGATATAGAGACCGGTGAAATCATGAAAGAAGACGAGGATTGCTAATTATAGAGGGACAGGCAACCACTTCAGGCTTACCCATTAACTCGCAGGGCTCATAAACAGGGTAATGGAACAGCCAGGCCGTTAAATAATTTGTAATGCCGAATACGGTATATAAGTTAAAGCCCGATCATCTCAGCATGACCTGCTAGTTCGGTCACCATGGCCAACAGATGGGATGAACTCGTCGCCTCGGGGTCGTATTCAACTACCACCAAATGGGGTTTATCCTCAGGCATATGTACGCTGATAACACCGTTGAGTAGACGTAATCCATTTTCAACGGCTGCCCGCGTAGTGGCGTCTGTATCTTTATCAATATGGATAGTTACATCGGTTAATGTGACATCGTTCATGGCATTCCTCCTCTGTACATATATCAATCTAGCATGTAAAAGCGATAAAGCTATTGAGCCAGATCAAGGAGTTTTATAGTCATAAAGGTTATTCAATATATAAGTGTTTCTGCTATACAGTTTGAACTGGTATGATAGCCACATCATTATTGTTCGCTCTTTTTGAGTGGGATGGCATGTTTAAAAAACTTACAGTTATTCTTGCTTTCGTCTGTGTTGCGGCGAGCGCGGTCGCGCAAAACCCGGAGCCGTCTGCAACTGATATTCTTCTCAACGACATCAAGGCTATTGAAGCCGATTTAAAACTCAAAAGTCTGGATATCAGCAAGCTGGGTAAAGTAAACAAACGACTAACCACATTAAAGTCCAAGGCCGAAGAGTGTATTACCGAATCTGGCAAGAAAGTAACAGAAAAAAAAGCCGCATTAGAAGGGTTAGGTGAGAAACATAAAAAAGAATCTCCCGAACTAGTTAAACAACGCAAACAACAGGAAAAAGACCTGGCCGCTGCCGAGACGGATCTTGCTACCTGCAATGCGATGGCATTACGTATCCAGTCCTCCATTGAAGATGCCGAGAAACAATTACAAAAACAGTTGTCTGCACAGTTGCTGGCACAAGCCGATAATATATTTGAGGTGATTGGCAAGCATCGTGAAGGACCGGTCAGTTGGTTTGAGCAGACCTGGGCCTACAGTAAAAAACATGGCTGGATCCAAAGCGCATCCGAGCAGCAGTTGTGGATCTTGTTCAGTGTCATGCTAATAAGTGTGTTGCTGGGTATAGTGGTTTATCGTTTCCTGACACCGATCGTTAACCGCGTGCGGTGGTCATCCGAATCCGGGGGGTGTTTTGCAGGGTCAGTGCTGGGGTCGTTTTGTCACGACGCACCTTATTTACTAGGTAGTGCAGGCATGGCAATCACGCTTTCAATCTACACAAAAGATATAACGCCTTTGCCCGTGATTACGTCATTGGCATATGGATTAAGCTTCTTTTTTATCACACGTTACGTTATCCACTTCAGTCTGGCACCACATGCACCGGGTAAGCTTTTTTTAAATATACCGAAAGATACGGCCCGTGCGCTGGCTAAACGACTCAAGGTCCTCACCGTTATCATGCTGTTAGGATATTTGTTGGTGGATAGTTTAATTGGCGTGAATTTACCGCAATATGCATTGAGTCTGGCACGCACCGCTGTACGCATTGCCTTTGCAATCAATCTTATTTGGGCCTTGTGGTTGTTCAAAGATCTGAGCGGAATACTCAAACAATCCTGGTTACGTTTTGGATTGTCGCTGGTACTCGTGGTGGCGGTACTTGCTGATCTCAGCGGTTATACCAATTTATCAGCCTGGTTAATGCGTTCAGTGTTTGGTAGCTTGTTTGCTATTGTTGTCATCCTGATTCTTGCAAGGTTAAGCTCCGATTTGCTCGAAGGTCTGGAATATGGTCATACCCCTTGGCAACGACGTCTGCGCCGTATTCTTGGTCTAACCCCGGAAGGGCACATCACCGGTTTTTTCTGGGTCCGCTTGTTGATTAATTTGGGATGGTGGGCACTGCTGGTGTTGTTGTTGATCTTTATCTGGGATCTGTCCGCCAGTGTTGTTGAAGAAATACGCGTAATCTTTACCAACGGCTTTACGATTGGTTCACTTAAAATAGTACCAGCACGCATTGTGTTTGCCCTGGTGAGTTTAGGTGTGCTTGTTGCATTGAGTGCCTGGTTCCAGGGACAAATGCGTAAACGTTTGGTCAGTAAAATGCCCATGGAACGCGGTGCCCGTGAAGCCATGGTCACGATGATGGGTTATGTCGGTGTTGCCATTGCCGTATTAGTCACCCTCGGCATTGCAGGTATTGAATATGCGAATCTGGCTATTATTGCCGGTGCTTTATCATTAGGTATTGGTTTTGGCCTGCAGAATGTTGTAAATAACTTTGTTTCAGGCCTAATTCTGTTATTTGAGCGCCCGATTAAAACAGGAGACTGGATCGTAGTGGGCAACACAGAAGGTCATGTTAAACGTATTCGTATACGCGCGACTCAAATCGAAACGTTTGATAGGGCTGATGTCATTGTCCCTAACTCCGAACTAATTTCAGGACAGGTCACCAACTGGATGTTGCATGATCAGCGCGGCCGGATACGAGTTCCGATTGGTGTTGCTTATGGCAGTGACACGCAAAAGGTAAAAGAGATTCTATTGAAGGTTGCTAGCGAACATCCTGATGTGATCAAAGACGCGAGTGTCCCCGAACCAAAAGTCATGTTCCACAGTTTTGGTGACAGTGCCCTGGACTTCGAGCTTCGATTTTTTATACGAAATATTGATACTCGGATCAACGTGATTTCCGATATAAACTTTGCGATTGATGCAGCCTTCCGTGAAAACAATGTCGAGATTCCATTTCCTCAGCGGGATATACATATTAAAAGTGGTCACAGCATAGACAGAAAAGATAACAATTAAATTAATATGCAGGTGTAGTGGGTGAAAAATCATCGTATATTAATTTGGGTTTTTTTCGGATTTTTCCTTCTTGCCTGCAGCGACAAATATGACTCAGCAGATAACGGCTTTGATAAAATTTGCCTTATTTATTCAGATGTTATGAATAACCCGGCCCACACAAATAGACCCAACATCGAAAAGCTAGTATTGATTTCCGAAACGGTCGAGGCACATGTTAGAGATGTCGACGCAATAGCGGCCTACACGGCGGTGGCCTCAGCCGATCCTGAAAAGAAATATGATTTATTTAAACAGGCAGCAGAGTATTCGTTAAAACGTGAATGGGATTGCAAGACTATTCAGGAACTACAACTAACCGAGATATCGCTAGCCCATTCCGGCGGATGCCCGGCATAGTCTTCGTACTCAGGCCATTCATCAAACGGGTGCTGCAAAATTGTAAACAATTTGTCGATCTCTGAATAATCCTTATCGTCTTCAGCCTTACGAATGGCTGTTTCAGCCAAATAATTTCGTAAAATAAATTTTGGGTTAACCGTGTTCATGCGTATCTTGCGTTTTGCGTCATCGCTATTTTCAAGATGTAAGCGTGCGGCATACTGGCCGGACCATTGATCAAATTGTTCGCGCGCAACAAAAAGATCACGCAAATGATGGTTGTGACTATCATTAGTTTTAAAATCACTTAGATGTCTAAACAATATTGTATAGTCCACCTGATTCTGTTGCATGATATCCAGTAGGTCCTGCAACAATACCTGATCATCTTTCATTGGCTCAAGCAAACCAAGTTTGGCCCGCATCAGGTCAGCAAATTCTTTTGCATAGCACGTTTGATATTGGCTCAATACCTCTTTGGCCATTTCTACTGCTTTATCCGACGACTCTTCACCTTCCTCCATAAAGAGTGGTAATAAAGCCTGCGCCAGACAACTTAAATTAAACAGGCCGATCTCGGGTTGTTGATCAAAGGCATAACGCCCGGTGTGATCCGAGTGATTACAAATATAACCAGGTTGATACGCTTCCATAAACCCGAATGGGCCATAGTCCATAGTTAAACCAAGGATCGACATGTTGTCTGAATTCATCACACCATGTGCGAACCCAACCGATTGCCACTGTGCAATTAATCGTGCAGTGCGTTGCATGACCTCGTTTAATAATGCCAGGTAGGGGTTAGCTTCTTCTTTTAATTCGGGGTAATGCTGTGCCAATACATAATCGGCCAGGGTGCGGATTTGATCATATTGATTGCGATAGAAAAATACTTCAAACGAACCAAAGCGAACGTGTGATGGTGCAATGCGCGTCAGGATGGCACCAGGTTCAATGCGCTCACGATAAACTTCATCGTCACTACCGGTCATCGCCAGTGCGCGGGTGGTGGGGATGCCTAAACCGTGCATCGCCTCTGAACACAAATATTCACGAACAGTTGAGCGCAACACCGCGCGACCATCGCCATCGCGGGAATAGGGCGTCAGGCCACTACCTTTGAGCTGTATCTCCCACTGACCATAAACATCATGACTAACTTCACCCAGCATCACTGCGCGACCATCTCCCAGCTGCGGTACAAAATGCCCAAACTGGTGTCCGGCATACAACATGGCCAGCGGATCGGTTGCTTTCGGCAGGGCCTGGCCACTCAAGAGATCAATCAAAGCAGAATTATCACCAGAATTAGCATCAGCAAGTCCGATAAGCTCGCCTGCCGCCGCGTTGAAGTGAATCATACGAGAAGGGGACTTAAACGGTGTTGGTTTCACCCGGGAGAAGAAGTCTTCTGACAAATCGGCGAAAGAATTGGTCCACTTCAATGAATCCAGGGACTGCGAATCAGGGTAATACATTAGTAAAATACTCAGGTATTAAAAAAGCTATTGTAGCCAGAAATGCCATGAAAACCAATTATCCAAAAAACACTTTTAAATTAGTGAGTTACCGTGGCGTACAGCGAGTTCGATGACCGTTCATTACCTGATTTACGTCAATATTGCTTAGCAGCAACAACTGCATAATAAACAAGTAATGTACTAACATTTAAAGAGTAACTGCAAAAACGCCCTGGAGGTTTGAGTGACAAAAGAAGCTAATTTTTCCATGCCGAAAATATCCGCCGATCGGGAAGATCAGGTTTTGGCTGAGGCCGAAACAGTACATGAACTTGGTAAGAAAGAAATTTTTCCGGATGCCAATTATCCATACGAAAAAAAGATGAACACCAAGGAGTACGAAAAGCTTAAAGAGGGACTACAGATTGAATTATTGAAAATGCAAAACTGGGTAAGAGATACCGGGCAGCGCGTTGTGATTTTATTCGAAGGTCGTGATGCAGCCGGTAAGGGTGGCACCATCAAGCGCATGATGGAACACATGAACCCTCGCGGTGCTCACGTGGTGGCACTGGAAAAACCGACTAATCATGAAATAGGGCAGTGGTATTTTCAACGTTACATTCAACATCTGCCCAGCAAGGGCGAGATCGTATTGTTTGACCGCTCCTGGTATAACCGTGCCGGTGTGGAACGGGTAATGAGCTTCTGCAAGGCCAATGAATATCTGGAGTTTATGCGTCAGGCCCCGGAGTTGGAGCGCATGCTGGCACGCAGCGGCATTACACTGTTTAAGTTGTGGTTCTCGGTGAGTCGTAATGAGCAGTACCGACGTTTTCAAATGCGCCGTGGCGATCCATTGAAGCAGTGGAAACTCAGTCCCATTGATCTGGCCTCACTGGATAAGTGGAAAGACTATACCGAAGCAAAGGAGGCAATGTTTTTCTATACTGATACCGCCGACGCACCCTGGACCGTGATTAAATCTGATTGCAAGAAACGGGCGCGCATTAATGCAATGCGTCATATTCTTTATAACCTGAATTATCCCAATAAAGATACTAACGTAGTGATACCGCCAGACGAATTGATTGTAGGTTCGGCAGAACACATCTATGAAAAAGGTGAACACATACTCGATAAACCACCTTTACAAGATGCCGAGTAAAGATAAAGAATATAAAAACCAATAACTCAACCGACATAATTGTCGATAGAACAAATACACAGACTATTTTTTTGATAAAATAAAAGGGACGCATCTGCGTCCCTGTATCGGGTAACTTATCACTATTGATTTTTAAAAATTGTATACCAATGTGACGACGCTTTGCGTATCTGTTTTTTCGGTGCCAACGGGGACATCCGAACTGTTTTTGATACTGTGAGATAGTTTGGCTGACAAGTTGCCCACTATTTGCATCTTTAAAGCAGTTACAGAGCGACTGATCGTATTGTCTTCACCTGCTTCTACGGATAAAAGTTGAGTGAATGTTGACGTTTTACTGATTACCCATTCAAGATTCGCTGCGCCGGTTATCATGCCTTCGCTATTTGAAGTACCTGTGCTGCTGAGTTTTGATTGACGCGCACCCACACCCGCTTCGAGGTCTAGCTTGAGATCTTCTTTTTTAATGGCGTGATAGCCATAACCGACCACTTCTGTAATCTGATAGTCATAGCCAGAGAAATCATCATTCTCGTAACTTACTGTACCGAAAAGGTAAGACAGGTCATCAATTTTGTAGTCACTCTTGCCGGTCAGGTACCAACGGCTTGCAGTAGTCACTCCATTGTCGCTTTTGTCGGTAACTTCGAGTGTCGCAGTATGTTTCCATCTCTTGCGCTCATTAACCAGCTTACCCTTTGCGTGCAGGGATTCTGTGTCGGTATTGCCAGAGGTTTTTAAATAACCCAGTTCCGCTTCACCACTCCATTTATTAACTGAAGCCTTTTCAGCATGCCCTGCGATGGGCGTGAGCAAAATAAATGGAATTAATAATTTCTTAAACATGACTGCCTTCCTGATTTAATAACAATAATAAATTCGCCTAATTACGTCGTAGACTGGATCATATGTATGTCGCGCTGCGGATAAGGGATAGAAATACCTTCTGAGTCAAAGGTTTCCTTAATGGTTTGCAATAAGTCCGCACGTGCTGCCCAGTAGTCATCAGACTTAACCCAGGGCCGAACAGCAATATCCACGCTGCTCTCACCTAGTTCTAAAACCATGATAGTCGGCTCAGGGTTAGTAAGCAGGCGTTCATCTTTGCTAATGATATCTTCAATAAGTGTTTTAGCTGTCTTGATGCTGTCTTCATATCCAATACCAATGACCAGATCGATACGACGGGTGTCACGGGCGCTGTAGTTTGTGATGACGTCACCGTAAATGTGTGCATTAGGCACCGTGATCTCGCGGTTGTCACCTGTGCGCATCACAGTGTTGAAAATTCGAATATGCTCAACAATTGCAGAGACGCCGGCAGCTTCGACGAAATCGCCTAACTTAAAGGGCTTGAACATAATTAACATGATACCTGCGGCAAAGTTGGAGAGGGAATCTTTGAATGCCAGGCCGATAGCCAGACCCGCAGCGGCGAACACGGCCAATACAGAGGTGGTATCCACGCCAAGTTGCTCTAGCGCAGCAATAACAACAATAACCATTAAGACGACCTGGATTATATTTCCCAGGAAATCACGAAGCGTGTCTTCGAGTTTAGCTTTGGTCATCACTTTCTTTATGCCGCTGACAATAATTTTCGCGATCATACGACCAATGATAAAAATCGCGATAGCAGCAATAATTTTGATACCCCAGGGTATCGCGTAGGTCTCAATTAATTTCTGATATTCTGTAATATTCGTTTCCATCGTTTTTCTCCGTTTACCCCAAAAGTTGCCTATAGCTTAGCAGGCTAAGTCTTCCTATATTAAAATCTATGATCCAGATCAATCGCCAGAATTATACGTGCATGTCATTCAAATATAAATCACCTTCGCCAGCAATGACCTGGAAGAGCATTTAGGAGGGGGTCGCTTTATTTATTCAGCACAATAGTGAGCCGGTTACCATTTCTTATATACGTTCTTAGAATAAATATTCCACTCAGCTGCGCGTCGGTTGGTCAACCCCCGGTTGTATTGGCCTTGTGATTTATTCCACGCCTTCCAGGCTTTTTCCAGACTGGTGTAAGGTGTGTTAGCAGAAGGGTTGTTCACCAATTTTAAAGCGGATGACTTTCCAAACGCGGTTCGGCCTATATTAAAGGTTAAAATCACCAGTGCATCAAATTCATTCTGCTTTACTTTAGCGGTAACCGAGGTTTTTACTTTTTTCGCATAGGGGGATAAGTCTTTATTGAATAATGCCACTGCCTGCGCTTTGCTGAGGCCATCTTTGTATTTATTCCATGTGCTTTTAGATATTAAATGACCGTAGCCAATGGTAGCACCTTTAATCCAGCTAGTAATGGTATTACCGGTTTGATCGTCATAGGGTTTGGTTTTAAGCACTTCGATAGATTTTAATAAATTGCTACCTTTAGTGCTGACGTTAAACGATTTCGCGGACTTTGCCCCCGGTCTGGCTGAGGTAAGTTTTTTAAATGTTCGGCCAGCAGGATCAATGCGTCCATCGGGGTTAGCCATTTTGACGATCTTTTTTTGGAAAAGCTCAATGCGCTTGAACGTTTTAACGCCAGCATCACCATCCACATCGAGCAGGGTAGTGACCCCGGGGATTTTGTAATTGTTAAGCAGGCGCTGAATTAGCCTGACGTCAGTCGCACGATTAACCCCACCACGTCCTACAGATTTATGTATCCTGGCCATTCCACTATCCTTGTTTTTCGTATCCTAATTCTAGCAAGTGTGACCTTGCTTTCGTGATTTAAACTTATGTGATCTAATGGTAAGGCTCGTTCCCGAATGTGGAATTATGGATCGATGACATAATTGTAAACAGGCTGAATGGGCATGTTTTTTAAACGGTTATTATTGTAAATATAATCAACAGGTTATAGATATTATCAAGTCAGACTTTGCCTAGTCGATACATATAATAAGTATGTTGTGTATTTCACGACAATAGCTAAAGACGCGACAACTAATATAATTGTGTATTTCAAATTTTGAAAAAAACAGACAATAACTTATTGCCAGTATCGATCCCAGGCCGAACAAAGGTGCTCCTGAATATTGGTTTTGGGGCAATTTTGGCCTTGTTTTTATTATTAATGGGAGTGGGTTTAAGTTTTATGTTCGCCTCACAATCTCGTATTAATGCGATTGTAGAAACACACAATGTAAAAGTGGCATTGCTTAATGAGATGTATACCTCCGCACGGGAGCGTTCCTTAATACTGCACAGCATGCTTGATATGGATGATCCCTTTGCCCGCGATGATCTCTACCTGGAATTCAATAAACATGGCGGACGTTTTGCTCGAGCGCGCACTAAACTTATTACAATGCCACTGAGTGAGAAAGAAAAAGATTTATTATCCAAACAAGGCAAACAGTCAAGATTTGCGGTGCCTATTCAGAATCGAATTACCAATTTGATGCGGACTGATAATTTTCAGCTGGCAAGGGATTTATTAAATAATGAATCAGTCCCCGCCCAGAATAGCGTGCTTGATCATCTTCTTGCCTTGCAGCATTATCAGGAAACAGCAGCAAGTGCCACCGCACAACAAAGTGACGAAGAGTTAAAGTCAGCATTTATTCAAACAGTATTATTAGGTGCGGTCGCTATTTTAATTTCAGGGTTGATAGCTCTTTTTATCGTTGGCCGCACAACGCGCACGGAAAGAGAGCTGCAGTTAGAAAAACAACTTGCAGAAACAACACTGCATTCCATCGGTGAAGCGGTTATCACTACAGACAAAAATAACTTTATCGTCTCTATCAATCCTGTTGCTGAATCACTCACTGGCTGGACCCTTGATGAGGCAAAAGGCCAATCTTTAAACACGCTTTTCAAATTGTTTGAAGAAAGTTCACGCAAAGAAATTGCCAATCCGATAGTAGAAGCCATAACAACGGATCGTATTATTCACTCTGCTAATAATGTGCACCTAGGCAGTAGTGCCGGCGTTACCTACGCGATTGAGTATACAGCGGCGCCAATCCGCGACAAGAGTGGTGAGGTTTATGGTGGTATTTTAACGTTCAGGGACGTGACCGAAATACGCTCACTATCTGCTCAGTTAAGTTATCAGGCCAGTCATGACACACTGACAGGATTGGTTAATCGTAATGAGTTTGAATTGCGTCTGAGACAGGCTTTAGCAAATGCGCGCACCGATGATCAGGAGTATGTCCTGTGTTATATGGATCTGGATCAGTTTAAGGTGATCAATGATACTTGCGGGCATGCAGCAGGTGATGAGTTACTCAAACAACTTGCCGCGGTTTTTAAATCGCTGGTACGTGACAGCGATACCCTTGCGCGCCTTGGTGGCGATGAGTTTGGCGTGCTTCTTGACGGGTGCTCATTAGATAAGGCGCGTGACATTTCAACAACGTTACTTGAAGCCGTTAGGGAAATCCGCTTTGCCTGGGATAACAAAACATTCGAAGTAGGCGTAAGTATAGGCGTTGTCCCTATTAATGCGCTATCTGGAAACTTATCGAGTGTAATGAGTGCAGCTGATACGGCGTGTTATGAAGCCAAAGATCAGGGTCGCAATCGAATCCATGTTTTCGATGAAAATGATATTAATCTGATGCGCCGTCGAGGCGAAATGGACTGGGTGCATCGAATCAACGACGCCCTGGATAACGACAAGTTACTCCTGTACTGTCAGCCTATTATTGCACTGGTTGGGAGTGAGAGAAGATGTTTTGGTCATGAAATACTCGTTCGTTTAAAAGGTGAGTCTGGCGAGATTATTCCGCCAAATGCATTTATCCCCGCAGCCGAGCGTTATAACTTAATGCCAATGGTTGATAAACACATCATCAGCAAGACCCTGTTATTGATACAAGAAGTTGAAGATTGTAATTTAAATGTGTTTATTAATATTTCAGGGCAATCTATCTGTGATGAAGATTTCGTTGAGTTTTTGCTAACCAGGCTCGACGAATCAGATGTCGACCCATCCCGGTTGACATTTGAAATAACAGAGACAGCAACCGTTGCTAATTTCTCAATTGCCACGAAATTTATTAGTGCGCTGAAGAAGAAAGGTTGTTTGTTTGCGCTTGATGATTTTGGTTCAGGGCTTTCATCATTTTCCTATCTTAAAAATATCCCGGTGGATTACTTGAAAATTGATGGTAGTTTCATACGTGATATTGCAGATGATGAAACTGACCACGCCTTTGTTGAAGCTATTAACCAAATCGGTGGCATCATGGGGTTAAAAACCATTGCCGAGTTTGTTGAAAATGAAAATATTTATGGTCTCTTAAAACAGATCGGTGTTGATTATGCGCAAGGTTTCCATCTGGGAAGACCGGAACCAATCGAAAATGTTCTCTCGACGAGAAAACTCATCATTAATCAGTAGCTATTAAGGTAGCAACTGGTTGCTGCTAAGCGCAAGCCACGCTCTTTGTGCATGGTGCCGCCTTTGGGCTTAGAGTACAGCCTTCGTCAGTAAATAGAAAAATCAATATTAAGGTGATTTTTTCATAAGGATGTGATGCCGAGAGATTATTCTGTGTCCAGCAATGCTTCCCCCTGCGGGGGCTGGCTAAAGGCATTACCATTGCCGAGTAGGGCGGCACTATCAAACACAAACCGCTCTTCTTTCTCTTCAAAACTATTGGCACCACTACGTGCAGCAAACACTTCGATCTCGGAGATGTTCATATACCAGGTGTGTTGCGTAACAGGTTTTTTGTGTTTAAACAAAAACGGATTTAACAATGCCACGTTCATACCTTGTTTAACATCACGCACCGATTCATAACGAATCGATTCCACGCCACCTTCGCGAGCAGCTTGTGCTAATTGTTGTGTGGCGGAGTAATCATTACCTGCTGTCCACATAATATGGTCACGTGCAAACGGCTTTTCAGTTAAATCAATTTCTTTACGTGCCCGGTACATCACCGAGAACGCGGTGAGTTTGTGTTCTTGCCGTGGCAATTCCATACCCGGCGCATCCGAAAAAAAGCGTAATCTATAGTAAGCGGTTTCCGCCAACGCAGTACGCACCTGATCAGAGCCATAAAACACACCGTGTGGTGCATTGGGCGCACGAAAGCGCGAACCGTGTGGGTTCTTATAACGAAACGGGGTCTTTAATAAATAGTGTAAGGACTCAGTGCCGGGGGGATAGGGTGGTTTGCTATCCTCAAGCAACGCCTCGAGCACATCCTGCTCGGCCTGGGTATCGACCAGTTTACGAGTCGAGGCCGCGTGCTGGTGTTCGACCACCCTCCACACCAGGCCACCGCCGAATTGGCTGGCTAACTGAATTCTTGATTGTATATCAGCAGTGAGCGCGGTAAGCGTCAACGTAGTCAAGGGTATGCACCAATCCAGCAACGTCCATGATTAAATCGTTTGGTGTAGCGGCCAGC
>Ga0316206_1000209_pt1 | contig 107435 bp, 98 predicted proteins | sample 6monthpyrite_MG_FD_204942 | JGI IMG/M metagenome (GOLD analysis project Ga0316206, IMG submission 204942) | Microbial mat bacterial communities from mineral coupon in-situ incubated in ocean water Damariscotta River, Maine, United States -... | ecosystem: Environmental > Aquatic > Marine >...
TTATTTGAAATACTTATTTGAACAGCTTCCTGGTAAACCTGAGGATATAAATTATTTACTGCCCTGGAATGTTAGGCTTTAGCATAGCTGAGTAAATTTTGTTATGTGTGGTTCAGTAGACGCTTACCAATAAAACTAAAAATACTTGTTAGGGCGGTTGTATTTTTTTGCTCATCAATTAACACGTCATACATTGGCGCAAAACCTATCACACCTTCTATATCAAATAAAATTGAGTGAACCGAGCACTCACTAAACCAGCCTTTATTAGTACACGCGGTATCATCATTTACATCAAAACCAAAACCCGAGCCCTGTAGCACACCGCTCGAATCTTTATAAACTGAATCACCGCTTGCGATACCTGAATAGGCATTACCGAAACCTTCGCCAAATGCAATGCGCATATCCAGAGTATCGTTTATGCCATGAGCACCACCCATCGAATCGGAGCGCGATAACACATCTTCAAAGTAATGCGCCCACTCGTGAATAATGACATGCTTGTCATATTCATCCGTGTCACTGTCTTCATCCCCCAGAACATAAATCTCACCTGTCGCAGGGTCGTAATGAGACGTCGTTATCTCACCAATCGTTTTATCACCAACAAGCGCCGCATTTAATGTACTCCAGTTTATATTTAAGGCGGGGAAAATTACTGCTGCATCTACGGCTAAAACCTTCTGATAGGCATCATAAATACTATCCAGAATAGCAAAGGGTGCTGCAACTCTTGTTGTCGTATAGGAGCCACCGCCCCAACCCGAGCCAGCGGTATAGTTTTCACCTGTAACTGCGGTTGGTGTTGTCGCCACAAATGGCGTGGCTGAGCTATCCATTGCATACAATGCCCCAGCGCTCGTATTATCAACGACTTGAAAATCCCAATTACCTGATACCGCATCTAACAACTGAGCCTTTACACGAATATAGGCCGACTGCGCATCCGGCGCTTTTAATGTGTACCCCCCCGATGCATCTGTTACACCCGTGTCATACATTAAATCATCCGCATTACAAATAACCTCCACCACAGCCCCTCTTATTGGCATAGAGGTAATTGCACCATAATCAAGCCCACTACTAGGTCCCGCATTATGCGCGACGCGTTCATAGCTTAAGGCTCCCGAAACATCAACCTCTCCCGCAGAAGTACAACTCGATACCGATGCGCCCGATTTTTCCGATTGGGCTGGGGCCGATACTTTCCCAGCCCCTCCGCCAGGCTTTGCGAAGCCAGCACCATAGGTAATACTCACGCTGTAACAGGTTTCGTTAACACCGGTATTATCTACGGTATAGCTTGCTTCACGCACCTCTAACACGTACGCCCCCGCGGTCACTGCAGCCGTCATCGACTGAGTCGTTGAGGTATCTGCAATTGCAGACTGCACCAGCACACCGCTTTTATATAGAAACAAATCCGGGTTCGCTGCAACAACACCCGAGGTTCTACTGGCTACAAGATCCACATTTTGATTATTTACAATATCGAAGCGAATGTAACGACTAACGCCCAGCTCATTACTACTGGCCGTAGCACCAACATGCTCATCGGTTGTGCAAACACTTTTCGTACTCACATTGCTCGGCACAGCAACACCGGATGATGTGACTGCAATCCCCGGAGAGGAACCTGTATCACTGTTAGGCGTAACCCGAAGCGTCAATGTAGCGCCTGCGTCAGAAACCGTAACCGTATAATCATTCGTCAATACATCAGTGGCCGTCTGTATTACTGTGCCGCCACGTAACCAGTCAATGGTACTGTTATTCGCATCGCCATCCACATCACCAAATACAAAAGAGCCGGTTAATACATCCCCTACATTGGCGGTGGCTCCCCCAGTAATGCTAACGCTGCTAGCCGTTGGCACTGAGTTTACAGTGACTGAAATCGCCGATGTTACGGCTACACCCGGGCTACTGCCTACGTTACTCGATGGGACTACTTCAACACTCAGTGCCGCGGCTTCATCTGCACTCACTACGGTATAGTTATCGGTTAACACACCGGTTACTGTGCGGATGACCGTACTGCCCCGCCGCCAGTTAATCGTACTCGTGTTTGGGTTGCTTTCTGTGTCTGCATACACATACGACGTTGTTAACACATCACCCACACTTGCTGAAGAGACACCACCATTCAAGACCAGACTACTGGCTATTGGCGACTCATTTATAGTGACTTGCGTTGCAGAGGATATAGTCACGCCTGGACTGGTTCCACTACTACTCGTGGGCATCACCTCTACACTAATAACAGCGCCTTCATCGGCACTCACAACCGTATAATTATCTGTCACCACGCCACTCACTGTTTTAATGATCGTAGTGCCGCGTAACCAGTTGATCGTGCTGGTATTAGGGTCGCCATCAACATCATTAAATACAAACGAGGCAAATAGAGCATCACCCACACTGGCCGTTGCAACACCGCTATTAAGTACTAGGCTACTCGCTGTCGGTGCAGAGTTAGTGGTCACCGTTGTCGCTGAGGTTGCTGTAATACCAGGGCTTGTACCTGAGCTACTGGTAGGCACTACTTGAACACTTAGTACCGATGCCGCATCACTCTCCGTAAGCGTATAACTATCGCTTGTAACACCTGTTACTGTGCGAATAATCGTCGTGTCGCGCAGCCAGTTAATGGTGCTGGTATTGGGGTCACCATCGACATCACCAAAAACAAAGTTAGCCGTCACCGAGTCCCCAACATTGGCGGAGGTGGAACCACCATTTAACACCACAGCTGATGCCGTTGGCGCTGAATTAATTCTCACGTCGGTTGCTGAGGTAATAGCTAAACCCGGACTCGTTCCTACGCTACTCATGGGTACGACTTCAACGCTTATCACAGCCGCTTCATCTGCCGTAACAAGCGTATAATTGTCCATTAATACACCCACCGTAGAACGTATTTGAGCGCCATCTCTTAGCCAATTGATAACGCTAATACTTGGGTCACTGTTAATATCGCTAAATACGAATGAGGTCGTTAATACATCACCTACGTTCGCCGCAGTAACTCCGCTATTAAGCACTAACGAACTCGCTACTGGCGCACTGTTCACTTCTAGTGCCGCAGCAGAAATAACTGCGGTACCTGAGTTACCATTTGCGCTAACCGGTGTTACCTCAAAGCTAATAGAGCGACCTACATCTGCTGCCTGGATAATATAGCTTGTTGCTGTCTGCCCACTAATTGGCGCGCCATTTTGCAACCAACGGACAGCCGTCAAGCCTTCGACATCATTATCAATATCACTGTATTTGTAGGAAGAAGTTAACGTATCACCCACCACCAGAGCACCTGCATTATTATCGAAAAAGAGCAAATCACTGGCCACGGGCGGATTGTCATCTATATTTCTAACGGTTATAAAAAAACTCTGCTCTATAGATATAAAACTATCATCTACCGCAACTATTAACTCGTATATATTGTTTCCATCTGCATCTGCCGGGGCCTCAAAATCTGGAGACGATACGAAAGACAACTCGCCAGAATCACTATCAATTAAAAATAAGCCCAGATCATCACCTCCGGTTATTTCATAAGCAAGAGGATCATCATCTGCATCCGTTGCAAGCAGAACTATCACTGCAGATGAGTTTTCATCAAAAGAAACCAATGAATCTTTACTAAATACTGGCGACACATTATCTGGCGTTATGGAATTTGCACCCGGCGCAGCGCCATCACAAGACACGAGCAGCAAGTGAATTAACATGAGTGGAAATATTTTTTTACTAAGAAACTGAAACACTAAATCTCCATAATCAGTTAACGGCCTATTAAAAAACGATACTTAACAACTATCATTTTCTTAATTAATTAACGGCTTTTCCCGGCATAGAAATAATCGCTGTGCCGGTTGAATCAATAATCACATTGTTTATAGACTTATTTGTGGGCGCTGGAGCATTTCCAATGGTGAGCGGCATAATGACTGTACGCCCCTGCCTTTTCCCTGAATTAACAACGCTTGCTACAATATAAATTCGGTAACGACCTGCACCACTCGCGGTCACATCAAAATTAATTACTGAGAATTGATTTTTTGCTAAAACACCAAAGTTATATTGCGCTTGCAATGCCGTTGATTGCAGCCCCGAAGCCAAACGCACACTTAATAACAAATCATCAACATCAACACTATTTTGCAGAGTGATTTGCACTGTTAGTGGCTCATCGGCAAGTCCACTGGCAGAGGGGTTAATAAGCTTATACTCAATATCAACTGGCGCATGTGGCTTTTCATAGGTCGTCTGCGTCCCAGAGCTACTCGCATTGGCCAGGCTCACATCACCATACCCGCCTGCCAGCAGGATGGAAAACGCAATAAAGGCAGTTAATATTTGATTCTTCGGCATAAAACCTCATTCATTTATTCATCGTCGTAATGACTAGTCCAGCATCCGCTGAATTATAAATTACATATTCTCTTATGCTATCGGCCAGCCCGATACAATCTATAGCCATTTTTAAAACCGACCTTTATAAGGCGACAAACGCCCAATCACTTGAGATACACTGTATAAGCGTCTTATCTATCTCCTAATAAAGAGACGATTTATTTACAATTAAGTAGATTTTTTCTAACTTTTCAACCCAAGCTGCCGTTATCCTATATATGACAACAAACATAAAAACAATACTTAAGCTATTTTTACTCACCGGCTTCTCATCGCCATTACACGCTGGATACTTTCAAGATAACTACCTTTTTGGCGCTAGCTATATTCATCAATATGCCGATCTCAAAGCCGAGCGAGGTAGCGCTGCAGAAACAGGCAATGGTTTTGCCGTGTATCTGGACACCTACATTAAGCACCAATATCGCATTAACAGCTCATTAGGATACATTCACTACAACGCCTTTGATATAACCGAGCTGGTTTTCTCCGCCGATTATTTAATTCCGATAAAGACCAGCTATAGCGCATTTGCTGGCGTAGCCCTTGGCGTTGCCAGCCAAAAATACAAGGACACGACATTAAGCAATGCGGCCAGTGGTAGCGTTTATGGAGCTCAAATCGGCATCATTAAATACATAAACAACTCACACCTGCTCGAAATAGGGTTTCGGCAACGAAATACCGATTTACAGACGGATATTGACAGCATTCCTGTCAGTAAAATTACACTACAAAGCATGAATGAAGCCTACATTAGCGTGCTCTTCATGTTTTAGACATTAGGCCTTCTGGCCGTTAATTTTAGAGAAATCGATGAAAATGCACCACACGATAGCTGCAACCTTACTTGGCATTGCCCTCTACCATCTACCACTATGCCTTTCTGCTGCCGAGGCAATGCAGGCGCCTGCCAGCAATGCAAGCCAGAACCAGGCAGTTCACAGAGATCAACGTATTCCCTGGGTAAAACCAGTGATTCCACTTATCTCTACGCTTAAATCGAATAGATCAACGCCTCCGACCAGGCCCCCGCCAACACCTGCAAACATAGAGGAGCAGGCATACAAACAAGCATTTATGGCGTTAAAAAACGCCCAGTACGAACGCGCCATCACGCTTTATCGAGGTTTTATAGAAACCTATCCAAATAGCAAGCATATAGTGAGTAGTCATTACTGGATTGCCGAGGCCTGTTTTCTTGCAAAAAACTATGATGGAGCACTGGAAGAGTATGCGCATGTGATGATCAATTTCCCAGATAGCCTCGAAGCCGAACAAGCTGCGTTGAAGTCTGCCCTTACATTCAATGAAATGACCAATTGGCGCAGAGCACAAAAGGCCTTTACGCAGGTAATTGCACGTTATCCGCACACCGTCACGGCACACAAAGCACAAAATCATTTGAAATTAATGAAGAAGAAAGGCCTGCTAGCGCAAAAATAAAACAACAATCGACTATAAACACCAAAACCCCTTTAAAACTGGGTATTTCAAGCGGTATATTACCTATTCCTTATCTTTTTTTTAGGTGCATTTTCCTGTAAAATGCTCCACCCCTTGTCCGTCGCCCTAATATTTGTGGCTAATTTCCGGAAAGTAATTTTTCAAGCACTCGGTTTTGTTGAATAAAAACAGAGTGCTAAGAGGCATGTATGAGCGAAAAAAACAACATCTTCAATCAGTACACACGACCTAATAAGCACGGTTTGTACGACCCTGCCAATGAAACGGAAAACTGTGGTGTAGGCTTTGTTGCTCATATTAAAGGCCAGGCTAGTCATCAGATAGTCCAGGATGCGGAGCATATTCTGCGCCGCATGGTGCACCGCGGCGCCTGTGGCTGTGAAGCGAATACGGGTGACGGCGCAGGCATTATGACCAGCCTGCCCTATGATTTTTTAAAGCGCGTTGCCAAAGAAGATTTAGCTGCAGACCTTCCTGCTATAGGTAGCTATGCGGCAGGCAATGTGTTTTTACCGGTCAATGAAACCGAACGTGCAAGCTGCAAAAAAATAGTAAATGAGCTAATTGAAAAATCAGGCCAAACATTAATTGGCTGGCGCGAACTCCCTGTTGACCCTATTAAAGCAGACATCGGCCCAACCGCTCGTGCGGCAATGCCTCACATGGAGCAACTATTTGTTGCTGCCGCTGACGGCCTTTCTACCGATGCTTTCGAGCGCTCACTTTATATCTTCCGTAAAGATGCAGGCCATACGATTCGTGGCGATGAAAGCATTACACAACGTGAAATGTTTTATTTCTGCTCTTTATCGACAAAAGTCATCGTCTATAAAGGCATGTTGAACCCTGACCAAATGATGCCTTTTTACAGCGACTTAAATGCCGAAGATTTTACCGCTCACCTGGCCATGGTTCACTCACGCTTTTCAACCAATACCTTCCCTTCATGGGATCGCGCACAGCCTAAGCGCTTCATGAGCCACAATGGTGAAATTAATACTCGCCTGGGCAATGCCAACTGGATGAGTGCGCGTGAAGGCACGGCAGAAAGTGAGTTATTTGGCGATGACATCAAACGCGTATTGCCCGTTATTGAACCAGATGTTTCTGACTCTGGTAGTTTCGATAACGTTTTAGAGTTCTTGCTAATGGGTGGCCGTAGCCTGCAAGAAGCCGTGATGATGATGGTGCCTGAGGCATGGCAAAATGACAGCAGCATGTCGGAAGAAAAACGCGCCTTTTACGAATACCAGTCTGCGTTGATGGAACCTTGGGATGGCCCGGCGTCTATTGTTTTTACTGACGGTCGATATATCGGTGCAACACTGGATAGAAATGGTTTGCGCCCAAGTCGTTATTACTTAACGCATGACGATCGCGTGGTTATGGCATCTGAAGTTGGCGTTCTGCCAATCGATGCAGACAATGTAAAACTCAAAGGTCGTTTACAGCCAGGCAAAATGTTCCTCATCGATTTTGATAAAGGCCGCATGATTCCTGATGAGGAATTGAAGCACGAATTTGCTGCTAAGCAACCGTATCATCAGTGGTTATCAAATCAGCGCATCGCTTTATCTCAATTAGATCCCGGCAAAGAAGCACATGGTTTTAATCCTGATACATTATTAGGGCGCATGCGCGCATTTGGTTACACCTCTGAAACCATGCAGTTCATGTTGCTACCGTTAGTTAAAGAAGGACGTGATCCAGTTGGCTCGATGGGTAACGATGCGGCACTGGCTTGCATGTCAGATAAATCACGCATGATTTATGACTACTTCAAGCAATTGTTCGCACAGGTCACTAACCCTGCTATCGATTCTATTCGTGAAGAAGTGGTGATGTCTTTACAGTGCTACATCGGCCCTGAAAAAAACATATTAGACTCAAGCGAAGAACACGCGCATCGCCTGTTAATGCCGCACCCCATTATTACCAATGAAGAACTTGCTTCACTTAAGCACATAAACTTCCGCGGCTGGACTGCAAAAACGATTGATATTACTTATGATAAATCTGCCGGCGATGCGGGTTTAGCAAGCGCATTAGATCGTATTTGCAATGAAGCCACACAGGCAATTGAAGACGGCCACAGTCTGGTGGTTTTATCTGATCGTAACATCGATGCAGAGCGCATTCCTGTTAGCGCATTATTGGCGACTGGCTCGGTTCACCAGCACCTGGTTAAAACGCACATGCGTACGCGCATTGGTTTAGTTTTAGAAACGGGTGAAGCACGTGAAGTACATCATCACTGCTTATTAACAGGTTACGGCATTGATGCGATTAATCCATATCTGGCTTTCGAAGCACTATGGGATGCGCAACGTAAAGACATGCTTGATCAAAACGTTTACGACACAGACGAAAAAATTGTTGCGGGTTACCGCAAGTCAGTTGGTAAAGGCATGTTCAAAGTATTTGCGAAAATGGGTATCTCTACTTTGCAATCATACAAAGGCGGACAGATTTTCGAAGCGGTTGGCCTGGCAGACGATGTTATTGCGCGCTGCTTTGAAGGCACAGCAAGTCGTATTCAAGGCGTTAGCTTAAAGGTATTAGCAGAAGAAGCGATACGTCGCCATGCATTAGGTTACTCAACAAAAGATTCTAGAGTAGCGGTTCTGCCAAACCAGGGCGATATGCACTGGCGCGCAAATGGCGACAAGCACATGTGGAATCCACTAAGTATTTCTAGCCTGCAACAAGCTGCACGCACGGGCAACCAAAGCGCTTACGACAATTTTTCAAAACTAGCTAACGAAGATACTAAAAAATGTACGCTACGTGGCATGCTGGCATTCAAACAAGGCGTTAACCCGTCAATTGATATCAGCGAAGTTGAATCTGCAAAAGAGATTGTTAAGCGTTTCGCGACAGGCGCGATGAGCTTCGGTTCTATTTCACCAGAGTCACACGAATCATTGGCGATTGCGATGAACCGTATGGGCGGCAAATCAAACACCGGCGAAGGTGGAGAAGATTCTGCGCGCTGGACACCCGATGCAAACGGTGACTCTCGTCGCTCGGCGATTAAGCAAGTTGCATCCGGTCGTTTTGGTGTAACTATAAATTACTTAACCAATGCTGACGAGTTACAAATTAAAGTTTCACAGGGCGCAAAGCCGGGTGAAGGTGGTGAGTTGCCGGGTAATAAAGTTGATGACTTAATTGCACGCCTACGCCACTCGACACCTGGCGTTGGTTTAATTAGCCCACCGCCACATCATGACATTTATTCCATCGAAGATTTAGCACAGCTAATTCACGATTTGAAAAATGCTAACAGAGCGGCACGCATATCAGTTAAGTTAGTTGCCGAAAATGGTGTTGGCACAATCGCATCTGGTGTAACCAAAGCACATGCCGATCACATTGTAATTGCAGGACATGATGGCGGAACAGGCGCATCACCTATTACCTCTATCAAACATGCCGGTCTACCCTGGGAACTAGGTGTGGCCGAAACTCACCAGACATTGGTAATGAACGATTTGCGTTCACGTGTTGTTATACAAACCGACGGCCAAATGAAAACCGGCCGCGATGTTGCCATCGCTGCATTATTAGGTGCTGAAGAATATGGTTTTGCAACAGCGCCGTTAATTACTTTAGGCTGCATCATGATGCGTAAGTGTCATTTAAATACTTGCCCGGTAGGTATTGCGACACAGGACAAAGAATTACGTAAGAAGTTTAAAGGCAAGCCAGAACATATTGTGAATTACCTGTTTATGGTAGCTGAAGATTTACGTCAAACTATGGCATCACTAGGTTTTCGCACCATTAATGAAATGATTGGTCGTGTTGATTGCCTGGAACCTGCAACAGATTCAGAACACTGGAAGCAAAGTGGTATCGATTTAAGCATGTTACTAACGCCAGCTGAAAAGCCACATGCAAATGTAGAAGTTCATCAGACGATTAAACAGGATCATGGTTTAGAAGACGCATTAGATAACCAGTTAATTGAATTATCTAAAGCTGCATTAGAAAATGCCAGTAAAGTAAATATCGATTTGCCTGTTATAAATACTAACCGTGTAGTCGGCACCATGTTATCGAATGAAGTTGCGAAAAAATATGGCGAAGAAATGCTACCGGATGGCACCATTAATATTAAGTTAACGGGTTCGGCTGGTCAGTCACTGGGTGCATTCCTGGCGAAAGGCATCACTATCGAAGTTGAAGGTGATGCGAATGATTACGTTGGCAAAGGCTTAAGTGGCGGTCGCGTAATTGTTGCTCCCGCAAAAAATAGTACATTCCTTGCCGAAGAAAACATTATTGTGGGTAACGTTTGTTTATATGGCGCAACATCAGGTGAAGCTTACTTCCGCGGCATTGCCGCAGAACGTTTTTGCGTACGTAACTCTGGTGCGACAGCTGTTGTTGAAGGCATTGGGGACCATGGTTGCGAATACATGACGGGTGGACGCATTGCTGTGCTTGGTTCTGTTGGTCGTAACTTTGCTGCGGGCATGAGTGGCGGTGTAGCCTACATCTGGAATCACGCGGGTGACCTTGCAACCAAGTGTAATATGGGCATGGTTGCGTTAGAAACAATGTCTGCAGCTGAAGATATTGCTGAGCTAAAGACAATGATTGAAAATCATCTTAAGTACACTGGTTCCGCCGTTGCAGAGCGCATGCTAAATGATTGGGATGGCACATTAAGTCAGTTTGTAAAAGTTATGCCAACAGATTATAAACGCGTACTTGAAGAACAAAAGAAAAAAGCCAACGCTGCTTAGGTCTTATTAAGATAAGACCATTTAAGAATATTGATTTAAGGCATCGCATAAATATTTATACGATGTTTTTTAAAAAAGGTTAGTAAATATAATGGGTAAAGTTACAGGTTTTAAAGAGTTTACACGCGAGGTCGCACCTTATCGTGATGCGGGCGAACGCCTGAAAGACTTCAAAGAAATTTATACCGAGCACAACGACGAACGCTTAATGAAACAAGGCGCGCGCTGCATGGATTGTGGTATTCCTTTCTGCCAATCTGATACTGGTTGCCCCGTGGATAACCTGATACCTGAATGGAATGATCTGGTTTATAACGGCCGTTGGGAAGATGCCAGTGCGCGCCTGCACCACACCAATAACTTCCCTGAATTTACGGGTCGCGTTTGCCCTGCACCGTGCGAGGGAGCGTGTGTACTTGGTATAAATGAACCTGCTGTTACGATTAAAAATATAGAGTGCGCCATTGTTGACCGCGCATTTGATGAAGGGTGGATTAAAGCCGAAGCACCGCAAACGCGCACAGGCAAAAAAGTAGCGGTGGTTGGTTCTGGCCCTGCAGGCATGGCAGCCGCACAGGAATTAAATAATGCCGGACATTCTGTTACCGTTTATGAACGCGCAGATCGTATTGGTGGATTATTAATGTACGGCATTCCCAATATGAAACTGGAAAAAGCCTTAATCGACCGCCGCGTTGATTTAATGCGTGCTGAAGGCATCGAGTTTGTAACCAATGCCGATGTAGGCAAAAACCTTGATGTAGCAGAGTTAGTAAATAACAACGACGCTATGCTATTGGCTACGGGTGCGACGACTCCACGTGATTTACCCGTTGATGGCCGCGACCTGGATGGCGTTCATTTCGCCATGGATTTTTTAACAGCCAACACCAAAAGTTTATTGGATTCTAATTTAGAAGATGGAAATTACATCTCTGCAAAAGATAAACATGTTGTGGTAATTGGTGGTGGCGATACCGGCACTGACTGCATTGGCACATCATTACGCCATGGCTGTAAGTCAGTTGTTAATTTTGAGTTAATGCCTACACCGCCTGAAGCACGTGCAGAAAACAACCCCTGGCCTGCATGGCCACACATTTATCGTGTGGACTATGGCCATGAAGAAGCCGCAAAAGTTCAGGGCAAGGACCCTCGTACTTACTGCGTGTTAAGCAAAGGCTTTGCCGGGACTGATGGCAAAGTGACTAGCGTGACAACGATTGAAGTCGAGTGGATGAGCGACGAAGAAACCGGCCAATGGAAAATGCAGGAAGTCGCTGGCTCTGAAAAACAATGGGATGCCGATTTGGTATTACTTGCAATGGGCTTCTTAGGCCCCGAACATTATGTAAGTGATGCACTAAACATTGATTATGACCCTCGTTCAAACTACCAGGCTGACTACGGCAAGTATGCGACAAGCATTAAAGGTATTTATGCCGCTGGTGATTGTCGCCGCGGGCAGTCTTTAGTCGTTTGGGGCATTAACGAAGGCCGTCAAGCCGCAGAAGAAATTGATCGTTTCCTGATGCAAAGCTAAATGTTTTGTCACCAGGGCGTAGAATAATCAATTAATAAAGCCGGTTTTAGTTTTATACTGAACCGGCTTTATTTTTTACACAATAATATTTTATACATTAAGAAGATATACAAACGCATAAATATGGCTGGCCGCATTCCTCAACAGTTTATAGACGATTTAATTAACAGAGCCGATATTGTTGATGTGGTTGACTCACGCGTGGCTTTAAAAAAACGTGGCAAAGAATATATAGCCTGCTGCCCTTTCCATAGTGAAAAATCACCTTCCTTTACGGTAAGTCAAAACAAACAGTTTTATCACTGCTTTGGTTGCGGTGCGCATGGCACTGCACTTGGCTTTGTTATGGAATATGAGCGCCTTGATTTTGTTGATGCAATAGAGGCACTCGCCGCGGAATACCATATGGAAGTGCCGCGTGAACAGGGAAATTTCGAAAGCCCACAAGAAGATAAAAAACCTATTTATGATGTACTGGAAAAAGCAGCCGTTAGTTATGCCAATGAATTAAAAACTTCACAACGTGCCATCGACTATTTAAAACAACGCGGACTCAGTGGCGAAATAGCTAAGACATTTCAAATGGGTTATGTGCCAGACAGCTGGGATTTTATTTTAGCTCAACACGGCACAAGTGATGCTGGCAAAGCCGACTGTTTAAAGGCCGGCTTAAGTATCGAAAAAAACCCACAGAAACACTATGATCGTTTTCGTGACCGCATTATGTTTCCCATTCGTGATCGTCGCGGTCGCGTAATCGGCTTTGGTGGCCGCATATTAGACAAGGGCGAACCTAAATATTTAAATTCACCAGAAACGCCGGTATTCCATAAAGGCGAAGAGCTTTATGGTTTATATGAAGCACGCCAAGCGGTTAAAGATTTGCAGCGCATTATTATTGTTGAAGGCTATATGGATGTAGTTGCCCTGGCACAGCACGGTATTCCTTACGCGGTAGCTACTTTAGGCACCGCCACCTCACGTGAACAAATATCAAAATTATTCCGTATTGTTCCCGAATTAATTTTTTGTTATGACGGTGATGCCGCCGGAAAAAAAGCCGCATGGCGCGCACTGGAAAATTCCTTGCCCGTGCTACGTGATGGCGTACAGGCCCGCTTTCTATTTTTACCCGATGGCGAAGACCCTGACACCTTAATCAGACAGGAAGGACAACAGACATTTGAACAACGTCTGGACCAGGCCACTCCGTTATCTGACTTTATGTTTAATCATTTAGCCGAGCCACTTGATCTCACATCAGCTGATGGCAAGGCTCGACTATCGGAACAGGCCAAGCCTTTAATTGGTAAAATTGCTGAAGGTGTTTTTAAGGACTTATTACTTGGTCAATTATCAAACATAATCGGCCTATCCAGCGCTGCTTTGCAACAGCATATGCCGCAGACTCCACAACAGCCCGTACAAACATATACAAGACAGGCGATACAGGGCCAGATAACACCGAAACATAAAATTAAAACCCCGCCGATTCGTCTGGCGATTGCCCTATTACTACAGTTTCCCGATATTGCTAAACATTGCAAGATTCCCGAACCTCTGCACACCTCACTACTACCGGGCGTACCGCTGTTACTCCAGGTGTATAACACTATTCTGCAGACCAATGCGGACTCTACCTCGGTACTCCTTGAACGATGGCGCAATACCGCCGAAGAAGGCATTCTCAATAAGCTGGTTCAGCTAGACATTCCTGATTCCGATGAAGCCACACGATTTGCAGGATTTAATGACTCGCTGAAAAATTTACTTAAAAAGCACCGTGATTCTCGCTTACAGGAATTATTAGATAAAAGCGCTGTAACCGCCTTAGACGATAGCGAAAAAGCTGAAATGAGCGAACTTTACCGCGCATAGGCCGATGTATCAAAAGTCTGACCTACATTAGCCATTTGCAATATTTTGTTTTATAATTCACAACGCACTGAGGGGCGCTGCAGCAGATCCACTCTGTCAGGCTCGGTGTATCAATGGTTCAACCGCGCTCATTAATTAGTATGTATTCAAGCTAAACGATGAGCACAGGTCTTAAGTAACAACGGCAGCACACTGCCAAAATACGATCTCCCTCCAAACAGCTTCTCGGGTACTACAAGTATTAGCCAGTCATATTGAACATTTCAATGGCTGCATTGAGGAACAGTATTATGTCAAAGAGTCATTTATTTACATCTGAATCTGTATCAGAGGGTCACCCTGATAAAGTTGCAGACCAGATTTCAGATGCCATTTTAGACGCCATTTTCGAGCAAGACCCTAACGCGCGCGTTGCCTGCGAAACCCTGATCAATACCGGTATGGTTGTTTTGTCGGGTGAAATCACCACTACAGCCTGGGTTGATATGCAGGAAATTGTACGTAATACCGTACGTAATATTGGCTACACCAGTTCAGCAATGGGCTTTGATGCCGATTCATGTGCTGTTATCACCTCAATCGACAAACAATCTCCAGATATTGCCATGGGTGTTGACGAAGGCGAAGGCCATGAACAGGGTGCCGGCGACCAGGGCTTAATGTTTGGTTATGCAAGCAATGAAACCGATGTATTAATGCCTGCTCCCATTACTTATGCGCATAAGCTAGTAAAGCGCCAGGCAGAAGTACGCAAAAATGGCACACTTAGCTGGTTACGCCCGGACGCTAAAAGTCAGGTCACGTTCCGTTATGAAGACGGTAAACCTGTTTCCATTGACGCCGTCGTATTATCAACACAGCACTCGCCCGATATCGGTTTAGACTCATTACGTGAAGCTGTGATGGATGAAATTATCAAACACGTACTGCCTGAAGAACTGATTAACAAAGACACCAAATTTTTCATCAATCCAACCGGTAAGTTTGTTATCGGTGGGCCTGTTGGCGACTGTGGTTTAACTGGTCGTAAAATTATTGTTGATACCTATGGTGGTATGGCGCGTCACGGTGGTGGTGCATTCTCTGGCAAAGACCCTTCAAAAGTTGACCGTTCAGCGGCTTATGCTGGTCGTTATGTTGCAAAAAATATTGTTGCTGCTGGCATTGCCGATAAATGCGAAATCCAGGTGTCATATGCCATTGGTGTTGCAGAACCAACTTCAATTTCAGTTGAAACATTTGGCACCGGTAAAATCGATGATAGTCGTATTGAAGAACTGGTTCGCGAACACTTTGACCTTAAGCCAAAAGGCTTAATTCAAATGCTCGATCTGCTACGCCCTATTTATGGAAATACTGCCGCCTATGGTCACTTTGGTCGCACCGAAGACAACTTCACATGGGAACGTACAGACAAAGCCGCCGCACTAAAAGATGCCGCAGGTATTTAACTATCACTAAACAAATGCGTATTCATTAACGTATTAATAAAGAATTAAATTAGGAATAAAAATAATGTCAGAATTTACAGATTATAAAGTTGCCGATATGTCGTTGGCTGACTGGGGCCGCAAAGAAATTTCTATTGCAGAAATTGAAATGCCTGGGCTTATGGCACTGCGTGAAGAATATGCAGGCAAGAAACCATTAGATGGCTGCCGCATTATGGGCAGCATCCATATGACTATTCAAACTGCTGTATTAATCGAAACATTGGTTAACCTTGGTGCAAGCGTACGCTGGGTCTCATGTAATATTTTCTCAACTCAGGATCATGCCGCAGCCGCCATTGCCGCACAAAATATTCCTGTTTTTGCATGGAAAGGCGAAACCATTGAGGAGTACTGGTGGTGTACTGAGCAGGCACTAACCTGGCCTAACGGCGAACTACCTAACATGATCCTGGATGATGGTGGCGATGCAACATTATTAGTGCATAAAGGCGTTGAGTTTGAAAAAGCCGGTGCCATTCCAGCAACTAAAGATAGTGACAACGAGGAATACAAAGCAATATTAGATGTATTACGTCGTACTATCAAACCAGGCGAAAGTGTCTGGGGTGATATTGCTGGTAGTGTGAAAGGTGTTACTGAAGAAACAACAACCGGTGTTCATCGTCTTTATGAAATGCAGGAAAAAGGTCAGCTATTATTCCCTGCAATGAACGTAAACGATTCTGCTACAAAATCTAAATTCGACAACCTATACGGTTGCCGTGAATCATTAATCGACAGTATCAAACGTGCAACTGATGTAATGATTGCCGGTAAAATTGCTGTTGTTATCGGTTACGGCGATGTCGGTAAAGGTTGTGCACAGGCATTTAAAGGCATGGGCGCCACTGTATGGGTTACTGAAATTGATCCTATCTGTGCATTACAAGCAGCAATGGAAGGTCACCGCGTTGTAGATATGAACGAAGCCTGTAAGCAAGGTGATATCTTCGTTACTACGACGGGTAACATGAGCGTTATTAATCACGACCATATGATAAATATGAAGAATGAGTCAATCGTCTGTAACATCGGTCACTTCGATTCTGAGATTGATATCGCATCACTTGAAAAATATAAGTGGGAAGAGATCAAGCCACAAGTTGATCACGTTATCTTTCCAGACGGTAAAAAAATTATCCTTTTGGCTAAAGGCCGTTTAGTTAACTTAGGTTGTGCAACAGGTCACCCAAGTTTTGTAATGTCAGCTTCATTCACTAACCAGGTAATGGCGCAGATTGAATTCTACAATAATTCTGAAAACTATAAAAACGAAGTTTATATTCTACCTAAAATTCTTGATGAGAAAGTAGCTCGATTGCACTTAGAAAAAGTGGGTGCACATCTAAGCACATTATCTAAAGAGCAAGCAGACTACATTAACGTTCCTGTTGAAGGCCCATACAAGGCTGATCATTACCGTTACTAAGCATTGCATGATTAAAATATTACGCAAACAGTATTCTGTTTCTGCGTCAGTTTAATACTGAATCCTCGCTTATAAAAATATTAAGCGGGGATTATTTATTTAAAACACTATCCTTATTCATAAAAAGCACACGTCATGGAAACACAAAAAAAACTTGAACAACATTTCAGCTGTGAATTTTTTCCGCCTAAAACAGAACAGGGAATGGAAAAACTTTTTGCTACCGCTGAAATACTCAAACACGAAATTAACCCAAAATTCTTTTCTGTCACATTTGGTGCGGGTGGATCAACTCGTGAAACCACCTTTAACGCCGTCACTAAAATACAACAACACACCGGTTGTGAAGTAGCCCCTCACCTTTCGTGCATTGGCTCCAGCAAAGAACAGCTTAAAGAAATATTAGATGAGTACAAAGAACAGGGCATCAAACGCATTGTAACCTTGCGTGGAGACATGCCATCGGGAACGGTTTCTCATGGCGATTTCAATCACGCTAATGAGCTGGTTACCTTTATTAATGAAAGCTACAACAATCACTTTCACATTGAAGTTGCAGCTTACCCAGAGACACACCCGCAAGCAGCATCTGCAAAAAAAGATTTACAGCATTTTGTAAACAAGGTTAAAGCTGGCGCAAACTCAGCTATTACACAATATTTCTACAACACAGACAGCTATTATTACTTCATCGATGACTGTGAAAAAATGGGACTGGATATTCCTATCGTGCCCGGCATTATGCCAATCACTAATTTCAGCAATCTTTCACGCTTCTCAGAAATGTGTGGTGCAGACATACCACAATGGTTAAGACGCAAACTAGAATCATATGCAGATGACGTTGAGTCCATAAAAGATTTTGGTGCTGATTTTGTTTCTGAAATGAGTCGAAAGCTATTAGACATGGGCGCTCCCGGATTACATTTTTACTCCATGAATCAATCTGAAGCAACCTTACGCATTTGGAACAATCTTAAAAAATAATATCTAATTCCTATGAAAAGCATACGTATTTATCAAGCAGGAATATTTACAGAAGGTAAATCTTTTACACTTGATAAAGCCGCCAGCAATCATTTAATTCGTGTATTACGCTTTAAAAACAATCAGCGCTTTACTCTATTTAATGGCCAGGGCGGTGAATTTTCCTGTCGCCTGGAGATATCAGGTAAAACTGCAATTACCCATATTGACTCATTTATTCAAACGCAGAATGAATCACCGCTTAGTATTCATCTTTTTCAAGGTATATCAAAAGGTGAGCGTATGGATTTTGCTATACAAAAAGCCGTTGAACTTGGAGTTCAGGAAATAACACCTGTTTTTTGCGAACATACAGTCGTAAATTTAAAAGCAGATCGCTTGGACAAAAAACTACAGCACTGGAAATCTATAACCATCAGCGCCTGTGAGCAATCGGGACGAAATATTGTTCCGCACATAAATGACACTTGTTCACTAAAACAGGCATTTCAAACAAGCACCGGTGATTTCAAGCTAATGCTTGAGCCATCATCAAACACTAGCCTGAAAATGCTAAGCCACAATAACAATCAAATTAGTATTTATATTGGTCCAGAGGGTGGATTTTCTGATACGGAAATTACTCAAGCCAAACAAAACAACGTTGTGGGCGTTACATTAGGACCAAGAATATTAAGAACGGAGACCGCGGCCTTGTCGGCAATTACTGCCATTCAGCTGCTATGGGGTGATTTGGGTTAATATATTTACGCTACAAAAACTGAAAAACTAATACGTCATTACATCTTTGACAATAGATTCCATTTTTTCCATATTTATAATGTTGTAGGTATTTTCACCAATCATTACTTTATCTTCTACAGCCGGGTGAGTAATACCTTCCTTATTAGACAATATATCCTCTTCCTTAACATCAATAACTTCTGGCGTGCCTTGAACAAGAATAGATATAAAGGGGAAACTTTTATCATCGCCTATTGAAAATAACACTGCAGCTTTTATTGCTCCACTCGCCAAACTAGGCATTCGCACACCACCCATCGTTTCGAATGAAATTAGTGGAACTGAATTGCCTCGCCAATCTAAATAGCCCAACATCCATGCAGGTTTATTGGCCACATTAATAATATTCTTAATAGGGACAATTTCTGCAACTGCTGCATTTGGCAGTAATAATTTTTCATCACTTATACTTAGTGATAAACATTTGATTTGATTATCTGACATTAACCTATCAACTCATGAATATTTTGTATCAAGTCATCTTCCTGATAAGGCTTACCTAAGTATTTATTCACACCAATAGCCATTGCTTTATCTTTATGCTTCGAACCACTACGCGATGTAATCATAATAATTGGCAAATCTTTTAATCGTTCATCATTGCGTATATGCGTAGCCACTTCATAACCATCCATTCTTGGCATTTCAATGTCTAACAACATAACATCTGGTTTAATCTCCTGTAACTGAGCGAGAGCATCTATACCATCTTTAGCAGTAACAACCTTCATATTGTGACGCGACAACATACGCTCAGTAACTTTACGAATGGTTATTGAGTCATCAACCACCATAACTATTTTTTCTCTTTCTTCTTCTACTTTAGCAGAGAGTCGACTAACTTCTTCAGCCGCCTCAGCTTCAGAAATGTGGAAGACCGCACCACCTAAAACGAGGGCATTCATCTCAAGTATCAGAACTACTCGACCGTCACCTAGAATTGTAGCGCCTGATATACCGCGAATTGTACTTATTTGCGCGCCTACAGGCTTAACTACTACTTCACGTCTGCCAATTAATTCATCCACATGTAACGCAATACTCTGATCACCTGCTCTTGCTAGCAATACAGGAAATAACTGTCCTGATCGTGAATAATCACCTTGCTGCCCATGTAACAAATATCCTAGATGCTTCAGGTCATAAGAACTTCCTGCAAACTCATAAGAGCTCTCACCACTATCATAAAACTGCTGTAATTCTGGACCTGAAATACGCACAACACCTTCTATACTACTAAGCGGCACGGCGTAAATTTCTTCACCAACATTTACTAATAAAGCATGGTTAATAGCCAATGTTAGTGGCAAACGTATAGTGAACGTTGTGCCCACTCCCTTAACCGTATCAATTTCTAATACGCCACCTAACAATTTAATTTCGCTATCGACCACATCCATGCCTACACCACGGCCGGATATTTGCGTTACCTTTTCTGCGGTACTAAAACCTGGCTGCATAATGTACTGCAATACATCACGATCGCTTAACTTGCTGTCTTCATCCAATAATTTCTTTTCAATTGCTTTATCACGGATAGCTTTAGCATCAATACCTTTGCCATCATCTTTAACAACAATAACAACTTCGCCACCCTCACGATCCACCGTAATATTGACGTGACCTACTTCCTGTTTTCCTGCTGCAATACGTTCTTCTGGTTTTTCTATACCATGAGAAACAGCATTACGCAGCATATGCTCTAAAGGCGACACAATTCTATCTAGAACAGTTCTATCAACTTCGGATGTTTCACCGATTATATCTAACTCAACATCTTTACCTAACTCACGACCTGTCTGCCTAATAATCCGACGCAAACGTGAAGCCAGGCCTCCAAAGTGAACCATACGTGTACGCATCAGCCCTTCTTGCAGCTCTGCACTTACACGAGACTCTTGCAGTAAGAGTGTTTCAGAATCTCGAACGTCTTCAGAAAGAAGATCTTTAATACTTTGTATATCACCAACCGTTTCTTGCAGACTTCGAGATATTTGCTGCATAGTTGAAAATCGATCCATTTCTAATGGATCAAAGTCTTCATCGTATTGATCTGTCTCTTTTTCATACCGGGATAGTATTTGTGCCTCAGTTTCAATTGAAAGCTGTCGTAACTGCTCTCTTAATCGATCAACTGTTTGATTCATTTCAGATAGGTTAAATGAGAAGTTAGTTACTTGCTGTCCCATGCGCGCATGGTACACGCTCACTTCACTTGCATGATTAACTAACTCATTTAATAAGTCAGAACGAACACGAACCTGCTCATTTGCCATTGCATCTTTTGCTTGTGCAGGCGCAGCGTCTTCATTTTCTAGATTTTTTTCAAGAACTAAACGGGAGTATGAATCGTCAGCTTTGGCAGATGGTACCAATGCTTTATCAACGCTATCAAAAATAGGTGCTGATACTTCAGGTTCATCATCAACAGCTATTTCTAAAACGTCTTCTTTAGCATCGTCAATTGTAAATGTGTCAGCTGACTCTTCAACATCATCAGGTATTTCAAAACCGAAATCATCTGACTGCATCGCCTCATCGACAAGACCTAACTCAAGTGTATCCTCATCAGAATCAAATTCACTTAATAATTGTTCTTCAGTATTTTGTGTTTCTAAGGCAGGTTCTGGGTCATCATCTTCATCACTAGATGATGCTGGAGCCTTTAATGCTGACTCTTTGCCTTCACGCAATGCATCAATATGTGATATCAATGATACAGCTGATGTCATTGGTTCTCGGACTTTTACTTTTGACAACATATCAGATAGCAAATCTAATGAATCGTGTAATACATTAGACATATCTTTTGTAAACGAGACACGACCGTCGTTTACTGCAACAACTAATGACTCTAGTGCATGGGTAAGGTCACCGACCGGGCCAAGATCAGCCATACGCGCACCACCTTTTAAGGTATGCAAATGTCGTTGTAGATCCTGGACACTCTCTTCATCCTGATTATTTGTGTTCCAACGCTGTAAACTATTCTCACAGTTATCCAGCAACTCTTCCGCTTCTTCTAAAAAGATCTCTACTAATTCATCATCAATTTCGAAATCATTAACAACTGACTCAGTATTATTGACAGTTTCAATCGGCGGCGAGCTTATTTCTACGGCCTGTAATTGCTCTGCCTTTAAGGCTTCACTTAATTCACTTATTTTTAGTAGTAAATCATTATCAGACACTAGTTGTTGATTTTTATTCGATAGAGTCTCAAGCATTTCTGACACTTTGCTGTAAACATCATCGACCAACTTCACACCAGTGTCAGAAATAACTAAATTATCTTGATCAAGGTAAAGCCGTATGTATTTTTCTAAACCGCCACATAGCTCGGCTATCTCTTTTACTTCTGCTGTACGCGCGCTTCCATACAGAGTATGTAAAGCTCTCAACAAATCAGCATTGGCAGTCAGTGCCACACTTCCCTCATAATGCTGATCAAGCATTTGTCTTACATGTTGCAAATGACTACTTGATTCATTCTTAAAAATATCAAATAGTATGGGATCCATTTCATCTTGCGACACATCATCCAGGGGATTTTCTATATCCCCGCTTACTTCTTCAGTATCTAGTAATTCTTCAACTTCTAATTCTATATATTCTTCTGGCTCGTTTCTTTCTTCAACGACAGTCACTTCATCCTGGACTTCATCATCGGACGATAAGCCTACTTGTAACGCCTCTAGCTCATCCGTTAAATCTATATCAAAACCGCTACTAATCGCGTCGTCCAGCTCTTCAATGTCGACTACATTTGCATCATTTAGATCTGTCGGTTCAACAGCTTCTTCGAACTCCAGAACTAATTCATCATCTGAAAAATCGGCCATCACTTCATCTTCTGTAATTTCAATGGAGTCTTCCATATCAATTCCCAGAGATTCGCTCATCTCATCACGGCCAACCTCCGAAGTTTCTTCGTGATCGAGCTCGAGCGATAAATCTTCCTCAATTTCCATTTCAAAATCAGACCCTAAGCCGATTTCTTCGCCAGAAATTTCTAAAATATCTTCATCTGCATCTTCTTCAACAATTACTTCTATGGGTGCCGGTGCAACTTTTTTGGCAGCAACTGTCTGCGAAGCAGGCGAAGTAACTTTTGGCTTTTTATCAGCAGTCTTTTTAAACTTTCCCAGCGCATCAGCCGTATCCATCATTTGATAAATATTTGGAATCGGCTCTCTATTACCTTTCAATTGCTCTATTAGTTGCGGCAGAACTGCCAAAGATTCGTCCAGGACATCAAATACTTCCTGTGTAAGCGGGCATGTTTTTTCAATCACACGATTCAGCATGCTTTCAAAAGCCCACGCAAACTCACCAATTAGCTGCGCACCAATTAATCGACCACTGCCCTTTAGCGTATGGAATGAACGGCGAATAGTTGCAAGTGCATTTTCATCATTATGATTATTCGACCATATAGGTAGCTGCTCACTTAATGATGCAAGCTCTTCCATAGCCTCTTCTATAAAGATCTCTAAAATTTCTTCATCGGCATCATCGCTCAAAACAATATAGCGTTCTTCTTCAAACAGATTTTCTGACGGCTCTTCAACTGCTGCTTCAATCTCTGAATCTAAAGATTCTAATTCGCCTGATGAAACTTTAACTTTGTCTACCTCTTCTACAATTACAGATGCAGGTTCAGACGCGTTGCTTTGCAAACTATCTTCTACACCCTGACTGTCAGTCAAAGCATTTAAACGATCAGCCGCTTCATTGCCAGAGTTCATTGACAATTCAATATCAGGACGCCCTTCCAGCAAGGATTCTAAATAATATTCCACGCTCGTAACAACATCAGCAAGATCATTTTGCGCCGATGACTCAGGCATAACTGCTGCGTTATACATTACCTTCGCTATATAATTACGCACACTATCAATTTGATGTTTCAGCTTTTGAACAGGCAACATAAACATTGCACCATTCACTTCATCTAAACGACTAATAACAAGCTCCAGGGAGCTCTTATCTTCTGGCGACTCGAAATAATTTAATATCGCTTGTCGAGCATCGTTGAAGTCCTGCAATCCCTCTCGTATAACTGCAGATAATACCTCCTGGTATTCAGACTCGGGCATTTCGCTGAATCCATCAAGTCGTCTATCTGCTGCACTTGCTTCGCCCATAACTGAGCGATTCGCAATAAAGCTATTTAGTTGCGACTCAACAGACAGAAGCACGCCTGCCATATTCATAATAACTTCATCAGATGAATCGTGATCACCCGATAAAATGCCATTAACTACGCCCTGCTGCTCAAGAACCTGTTCACGAGGCATACCTAAACCTAACATAGATAAGGTATCACCAATTTTTGCCAACAAATCGGGAAGGTGCTCTAAGCGCGTTACATCTTGCACATCGCTGTGTACAAAAATTTCCAATGCATCTTTAACTTCTAATAAATCTTCACGAATACCGGCTGACACAGAAGAGAGTAATTCGGAATTCAAACCTCCCATGCCTGAACGCGCTTCTTCTAAATCTGAATCTGCGGGTAATAACTCTTCAAGGCGATAGGTTTTTTTAATGTCGTTTACGCGCTGCGTTGCGGATTTAACGCGTGCCACATAATATAAAAGGTTTTTTAATAATTCGGCAGGGATGTTTTTTGCAAATTCATCTTCACCTGCATCAATCAATTGTTTAATACTTCTATCGACTTGACCCAGCAACATTTTAATACTGATATTTGCATCAATACCATTTGTTGCCAAACCTTCTACTAATGCCGCACTAATAGACCAAATTCTGCGCGTTGCCGCCAGTGGTGACTTCTTCTCTAACTCACCTAATACAGCAAGAATACGTTTTAGACTAGCCGATACTTTTTCACCCTTAAACCAACCAACTAAACCAATTTGATAGTGCGGGCGTAATTTTTTTGCTGTACTAGTAAGTTCACCTGCATTAGCCGTAATGTCACTGCCTTCATTTTCAGGCTCAACATCAGGGAAAAATAAAACATTTTCAGAGAGTAGACTGGCATTACGCGATGCACGCAAATCGTTCAGCAATGGCAACAATACCATCGGCACATCTTTGCTGCCCGACTGCAAACTTTCCAGGTAATCAGGAAGCTGAAGCATTGAACGCATCAATACATCATATGCATCCTCCAGCTTTTCAACTTTGCCATTCAACAACGCCTCAGAAACTTTTTCCATTTCTTCAGCTAGTTGTGCCGCACCATACAGTTCGACCATTTGCAAAGTGCCTTGCACCATATGCAAATGCTCAACCGATTCTCTCAAACGAGAAAGGTCTTCTGTATCCTCAATGTACGCTGACAAAGAAGCCTGAGCTTCTTGCAAAATCAGATCAAGTTCTTTCTTAACCCAACGCAAAGAGTTATATTCAACAGTATCCTCTGTTTTCATATGTTCTGCCAAATATCCGCTTTAACCATTCAAAATAACAGTTTCAACCTGCTCATCGCTGTCTGGCAGCTTAAAGCCGGCTACTGATTTACGTAGCTCATTTGCAAGCTCACTTAAGTTACCGATAGACGCCGATGTCTCTTCAGTACCTTCAGAAGTTTGCAGAGTAATTTCCTGTATGACGTTCATGGTGTTTGATACATCCATCGCAACCGATGCCTGCTTATTCGCAGAAGCCGAAATACCAAGTATCAATTGTGCGAGCTCATCCGAAACATTCTCGATTTCAATCAATGCGCCGCCCGCATCTTCCGCCATCTTCGCACCGCTTACCACGTTGGTTGTACTTGCCTCCATCGAACTAACCGCTTCGTTAGTATCAGACTGGATAGTTTTAACCAGTGCTTCAATTTGTTTAGTCGCGTTACCTGCACGTTCCGCTAATCGCTGTACCTCATCCGCAACCACCGCGAAACCACGACCCGCTTCACCCGCTGTCGATGCCTGTATTGCAGCATTTAATGCCAGAATATTTGTTTGGTCAGAGATTTCAGTGATCAGGCCAACGATGTCACCGATTTCCTGTGATGACTCACCTAATCGTTTAATACGTTTTGATGTTTCCTGAATTTGCTCGCGGATTGTATCCATACCAGAAATACTTCGACGAACAATGCCCGCACCTTTCTGTGCAATTTCCAGTGACTTATGCGCTACATCCACCGAGTCTTCCGCGTCTTTCGATACACCCTTCATCGAATCAGCCATATCCGTGATTGCTGCAGATGCTGAGGCAATTTCACGTGCCTGATGAGCCGATGAATCGGTTAAGCGAGTCGCAATCGCCTGTGTTTTTTCTGCTGAAGAAGAAACCTCTACCGCAGTGGTATTAATTGTTGCAACCAGTGAGCGGAGTGCGTCGATTGCATAGTTAACCGAGTCGGCTATAGCACCTGTAATTTCTTCGGTTACCGTGGCGTGTACGGTTAAATCACCTTCCGCCAGGTTAGCCATTTCATCGAGTAATCGTAAAATAGCTCGCTGGTTTCTGCGATTTTGTTCAAGCGCAGCATCCTCACGCTCACCGGAGTCACGGATTAATAAAACACCCGCAATAATAATAACGATTACGGCTAAACCACCTGCACCAATACCTACCCAACGTACGACCTCCAGGAACTCGCCATGCTTACCTATTTGCTTTTCTAATGCTTCAGTTTCCTGCAATAGCTGCGCACCAAATGTTTCAACTTCACCGGCTGCATTTTTTACATCAAACAAATCGGGAGACAATTCTAAAATCGCCTCAACGTGATCTGAAACCGAACTAAATAGCATTGCGACTTCACGTAATTTAATACGTACCACTTCATCGCTTATTTTTTCTATTCGAAGGGCTTTTGATCCCTTCAACATACCTTCAAGTACAGAACCGAAGCGTGATGCGTCACGACCAAATCGATCCGCTGCTGCTGCTGCGCCTTCACCACCGGACAAAACACGGTTCATGTTATTTTCTATACGCTGCGTCAGCATCAATTGACGAGATGCCATGAATATTTGATGTGGTGGCGCATTACGCTCAACCAACAGGTCAACAACTTCTTCTGAAAACGACAATAGCTGAGGAATAAATTCCTGAATAACCAATACGAATTCACCCACTTCGGAAATAGCCAATTTACCATCAATAATGTTGCCGATATTTCCCCGATAACTATTATCGCCTCCGTTACCATCCGCGCCCACCCAGACTGCTTTTACAGCGTTGAACTGTTCTTGTGTTGAATCAGGTAGCTCGGGCAAGCCGGTAGCAGGATTACCATTTGTAAATATGTTTAGCGTTTCATCATAACGATCACGAAGCTGCTGTAATTGTGCAAAGGCCGTTTCTCTTCCTGTTGCAGATTCCAACGAAAGTGTAGCGAGACGTTGCGATAATAATTTTTGCTCAGATACAATGTTTGAGTATTGCTGTTGGTGGTTCTGCTGAGTTGCTGCGTAGAATAAACTACCTAACATCGCGGCTATTGACAAAAATAGCACAAAACCCAATATCAATATGGGCTTGCTAATTACACCAATAGCAAACGGGTTTCGTTTTGCTGCGCTCATGTTTTTTTTATCTCCCAGCTATTCCGTTAATGGATTATCTGCTTTTGTTATTTTCTACAACGACGCCTGTAAGAAGCGATCGTCCTTTACCAATGCATGCATACTAAATACAGCCCAATAATTATTATCTTTTTGAAAGGCCTGCTTAATATATGGTTTTAAATTATTACTAATTTCAGGCAATTCATAAGTTTGTTCACTGGGTAAAAAATGACGCATGCCATGTACTTCTTGAACCAGTAACCCGGTTAGTAAACCATTATGATTTACCACCATTACACGGCCTGAACTTCTATTTTTTGTAGGCTCACCGGTAATAAAACCAGTTAAATCCATTAGCGGTAACAGACCACCACGCACATTCGCGATGCCTATAACCCAGGGCTTCGCGCCCGGTATTCTGGTATAAGGGGGCGGATCTAATATTTCAGTCACTTCCCCCATTTTCGAGAGCAACTCCTTCCCCATAATAGTAAACCCGATACCGATCCATTCATCCGTTGCACCATCTGCTGATGGCATTTCTTTGGCTCTTTCCAGGCTTACTTTTTCTATTTGCTTTAGTCGTTGGAAAGTTTCATGCATCGCCATTACGCCCAAGTCCCTATTTACCTAATGCCGAATTAACTCTAGCGATTAAATCATTCTCTTTTACAGGCTTAACAATGTAATCTTTTGCACCTTGACGAATACCCCATACCTTATCCGTCTCTTGATCCTTGGTAGTCACAATGATAACGGGAATATGCTTGGTTTCTTCAATTGTGGCCAACTGTCGAGTCGCCTGAAAACCATTAATACCGGGCATAACAATATCCATTAACACTAAATCAGGCATAACCTGTTTAGCTTTTTCAATGCCTGCTTCGCCTGTCTCTGCCACATGGACCTGATGTCCATTTTTTTCCAGCATAGTTTTAAAGACATGCACTTCTGTAGGCGAATCATCAATAATTAAGACACTTGCCATTCACTTACTCCAACTACTAATCTTCAACATCAATTACACAAAACTGTATTAATTTGATGTGTGTTCTTTTATTGCACCAAGCAGATCATCTTTTGTGAACGGCTTGGTAAGATACTGCTCTGAGCCCACGATACGCCCACGTGCACGGTCAAAAATACTGTCTTTGCTCGACAACATAATGACAGGCGTAGATTTAAACATTCTATTGTGTTTAATAAGCGCGCACGTCTGATAACCATCCAGGCGAGGCATCATAATATCAACAAAGATAATATCCGGCTTGTGCTCAGCGATCTTCGATAAGGCTTCAAAGCCATCGACAGCGGTCACTACATCACAGCCTTCTTTTTTTAGTAAGTTTTCTGCGGTGCGACGAATTGTTTTACTATCGTCAATCACCATCACCTTCAGGTTACTTATACCTGCGGAATCTTCTGCCATAGCTGTCCCGTTCATCCCCAAAAAGGTCTAATTTGCACATTCAATGTAAACTGGAAGATAGCTCATGTTTTTTACTTACGCAAATAAAAAACGACCTAAATAAACCAGTTACGCAAAAAATATTAAGTAATATCTCAAGGTTGCACTACTAACACCATGATTGTTAAGTATTTATTATGTTTTTTTTGTGATATAAATTCACTATCAGCTTAAGAATCTGGGAAGCATACTTTAATGGCACTCAATATCGGCATCGTAATGGATTCAGTCAAATCCATTAAACCCTATAAAGACAGCTCGCTAGCCATGATGCTCGCGGCACAAAAAAAAGGCTGGAAGCTGCATTATATTGAGCAGTCTGATCTTTATCTAAAAAACAAAGCCATTCATGTAGATTACCAGAACATCACTGTTTTTGATGACGAGCAGCACTGGTTTGAGCTCAGTGAAAAATCAAGCATGCAAGGCAAGCAGCTTGATGTCATATTGATGCGCATAGATCCGCCATTTAATATGGAGTATATCTACACCACGTATTTACTGGAAATGCTCGAACAACAAGGCAGCTTAATCGTTAACAAGCCTTCAAGCCTGCGCGATGCCAACGAGAAGTTATTTGCTACACAATTCCCTCAATGCTGCACCGAGACACTCGTTTCACGTAACCCTCTCAAACTGCGTGAGTTTATTAACGAGCATAAGGATGTCATTTTAAAACCACTGGATGGCATGGGCGGGCAGTCTATTTTCCGTGTAACCCCAAATGATGCCAACCTATCTGTCATTATCGAAACCATGGTGGGCTTTGCACAGCACACCGTAATGGCGCAAAAATTTATAGCCGAAATAACCCAGGGCGACAAACGAATATTAATGGTAAATGGCCAGGCCATCCCCTATACACTGGCGCGCATTCCTGCGAAAGGGGAAACTCGCGGAAACATTGCCGCGGGTGGCACGGGCATAGCCATGCCAATTACCGAAAGAGAACAATGGATTGCCGATCAGGTTGGCCCAACATTAGTTGATAAAGGCATTTTATTCGCTGGATTAGATGTGATTGGCAACTACCTTACAGAAATTAATATCACCAGCCCGACCTGTATTCGTGAAATTGATGCGCAGTTTAATCTCGATATTGCATCACAACTAATGGACTGCATCGAACAAATAAAATGCTAATACGTGTACGCTATATTCTCACACTGTGTTTGCTTTTGTGCCTAAATGCATGTGATAACTCTCCGCAGCAACAGCAACATAGCAGCCTGCATTTTGGCACCTTAATTGATATTACGCTGTATGGTGTTAGTGATGAAAAAGCGGATTTGGCCTTTGAAAAACTGGATGAAAACTTCACTTATTTACATCAGGCCTGGTCACCCTGGGTAGCAGGCTCGCTTGCTCGCGCCAATACATTAATCAAAACCCAGGAAACCTTTTCTATCGCACCGTCTATTTTACCCTTAATCGAAAAATCAACAGAGATCTCCATAAAAACAGACGGTCTATTTAACCCAGCCATCGGTAATCTCATTAACCTTTGGCAAATGCATAAACGCGATGACCCCGATATAAAACCTCCAGCCGATAAAGATATTCAATCCCTTGTACTGCAAAACCCCAGGCTAGCTGACCTGAAAATTGATGGCCTGAAAATACACAGCGAAAACCCGGCTGTTGCCTTGAATTTTGGCGCCTTTGCAAAGGGTTATGCAATAGATATGCAAATTCAGGCCTTAAAAAACATGGGTATCAAAAGTGCCATTATAAATACCGGTGGCGATCTCAAGGCCATCGGGACACACGGTGACCGCCCCTGGCATATAGCCATCCGTCATCCTCGAAAAGACACCTGGATAGCAAAACTAGACACGCATGGTGAAGAAAGTGTATTTACATCCGGCGACTATGAGCGTTTTTACATGTACAAAAATAAACGCTACCACCATATCCTTGACCCTCGTACAGGCTACCCAACTGAACATACCCAATCTGTGACGGTCATACATACAGACTCTGGCCTTGCCGATGCGGCGGCCACCGCGCTATTTGTAGCCGGCCCCGAAAAATGGCTTGAGATAGCCGCTAAACTTGGCCTGAAACAGGCAATGTTAATCGATCAGGATGGCGTTGTTCACGTTACCCCTGAAATCTATAAACGTTTAATCTTTAATCCAAAATTAGAGACTACAATAAAGGTTACAGCCGCCCTATAATGCCAGCTATGACTCTACAAGCAGTTAACACACCTCAGGTCACGCCTAATGACCGTCTTGGAATGACGGTGTTTTTTGCATTGCTATTTCATGGCATTATTATTCTCGGCATTACGTTTATTTCTTCGCCTTCTGCAAAACAAAAAATTCCACCCTCTCTCGATATAATCCTGGTGAATACTTCTAACAATGAAACACCAGACAAAGCAGATTATCTGGCACAAACATCTCAGGACGGGGGCGGCAATAGCGAAAAAAAATTACGCCGTACCGATTTATTTTCTGCTCCCACACTGTCTGAACAGCCGGGCATGGCTCAGCAACAATCAGTAAATCTGTCACCCAGTAAAATACAGGATGCTAAAAAATCTTTTATTACTGTAGATAAATCGAGCCACCAAATACACACTCAAGAAAAACAAAGCAAAGAAGAAAAAATTGAGTTCAACTCAGTACCACAGCAACAAAATCAGCACGCCGCCCGGATGGCTGAAGAACTAAGCCTAACGCTGCAAGAACATTCACAAAAACCCAAAGAAAAATATTTAACCTCCAGAACCAAAGAGTACATTGCCGCAGGCTATATGCGCGGCTGGATAGATAGAGTAGAACGTTTAGGCAACGCTGATTATCCAGATGCGGCTATTCGTGCAAAACTCAGTGGCACGCTTATTCTGGACGTTGTTATTCGCTCTGATGGTAGCCTTAAAGAAATAAATTTACGCCGCTCATCAGGGCACCAAATACTAGACGATGCCGCTAAACGTATTGTAAAAATGTCTTCTCCCTTTGAACCCTTCCCTGCAAAGTTACAAAAACAGGCGGATATCATTCATATCACGCGCAGCTGGGAATTCCAAAGCAACCACCAATTAAGAAGCTACTAGCCTGGTACATTGCCATGACAAAAGAAACCAACCTCACCAATCACTTTCTTATCGCCATGCCCAGTTTGGAAGACGGTAATTTTTCGCAGTCTGTGACTTATATTTGCGAACACGATGAGAACGGCGCACTCGGCATTACCATCAACCGCCTCTCGGATATAAGACTGAGTGAAATTTTATCTCAACTGCATATTATGCCCAACACCGATGAAGTGCTTGAACAAAACATTCTCAACGGCGGCCCTGTACAAGTTGATCGCGGCTTTATTTTACATTCGCCACATGGAAAATGGGAATCCAGCCTACAGGTAACCGATCAAATTGCCGTTACCACCTCACAGGATATTATGCAGGCCATTGCCAATAATGAAGGCCCAAAAAATCACCTTATTGCCCTTGGCTATGCAGGCTGGGGACCCGGACAACTAGAATACGAAATGTCACAAAACTCCTGGCTAAGTTGTCCTGCTACAGAAGATATATTATTTAACACGCCTATAGAGAAGCGCTGGAAAGCCGCGGCTTTATTACTCGGCATAGACCTTCAGTTACTCAGTAACCAAACAGGGCATGCATGAGTGTTCAACAAGTTTTAGGCTTTGATTTTGGCGAGCAACGCATTGGTGTTGCCACTGGCCAAGCCATCACGCAGAGCGCCAATCCTGTTACTACCTTATGCGCTGTTAAAAACAAACCTGACTGGGTTGGCATTGAGAAACTTATTAAAGAATGGCACCCGGATGCATTGATTGTCGGCCTACCTTTTTACCTTGATGGCAGCGAAAGCGAGATGACCAAACGTGCAGCAAAATTTTCTCGCCAACTTGAAGGCCGCTTTAACCTCCCTGTGTACACCCACAATGAAGCACTAAGCTCATTTGAGGCAGAAAACTTTTTACAGGGTAAAAAAAAGCAGCACGACAAACAGGACATTGATAAAATAGCCGCAGCAATTATTGTGCAAAGCTGGTTGGAGCAAAATACATGACCCACGCAGCCAACCCAGATGAACTTCTGGAAAAACTGGCCACCGATCTCGAAAATCTTCTACAACGACGTTCTATTGATAAGCCATTGATGGTTGGCATACACACCGGTGGTGTGTGGCTGGCCGAAAAACTTCATCAACGACTCAAACTTGAAGATGAACTGGCGACACTGGATATTAGCTTTTATCGCGATGATTTTTCTCGCATCGGCATGAATCCCCAGGTAAAAACATCGAACTTGCCAGAACAGGTTGAGGACCGACACATTATTTTAGTCGATGATGTGTTGCAGAGTGGCCGAACCATTCGCGCCGCAATGAATGAAATATTTGATTATGGTCGCCCCGCATCGATTACCCTGGCCTGCTTAATTGTGCGCAGTGGTCGAGAACTACCCATCCAGGCCGACGCTGTAGGGCAAACATTAAAGCTTGCTGATAACGAACAAATAAAGTTAACCGGCCCAGACCCATTGGCATGGGTTGTTAAAACAGATAACAAAACATAAACCAGCGGTAATAGAGACAATCACACATGGTAAATAAAGCCACTCGCCCCACTGATGACTTAATTGGTCAAGACCTCTGGAATATTCAACTTGACGAGCAGGGCCGGTTAAAACATTTTTTAACGATTGAAGGCCTGGGTTCTAATATCCTCAATCAAATACTGGATACAGCAGAAAGTTTTGCCGGGGTAAATGCATCGGTGAAAAAGGTACCTATCCTGCGCGGCAAAACCATTGTTAATTTATTTTTCGAAGCCAGCACTCGCACACGCACCACATTTGAACTTGCCGCAAAGCGCCTGTCTGCTGATGTACTCAATATGAACATCAGCGTATCGGCAACCAGCAAGGGTGAAACATTGCTGGACACACTGCGCAATCTGGAAGCCATGCAGGCCGATATGTTTGTGGTGCGCCATGCAGACTCTGGCACCGCGCACTTTATTGCAAATAATGTAGCACCGCATGTTCGCGTACTTAATGCCGGTGATGGCAGACACGCCCACCCAACGCAAGCCATGCTCGATGTGTTCACTATCCGACGTAAAAAAGGTGCCGACTTCGGCAAATTACGCGTCGCCATTGTCGGTGACATTTTGCATTCACGGGTTGCGCGCTCTCAAATTCATGCACTAAATACATTAAATACTGGTGAAGTTAGAGTGGTTGGCCCAAAAACATTAATCCCAAAAGATATTGAAGCCATGGGCGTTAGTGTTTTTCACGACATGCAGCAAGGCATACATAACGCCGATGTGATTATTATGTTGCGCTTACAAAAAGAGCGCATGCAAGGTGGCCTACTGCCGAGTGAGCAGGAATATTTTGAGCTATACGGGCTCACTGAAGAGCGCTTAAAAGGCGCAAAGCCAGATGCCATTGTCATGCATCCAGGCCCTATCAATAGAGGCGTAGAAATTGAGTCTAGCGTCGCCGATGGTCCACAGTCCGTTATTTTAGATCAGGTTACCTACGGTATCGCGGTTCGCATGGCCGTTATGTCGATGACCCTGGGCGGCAATATAGCCGCCAAAACAAATCAGCAGGACGCTTCTAACAGCGACGGACATAAATAGATGACTAATATCCTGATAAAAAATGTGCGCGTAATCGATCCCAAAAATCAGCTCGATAAAGTAACCGATGTTTATATTAGTAAACAACGCATTGCTGGCATCGGAGCCGCACCAGACAACTTCACTGCAGATGAAACCATTGATGCTAGCAAACTGTGGCTAATACCGGGCATTGTCGATTTAAGCGCACGCTTACGTGAGCCCGGACTTGAGCATAAAGCCAATATAAAAACCGAAACACATGCCGCAGCTAGTGCCGGCATAACGACTTTATGTGTACCACCAGATACCGATCCCGTAATCGACGAGCCAGCCGTTGTGGAACTCATTCACCACAAGGCAAAACTCGCCAAAAAATGTCAGGTCGTTACATTGGGCGCGTTAACCGCGGGCTTAAAAGGTGAGCAGTTAAGTGAAATGGTCACACTCAAAAAAGCCGGCTGCGTAGGCTTTAGTAACTGCAAAAATCCTATCAACAATACGCTCATACTACACCGCGCATTCGAGTACGCCTCAACGCATAACATTACGGTATTTATCGAGGCCCATGAGCCACATTTAAGCGCAGATGGCTGCGCCCATGAAGGTTCAATTGCAAGTCGCCTGGGATTAACCCCCATACCCTATGCAGCGGAAACCGCACCCATTGCATTAGTACTTGAGTTAATTCGCGACACAGATATTCGCGTACATTTTGGACGCCTTTCCTGCGCAAGAAGCATTGAATTAATTAACGAGGCGAAAGCCAGTGGCCTGCAAGTTACTGCCGACGTAGCGGCTCACCAATTACATTTAACTGAAATGGACATCAGCAGCTTTAACAGCCAGTGCCATGTAATACCGCCATTACGTACACAACGCGATATGCAGGCACTACGTCGCGGCGTAGAAGACGGCGTTATCAACAGCATCTGCTCCGATCACCAACCCCACGAGCCAGATGCCAAACAGGCACCATTTCCTTCAACCGAACCGGGTATATCAGGGGTAGAAACATTATTACCCTTAACACTCAAGCTGGTCGAAAGTGGACAACTATCTCTGAACACCGCCATCGCCAGTATTACCTGCAACGCAGCGACTATTTTAGGCCTCGACGTTGGCCACCTTAGCGTAGGCAGTATTGCAAATTTATGCCTGATTGATCCCGAAGAAGAATGGGTATTTCATACCTCTGAAATGTTGAGCCATGGTAAAAATTCACCTTTTTCAGGCTGGAATTTTAAAGGCAGGGTTACGCAAACAATTATTAAGGGCAAAAGCATTTTTATAAAAAAATAGTCATCGATTAAATAATTCAATATCACCTCCGATAACTATATGCATACCACTGCATATAAAACATCACGGCATCATAATAAACGGTGACTGCTACGCAAGTCTGTACATTTTTTATAATTACCTTAATATCGGCCCATGCTTAACAAAATTTGGGCGAGTTTAATAATTATCGGGATTTCTTTCGCGTTTGCACAAGATGTGTATGACGAGGTATACAACACGCATAACAATGGCATACCTGTTCAGTTTGAATTATTAACCTCTGATACATCGCATCAACAATTAACATTAACGACTAGCACATACAAATTAAACGCCACACTTAAACAAAATAATAAAATTCAAATACACCTGAGTTCCGATAGCCCGAAAAAATTCCTGCAAATTTCTGCCGCTAACAACCAAAAGAATAATCTTATTGCCGATATAATCAGCAGAGACAACACTAGCATCACCCTGCTCTTCCCAGAAATACATTGGGAAAAGCTCCGTGAAGTCACTCAAGCCGCATTTGACACGGCGGAGTTTGCTGTAAAACTTGCACTCGGCCTAATCGGTATTATGGCTCTCTGGTTAGGTTTAATGCAGATCATTGAAAAAAGTGGCTTAATTAATTATCTGGTTAAATTTGTTCAGCCTTTTTTAAGCTGGCTATTCCCCAATATCCCAAAACACCATCCTGCATTAGCCAGCATTAGCATGAACATGACTGCAAATATTTTAGGCCTTGGCAATGCCGCTACACCGCTCGGCATTAAAGCCATGCAACAGCTACAAAAATTAAACCACAATAAAGACTCTGCCAGCGATGAAATGTGTATGTTTCTCGCGTTAAATACTTCAAGCGTACAATTGCTTCCACCCGTAACACTCATCGCACTTATGGGCACACAGGTATCTGAGCTCATTATGCCTATTATTTTAGCAACCAGTTGCTCAACACTGGTTGCTATTAGCGTCGCTAAACTGTTTGCTGCTCAGAGGCGTAAAAAAAGAGAATCATGCAACAGTTAACAAGCCTCATTATCCCGTTACTCATTTTATTAATTATTACCCATGGTTTGATTAAACATATAGCGGTGTATGAAGAGTTTGTTGAAGGCGCAAAGGAAGGATTCAATATTGCAGTGAATATAATTCCCTATTTAGTTGCCATGTTATTTGCGATTGCAATTTTTAGAGCGAGTGGAGCGATGGATTTAATTCTCAATACAATTAAACCACTAGCAGACCAGATAGGCTTTCCTGCTGAAGTTATTTCTATGGGCATTATTCGACCATTAACCGGCAGTGGTTCTGTTGGTGTATTGGCTGAATTAATAAGTACCTATGGAGAGGATTCAATGATTGTCAAAATGGCTGCCGTGATGTTTGGCTCAACCGAAACAACGTTGTATGTGCTTGCTGTATATTTTGGCGCTATAAAAATAAACAAAACTGGATATGCTTTACAGGCCGGACTCGCTGCCGATCTGGCCGGATTTATTGCAGCAATTGGCATTACTTACTGGTACTTTAGTTAATACAGCTACGCAAAATTACCAACAATCAGGCTGACCAGCATACTTTTATTTAACAACCGGCAACTCATCAGAATCTTTAGAAAACTGTTCAAGACCATTTTCTCTTGGACGACTATCTTGACCAACACCTCCACCAAAATTGATTTTCCATTCAAGATTACTGCGCGAATCCGCGTACGACAAGGCCGTTTGAATATCTATTTGACCTTCCTGGAATAACTGGTAGAGAGCCTGATCAAATGTCTGCATACCATCTGCTTCACCTTTTTCCATAATGGCTTTTATTTCATGAAAATCACCCTTACGAATTAATTCAGAAATATAAGGTGAATTAACAAGTATCTCAATAGCCGCCACACGTTTGCCTTTTAACCCCGTCACTAAGCGCTGCGAGACAATAGCCTGTAGGTTAAGCGATAAGTCCATTAATATTTGATTACGCGAATCAGGTGGGAAAAAACTCAGGATACGATCCAGTGTCTGGTTGGCGTTAACAGAATGCAATGTCGACAAACATAAGTGGCCAGTATCTGCATACTGAATGGCCGCTTCCATTGTTTCTCTATCGCGCACCTCACCAATCATAATAACGTCAGGCGCTTCACGCATGGCTTCACGCAATGCATTTTCATAAGACAATGTATCCAAACCAACTTCACGTTGCCCAACGATAGATTTATTATGATTAAAGGTAAATTCTATTGGATCTTCAATCGTCAATATGTGACCTGGCATAGCCTGACTACGATATTGAATCATAGAAGCCAGAGATGTGGATTTACCAGAACCTGTTGCCCCCACCACTAGAACTAAACCTTTTCGATGACTCACTAGCTCTTTTAATTTTTCAGGCAAGTTCAATTCATCAAGCGTTGGAATATCCGATTTTATATATCGAATAACCATAGAGACTTCACCACGTTGCGTGTATATATTTATACGGAAACGCCCGATATTTTTTAAAGACATACCCAGATTCATTTCCATGGTCGCCTCAAAACCCATCTTCTGGTTTTCGTCCATAACACTATAGGCAATTTCTTTGGTCATACCTGGCTCTAATGGCGTTTTACCAATAGAGTGCATCTTGCCCTCTATATTCATACTAACGGGCGCGCCCGTGGTAAAGAAAATATCAGAGCCACCGCGCTCTGCCATTAGTTTTAAATAAGGCTGTAAATTCATAATTAACTCTGTAGTTTTTTAACGCATCTGATGCTTAGTGTCTGTAGCATCTTCTTCCATCTTCAAGTCAGACACTTCCGACATTAAATCCGTGGTATGTGAATCCTTGCCTTTTAACTTTATTCTCAAACGTAAGTCATTAATTGAATCCGCGTTTCGTAATGCATCTTCGTAGGTCACAGAACCTTCTTCATACAAATCAAATAATGCCTGATCAAATGTAATCATTCCGTATTCATTAGACTTGGACATTAATGTTTTCATCTCATGAATATCGCCTTTAAAAATAAGATCCGACATTAATGGTGTATTCAACATAACTTCAACCGCAGGAATACGACCTTCACCACCTTTTAATGGCACAAGTCTTTGCGATATAACTGATTTAAGATTTAATGACAAATCCATTAACAATTGTGATCGACGTTCTTCAGGGAAGAAGTTAATAATACGATCCAGTGCCTGGTTAGTACTATTTGCGTGTAAGGTCGTCAAACACAGATGCCCTGTTTCTGCAAATGCAATGGCATACTCCATGGTTTCACGATCACGTACTTCACCTATAAGAATAACATCAGGCGCCTGGCGCAATGTGTTCTTTAATGCCACATCATATGACTCTGTATCCACACCCACTTCACGCTGCGTCACAATACAACTTCTATGCTGATGTACAAATTCGATAGGATCTTCAATAGTTATAATATGACCAAAAGAATTTTCATTCCTGTAACCAATCATTGATGCCAGAGAACTTGATTTACCCGAACCTGTTGCGCCTACAAAAATAACCAGACCACGCCTGGTCATGGCTATATCCTGCAATATATCGGGTAAGTGCAATTCTTCAAAATTTGGAATTTCAGATCGTATTACACGCAGCACCATGCCCATCGATCCGCGTTGTGTAAATGCATTAACACGGAAACGGGATACACCTGGCAAACTTATCGCAAAGTTTACCTCCTGCTCAGCCTCGAATTCTCCAAGCTGCTTATCGTTCATAATTGAACGCACCAGGGTTTGTGTATGTGACGGTGAAAGAGCCTGACTTGATAGCGAGGTCATTTTTCCATCTACTTTCATAGATGGTGCTGCACCCACTGTAATAAACAAGTCAGAACCATCTTTCTGCACCAACATGCGTAATAAATCGTGCATGTAGCGGATGGCCTTATCTCTATCCATTATTTAACTCCATTAATGTTTTTTTGAGTATGAATAGAATGACTCAAACTCCTTAACATTTTTTATTTTATTTAAATTGATTCTTTATTCATTGCCTTAGAACGTGCATCTTCTCTGCTAACCATACCACGATCAACCAGTTCTTTTAGGTTTTGATCCAGTGTTTGCATACCGATGTTTTGCCCTGTTTGAATAGCCGAATACATCTGCGCTATTTTATTTTCACGTATCAGGTTACGAATAGCCGGTGTACCAATCATAATCTCGTGTGCAGCAACACGGCCGCCACCGATTTTTTTCAATAGTGTTTGCGCAATAACCGCGCGTAATGACTCTGACAACATCGCGCGAACCATATCTTTTTCAGCCGCCGGGAACACATCCACAATACGGTCAACCGTTTTAGCCGCCGAACTTGTATGTAATGTACCAAAAACTAAATGCCCGGTTTCCGCCGCAGATAAAGCCAGGCGAATGGTTTCCAGATCACGCATTTCACCTACCAGAATAACATCTGGATCTTCACGTAAGGCTGAACGCAAAGCCTCACTAAATCCCATAGTGTCACGATGCACTTCTCGCTGATTCATTAAACACTTTTTGCTTTCATGTACGAATTCAATCGGATCTTCTATGGTTAAGATATGACCATAGTCATTCTCATTAACATGGTTAACCATCGCGGCCAATGTGGTGGATTTACCAGAACCGGTAGGCCCGGTTACCAAAACGATCCCGCGTGGGGTATTGGCAATTTCTTCGAATATTTTAGGCGCGCCCAATTCTTCTAAAGAAAGAATTTTTGACGGGATAGTACGAAATACCGCACCGGCACCACGATTATGATTAAATGCGTTGACACGAAAACGTGCCAATCCGGGGATTTCAAAGGAGAAATCTACTTCCCAGTATTCCTCAAAGGTTTTACGCTGCTTATCGTTCATGATGTCATACACCATGGCATGAATCTCTTCATGCGGCATCGCATCAACATTAATGCGTCGAACGTCTCCATCCACACGAATCATCGGTGGCAAGCCCGCCGATAAATGTAAATCTGATGCGCCATTCTTTACGCCGAATGCTAATAACTGTGCAATATCCATTAAATCTCCCGGAACACTGCGTGAAAAACCTGAATTTGAAGCCAAGTCTCACTTGAAAGAGGCCAGTCCTTCATAGGACAATGGGTAATGAAACAGGGTTAGGCTGACTATTATCGACAACCATCCTACTTCTAAGTATTCTATTTATAGTCAATAAATTAGCAGGCTTCAAACTAATGCCAAGCCAGACTAACGATTCTGCAACCCACTCTGCAAATATTGCAGCCAATATTCAGCAAATAAACACGCGAATTAATGCGTTTTGTCGCCAGTATAATCGTAACCCTGATGACATAACTCTGCTCGCGGTTAGCAAAACCAAACCCGCTGAAGACATTCAATCTGCGTTTAATGCAGGACAACACTGTTTCGGTGAAAACTACCTACAGGAGGCCCTGCAAAAGATTCAAACACTTCACGCGCTGGCGATCGAATGGCATTTTATAGGTGCTATTCAATCAAACAAAACACGCGAACTGGCTGAAAATTTTGCCTGGGTACACAGCGTGGATCGCCTAAAAATTGCCCGACGATTAAGCGAGCAACGAGCTAAGTCTATGCCACCCTTAAATATTTGCCTACAAGTAAATATTAGTGAAGAGGCATCTAAATCCGGCTTAATGCCTAATCAACTAAGCGAGCTAACAAGAGAAGTTGTCCAGCTGCCCAACATTACCTTGCGCGGCCTAATGGCGATACCCGCAAAAGCTGATACTCTTGCAGCACAACGCGCCACTTTTGCACAAATACAACAGGCGTTAAAAACGCTGCAAAAAACATACCCCAGCTTAGACACATTATCGATGGGCATGAGCAATGATATGCAAGCCGCCATTGCAGAAGGCAGCACTATTTTACGTATAGGTACCGCTATATTTGGCGCACGGAATTACCCATAATTTAAGTATTACCCAATCACATAGGTTTTATCCTATGATATCGGCCCACAAGAATAACGCGACAAACAGAGATATTATGAAGAGTAAAATTTGCTTTATCGGCGGTGGAAATATGGCCAGTAGCCTGGTTGGCGGCCTTATTAATAACCATTATCCTGCCGGACTAATTACCGTTACCGATCCACAGCAGGACAAACTGGATTTTCTCGCAAAGCAGTTTTCTATTAACACCACCACAGACAACCAGGCAGCGGTAGAAGATGCAGATGTCATTGTGCTTGCGGTAAAGCCTCAGGTTCTCGCGGAGGCCTGCAAAAATATAAAACATGCAATGCAAGCTAAGTCAGCTTTAATTATTTCTATAGCCGCGGGCATCCGCTCTACCGACATAGATCGCTGGCTGGGTGGCAACAATGCCATCGTACGTTGTATGCCAAATACGCCATCACTAATTCAGGCGGGTGCGACGGGTTTATTCGCAAACCCACAAACCAGCCTGCAACAAAAAGAAATGGCCGAACAAATTCTTGCTGCTGCAGGTATTACGCTGTGGGTTGATGAAGAATCATTACTCGATGCAGTCACCGCTGTTTCCGGCTCCGGCCCTGCCTACTTTTTTCTTTTTATGGAGGCCATGCAGCGAGCTGGAACTCAACTCGGCCTGGATGAACAAACCGCAGGACTGCTCGCAAAACAAACCGCTTTAGGTGCGGCTCGTATGGCGCTGGAAGGCACAGATGACCCTGCCACACTGCGCGCCAAAGTCACCTCAAAAGGCGGAACTACGGCGGCAGCGATCGCCTCATTTGAGGCAAATAACTTCGCAGATATTATTCAACAGGCACTAACCGCCGCCAGAGATCGGGCTATCGAACTGGCTGATGAGCTTGGCAGGCAATAACAACACCAATCGGAATAAACCAAAATGAATCCATTTGTATTTTTAATTGATATTTTACTTCAGCTCTATGCAACTGCATTGCTTATCCGCGTACTACTACAATGGGTCGGCGCCGATTTCTATAATCCGGTATCGCAATTTATTGTAAAAATAACCAATCCACCGGTTAAGCCAATGCGCAAACTTATCCCCGGGGTCTTCGGCATTGATATGGCCACCCTGGTGCTTTCCATATTAGTACTCGCAATAAAAGTCATGGTGGTATACCAAACGTTTAACCCTGTGGCTATTTCCCTATTGGCCATTGGCCAGCTACTCATGCTAACGCTAAGCATTTTTCTTTATTCAATTATTATTCAGGCGATTCTGAGCTGGGTAAATCCAGACCCTTATAACCCTGCCGTGAGTTTGCTCAACAGCATAACTTCACCTGTTCTCAAGCACTTTAGGAATCTGTTACCGCCTATGGGTGGCATGGATCTGTCGCCGATGCTTGCGATTATTGTAATTATGTTTGTGCAGTACTCAGTTCGTTATGTGTTTCTGAATGTATTCGGCATTGGCCTGTAATGCCTGAATTTTATGAATGGCAGGGAGACGATTTAATTCTGCGTATAAAGGCGCAACCCAAAGCCAGTAAGGATGAGTTTGCCGAGGTGCTGGGCAATCGATTGAAAATACGCATTACCGCGCCTCCTGTCGATGGTAAAGCCAATCAACATTTAATCAAATTTTTAGCCAGGCAATTCAAAGTGAGTAAATCTCAAATAGAACTGTTGACGGGAGACAGTGCAAGAGAAAAACGCTTTATGATTCGCTCTCCCAAACAGATTCCGGATATTATTCCTAACGCAGCAGGTTAACTGCCAACACGATATTCCACACAGCAAACATCATCACTATCGCACCCGCCATATAACGTACGGCCTGTTTTTGTACAAACAGCTTTAACTGATTCGCAAACAGACCCATTGCGAGTAAGTTTGGCAAAGTACCCAGGCCAAAGCTCAACATCAATAAGGCGCCATGCTGAAAACTTCCCGCGGATACAGCCCAAACCAAAACGCTATATACTAAGCCGCAGGGTAGCCAGCCCCACAATAATCCCAAGGCCATCGCCTGTAGCGGATTATTAACCGGCAATATTTTTTGCGCCACAGGTTGAATGTACTGCCAAATAATTTCACCTATTTTTTCCAGCCGAACCAGCCCCATCCACCAGCCAGAAATATACAGTCCCATCAGCAGCATAAAAATGCCCGCGATTAACTGCATCAATAATTGTATATTGTGAATATCTGACCATTGAGCAAGCAGCCAACCAACAGAACCCATGACACCACCCGCCATGGAATAACTAAATAGACGACCACAGTTATATGACAATAGTAGTGTTAACAGGGATGTTTTTTTAGCATTTTTATTTTGCTGAATCGCAAAACTTAAAGCGCCAACAATACCGCCACACATCCCTACGCAATGTACTCCACCCATTAATCCGATGGTAAATGCTGTTATATAAGTAAATTCATGCATTTTCTTAAAATATTCTCACAAAAACCCTTGTATTACAGCGCAAAAGCACTAACAATCCATAACATAGAATAATTCATTAGATTATTCATAATAACAGACAAAATAAATAACCATAGGAGCACAGTATGGCGGTTAAAAAGAAAGCGGCAAAGAAAAAAGTAGCCACAAAAAAAGCGGCTGCATCTGCAGTTAAAAAGCCACCTACAAAAAGCGAAATTTTAAATCACATTGCTGCTGAAACAGAATTGAGCCGTAAAGAAGTTTCAGCTGTACTGGATAGCTTATCTGGTTTAATTGAGAAAAACATTAAACCTCGTGGCGTAGGATTCTTTAATATGCCAGGTCTCTTAAAGATCAAAGTTATTAAGAAACCAGCGACTAAAGCACGTAAAGGCACTAACCCATTCACTGGCGAAGAAATGATGTTTAAAGCCAAACCAGCGCGTAAAGTAGTTAAAGTCCTGCCTCTTAAGGGCTTGAAAGACATGGTGTAAACCAGTCTTTTTTTAGCTTGATAAACGGGGATATATGGAAAACCATATGTCCCCGTTTTGTTTCAAATAGACTGCCTGTTAAAATATGCTCAACACCCGTTATAATAAGGCCCCAGACATAGCTATGATTCGGCAGCAAGATGGAATACCAATTCACTATAATATAAAGCCAATATGAAAACACTGGCAGCAAGACTTCCTAAGGCACTACGCACTGACAAGATTAATTTGGCTCTGTTAAATAGACTGTTGCCACCATTGATCTCTCTATTTTTTATCATCGCCTGCTCCTATATACTGGCGCAAATAAGCTGGGCGCTCATCCCCACCGAATCCAACAAAACAGTCCCCGCTGCACACAGCCTCACGGCAAACAACACACAAAAATCAACCCTAAATAACTATAGGCACATTGCAGATGCCCATCTATTTGGTGAATACCAAAAAAAGCCAACAACGGCTGCGGCAAAAGATGCCCCCGAAACCCGCTTAAACCTGGTTTTAAAAGGTGTTCTTGCCGCCACACCAATGAAGCTGGCTAGCGCAATTATTGCCATGGGAAAAAATGGTAAAGAAGATATTTACGGCATAGACGATAAAGTCTCCAGTGCCACCGTTAAAGAAATTCACCCTGATAGAGTTATATTATTGCGCAATGGCCAGTTAGAAACACTGCGTATGCCGAAGGATTCTGGCGTTGATTTAATAAGATCTGCTGCACCAGATAGGCCTGAATCTATTGATAGGTCCTCACCGGGACGCGCATTATCTGATATCCGAAAAAATATTCTGCAAAACCCCACATCATTTGGCAAGTACGCTATTCCGATCCCCTATAAAGAAAATGGTGTACTACGCGGCTATCGATTAAGGCCCCAGGGTGACAACACTCTATTTGAAACCGTAGGCCTGGAACCCAGCGATGTCATACTGGCCATTAATGGAATTGAACTAACCAACCCAAATGATGGCCTTAAGGCATTACGCAGCCTACAGAAAGCCAAACAAGTTAATTTAACTGTATTACGCAATGGCTCAGAGCTACCTCTGCAGTTTGATATACCTTAAACTGAGACAATTATTTTGAAATACCGGAATTCACTCAATATGCGCGCAGAAAGCAGAATTTTTACAGCAGCCAAACTTGCTCGCAGATTTATTAGCACCTGTTTACTTGCACCAGGCCTGCTGAATTTAAGCCTGCTAAGCACGGGCTTGCTATTTATATCGCCTGCCTACGCAGCAGAAAACCAGATCACCCTCAACTTAAAAGATGCGGATATTCGTGCACTCATTAGCACCGTTTCAAAGTTTACCAATAAAAATTTCGTTGTAGACCCTCGCGTAAAAGCCAAGGTGACGGTTGTTTCATCCAACACCATGTCTGAAGACGAAGTTTATGAAGTCTTTTTATCTGTTTTACAGGTGCACGGTTACGCGGCCGTGCCCGTCGGCAGCATTATAAAAATTGTTCCCGAGGTAAATGCCAAGCAAGGTCCTTTACCGGTAGTCAGAGGTGAGGGCAGTTCTGGCGATGAATTAATTACCAAAGTTATCACCTTAAATCACGTACCTGCCGCACAACTTGTACCCATCTTACGTCCATTAGTGCCTCAACAGGGTCACCTGGCAGCCTACAATCCAACCAATACGTTAATCATTACAGATCACGCAGCAAACATAAAACGTCTGGTACTTATTATTAGAAGCATAGATCTTCCAGAAAGTGACGAATTAGAAATTATTCCCCTAAGGCATGCGTCTGCCTCAGAGCTGGTGCGCATACTAAACTCACTGCATGCCGGTGGCGGTGCTGGAAAAGCGGCGCAAGCGGATAAAATCATATTGGCCGCAGATGATCGCACCAATAGTATTTTAATGACTGGTGAACGATCAGCGCGACTAAAAATTCGCGCCACGATCGCGCACCTGGATACGCCCCTACAAAACGAGGCGGGTAATACGCATGTTATTTATTTAAAATATGCAAAGGCCTCTGACATCGTCACCATTCTTACCGGTGTGCAAAAAAATCAGGCGCAGGCCAAGAATGCAGGCGCAGCTAAAAAATCAGCGCTTGCAGCAAAAAATAACGACGTCGATATTCAGGCCGATGATGCAACCAATGCATTAATTATTACCGCAGGCCCTGATGTTGTGCGGCGTATGAAATCCATTATTCGCCAGCTAGATATTCGCCGCGCACAGGTATTGGTGGAATCCATTATTGCGGAAATATCCAATAATCACGATAAAGAATTTTCCTCACAATTTGTCGTCGCTGGCGAAAAAAACAGCGCCAGCAATCAGGTGCCTATTGGCGTCAGTAACTTTGGTGGCTCGGCGGGTATTATTGGTCTGTTCAGTGGTGATGCAACAACCATCGCTGGCTCGCTGGGCGATGGTATTACCTTTGGTTTTGGTAGTGACAAAAACAATCGCTTTGGCTTTTTACTAAAAGCGCTTACCGCAGATGCCGCCACCAATATTTTATCAACACCCAGCGTTGTCACCATGGACAATCAGGAAGCGGAAATTATTATCGCGCAAAATGTACCCTATGTTACCGGTTCATTTACAACCACCGCCAGCGGCGCCTCTAATCCATTCCAGACCGTTGAACGTCAGGATGTCGGCATTACCTTAAAAGTCACACCACAAATAAATGAAGGCAATACCATAAAGCTGGAAATTCAACAGGAAGTATCTAACGTCACTCAATCTGCCAGCTCTGCCGAAGGCCTCATTACAAAAAAACGCGCCATTAACACATCTGTACTGGTTGAAGATGGCGAAATTTTAGTCCTCGGCGGGTTGATTGATGACACGCTGCGGGATCAGGTTTCTAAAGTACCTGTATTAGGTGACATCCCATTATTAGGCTGGTTATTCCGCTCACACAGTACAACAAAAGAAAAACAAAACCTCATGGTATTTATGCGTCCGAGTATTATGCGTAGTGCACATGATGCTGCGTTTCAGACCAATCGAAAATACAACTACTTACGCGCACAACAAATTGATGCCGATGAAAATGGCTTTGGTTTAATGCGCGAAAAGAGTTCTCCTTTATTGCCTGAGCTAAAGGAAGTAAAAAAGGATGTAAAAAACGAACCGGTAGCTCAAGAGGAAAACAAACAGGAAATAACATCGCCGGCACCTGTCAAATCAGTCAATCAGTTTGATTTCAATGATTTCGACTAAACCTGCAGATAATGGTTTAATCGCTGATAATATAACCAGCGATCAAACTTCGCCGCAAAGTATTTCCTATGCCTTCGCAAAACGTCACGGCGTGTTACTGGGTAAAATTGACGCCGATAAAGCTCAGCTCATGTATCGCGGAAAAATAAATCCGCAGGCAATTTCTGAAGTGCGTCGAATCATTAATCGAAAAATAGAATTAGCGCCAATTGCAAATGAGCTTTTCGAAACTATGCTCGCACAAACTTATGAGCAAAATTCTGATCAGGCCATGGCGATGATGGAAGGCGTGAGTGGCGAACTCGATTTAGATCAACTTGCGGAAACCATTGAACCAGAAGATTTATTAGAAGCCGAAGACGACGCACCCATTATCCGGCTTATTAATGCCGTATTAACGGAAGCCATAAAAGTTAGCGCATCTGACATTCACATTGAGGCCTTCGAAAATCGCATGCGTATTCGTTTTCGTGTCGACGGCGTATTACGTGAAATTTTGCAACCACCGAAGAACATTGCGCCACTGGTTATCTCACGCATAAAAGTCATGGCGAAATTAGACATTGCAGAAAAGCGTTTACCGCAGGATGGTCGTATTTCACTTAAGGTTGCCGGGCGCTCAGTAGACGTTCGTGTTTCAACCTTACCCTCAGGCCATGGCGAACGCATTGTGCTACGTTTACTAGACAAACAGGCAGGGCGTTTAGATTTACAACACCTTGGCATGTCGGATACCGATAGCGAACGACTGAATGATTTATTGCATCACCCACATGGCATTATTTTAGTCACGGGACCAACCGGCTCGGGTAAAACCACAACACTTTATGCGGGCTTAACGCGACTCAATGAAAAAAGCCGCAATATATTAACCGTAGAAGACCCCATAGAATATTATCTCGATGGCATTGGCCAGACACAGGTAAACACAAAAATTGAAATGACCTTTGCCAAAGGTCTGCGTGCCATTTTACGTCAGGATCCCGATGTTGTAATGATTGGTGAAATACGCGATCTGGACACCGCATCCATTGCAGTGCAAGCCAGTTTAACGGGTCACCTGGTTCTTTCAACGCTACACACCAACACCGCCATCGGTGCCGTTACACGTTTACGTGATATGGGTGTAGAGCCGTTTTTATTGGCATCGAGTTTAATTGGCGTACTCGCACAACGCCTGGTTCGCCAGCTCTGCCCACACTGCAAAGAATCGCACACTGCAAGCCGCAGTGAATGCGAATGGCTAAACCTTGAAGAAAGCCAGGCACCACAAGTTTATCGACCCAGGGGTTGCGAGAAATGCAATCAACTCGGTTACACGGGGCGTACTGGTGTATATGAATTAATTCCGGTGGATGACAAACTGCAACAAATGATTCACGACGGCGCAGGCGAACAGGCAATGGAAAAATATGCCCGCAGCTTTAGTAGCAGTTTGCGTAGCGATGGCAAACGCCTGGTTTTAAAAGGTACGACATCCATTGAAGAAGTGCTAAGAGTCTCACGCGAAGATTAAATAATGGCGGCATTTGAATACACAGCACTTGACAAAAAAGGCCGCGAAAAGAAAGGCGTCGTTGAAGGCGATACCGCACGTCAGGTTAGACAAAGCCTACGCGAAAAAGGCTTGATGCCGCTACAAATTGACACCGCGGCACAACAGGAAAAAAAACAACAGGCCAAACCAGTACGTATGTCATCGCGCCGCGGCATTAGCGCAACTGACCTCGCACTGTTTACCCGCCAGCTAGCCACTCTGGTACGCGCCGCGCTACCCCTCGATGAAGCACTCTCCGCCGTCGGCCAGCAAACCGAAAAGCCACGCATACAAAGCATGGTATTTGCGCTGCGCTCAAAAATATTAGAAGGCCACACACTGGCTTCGGGTTTAGCAGACTATCCAAAAATATTTCCCGATCTGTTTCGCGCAACCGTTGCCGCGGGAGAATCATCCGGGCACTTAGACATTGTGCTAGACCGTCTCGCTGATTACACCGAAAGCCGCCAACAAATGGCGCAAAAAATTGCCCAGGCAACTATTTATCCCGCCATCTTAACCGTCATGGCATTTTTAGTGGTTACCGGTTTACTCATCTTTGTTGTGCCACAAATCGTAGAGGTGTTTAACACCTCCGGCCAGGAACTCCCAGGCATTACCCGTGCAATGATCTGGATAAGTGAATTTTTACAAAACTGGTGGCTGGCGTTAATTGCACTGGGCACCGTAATTTACTTTGCGACAAAGAAGTTTTTATCTATCCCTGCCAATACACGGCGTTACCATTTGTTTTTATTACGCCTGCCGGTTATTGGTAGATTGGTAAGGGGCTTGAACACTGCGCGTTTTTCCAGAACCCTGAGTATTTTATCTTCCAGTGGTGTGCCGGTATTAGATGCGCTGCAACTTTCTGCACCGGTGGTAACCAACCTGCCAATGCGTGATGCGGTTGTTGAGGCATCGTCGCGTGTTAGAGAGGGTTCAACTATTTATGCGGCGCTGGATCGCAGTAAATTATTCCCACCGATGACTTTGCATTTAATTTCCAGTGGTGAGCGTTCGGGTAATTTGGAAGATATGTTAGACAAGGCCGCCGTTCAGCAGGAACGTGAGCTGGAGGTTTTGATTGCGGTGTTTATGGGTTTGTTTGAGCCGTTGTTGATTGTCGCAATGGGGGGCATTGTTTTGTTGATTGTGCTGTCTATTTTATTGCCGATTATTAATATGAATGATTTGATGCAGTAGTTTTTTTAGATGTTTTTTACAGGTGTAACCCAAGTTACATATTGATGTTGCAAGGTTCGCCTGCTGGCGCCTCACTTCTCTATGAAAGCCATCCCTGGCCCTCACCGTTCAGGCCATGCAGAGCATGTTCAAAAATGCTCCCCGCGTTTTTAGTACCAACAGCGGCAAAGAAGTAAGTAAAAAATCGCCGTTCCTGGTGCCTTGCCCTCATAAACGCCATGAGGGCTCCCAAAAAGTCTGTAAGTGAATATTTAAAGTTTCTTAATCTGTAAGTTTAAAACTTCGTTGTCGGGTCGTGTCGACGCGCCGTCCTGGTTTATCGCCACTCAAAATCACATCCCTGTGCCCCCCCGGATAGAAACCATTTTTGGCAAGGCACAGGGAAGTTTTTCAGCCCGAATTAGGTATGACTTTATTAATTATTTAGTCTTACCCTACTCACGAATAAAAAAGGGACGACGACACATGCTAATGATTCTTAATTGTCACCTACCACTTTAATTCTTTTCTATGCAAGCTGTTTTCCCATAAAAACCCTGCTTTAATGTCTATACTTATGATTACAACTAATAAATATAATAAATTAGAGTAAATAATAAAAGTATGACAACTTCTGTTCTTATTTGTGATGATTCAAGTCTGGCAAGAAAGCAAATGGCACGCTCTCTGCCCGTCGACTGGGATGTCGATATCAGTTTTGCTGTAAATGGCCTGGAAGGAATGAAGGTTTTATCTGAAGGTAAGGGAGATATTTTATTCCTTGATCTCAATATGCCTGAAATGGATGGCTATGAGGTGCTAACAGCCATTCGTGAACAGCAATTATCAACAATGGTTGTGGTTGTTTCGGGCGATATTCAGCCAGAGGCATATGATCGTGTCATTGCGTTGGGTGCGCTTGATTTCGTTAAGAAACCGGTTGATAGCACTCAGATTCAGGATATTTTTCATAAATACGGCATCTATGGTAAATCATCACCGAATCAGCCAGTTGAACAACGAGTATCTAATCTCGAAGTCAACTATGAAGATGGTTATCAGGAAGTGGCAAATATTGCCATGGGTCGCGCAGCCGATTTGCTTGCCCGTTTATTAAACGTCTTTGTTATTCTGCCAATTCCTAATATCAACATGTTTGAAAAGAGTGAATTGCAAATGGCATTGCGTGATATAGCTGACAACGACAATGTGTCAGGCGTATGTCAGGGGTTTATAGGTTCGGGAATTGCTGGAGAGGCATTGCTGATATTTAGCGATTCCAGTTTTGACGATATAGCAGAGTTAATGAAGTTTGAGGGCGAAATAGATGAATCTGTTCAACTCGAATTACTCATGGATATATCAAGCATTCTTATTGGATCCTGTTTAAAAGGTATAGCAGATCAGCTTGATGTTAATTTTAGTCAGGGACATCCTATTGTGCTTGATAGACATATAAAAGCATTCGACTTATTAAATCAGAATATGTCACAGTTGAATAAAACATTAGCAATAGAAATTGAATATAAAATTGAAAATAAGAGTATTGATTGTGAACTTCTGTTGTTGTTTACAGAAGATTCAATACCCTCATTAAATCAAAAAATATCGTACCTTGTAGATTAATTATATGTTGAAAATTGATATAAAAGAATTTCACTGGATGATGGATATGATTCAGCATCTTGATGTTGGATTAATTGTTCTTGATAAAAAATACAATGTAAGCGTATGGAATTCTTTTATGGAGAATCATAGTGGGCTCTCGCCCACTGATGTAATTGGTAATAATTTGTTTGATGTTTTTAGTGACATACCAGAGAAGTGGTTTAAGCGTAAAGTAGAATCAGTATTCTTACTGAATAATCGTGCATTTACCACATGGGAGCAGCGACCCTATTTATTTAAATTTAAAAACTACAGACCAATAACCGGCTCAGCCGAATATATGTATCAGGATATTACCTTTATCCCGCTTAACTCAGTCGATGGCAGCGTCAATAATATTGGTGTAATTATTTATGATGTAACAGATATAGCCGTCAATAAATCAGGCCTTAAAATTGCAAATGAAGAATTGAAAGTACTTAGCCGTACAGATATGTTGACAAAATTAAATAATCGCGGCTATTGGGAAGAACGATTGTCCCATGAATTTTCCCTTCATAAGAGAAATAATCACCCAGTTTCTCTGGTGATGTTTGATATCGATCACTTTAAAAAAGTCAATGATACCTATGGGCATCAGGCAGGTGATGAAGTTATTCGATTAACGTCTGATTTACTCAGGCTTTGTAAACGTGAAACAGATATTGCTGGTCGCTATGGTGGTGAGGAATTCACTGTTATATTGCAAGAATCAACGGCAGAAACATCAATGATTTTTGCAGAACGACTGCGTAAAAAAATACAGGATACAGCTGTAGATTTTGATAATGACATTATTAATTTTACAATTAGTCTTGGCATCGCCGAACTCTCTGATCAGGCACTAAGCTATGAAGACTGGATAAAACAGGCTGATAGTGCTTTATATGAGGCCAAAGAAAGCGGCAGGAATAAATCGGTTATTTACTCGACTAAATAAATTTTTTATGAGCCCTGTAGATTTAATTATTTATTGAATTTCAGCGGAACACTCCAGCTAGAAGGCACTGTCTTTTTCTAGCCCACCTATTATACAAATTCTGCCATTCATTAACTCGCTTAGTTTATTTGATATTTAGTTAGATATTTAATTTAGTCATGCACTGTTGCTTCATGGTTCGCCTGCTGGCGCCTTACTTTTCTTGCAGCAGCAGAAGAAAAGTAAGCAAAAGACTGCCGTTCCCGGTGCCTTGCCCTAATTAAGTGTTCTTTATTAATTGTCTAACCTTCCCTTACTCACGATTAAAAGACTGATTTGCGCTAGACTGGGGCTAACTATGTTTTCTGCTTGATAGAACATTTTTTACACTGATGCCAATCAATAGACACTTATGCACATAATGACAAACCAATATCAACTATTCCTATCTATTGAACGTCGATAGGGCCATACTAAAATTGTTACGCATCGACTACCCGCTTGACTGGAGACCACTGCATAACAACAGTCCTTAGGTTGGCTCAAACTGACTTAGGTTTAAAATATTACCTCAAAAGAAAAGCATTATGAGCAAGGGACAAGACAGCAAAAAGAACGCCAAGAAAAAACCGCTATTAACACCGAAAGAAAAGAAAGCGGCAAAGGAAGCTAAGAAAAACACGAACACTGTATTAGGTAATTAAAGACGAGAAGGCTATCGAGTTTTTCCGATAGCCTTATTCTCTGAGTCAATATAACGTTAGAATCACTTCAATCGAATTTAAGAGATTTATCCCCTTAAATTATCACCGCCCCGTTTATTATTCCATCGCCTCTAACTTCTCTGTAACAATATCATTTTTTATACTTAAAACAATTAAGTGGACTATATTTAGCGGTGGAGTAATGCATAACAGAACACCGATTAGCGCGACTACTTTTGGATTATTTGTTTTGCGTTTACCTAAGTAGTAACTTAAGCCTCCAACAATAAACATAGAATAAAAAACGATATCACCATAAAGTGTTACATTTAAATTCATTCCCAATTATCCTTTTTATTATGACAGTGACACAAAAGGTGTCGGTGACAGTTGTTAATGATTATCAGTTGTCACCGACCCCTTAATTTTCAATCATATGCGGACTATTGTGCAATTAGTTTCCAAAATGACCCACCATAAAACGCTCATTTTATAACACTAATCTGGTATTTTGGCAGTGCTGAAAGCAGACTTTTAGCGGTGTTGGAGTCGGCTATTTTCGACTCCGATACCTAACAGGATAAGATCAATAAGTTGGAATATTTTGACTCCGACCCCTAAATATACGACCCCTAAATATAATCCTTTTTCCTATGACAGTAACACAAAATAATATAATTACGCTTTAGTTTTTTTCCCAAGCCCTCAGCTTAGTTATGCTCTGAAGTTTCAAGGTTCGCCTGCTGGCGCCTTGCTTTTTTCTGCAGCCAAAAAAGTAAGCAAAAAGCCCGCTCGCTTAGTCGCTTGTTCTCATTAAACAGCGAATGAGAATTCCCGAAAATTATTCTTAGCTACTCTTTGTAGCTCGATTGCCTGTTAGTTAATTACTCTTTTCACGGGTCGTGCTGATGCGCCGTCCTGGCTTATCATCACTTGAAATTACATCCCTGTAATTTCCCCCTCTTTGAATATAATTTTCGGCAAGTGACAGGCTGAATTATCACAAGACCGAAATAAACTATGTTTCCTGCTTAGTTAAATGTTTTTTACTCTAAGTCCAATTAGCATTCATCTATATTAGAAACAATTGTTCTCTGACACCTATTAATTTTATGAGTTGTTTTCGCCAACACCATTACCTTCATAAGATATTTTTTCTAGTTTTGGCGTCGTCAGGTTTTGCGCCTGTGAAAGATTTGTACTCCAATGCACTTCAAATTTTTCTTTCCCTTCTATATCAATAACTTTTTTTGAAGATAATGCATTGCCAATCAATCCGAGTCCTCTCTGAGCCGAAGCCAAACCACCCGAAGATTGAGAACCTAAGTCAGCCAGCCCAAGCAAAGCATTTTGCTGAGGCGCCTCACGCACAGAATGCGATATTTCAAATTCTGGCTCGACTGATGAGACCCAGTGAATTCTTTGGCGTTCTTTTTTTATAAATATAGGCTCTGAAATCCACCATGTTCCACCAGTTCTAGTGTGACCAGGTAGTATTGTGTCATTCAATTCAGTAGCATACTGCTCTTTTATCTTTTCACGGATACTTTCTTTGTAAAAAAAAGATTTTTCATTCTCTTTTTCAAAGAAAATTTTGCCCGCCTTTTTAGTCAGCTCGGCAACAAATTCCTCTGGTACAGTGGATACTAGGGTATTTATTAAGCTTTCTAGCTCATCAAGCTTAGTTAGAATACGAACGTTTTTAACATCTTGCGTAAGCTCTGCAACGTACTCACGCAACTTCTGGTCGCCAGATACTAATGCCAACCTACATACGTTTGGTGTAATTGGAGAAGCATTCTGCAGCTGCACAAAACTTTGAGCAATAATTGAATCTCTAAAACCTTTTTCTTTTTCATTTGGTTCAAATGGAGGGGATCGGGTTACTGAGCGTGAGATAAGATCTGACCAATCCACTTCGCTCACGTTACACTGAGCAGTCTTAAAATTATGTTCTTGGATAGAGCTATTTATCGCATTGTCAACGTGAAGCTCAAGCGTATCGTCACCTACCCCAAATGAATGACCAAGAAGTTTTTCGAGTTTTGAAAGATTTGGCAGGAGCTCATTTGCTTTTAGCAGCATTTGATATTTTCTTTCGCCTAGCACGACATCTGGCAAATACCACTCAATTGTTAGATCAGGATGGTTAGAGTTTTCTTTCACTATTCTTTGGACTTCAGAACGCACTAAGTCTGATGCTACTTGTGTGAATAGGACATTTGTATCAAATACAACTAAAAGTCTCGGTATGCGTTTTTTGGCCATGGTAGTACTTATCCTTTTTTACTCATAACAGTAATATATACATATCCCATTTTAATTATTTGAATCCATAATACACAAAATTTTATTATATGTGTGCATAGATTAAACAAACAGATCTTCATTAGTTTTAACTAATGAAGATCCGAATTAATCACGATTAGCTTTTTTGAGCTTGCGACAATCTTCCCTGTGCCTTGCCAAAAATTATTTCACCCAAGGGGCTAAATCACAGGGATGTGATTTTGAGTGGCGATTAAGCCCGGATGGCGCATCGACACGACCCGGCAACGAAGCTTTGAACTAACAGAACTAAAACACTTACAATTCAATCGCAGAATTTTTGGGAACCCTCATAGCTTTTTATGAGGGCAAGGCACCGGGAACGGCAGTCTTTTGCTTACTTTTCTTCTGCTGCTGCAAGAAAAGTAAGGCGCCATCAGGCGAAACTTAAACATTCAGCCAGTGACTAAGTTGTGAGCCCGTAACACTCCCCCAGAACCACACCAACAAAACATTAAAACCTCAGCGCATAACCAATGTACAGCCTGTAAAAATCGATCAGCTGAGCCAATGGTGGATCCACTGCGTTTGATCCACCCTACCATTGTTATTTTTTAAATTACGATTAAACTTTGGGGTTAGCGAAAAACCTCTCAGCAAGCAAAAGATAAATGACCCCTGCAATCGCCCCATATAAATGCGCATTCACCGCCACTCTCCCACCGGCCATCTCCTCCGACCCCGGCATCGCCCCAAACACCTGCTCCCAAATCAACTTTGCCACAATCAACACCAGCAAAACTATGCCACTCCACTTATAACGCTGCATCTCATAACGCGCACCAATAATAAACAGCCCATGCAATACACCGGAAAAACCCACATAGCGATTTAACTGCATATCCAGCATTAGGCCCGCACTACAAAACAGCGCAATAAACACTATGGCGCCCAACCAGTAGGTATTCGATTGATAGCTGCCGAAGAACAGCATCACCATTAACACCCCCAGCATATTCAGCCCAAAATGGCTCCAGCCAAGGTGCGTAATATGCCCGCTTAGCAAACGCCATACTTCACCCTGCTGTATTAAGCCACGATCAAATGCGCCGTTAATTTGCAAATACTGCATAACGAAACACAGGGCGATTAATAGCAACCAAAGCCTGTGAACTTGTAGCCGTTGTAATATGTCTGTCATAGAGAAAAATCTAGCATCTGGTATGATAATGCCACAAAGTTTAACCAACTATCGTCAATGGAGCCATCAGTGAAAATATCGTCAAATAAACAGCAGGGTTTTACGTTAATCGAAATAATTGTGGTGGTGGTGATTATTGGAATTTTGGCCACCTTTGTTGCCCCCAAGTTTATGGGCAAAACCGATACGGCACGTATTACCAAGGCTAAAAGTGACATTCTTTCACTGGAGAGTGCGCTTGATCTATATAAGCTAGATAACTACACCTACCCAACGACTGACCAGGGTTTAGATGCACTTATCAGCATGCCTTCATCTGATCCGGCACCGGCCAACTGGCAGCCAGGTGGATACATTAAAAAACTGCAAAAAGACCCATGGCAGCGTGACTACCTTTACCTAAGCCCGGGTGAGCATGGCGAGATTGATATTTATTCGCTAGGTGCGGATGGTGTTCAAGGCGGTGAAGGCTTTAATGCCGATATTGGTAACTGGGATTAAACTGTAAGACTATCCATAATATGCGCTGCGGCTCACTGTTTAACAGGCAAAAAATTAAGGGCTTTACCTTAATTGAAATACTGGTTGTTATTGTCATTATTAGCATTAGTGTTGGCCTGGTTGTGGTGAATTTTTCTAGTGGCGGTGCAGATAAAAAAGCCGAAGAGGAAATTATTCGCCTGCAGCAATTACTCCGCGTTGCACACCAGCAAGCGGTTATTCGCGCCGAAGAATATGGCGTACGTTTTTATAAAACCGGCTACCGCTTCATGGCATACAATGAACTAAGCAAACAATGGGTAGATATTTCAGGCGATCGATTACTGCGTAGCCGTGTTATCTCAGCCCCTCTGGAAATCGATTTATACATTGAACAACTCTCCGTTAATATTCCTGATTCTACCGACGATGACCCCGAGCCACCGCAAGACACCAAACAGAACGAAGAAGACGACAAGTCACAATATACGGTACTTACTACGCCTGACAGCAAAAAAATAAAACCCCAGGTATTCCTGCTTTCCAGTGCAGAGTTAAGCCCTGCCTTCGAGTTGCACATGCGTGTTCCCGGCAGTGAAATAGACGAACAACTATTTGGCTTAGCGCAGGGTGAGTACACTCGTGAAGCAAATGAAGAATAAGGGCTTTACACTTATAGAGGTCATGGTCGCTCTGGCGATTATTGCCATTGCATTGGCGGCACTCATCAAATCCTCGGGCAACTACACGCGCTCGGCCGGTTACCTTAAATCTAAAACACTGGCGCATTATGTGGCGATGAATGAAGTCGCTAAACTTCAGATAGAAAAGTCCTGGCCGGATTTAGGTACAAAAAAAGGTGATACCGAAATGGCGGGGGTTAGGTGGTTCTGGACCCGTGAGATTGAAAAAACAGGCGATGAGAGCGGCAATATTCGCGGCTTAAAATTTAGCATTTTCCAGGATGATAACCGTGAGCATAGCCTGGATCGAGTACAGGCGTTTATTTCTAACCCTGCACAGAATATATCCACAAGCTCTAATTCAGGCAACAACTCCGACGCTAATGGCGGCGAAGAATAATGCACCTTAGGCCATTAACAACAGCGCATAAAACCGTCGGCTTCACTTTAATTGAAGTGATTATTGCGATGTCTATTTTTTCCATTCTGGCGATCTTGTCTTATAGCGGCCTGCATTCGGTGATTATGAGCAAAACAAATACCGAGGCATCGTTAGAGCGCTTACAAGAATTACAAATGACCATGCTCACACTAAGCAGCGACCTGCAACAGCTTAGTAACCGTGAGGCCCATGATGCACTGGGCGGCACGTTGCACCCACTAAGCACGCAGAGTAGTGAATTTATTATTGAGTTCACCCACAGTGGCTGGCGTAATCCCGCAAATTTAAAACGCAGCTCATTACAACGCGTGGCATACCTTCTTAAAGACGATGCGCTGATTCGTATTTACTGGCCACACATAGATCGTGCCGATGATGAGCTGCGCGTAGAGCGCACCTTAATCAGCAACATTGAATCCTTCGAATTAAAGTTTTTAAATGCCAACCAGGAATGGAAAGAGGACTGGCCATCGGCCGAGGCCTTAACAACCGCCGCACCGATAGTGTTGCCAGGCGCGATTGAAATCCGCCTTAAAATGCATGACTGGGGCGAGATTTATCGCCTGCTAAAGGTTGCCCCATGAAGCGTATCGCGCAGCCATTAAAACACCATACCGGGGTAGCCCTGATTACGGCCCTGTTAGTGGTTTCACTGGCGAGTATTCTTGCCATCTCATTGGTGGAGCACCTGAACTACGACATCCGCCGCACGGAAAATATTTTACGCCTTGATCAGGCACAGCTGTACAACAATAACGCGGTGGAGTTTGGCCGGGGCCTGTTGAGCATGGATCGGAATCTGAACAATGAATTTGATACGCTGGCAGAATACAGCGATGCCAACGAACAGATATTCCCCGTCGATAACGGTTCTATATCGGCAAAAATTATTGATTTACAGGGCCGCTTTAATCTCAATAGTTTATCAAAAACCAATTCCACGGAGGAGCTAACACGCAATAAATTAATCTTCCGCGCGCTATTAAGCAATCTTGAAATAGATAGCAACCTGCACAGCATGCTCACCGACAGCCTGATAGACTGGCTGGATACAGATGATATTAGTGAACCATACGGTGCGGAGTTTGATTATTATATTGGCCTTGATTCGCCTTACCGCACGGCAAACAACCTAATGCTTAGCCCAACCGAGCTACTTCTGGTTAAGGGCTATACGGCGGAAATTGTTGAAGCCTTAACAAACTACATATGCGTTTTACCCAGCGTAAAAACTAACATCAATATCAACACAGCCAGCCTTGTAATGTTAGAATCGATAAGCGAGCTGGCACCCCATGCGAGCCAGATTATAGAATACCGTGATGGCAAAGCCGAAGACCCCGAAGATGACGAACCCTTTGCCAGATTGGACGACTTTAAAAAATACGCCCGAGAAACGCTTAAAATTAATAATTACGAGCCTGCTGGTCTACAGGTTTATTCGGAATATTTTATGTTTGAATCGCACACACAACTCGGTGCGGGAGATATACATTTGTTTAGTCTAATACACAGAGACCAGGCCGATGGCACTAGCCAGCTTATTCACCAATCCAGAGGCACTTTATAATGAGTGAATATTTACTTATTCATTACATTCCAGGACAACAGGACAACTTGCAATATTGGGCATTGGGTGGCGACCAGCATGCATCAATTACTTTAGGCCATGGCAAGTTAGATGAATTGGCTGCAATCGCTCGTGGCAAAAAAGTCACTGTGCTTATAGACAGCCACTACATTACACTTAAATCCGTCAGTGTACCCAGCAAAAATCGCAGTAAACAATTATTAGCCATTCCATTTGCGCTGGAAGATTCTCTGGCGGAAGATATTGAAGATACACATTTTGCTTTGGGGAAATTTTTATCCGATAGCGATGACAATAATCAGGTAGCGGTGATTGCGATTAACCGTGAGTTATTACGCGACACCTTAGCGCTATTTGCTGAACAACATATTCATGTTAACCACATGACCGCCGATGCAATGTCATTACCAATCGACAATGCCAGCTGGAGCATATTAATCAATGATGAAGATGCCGTTATAAAGTGCGGCGATGCACAACTCCATAATTGTGAAGTTTCAAACCTCGGGCTCATTCTTAATGCGTTGCTGGAACAGGCCGAGACTCAGCCTGATTCAATCACCTGTTATTATAAAGCCGACACTCAGGATATTGGCGCACTGTTTGAAAACATCAATATACCTGTCACAGAAAAAACCTACCAGAACCACCCGCTGGAAATTTATGTTACCTCGTTTAAGGAAAGCCAATCACTCAATATATTACAGGGTGAATTCACCGCACCACGAGAATCCAGTATTGCCTGGATGCAACCGTGGAAATCTGTTGCGGCTATAGGCGGCATCTGGATCATATTATACCTGGCGTATGTGAGTGTTTTAAGCAGTAGACTTGCAGATGACAATATTGCCCTGGCTAAAAATATTGAAATGGAATTCAAACGTGCTATACCCGATGCGAAAAAAATGGTCAATATGCAGAAGCGAGTTGAGCGTCGCCTAAACGATTTAAAATCAGTGAATAGCGCAGACTATGGCAATAGTTTTTTGAACATACTAGCTGAAGCCACACCGGCATTATCAGATAATAAAAAAATAGTTATAAAGGCCGCCATTTACCGTAATAATTATATTGATGTAGATTTATCCGCTACGTCATTGCAGGACATTGAGCAAATAAAAACAAAACTGCTTAAATCGAATAAAATTAAAACGGTTCTCTCTACTACGGTAGAAAAAGACAAAGTGAAAGGCCGCTTAAGACTGGAGGCAAAAGGATGAACCTATTAGACCAGTTACTATCTCCAGCTCAACAATGGCTTGATACGCTGGAAAGTCGAGAGAAGCGTATTGTTATTGGTGGTGGCATTGCATTAGTCATCATTTTATTTTACCTGTTAATCTGGGACCCTGTTGTATCCAGGCATGATGAACAACAACTATTAAATAATTCACAACGCCAGCTGCATAGCTGGATAAAAAATGCTGGTGCAGAAATTAGCAGCCTGCAATCTGCCGGAAGCAGCTCAGCTACCCGCTTTAAAAACCAGTCTATATCCAGCCTTGCCGATAGAAGCGCGCGCACTACAGGTGTAAAAGGATTTATCAGCAAAATAGAGCAAAATAAGAATGACGTTAAAGTCATTTTAAAAGATGCCGATTTTGACTTAATAATAAACTGGCTAACAGATCTGGAAAATAAATATGGCATTACCAGTAGCCAGATAAAAATTGAACGTTCAAAAGAAGATGGAGCAGTTAATGCCAACATCACGCTTGAAAGAACCTCTTAATAATCAGCAACAAATTTAAGAATACACAATATATTATATGCATATAAAGAAACGTTACTATATTTTAACCGCGGTTTTTTCTTATCTTTTTTTTATGGTAAGCAGCCTGCCCGCAAGTAAACTTATATCTTTAGCCAAAGATAACAGGCTAATTACAGCAGAATTTTACGCTGTATATGGAAGCCTATGGAACGGTGGCGCGGAACAACTCAATATACCTAATCAACTACCTGTTAAAAACCTTCAGTGGTCTTTTAATCCGGCATCATTGTTAGTCGCAAAAATAAGTAGCGAGATAAGCGGCAATATTAAAGATCAAAATTTTATTGGCAATATTAGTGTTAATGCACTCGGCACTGTAGAAGCCAATGATGTTCGAGCGCGCATAGAATCACCTGTGATGCAGGAGCTTATTAATATGCCGCTGGGTGAACTAGGCGGCATCTTTAATCTTAATATACAGTCGTTTATAATAAACGATGCGCCCATACCCAATGTTAGCGCATCATTAAAGTGGAATAACGCCAAACTAACGATCACAGAAACCGTTGATTTAGGCGATATAAATATACTTGTAAAACCTGGCGATAAAAACCAGTTAAGGGCCACCATTAGTAATAAACAAGGCCAACTAAGCCTTGCTGGAACCGCCAGCGTAGACGATAAAAAATTATATTCTATAGACTTGAAAATTACGCCTGAAACAGATGCCCCAAACAGTATTAAACAAAGCCTCGGCATGTTTTCACGTCGTCAGACAGATGGCAGCTACCTGGTAAAGCGCAAAGGCAATTTACGTGAACTCGGAATGTAACAAGCAGATGAATATTATCCCCATCAAACCTGAAGTCGAAATAACCAGTGATAATAAGTGCAGCTTTTGCAGCGGCTCGATATGCTGCAGTTATGTTACGCAGCACATTGACACCCCTCGCACAAAAATTGATTTTGAAATTTTACTTTGGCAAATATCGCACGAAAATATTCATGTTTATAAAGATTCCGATGGCTGGACACTGCTTATCGACAGTAAGTGCCTGCACTTGCAAATAAATGGCGATTGCGGAATATATGAGAATCGGCCGACTATTTGCCGTGAACATTCTAATGATTATTGTGAGTTTGATGCGCCATCAGAAGATGGCTTTGATTTGTATTTTGATAACTACGATGAACTTCGCGCCTACTGCCAGAAACGCTTTAAGAAATGGGATAAATAAAATTTAAGTTTTTCAGATTTTATATTCTTTCATCTCTCCGCTAACCGGACACTTGAATTTAATATTCACAGAGCTCAACTGCAAATCAAGATCCGATGCCTTTTCACCGTACAGCCTGTCTCCAACAATCGGATAACCCAGGCCTGATAAGTGCCGGCGAATCTGGTGCTTTCTGCCTGTTTCTATTTCGATCTCTACATCTGTCGTTTGTTGATCGTAATTGACGTTCATTGCAACAATCTGTGAAATACACAACTTTTCATACAGGTAATTCTTTATCTCATACGGCAGTGTTAAATCATCCATTACACCTTCTACTGTCGCACGATATTTTTTATATATTTCACGACCCTCAAACATTTTTGAAAATTGTGCAGCGCTTGATTTTTTATGTGCCAGCACGATAAGGCCGTTAGCTGCCCGATCAAGCCTGTGTACAACAAATGCAGGACGTTGTGGCAAAAGATTCCTTTCTGCATATCGATAAATAGTACCGTGATCACCCCACTTACTTCCCTGCGAATACATTCCGCAAGGCTTATTCCAAACTGAATAATCGCCTTCATCAGCTATTAACCCGGCCTTAATAGGCTGAGTATTTTGTACCGTTTCATCGAAATATAAATGCAACTGATTCGTTGGATTAAGAATTTTTTTGGCGCGTCTAACTCGACTTATACCCTGATTGCTTTCCAGCCAGACTGCACCATTTTGCATAATCTGCTTAAGCTGTTGTTTACTAAAATCTGTATTTTCACTCAGGCAGTCTAACGCAGTTTGCGACTGCGTTAGTACAATATGCTTTTCAAATTTCAACATAATGATTTTTCTATACTAGTCTGGCAGATTGAAATAGCCTTCACCTACTTTAGTAGCATGTCCACCTAACTGTAAGCCCATAACTTTCGGGCCTTTTTTATCTATATTAACTTCCAGGATACTGATGCGAGATGATTCATCACCGCGTTGCACTAAACTCGAACGGTGATAATCATTTTTACCATAGGACAAATACAGGCCAAATGAAGGCGCCGCCGCACCAATGGGTGGATCTTCTTTTTCAGGAATATATTTACCAATTATCCGCGCTGCAAAATTTGCATCCTTAAATGGATGGTCGCCAGTAAACAGTAAAATTTGCTTTGCCAGTGACGCAACAAAAGACAGCTGCCATTTATTTGCATTAAATTTTGCTTTACGCAAGGCCTGATTATTTTTAACCGGCAAGATCAGGTAGTACTCCGGACAACCTACAAGCATTGGTTTATATGCGTTATAGCCTATCTCGCTCTCGTCTATACCTATAAGTTGTGACAGCTCTACGTTAGACGGCACATACTCATCATATTTATCACTTACCGGTATATTAATTTGCACCTTCTGATTTTTTACACCTAAGGTGATATCTATTTCTTTTCCATTTACCAGTATACGTGCATCAGACGACTTCACTATACCCGCATCACCCAGAGCATAACCTGCGGCGACAACAGCGTGACCCGCAAAATCTGAATTTCCCTGTGGTGTAAATATTTCTAATTGCGCATCATAGCGTTCATCTAGCGAACGAGTTATAAACACGGTTTCGGTTAGGTTTAACTCTTTTGCCAATAGCTGTTTTTGCTGCTCGCTCAAATTTTCTGCGTAGGTAAAAACGGCGATTTGCGCACCGGCAAAGGGTATTTTTGTAAAGGCGTCTATGAGTGTGTATTTTTGCTGCATAATTATCAGATAAATGGCGTTGAAAATTGAAAAAAAATAACTCTAAATAAGAGCAACTAAAGATACCATAAAGTTTACTACTTACCTATGCTGACTGAGACTCTAAATAACGATGGCTATACTGGCAACATTCTTATCGAGCCGAATCGACCTATTGACTGGCCGAGCAATGCACGCCTCATTAAAATATTTGCCTTATTTTCTTTTGCTATCGGCCTGCTTTTTATGTCTCAAGGTTTCTTGTTGGTTTTACCCTACTCTGGCTTAGAGGTTTGCCTGCTTAGCTTCGCCTTATACCTGGTATACAAGCGTTACTCTGTTTGCCAGGTCGTATACTTTACTGATGACAGCATCATTATTGAATACGGTAAAAACTCTCCTGACAAACGCATTGAATATCAACGCCATTGGTCATCCTTTCATATCGACAATAATGGTGCATACAACATTCCCCGGCTAAACATACGTTCTAAAGGGAAACCTACAGAAATTGGTTCATTTTTAAACAAAACGGATAAAGAGCAACTTATACATTTAGTTAAGCAGTTAACACAGGCATTTATCAATCATTAAATACAGACAATTAAATAACATTAACGCTGTTTAAAATAATCAGCCAGGTAATCATCCAGACTTTTTGTATCCGCTGCCTCTATATTTTTCTGCTTTGCTATAGACTCTGTAGCCGCCTTATCAAAAAACATTTCTTTTTCTTTAGATAATTTTAGCTTAGTAAAATATTGATTATGCTTTTGCGACATTCGCTTAGCAAAATAATAAAAGCCTTCTTTAGTTTCACGCATCTCTTCTAGCATACGAGCAGATGGTGTTAAGTCTGCATGCAAAACTTTTTCCATCTGCAGATTTAATGCATCTCTATATGGTGTAGTATTTTTATCCTGATCTAATAAGTCGGAGACTGCTTGCATGCCATTCAATAAATCTTTTGCCCAATCTTTTAACAAAACAGGTGATGAATTACGGCTTAATTTTAAAAGTGGGTCACGACCTTTATGCGCGACATCTATTTCATTTTTATCTATTTCTTCACGCTCGCTAAAATCAATCTGACTACTATCTGCCAACAAACAAAATAACATAAACACTTCTATAAAGCGCAACTGCGTTTCATTTATGCCCAATGGATCAAATGCATTAACATCGAGTGATCGTAATTCAACATATTGTACACCGCGTTTTTTTAAAGCCATTATTGGCTTTTCATTGCCTTGCAATATTTGCTTTGGACGCACCGTACTATAATATTCATTTTCGATTTGTAACAAGTTGGCATTTAGTTGTCTGTACCTGCCATCGACCTTTACACCAATTTTTTCATATTCTTCATACGGCGTTTCAATTGCGCATTGCAGTGTTTTTACATATTCATCTAAATTTTCGTAGCATGCTTTAATGCCACTTTCATTTTCTTTATTATTTTGATAGCCGATATCACCCATACGTAATGATGTCGCATAGGGCTCGTAATATGTATTTTCATCAAAATCCTGTAGATTGGTTTCCGCGCCACCCAAAAATGATTTACAAACCGCAGGTGATGCTCCAAACAAATAAGGAATTAACCAGCCGTATCGCTGTAGGTTTCTTAGCATGACAAAGTAATGGTCTGATTGAAAATCAATCAGACTGTGCTCTGTCTCTTGCAGAATATCTTTATATACCGGCCAAAAATCTTCGGGCAATGAATAGTTAAAGTGTACACCGGCAATAACCTGCATTACTCGGCCATACCTGTTACCCAAACCAAGCCGATAAATAGACTTCATTTGTCCCGCATTCGAACTTCCATAGTCGGCTATCGGAATACTCTTATCACCAGCAACCACGCAAGGCATACTGGTCGCCCACAAAATTTCACTATTTTGTAATTTTTGGTAAACATAGGCCTGTGAATCGCGCAGAAATTCAAGCACGGATTCAATATGCTCCGATGGAGGCGTAATGAATTCGAGCAATGCCTCGGAGTAGTCCGTTGTTATATAGGGATTGGTTAGTGCAGACCCCAGAGAAGCGGGGTGGGCGAGCTGAGATATGCCACCCTCTGGCGACACCCGCAGGCTTTCCTTCTCAACGCCTATAAGACGTTTATTCAGTAAGCCACGATCACCGTGCTTAAGAAGCTGATTTACTCTTTCATCGACAAGTTTGAACAAGCGCCTATCTCAGTATTTTATAATTTTCTAAGACGGGCAGCTTATAACAAGCCAGAGAATCTCTCAACAAACATATGCTTATCTCACAAACCCTGCTTAGTTGATAAGTATCAACACTTTAAACATGGTTATTTATTACCCTTCATCCTCAATGATTAATTTTACTCGCAAAGCAATGAACCCAGGCCAGCATCCCAATAACCCTAAATCTTCAGTTGAATCCGCAAGTACGCCGATTAAACTTGGGGATAACTTTGAGCTAATTCTCAATTGGTACAAAATAAATGGCAAAAGCCTTGCTGGTGAAGAACTCTTATCTGGCTTGCACATTAAGAATTTAATGACCATTTTAGGCAATCCAATCTGGAATCAGATATATCACTGCTGGGAAATCGAGGCTAAGCATATCGCAGAAATTCAGGTCTATGCCAAGCACAGGCTTGATGCGGAGAAATTTCTTTATTTCATTGAAGCCTATAACACCCAACGCGAACTATAGGCTCTCCGCCGACCAGAACCCATCCTCTTTTCTACGGTATGTCTTCGCACGCCTGTTACTGCCTAATGACTCATAGCGCATTAAATTTCGTCGATCTGCATGACTTCTACGCTCAATTGAGGCCCTACGGTCTATACCACTATAAACTTCATTACTATTTAAAGGCGACATGTCACACCTCCAGCCTAGCCATAAGCTATATATTCCAGAAGCTATTAGTATAGACCTCATACCAATAACTATATTGCCGCTGGGCTATTATCTAAGAACTTATCCAGCGACTGTCACTTGATTGACTAATATAGCTATCTACCAATATTGCCAATTTTCCAGCTATGTATTCGTTTTTTAAAATTAAATGCTTTAAACTCTTTTAATAATCAAGCAACATTAAACTGCCACCTTAAGATTAACCTTAAAATGCATAACACGACGCTAAAAACACTTAAGTTTTCCATTAATACGTGGCGTCATCTCTACTCGTTACAACAAGCCATTCAGCACAATCATCAACATTCTGGCCGTACGCTTAGTATTAAGGGGAGAATTATCGGCAATGCCTTTTTACACCAGCATGACGCCGATATTTCTATCTGCTTTTTACAATCTAATGACACACCCGAATATTCAGCTATTGATGAAAACACCTTTGAATTAGCGCTTATTAAGCAAACCGATAAAAAATTACACACTGCAGTGCTCGTAGACAGGCAGGTATTTGAAGAGCTACGGAAAAATTTAATGGAATACGCGGATATAGATGGCATCCATATTATTGTAACTCTGGGCGTATTAAGTACAGAGGATTCATGGCAGGACAATGCAGCGCTAAGCCTTGTGCAACTCGATTACGCAATGCAGGGTGATGCATAATGTCCGTAAAACTTCATCCTCAACTCGCAGCCGATTGTTACCTGCTCGGCACAGTAAAGAATAGCGTTTTGCTATTACACAAAAATGCTCTCGTTCCCTGGTTTATTTTAGTGCCTGACACAGATGCCAACGAATTATATAAATTAAGCGCCGATCAACAACAATTAATACAAATTGAAATAAATACCCTGGCAAAGTTCAGCGAAACGTATTTTAAGAGCGACAAACTAAATATCGCAAGCATTGGCAATATTGTCCCTCAATTACATATTCATATTATTGCCCGAAAAAGCACAGACTTTTGCTGGCCGCTACCTGTTTGGGGGCAACAAGAGTCAGCCGAATATACACCGCAACAATTAAATACCATTAAGCAGGCCCTTAATGACAGCAAGATCCTTAATCAAATATAAGGCGCATATAGCCACTCATCAATAGCCTTAAGAGTATTTTGCACCATTGCCTGTTTATTTGGTAAAATACACTCCCTTTAGTTCGACCGGAACAAGCAATGCTACTCAAATTACTCCGCCAAGGCCTTGGACAACTGATTGTTTTTATCAGTTTTTTTATCCCTGTAAAAAAACAAAAACGCAGCCCACAAGAGCAACAGTGTGTCGATAAACAAATTCAATCTCTATCTCTGTATCAGTTTTATGCCTGCCCTTTTTGCCTTAAAACGCGGCGTGCTTTTACTCGCTTAAATCTAAAGATACAAACACATGATGCACTAAAAAATCCTGCACGCGCAGAACTGCAAAACGGCGGGGGAGAAATAAAAGTACCCTGTTTACGCATCGATAAAGAAAATGAAACCATCTGGATGTACGAATCTGACGACATCATCAAGTACCTTGAGAAACGCTTCGATAGCAACAGCTCGCCCTGTGAAGAAGCCATTAACTGATAACGAAACAGGCAACACTTTAACTCGACATGAACCATTGAAATCAGCGCCTACACTGTATAGTTTTCGACGTTGCCCATATGCCATGCGCGCACGTATGGCGATTCGTGTTAGCAATATAGAGGTTGAACTGCGAGAGGTAGACTTAAAACATAAGCCTGCCGCTATGCTTCAGGCATCACCTAAAGCAACTGTGCCGATACTTGTTTGCCCTGACAAAGTAATAGCAGAAAGTCTGGATATAATGCTCTGGGCGCTACAACAATCCGACCCGCACGACTGGCTAAAAAAAGACTACCTCGATGAGGCCTTGTCATTAATTAAATATAATGACAATCTATTTAAAATTCATTTAGATCATTATAAATACGCAGATCGCTTTCCGCAAAAGCCTCAAAATGAATATCGTGAAAAAGGTGAAGTATTTTTACAGCAATTAGAAGTCAAACTTAATCTACATAATTTTATTCTTTGTGCTGAACCATGCCTGGCCGACATTGCCGTATTACCTTTTATCAGGCAATTTGCCTATGTTGATATAAAATGGTTTGAAGCTTCACCTTACATAAAACTAAAGCAGTGGTTGCAGCACTGGCTTGAATCCAAACTGTTTAAATCTATTATGACAAAACACCCTGTCTGGCAAGATAACCAACAAGCTCTAATTTTATAATTTCTATAGTTCTTTTATAAATACTTACACTTCTTCATAAAATCTATCCTAAAATAATATGTAAGCTTATTTAGCTTTATAAGCAAATTCTACGGAGGAAAAAATATGTCACATGCATGGTACTCCAGCTATCCGCAAGGTATTCCGCATGAGGTAGATATTTTCGCTTATGACTCCCTGGTTGATGTACTTGAAACAGCCTGTGACGAATACGCCAGCAATCCCTGTTTCAGTAATTTTGGAAAAACCATCAGCTACCAACAGTTTGATGAATATAGCCGATACTTTGCCGCCTTTTTACAACAACACCTGGCTATGCAACAAGGTGATAAGTTTGCCATTATGATGCCAAACTTATTACAAAACCCCATTGCAATTTTTGGTGCATTACGCGCTGGCCTAACCGTTGTTAATGTAAACCCACTTTACACCGCTGATGAATTACGCCACCAATTGTGCGACTCTGAGGCTACGGGCATAATTGTGCTGGATAATTTCGCCGCAAATTTACAATCAATAATTTCTGAGACACCGATTAAACACGTTGTTACAAGCCGCATGGGAGATATGCTTGCCTTTCCTAAATCAAGCATCATAAATCTGGTTGTTAAACACATTAAAAAAATGGTACCCAGCTTTAACTTAGAGGGCAGCCATACATTCTCCAAAGCATTAAAGCTCGGCAAAACGCTTCAATATACTCGCCCCCTAATAAAACAAACTGATTTTGCATTTTTACAGTATACCGGCGGTACAACAGGTATTGCGAAAGGCGCCATCCTCACTCACGGGAATATGGTTGCCAATTTACAGCAGGCATCGGCCTGGATAGAACCCTTTCTTGAAAAAGGCAAAGAGCATGTGATCACTGCCCTACCGCTTTATCACATCTTTTCTTTACTGGCGAACTGCATGTTTTTTATGAAAATAGGCGGACTCAATCATTTAATTACAAACCCTCGCGACATGAAAGGTTTTGTAAAGGAATTAAAAGACTCAAAATTTTCGGTGATTACCGGTGTTAACACACTGTTTAACGGCTTACTTAATACGCCTGAATTTTCTGCCGTTGATTTTTCACACTTAAAATTGACGCTGGGTGGCGGCATGGCCGTACAGAAATCAGTAGCTGACAAATGGCAAAATATTACTGGCTGCACATTGGTAGAGGCTTATGGGTTAACTGAAACATCGCCTGCCGCCTGTATTAACCCAATCAATTTGACAGCCTACAATGGGAAAATTGGCTTGCCGATTCCGTCTACCGAGGTGTGTATTCAGGACGACAATAATCAGCAATTACTCAGCGGAGAAATCGGCGAGATTTGCATCCGTGGCCCTCAGGTTACACAAGGCTATTACAAACGCCCGAATGAAACCGCCAATGTATTCGATGATGATAACTGGTTCCATACCGGTGACCTTGGGTTTATGGACGAGCATGGTTACTTCGAGATAGTCGATAGAAAAAAAGACATGATTATTGTTTCCGGCTTTAATGTTTACCCCAATGAGGTTGAAGCCGTTATTGCCAGCCATGAAGACGTGGTAGAAGTGGGAGTTATTGGCATACCAGACGACAGCTGTGGAGAAATTGTTATGGCGGTTATTGTTAGCCGAAACCCACAATTATCACACGAGGATATTTCTATTCACTGCGCAAACTCACTTACCCGCTACAAAATACCCAAGCGCATTGAGCTTGTAGCAGAGGTGCCTAAAACAAATGTGGGCAAAATACTGCGGCGCGAATTGCGCGATATGTTTATCAAATAAATAATAAAACATCTATAGCGATTAATTAGCCTCTTCGACCCCTCGCCGACAACCGCGTATTCAAGTAAAATACCTGCTTTAGATCTACAAAGCTGAACCGAATGAGCCTGCACACAAGCCAAATAAGTAACCTTAAACTACTACACAAAGGCAAAGTCCGAGATATATATGAAATAGATGATAATCACATGCTGATTATCACCAGCGACCGTATTTCTGCCTTTGATGTGATCATGCCTACCGCTATCCCGGATAAGGGCATTATTCTTAATGAGGTGACTCGTTTCTGGCTAGCTAAGCTGCAGCACGTGATACCTAACCATTTATCAGACATGCCACTAGCTGAGGTTATTACGGATGACACGGAGCGTGCCGCCGTTGCCGAGCACGCAATGATCGTTAAGCGCCTTAAGGCTCTACCGGTTGAGGCGATTGTGCGTGGCTACATCATTGGCTCTGGCTGGAAAGACTACCAAAAGACCGGCGCTATCTGTGGTATCGCGCTACCAGAAGGCCTGCAAATGGCCGATAAATTACCTCAGCCTATTTACACCCCCTCAAGCAAGGCGGCTGTTGGTGATCATGATGAAAATATTGATTACGCTGCCACGGAAAAACTGCTGGGCGCCGACCTCGCCCGCCAGGTAAAAGAAGTCAGCCTGCAGCTTTATAAAGAGGCCTCCGAATATGCCTTGCAGCGCGGCATTATTATTGCCGATACCAAGTTTGAATTTGGGGTTGATGAGAACAATCAGCTGGTGTTAATTGATGAGGTGCTTACCCCGGACTCATCACGTTTTTGGCCAGCGGACCAATACAAGCCGGGCAGCAGCCCGATGAGTTTTGACAAGCAATTTGTGCGCGATTATCTGGAGACACTGGATTGGGATAAAACCCCTCCCGGCCCGGAGCTGCCTGATGAAATCGTCAATAAAACTGCTGATAAATACAAAGAAGCACTGGCACGGCTGACGAAGTAACAGACTCATGAAAGGGCTTTTTATAACCGGCACGGACACCAACGTCGGCAAAACCTATATTGCCTGTTTAATTGCCCGTGATTTAAAGTCCAGGGGCATTAATGTGATCCCAAGGAAACCCGTTGAATCTGCATGCAATTTAATTAACGGTGTTTTATACCCTGACGATGCCGCATTATTACTCAAGGCATCACAATCAACCTCTTCACTTGATGAAGTCTGCCCTTATCGATTTTCAGCAGCCATATCCCCAGCGCGCGCGGCCAGGCTTACGTCTCAAAAAATACAGCTCAAGGACCTTGTACGCACTTGTACACTCAATTCTGCCAATAAAAGCACTGACTCCGAAAATGATTTTCTACTCACCGAAGGTGCAGGTGGTTTTTATTCACCGCTGTGTGAAGATGGCTTAAACGCCGATCTGGCAGAGCAATTAAAATTACCGGTATTATTAATAGCCAATGATCAACTCGGCTGCATTAATCACATATTACTAAGCCTGCAAGCCATTGCCAGCAGACAACTTTCTGTCTCGGCTGTCATCCTCAATCAAAACTCTGCACAAACAGACAACAGCGAAACTAATAATTTAGAAGACTTAGAGGAAATAATCGATCATCGCGTTATATGTGTACAGCATAATGCCACTTCGGCGCCTGAAGAACTGATATCCAGATTAATAGTTTGATTCGCAGCTCTGACGCATAACCTATTATTAAGTACTAAAGCTATCAATATCAGTAATTATCTGCTAAAAAAGCAGCACGTAAATAAATAATATAAATAGCAGGAATTTTATTAAATGCTTCACAAGGCTTTATCTTTACTTTTCATCTCTGCTGTAAGCTTGTTTTTTACTCTTAAAATGACTAGTTACAAATTCTACAACTGTTATTTAGTGTCTCTAAACTGTTTTAAAGCGCATGTTTAAAAAGCATTTATCATGCAGCCGTTTAATTCTTGCGAGTTATTTCTTTTCTGCAAATAATTATGCCAGTTCATTGGAGGTAATGACTAGTCTGTATCACTTCAATTATAAGGAATTTGATACAACTGGAGAGTTGTTAGACAAAGAGACAGGCTTTATACCGGGGATTAAACTTCAATATTCAACTTCTTTAAAACATGATGAAATTTCGCTCTATATGTCAATTCATGACGGGCAGGTAGACTACTCAGGCGAAACACAAAATGGTACGCCACACCGTACAAAAACCAATCAACAATTATTTAAAGCGGGTGTGCAGCTTAAATCCAGAAAAAGCTCTGCTTTTCCTGCCCGGCTATTATTTTCATACACATACAATATATGGGACAGAGACATACTGACTACAAACAACGTTCTGGGCCTGCACGAGCGTTATACCTGGGATGAATTTAGTCTGGGTTTAAATTTTCAGGGTGATATAAACTCTAATTCTTTCTATTGGGCAGATTTTTCTACCCTGCTTATCTATGATCCAAAAATGTTAGTGTATTTAGAAAATGGCAATAAAACATTACGCCTTGGTGTTAATATCGGCGTTAGATTACTCGCAGGAAAAACCTGGATGATAAACAACAGCAATTCATTCAGCGCATCTCTCTCTACAGAATATTTTGAGTTTGGGCGAAGTAATAGTATTTTCACTGATGATTTTTTTGGTCAGTCTGTTTTCATCACAGAGCCACGTAGCGAATCTTTTCATAGCTCAATGAATATAGCTTACTCTTACCACTTTTAATCAAATAACCAATAAAAAAGGCACGCTTTATGACGTGCCTTTTTTATGTTGATAAAATATTTATTACTAACGAATATCTAATAACTCAACATCAAATACCAGCGTCGCATTAGGTGGAATTACACCGCCTGCACCACTTGCTCCATAACCCATTTCTGCTGGGATCGTCAGCTTGCGCTTACCACCAACCTTCATGCCTTTAACGCCTTCATCCCAGCCTTTAATAACCTGACCTACACCCAGCGTAAAACTAAACGGGTCATTACGATCTACACTAGAATCAAACTTGGTACCATCGGTTAACCAACCCGTGTAATGTACAACTACTATTTCTGCGCCTTCGCCTGCACCGGCCTCTACGCCTTCACCTACCGTTAACTCTTCAATTTGTAACTCAGACATAATTTCTCCAATTGTATAAAAAATTCTTAAACTTTATTTTCCGATTTATTATCAGCGGGGATGTTTTTTAAAGTATTCTACTTTCATTTTCTTCACCATCGCACTCAATAACACCAGCGCCAGTAAGTTTGGAATGGCCATTAAAATATTCGTGATATCGGCAATATTCCATACCAGCTGTAACGGCACAATGGCTCCAACAACAATCAGCATAGTATAAATAACGCGATAGGGTAAAACCGCTGCTTCTCCAAAGAGGAATTTTACACTGCGATCACCATAATATGACCATGCGATAATCGTGGAAAAAGCGAATAATGCCAAACCGCCACCCACAACCACAGCGCCGGCATCCCCTATGGATTGACTAAATGCATACGCGGTTAAAGAAGCCCCTGCGACATCGGCTGGTGCCGTCAAATAAGCACCGGTGACGACAATAGCCAGGCCCGTCATGCTACATATTACCAGGGTATCAATGAATGGTTCTATCATCGCAACCAGGCCCTCACGAACCGGTTCGTTAGTGGTTGCCGCCGCATGCGCCATTGGTGATGAGCCTAATCCCGCTTCATTAGAGAACAGGCCTCTCGCAACACCCCAGCGAATGGCCTCACCCACCGCCGCACCACCAACCGCCCATGGGTTTAATGCGTGGTTTAAAATGGTCATTATTGCGGCGGGGATTTGCTCATACTCATTAATTAAAACAGTCATGGCCACTACAACATAGGCAACAGCCATAAAAGGTACGATGGTACTGGCGACTTTTGCGATACGTTTCACCCCGCCAAGTATCACCATACCGACCAGCATTGCCATAATCACACCCACTAACCAGCTGTACTCTCTTATATTGGGCTCAATAAATGTCAGACCATCAACAACCGAGTTAACCTGTACAAGATTACCAATACCAAATGAGGCGATCATTGCAAATAGTGCAAACATCATTGCGATACGCGGCATTTTCAAACCGTGCAGCAAGGTATACATAGGCCCACCTGATACACCGTGCTCATCTATCTCTCTAAATTTTAATGCCAATGTGCTTTCTGCAAACTTGGTTGCCATTCCCAGTATGGCTGTCACCCACATCCAGAACAATGCACCCGGACCACCCAAAGAAATAGCGGTTGCAACGCCCGCGATATTACCAGTACCCACCGTTGCGGATAATGCCGTAGATAAGGCCTGAAAATGACTTACGTCACCTTTATCATCCGCGCAGGCATACTTCCCCTGAATGATATGAATGGAATGTTTAAACCCAGCTAGCTGCACAAATCCCAGGCGAATGGTTAAATACATGCCAACGCCCAATAATGCGGCAAGCGTCACCCAACTACCCCACAGCATTCCTGAAATTTGCCCCGTCCACTCTGTCATCATTTCCAGCATACATTTAGTCCACTTTTAATTTTCCTTCACAATAATATGAATCAAGGTTAAATACAAAAAATTACACAACCCCTATCAAAAAATATCAGGCTGCTTTTAACAATGAAATCATTTGAACGTATATTCGAGGGCTTTTTGTGGAACAGCCGTTACATCGTCATTGCCGCTGTTATTATTAGTTTGATATCCAGCTTATGTATGTTTTTTATGGCAACAGTCGATGCCATATATATGATGAGCCATTTAGTGGACTATCCCTCATTAGAAGGCGTTGATCGTTTATTGCTACGCAGTGAAACAATTACACATGTCGTTGAGCTTATTGATGGCTATTTACTAGCAACCGTTTTACTCATTTTTGGCTTAGGTTTATATGAATTATTTATTAGTAAAATTGATCAGGCAGAAGAAGCTGAAAATGCCTCGCAAGTTTTGCTGATTAAGAGTCTGGATGACCTTAACGCTAGGCTGGCCAAAGTCATTATGATGATATTAATTGTGAAGTTTTTTGAACATGCCTTAGACATGGAATTTAATACGCCGTTAGTTTTACTTACATTCTCGGGTGGCATCGCATTAATTGGACTCGCCCTCTATCTAACTCATGCCAATGAGCCTACACACAGCTAGCCACTTTTATCTTCACTCTTGCGTATTTGCCAGCCATTTATTCAAAACGTCTAACAATTCTTTAACTTCAAATGGCTTGCTCATAAAACCATCCATGCCCGCTTTAATGCATTCTTCTTTATCACTAGACGTTACATTTGCAGTTAAAGCCACAATGGGGACATGCTTATCACTTTGCCTTTTGCGAATTATCTGGACTGCTTCAATACCCCCCATTTCTGGCATACTCAAGTCCATAAAAATAATATCAAAATTCATTCTCGCAGATTTATCAACTGCATCCTTTCCATTTTCCGCTACTTCTACCTTTACACCTGTCTTCTCAAGCATCGCCTGAGCCACAAGTTGATTTACTTTATTATCTTCTACAAGCAACACATTTTTATCTTTAAAGCTTAAACTGCTTAATTCATTCTCTGCAGTTATATTAGCAGCGGCGTTTTCTTTTGCTAGATTCAGGTCTTTTTTCAAACTTAATTCCACTAAAAACTTTGAGCCCAGGCCTTCCTCACTTTCCACGCTGATCTTACCGCCCATCATATCGATTAACTTACTAGTAATAGCTAAGCCTAAACCTGTACCTCCGTAGCGTCTTGTCATAGAACTATCCGCCTGCATAAATGAAGTGAATAACTGACCTTTTGCTTCCTCAGATATACCTATGCCATTATCTTCTACAGTAACCCTCAATTTACACATATCATCTATTTCGTGGCACCCTACAATAAGATTAACTACTCCATCTTTTGAAAATTTAATCGCATTACTCAATAAGTTAACCAGCACTTGCTTTATGCGAAGCGCATCACCTATTACATCTAATGATATATTTTTGTCCGCAATTAAATTCAACGTGACATTTTCTTTTTCTGACTGATACGTCATTAGCTCAATCGTTTCAGTTATTAATTTTTCTAAATTAAATGTATTAACTTCTAAATCTAATTTACCCGCTTCTATTTTGGAATAGTCAAGGATGCTGTTAATAATGCCCAGCAGTAATTCCCCAGAACTATTAATAACTTCTATATAGGAACTTTGCTGCTCATCAAGCTTCGTACCTTTTAACAATTGCGTCATACCAATTACACCGTTCATAGGTGTTCTTATTTCATGACTCATCGTTGCCAAAAAATCACTTTTTGCCTGCGATGCAGCCTCTGATTTTTTCTTTGCATCTATGAGCGCTACTTCAGCTTGTTTTCTTTCTGTAATACTTAAGCCTGCGCCTCTATATCCAACTAACCTATCGGCATCATCAAATAATGGAACACCGTTCATTTGTTCCCAGGATGTTTTCCCATGACTGGCAATAGACTTATATTCAACTGAAAAACTTTTATGTATTTTAGCCGCTTCAGACAGCACATTAGATATATGCTCGGCTTCATCCGCATGTGTAAAACACAATATTGACTGACCTAGTAATTCATCTGGCATTAAGCCTTTAACTTCATTAGATTTATCACTGACAAATGTGTACTTGAAGTTTTCATCCGTTTCCCAAATATACTCACCGGATGCCTCACTTACATCCCTGAACCGCTGTTCACTCTGTTTTAATTCTAATGATTGGCGCTGGCTTATCAGTCCTAAGCGTATATTGTCATATGTGTTTACATACATGCGCTTACCGGCTGAATAAAGCAGCAGCATAAACACTACACTCAGCATTGCCATTGTATAGAACTCGTCACCTAAATAAATAAATGCTGCGGCATAACTCGTTAATACGGGAACAATAAATAGTACCAACATTTTAATTTTAAATGACAATCCCGACACCGCTCCCGCACAGACGCCAGCAATTGCAAGACTCACTACCTGTTGTTCAATATAGCCAATACCAGCCACTAAGAAAGCGCAACACAAACACCAGCAGATAATAGATGGCACTAAACCTAAGAGAAAAATATTTTGCCACTTAATTAGTTCAGGCTCAGCTGGCTTTGCTTTAATGTAATTTCTTAACGAGACTATGCGAAAAATGGACACTAGCGCTAACAAGGCAAACCATGACAATAGATAAACGTTATCGATTGAGCCCCACAGACTAACCAGCACAATTATGCCTACGCCCATAGTCCCCACAATAGAGAACCTTAATGCAATGAACAGTTGCTTAATTTGCTCTGCGAGGATTTCACCACTAAATTCATATGGCTTATCCACTGTTTGCTGTTTATTCATACGTATTTCTTTATCGTGCTTATATGCTTGTAAAACTACGTGTCATGAATATCATAGATGACTTTTCCCATTTATACATAAGCATAAAAAAAGGGAAGCAAATGCTTCCCTTTTTTCTACAAAAAATTAAACAATGAATTATTTGTAGAAGCTAATCATCTCTTCTAATGATTTGGCTTTGATTTTATCTGCATTACCTGCACAACCAAATGATTCGAAACGTGCTTTACAGATTTCTTTCATTGCCTTCGTAGCTTCTTTGTAGAATTTACGTGGGTCAAAGTTAGATGGATTTTCCGCTAGATGACGACGGATTGAACCCGTAGACGCCATACGTAAGTCAGTATCGATATTAACTTTACGCACACCAGACTGAATACCTTTAACGATTTCTTCAACCGGTACACCGTAAGTCTGCTTCATGTCACCACCGAAATCGTTGATTATTTTCAACCATTCTTGAGGCACTGAAGATGAACCGTGCATTACTAAGTGAGTGTTTGGTAGCTTCGCATGAATTTCCTGGATGCGATCAATACGTAAAACTTCACCTGTAGGCTCTTGAGTGAACTTGTAAGCACCATGTGAAGTACCGATAGCAATAGCTAGCGCATCAACATTAGTCTGCTCAACAAAGTCAGCTGCTTCCTGAACACCTGTTAACAGCTGTTCCATATCCAAAGCGCCGTCAGCACCGTGGCCGTCTTCTTCGCCCATCATGCCTGTTTCTAATGAACCCAGGCAACCTAGCTCACCTTCAACAGATACACCACCGGCGTGAGCCATTTTCACAACTTCACTAGTCACGCTAGTGTTGTATTCAAATGAACCTGGAGTTTTCATGTCAGCCATTAAAGAGCCGTCCATCATTACTGATGAGAAGCCTGACTGGATAGAACGCAAGCAAACTGCTGGCTCTGAACCATGATCCTGATGCATTACAACTGGAATGTGTGGGTACATTTCAATTGCCGCTGCAATCAGGTGACGTAGGAATGGTTCGCCCGCATATGAACGAGCACCAGCAGAACCCTGCATGATAACCGGGCTGTTAACTTCATCGGCAGCCTGCATAATTGCATGCACCTGCTCCATGTTGTTAACGTTAAACGCTGGCATGCCGTAGCTATTTTCAGCTGCATGATCTAGTAATTGGCGTAAAGAAATTAAAGCCATAATATTTACTCCTTAAACAAGGTTGTTAAGTCTAAAAAACTTTTAAATCCCGGAATATTTAAACACTCATTCTACATGAGCATTAATTCATTCCGGCTTTTGCGAATCTTTAATGTTGCCAATGGTAACCACTTTCATAGTATTCGTACCACCACCCGCTTCACCGAGTAAATCACCTCGAGTGATAATCAGTCTATGCCCATCTTCAACAATACCTTTTTCTTTTAAAAGGCCTGCCACAGTGGAGCTGATATTGTAATCGCCAACTTGATCAAAATCGATACTCGTTGGGTATACGCCGCGATATAAAGTTACTTTGCGACGCGTCTGCTGGTGTCGAGTCATTGCATAAATCGGTATACCCGAACTAATGCGTGACATCCACAATACGGTTGATCCTGACTCTGTTAATGCAGCAATACCATCTACATCAAGGTGATTTGCCGTATACATAGTCGCCATCGCTATCGCTTCATCAACCTTACTAAAGGTTAATTCCATGCGATGATCTGATACCTTGGCGCGCGCATGCTGTTCTGCTGCCAGGCAAATACGCCCCATAGCTTCAACCGTTTCAATCGGGAATTTACCCGCAGCTGTTTCACCGGACAACATCACGGCATCTGTTCCATCATGAACCGCATTAGCAACATCGAATACTTCCGCACGTGTCGGAATCGAGTTATCAATCATCGACTCCATCATTTGTGTCGCGGTAATCACCACTCGGTCCATGGCTCTTGCACGTGCAATCAAATCTTTTTGTATAGCGGGTAATTCAGCATCACCAACTTCCACGCCCAGATCACCGCGGGCAACCATAATAACATCGGAGGCTTCGATGATTTCATCAATAACATCAAGGGCTTCAGCACGCTCGATTTTAGCAACTATTGCACCATAACCACCCGCGTCACGTAATAATTTACGCGCCAGAAGAATATCGCCAGCTGTTTTTGGGAATGATATAGCCACATAATCAGCCTGCAGTTTCGCCGCTGATTTTATGTCTTCCTTATCTTTTTCAGTCAACGCTGGTGCAGATAATCCACCGCCTAATAAATTAATGCCTTTTTTATCAGATAGATAACCGCTATGCACAACTGTGCAATTAATTTTTGCTCCCTCAACACTTACAACGTCCAGCAGCATCCGGCCATCATCTAACAATAATCGATTACCTGGCTTTACATCCTGCGGCAGCGTTTTATAAGCAAGCCCAACGGCTGTCGTTGTTCCTGCCGTTGGATCCATATCAGCATCCAGGCAAAACGCATCACCCGCATTCAAATAAACTTTGCCGCCAATAAAGCGTTCAGTTCGGATTTTAGGACCCTGCATATCAGCAAGCACGCCCACTACACGACCGCATTTATCTGCTGCGGCACGCACCATATCAGCGCGCCTCTCATGCTCTTCATGACTGCCATGTGAATAATTCAAACGTACGACATCCACACCGGCCAAAATTAATCTTTCTATTAATTCGGGCGTGTCAGTTGATGGACCTAAGGTCGCTACTATTTTCGTTCTACGCAACGGTAGAACTTCCTGTGTTTTTTTACCGCTCAATTACTTTTCTACTTTAGTGATTTATTATTACAAATACAGAACATCACATGATGTTCTCAGAAATTAATCTTTACTCAGCAGCTAAAAATGCGAGGCCAAAGCCTCGCATTTATTTTAGCCTTTCGCTCTTGCTTCAAGCATTGCTACCGCAGGTAGTTCCTTACCTTCCAGGAACTCAAGGAATGCACCACCACCTGTAGAGATGTATGAAACCTTATCTGAAATATTGTACTTATCAACTGCGGCTAAAGTGTCACCACCACCAGCAATTGAAAACGCCGAAGATTCTGCAATCGCCATTGAAATTGCTTTAGTGCCTTCACCAAACTGGTCAAACTCGAAAACACCCACTGGGCCATTCCAGACAATCGTACCAGCATTCTTAATTATTTCTGCAAGCGCTGCAGCCGAATCAGGACCGATATCAAAAATCATATCGTCATCCGCACATTCATTAACAGCTTTTAAAGTTGCCTCTGCCGTTTCCGAAAATTCTTTTGCACAAACAATATCAGTCGGAACTGGGATATCACCACCACGTGCTTGCGCATCTGCGGTTAATTTCTTAGCTATATCAACTAAATCTTCTTCGTAAAGTGATTTACCAACATTGTGACCTTGAGCTGCAATAAATGTATTCGCAATACCACCGCCAACAATTAACTGATCAACTACTTTAGACAAAGACTCTAAAACAGTTAATTTTGTAGATACTTTTGAACCACCAACAATTGCCACCATTGGGCGAGCCGGGTTATCTAATGCTTTACCGAGCGCTTCTAATTCACCCGCAAGTAATGGGCCTGCACATGCAGTTGGCGCATATGTACCCGCGCCATGTGTAGACGCCTGCGCGCGATGAGCTGTTCCAAATGCATCCATAACATATACATCACATAATGCGGCATACTGCTTAGACAGTGCTTCGTCATTTTTCTTTTCACCAACATTGAAGCGAACATTTTCTAAAATAACAACTTCACCATCCGCAACTTCAGGGGCTTTATCCAGGTAGTCTTTAACTAACTTAACTTCTTTACCGAGTGCCTCGGTTAAGTAATTAGCTACTGGCAACAATGAAAACTCATCAGCTGGCTCGCCTTCAGTCGGGCGTCCAAGATGCGACATAAGCATAACTTTTGCGCCTGCTTTAATGCAGTGTTCAATCGTTGGCATAGAAGCCTGGATACGCTTAGCACTTGTTACTTTACCGTTTTTAATAGGTACATTTAAATCCTGACGAATTAAAACACGCTTACCGGCAAGATCAAGATCAGTCATCTTTATTACTGACATGGATTACTCCTAAAAATATAAATTAATTTTAAAAACCGTTTATTAAATTTTATTGGTTAAATAAAAACTTAACAAATAATTCTATTTGGCATTCATTAAAGCAATAGTTGTATCAATCATACGGTTTGAAAAGCCCCATTCATTGTCATACCATGAACAAACTTTAACCAGATCACCGCCTGTAACACGCGTCAACGTCGCATCAAAATTTGATGTGGTACTGGTGTGATTAAAATCAACCGATACCAATGGACTATTGTTGTAAGCCAACACATGTCCATCCGCCGCTTCTTTCATAATGGCATTAATTTCTTCTACCGTTGTGTCACGACTCGCAGTAAACGTTAAATCAACCAGCGACACATTTATGGTTGGTACACGTACTGCAAATCCATCCAGCTTGCCGTTTAATTCTGGTATCACCAAACCAATAGCTGCTGCTGCACCTGTTTTAGTTGGTATCATCGAACTGGTAGCTGAACGAGCACGACGCAAATCCGTATGGTACACATCCGTTAACACCTGATCATTGGTGTACGAATGAATTGTCGTCATCAAGCCTTTCTCAATACCTATCTTTTCGTGGATAGGTTTAACCATTGGTGCCAAACAATTTGTTGTACACGAGGCATTTGAAATAACCGTATCGGTTGCCTTCAATACATCGTGATTCACGCCATAAACAATGGTCGCATCCACACCATGGCCACCGGGTGCCGAGATAATAACTTTTTTCGCGCCGCCTTCAATATGCAGCGATGCTTTATCCTTACTGGCAAAAAAACCCGTACATTCATGAACCACATCAACACCCAATTCACCCCAGGGTAATTTAGATGGATCACGTTCGCCCAACACGCGAATTTTGTCACCATTGACGACCATATAGTCGCCATCGACAGATACTTCACCGGGAAATCGTCCATGCGCAGTATCGTATTGCGTTAAATGCGCATTGGTAAAGGCGTCTCCGAGGTCATTTATTGCAACAACCTGCACCTCGTCCGTGCGGCCCGACTCATAAATTGCGCGCAAAATATTACGACCGATACGACCATAACCATTGATTGCAATTTTGATTGCCATACGTCTACCTTAATTATTCATTTCTAGTTTTAAAACAACAATTCAAAATATATATTTTTAACTACATTCAATATATAAAAGCTGAATTTTTAAAACCTATTTGCCAAGCAGCTTAAATAAGACAACTTGGCAAATAAGTTTAAGAGTTAAAGGAAGAGCTGTATAAATTAATACAACTCATCCTTTAAATTCTTTTACTGATGACTTCGTAGCCAAACTACGAAGTCATAAATTAAGAAAGATTTTGTTCGAGAGCAAGGCGGAGGAAAATTTTGAGATGTTAAGCGTACACTAGTACGCGATCATTCAAAATTTTCCGACAACGCCGCTATCGGACAAAAGATTCTTAATTTGCGGCTACGTGCTCTACGAAACGCATCATGTTGCATGTATAGCCGTACTCGTTGTCATACCAGGAAACCAGCTTAACGAATGTGCTGTCTAGAGCTATACCCGCTTCTGAATCAAAGATTGAAGAGAAACCAACACCACGGAAGTCAGTTGAAACAACTTTTTCATCTGTGTAACCAAGTGTCTTGCTCATGTCACCCGTTTCTGAAGCCGCTTTCATAGCTGCACAAATTTCTTCGTATGTCGCAGGCTTTTCAAGTTCAACCGTTAAGTCAACTACAGATACATCTGAAGTAGGAACGCGGAAAGCCATACCTGTTAGTTTGCCGTTAAGCTCTGGAAGAACAACGCCAACCGCTTTAGCCGCACCGGTTGAAGATGGGATGATGTTCTCTAAAATACCACGACCACCGCGCCAGTCTTTCTGCGAAGGACCGTCAACCGTTTTTTGAGTTGCCGTTGCCGCATGAACTGTCGTCATAAGACCACGCTTGATGCCCCAGTTATCATTGATAACTTTAGCGATTGGCGCCAGGCAGTTAGTGGTGCAAGAAGCGGCAGAAACAATTTTTTGACCTGCATATTCTTTATGATTAACACCGTATACGAACATTGGCGTTGCATCTTTAGAAGGTGCCGACTGAACAACTTTCTTAGCGCCCGCATCAATGTGCTTCTGGCAGCTTTCTTCAGTTAGGAAGAAACCAGTACAATCGATAACGATATCTGCATCAACGTCGCCCCATTTAAGATCAGAAGGATCACGCTCTGCCGTTAAACGGATTTCTTTACCGTTAACAATCATTGCGCCTTCTTTGTGTGAAACTTCACCATTGAAACGACCGTGTACTGAATCGTACTTAAGCATATATGCCAAGTAATCAGCATCTAGTAAATCGTTAATACCAACAATCTCGATGTCTTTAAATTCATTGTAAACTGCACGGAACACCATGCGGCCGATACGACCAAAACCGTTAATACCTACTTTAATAGCCATTATACTTTTCCTCGATTATTTATATTTTAATTAAAATCTTAATACTTCATCGTTACCGAAGGCATACAAGGCTTGCATGCCTTCGGGCGATTGCTACATAAATTACTTACAGTACGCTTTCTACTGTTTTCACAACATTTTCTACAGTAAAACCGAACTCTTTAAATAGCTCGCCTGCTGGAGCCGATTCACCGAAGTGATCAATACCAACAACGGCATCAGCATACTTGTACCAGGCATCCGTAACCGCTGCTTCAACAGCTACCGTTGGAACACCTTTAATTAATACAGATGATTTGTATGCCGCATCTTGTGCATCAAAGATGTTTGTAGAAGGCATAGATACAACGCGAATTTTCTTACCCGACATTGCTTCAGCTGCACCTGTTGCAAGTGCAACTTCAGAACCTGTACCGATAATGATTGCATCAGGTGTGCCGTCACAATCTTTCAGGATGTAACCACCCTTAGTGATATCAGCAATTTGTGCTGCGCTACGTTCGTTATGTGGAAGCCCCTGACGAGAGAATATTAAGCATGAAGGACCTTCTTTACGCTCCGCCGCCTGTTGCCATGAAACTGCAGATTCAACTGCATCACATGGACGCCATACCGCCATATTCGGAATCATACGCAGGGTTGGAATCTGCTCAACTGGTTGATGCGTTGGGCCATCTTCACCCAGACCGATGGAGTCATGAGAGAAAACAAACAAAGTGCGAATCTTCATCAATGCAGCCATACGTAATGCATTACGCGCGTACTCAGAGAACATTAGGAAGGTTGCACCGAAGGGAATTAAACCACCGTGCAGAGCAATACCGTTCATGATCGCTGACATAGCAAATTCACGTACACCGTAGTTCAGGTAGTTACCGTCAAAGTTATTGATCATTGGCTTGTAACCAGACCATTCAGTCAGGTTAGAACAACCCAGGTCAGCCGAACCACCAAACAACTCTGGAAGCATTGGAGAGTAAGCTTCGATAGCTGCTAGTGACGCCTGACGCGTTGCAGGGCTTTTCGCATCCGCGTTAACCTGTGCAATGTAATCGCCTGATGTCTTTGCCCAGTCCGCGGGCAATTCACCCGCCATACGGCGTTCGAATTCAGCTGCTAGTTCTGGGAAAGCGGCTTTATATGCTGCAAACTTTTCATTCCATGCCGCTTCAGCTTTAGCGCCTTTTTCTTTCGCATCCCAACCTGCATACACATCTTTAGGCACTTCAAATGCAGCGTGATCCCAACCTAAAGCGGCTTTGGTTAGGTTAATTTCTTCTTCGCCCAGTGGTGCGCCGTGGCATGCATGGCTACCCGCTTTGTTTGGCGAACCAAAACCGATGGTCGTTTTGCAGCAAATCATGGTTGGCTTGTCTGTCATCGCCTTCGCCATTTCAGTTGCTTTTGCGATCGCTTCTGGATCGTGTCCATCAACATCTGCAAGCACGTGCCAGCCGTAAGCTTCAAAACGCTTAGGTGTATCGTCAGTGAACCAGCCTTCAACGTGACCGTCGATAGAAATACCGTTGTCATCCCAGTAAGCAATCAACTTACCCAGACCTAAAGTACCCGCAAGAGAACAGGCCTCATGAGAAATACCTTCCATTAAACAGCCATCACCGAGGAACACATAGGTGTTGTGATCAACAATATCGTGGCCTTTCTGGTTGAACTGGCCAGCCATTATCTTTTCGGCAATCGCCATACCAACCGCATTAGTAATACCCTGGCCTAATGGGCCAGTTGTTGTTTCAACACCCGGTGCATAACCGTACTCAGGATGGCCTGGCGTTTTAGAATGTAACTGACGGAAATTCTTCAGATCATCAATAGACAGGTCATAGCCAGTCAGGTGAAGCAGTGAATAAATCAACATTGAGCCATGACCATTAGAAAGTACAAAACGGTCGCGATCAGCCCAGTTAGGGTTCGCTGGGTTGTGGTTCATGTTGTCGTTCCACAATACTTCAGCAATGTCAGCCATACCCATTGGCGCACCAGGGTGGCCAGAATTTGCTTTTTGTACTGCATCCATACTCAATGCGCGGATTGCATTAGCAAGCTCTTTGCGTGATGACATAGATATCTCCAATCAAGTTTTAAAAATTGTGAGCCCCCACATCAGCCTAATAAGTCGATGTGACAGCAGAAATTATATTTTTAGTTTGTCGCTAATTACTTATACAGCAGCGGGATCTTATCCCACTCTAATAAAGGGGCGCTATTTTCCCTTACTTCGGCCCATTCAGCAACTCAATCCTCAAAATTACCCCGCGAAAACCCATTAATTCGCTGTAAAGCGGCGCAATAGCACGCATTCAATCAACCCAAAAAAGCACTATAAACATCATGTTTTTCAGGAAGATAGGCCGTGCTTTGAGAAAACAGGCAGGCCACTATTGCAGGTGATTATTTTTATTCACCTATAAAAACACAGAATAAGCAGCGCTCTTTCTTGCGCTCTAAAAGACGAGATTTATGCTTCATCCATCCACTTAATAGAGCAACCCATACTCGGAATCTGTTCTTCAGGGCCTTTGCCGCTCTCTGCCACTTGCTTCATTCCCTCAAACAAATCCCTGCGCACGCCTTCTGGCGCGGTTTCTTTTCTACTTTCATCCAGACGCCCCCGATACTGCAGCTGCAAATCGGCGTTATAGCCAAAGAAATCTGGCGTACAGACTGCACCATACGCCTTAGCCACCTGCTGCGTTTCATCCACTAAGTAGGGAAAGCTAAAGCCGAACTCACCCGAAATCTTTTGCATATTCTCAAATGAGTCCTCGGCGTACTGCGAAGGATCATTTGACATAATGGCAACCGTGTTGACTCCCATAGCCTTTAAATCTCGGGTATCGCGAACAATCCGCTCACGAATGGACTTCACATAGGGGCAATGGTTGCAAATAAACATCACCAGCAAGCCTTTTTCTCCCGCACAATCAGCCAGGCTCCATTCATTGCCGTCGACGCCGGGCAATAAAAAATCGATTGCTGGCGAACCAAAATCACACACAGGGGTCTGTAAACTAACCATATATCACCTTATAAACATGAGTTATCAAAGTTATGCACCATGACAGCAATTAATACACACCTAATCCAGCAAAATCTATGGAATTAACTTGATTAATTTCTGTCCATACTATAGCCAGAATACTATACCCTTGGTATAATGTGTGGTTCAGTTTTGAATTCTCGTAAGGTTTAACGGAAGGCCATGAGCAAAAAAGATCAGCAATCAAAAAACCTACCAGAATCTCCGGTAGAAGCGCAAGAAAAAACCGGTGGCACCAAGGACAAGCAGTCACTCCTCAAGCAACTCATTGCTAAAGGCAAAGAACAGGGCTACCTGACTTATGCCGAAGTAAACGATCACCTGCCTCAAGAAATTGTTGACCCAGAACAGGTCGAAGACATTATCAATATGATAAATGACATGGGCATAGCCGTCCATGAAGTCGCACCTGAAACAGATTCACTGGTTCTTTCCGATGCCAGCGCAACTGATGACACCGCAGCAGAAGAAGCCGCGGCTGCCCTTGCCTCTATCGAGAATGAATTTGGCCGCACCACCGACCCTGTACGCATGTATATGCGTGAAATGGGCACCGTAGAGCTACTTACCCGTGAGGGTGAAATCGCGATTGCCAAACGCATCGAAGAAGGCCTTAAGCAAGTTATGGTCGCACTGGGCACAAACCCACGCACCATCTCACAGGTACTAACCACGGTTGAAAAAATCGATGCCGAAGAAGTCCGCCTAACCGATTTAATCAACGGTTTCCGCAGTGATGACAGCGATGAAATTGCACAGCCCGCTTCAGGCCCTGCCGCCGACCGAGATGACGACGAAGAAGTTGTTGTGGATACCGGCCCAGACCCTGAGCGCGCAAAAGAACAGTTTAATCTGCTCGAAAGGGCGCATGCAAAAGTCATAAAGGCACTCGAAAAGAACAACAAAAAGGCCTCTCAAAAAGCCCGTGAAGAAATGGCTGTTGTGTTTATGGAATTAAAATTCCTACCCGCCGTTATCATCAGAATGACCAAAGAAGTACGCGCAACGATTGATCGCGTACGCACACATGAGCGCCACGCATTAAATTTGTGCGTCAATAAATCAAAGATGCCGCGCAAAACATTCATTCAGTCTTTTCCAGAGAACGAAACCAATCAAAAGTGGATTGAGCAATATCTGGACGGACACGAGTACTCAGAAAAATTAAACACATTCTCTCCTGAAATAAAGCAGGCACAGAACAAGCTTGGCATGCTTGAAAAAGGCTATGGCCTAAGCATCACCGACATTAAAGAGATTAATCGTAAGATGTCTATCGGTGAAGCAAAAGCCCGCCGCGCGAAAAAGGAAATGGTTGAAGCCAACCTGCGTCTGGTTATTTCCATTGCGAAAAAATACACCAATCGTGGCCTGCAGTTCCTCGACCTTATTCAGGAAGGCAACATCGGCCTGATGAAGGCCGTCGATAAATTCGAATACCGTCGTGGCTATAAGTTTTCAACTTATGCAACCTGGTGGATCCGTCAGGCGATTACCCGTTCTATTGCAGATCAGGCACGCACCATTCGTATTCCGGTTCACATGATTGAAACCATCAATAAGCTGAACCGAATTTTCCGCCAGATGCTACAGGAAAAGGGTCGCGAGCCGACACCTGAAGAGCTGGCAGAAAAAATGGAAATGCCCGAAGATAAAGTTCGCAAGGTATTAAAAATTGCCAAAGAACCTATCTCCATGGAAACACCGATTGGTGATGACGAAGATTCTAATCTAGGCGACTTTATTGAAGACATCAACATTATGTCTCCTGTAGATTCTGCCACGGGTGAATCGCTACGCGAATCGACCAAGGATATCCTATCTACGTTAACGCCTCGCGAAGCAAAAGTACTGCGCATGCGTTTCGGTATTAATATGAATACTGACCATACGCTTGAAGAAGTAGGCAAACAGTTTGATGTAACGCGTGAACGTATTCGTCAAATCGAAGCCAAGGCATTACGCAAATTACGCCACCCTTCTCGTGCCGAGCACCTGCGTAGCTTTATTGGCGAAGAATAAGCTTGTTTGATTGAAGCAGATGCATATAATGTGCATCTGCTTTTTATTGGCTATAGCTTTTTCAATAACAGCAGTAATAAAAAATAAGGGCCCGTAGCTCAGTTGGTTAGAGCGTCCGACTCATAATCGGCAGGTCGAGTGTTCGAGTCACTCCGGGCCCACCATTTTTAAATTAATAGATTTCAAATAGTTAAGTACGTCCCGCTTGAGCTAAACACGACCAACAATACTCACCCTTTTTTGCTTTACACCGTATTTACACCTTTTATATTTATTAAATCTCCTACTTTTACCTATTTTAGACCCACCAACCTCATAACTCCCCCATAAAACAACACTACTTAAAGTCAGGCATATTTAATAGCTACTAAGTAAAGCTAGCTTTACTAACAATATAAAACTTGATCTTTATGTAAGGGTGCCTTTAATATAAACACTAAATGAGCGCTAAGTTATGGGTGGACTTTACTATGGATCCTTTAGAAAGAGCGGGTAGCTACATATCGCAGATTGGCGACTATAAAGCTTTTGTACCTAAAAAGCTGCCGCCTACTCCTGAGCTAAAAATAGATATCGAAATGCAGGAATTACTGTCCAAAGCTGATCGTGCACTAGGTCGGCTGGATGGCTCGATTCAAACGCTTCCCAATCCTGATTTATTTGTATTTATGTATGTGCGTAGTGAAGCTGTTTTATCGAGTCAGATAGAAGGCACTCAAAGCTCACTCAACGACCTGCTAGAACTGGAAGCCGAAATTCTCGATCCCGAACGCCCTAATGATGTGGATGAGGTATTGAGTTATGTGAGCGCCATGAATAAAGGGCTCGAGCTATTAGACGAGCTGCCTTTATCCGTCAGATTATTTAAGCTGATTCATAACGAATTAATGCAGGGAGTAAGAGGGGGTAACAAAAACCCTGGTGAGCTAAGAACCATTCAAAATTGGATTGGCCCAGAAGGTTGCACGCTGAAAAATGCAACATTTGTACCGCCTCCACCAGGGCAAATACAGGATTTACTGGGCGACTTAGAGGTGTTTCTAAATGATGGTGGGCAACACTTACCTGTATTAATAATGATCGGTCTTGCTCATGCCCAGTTTGAAACCATTCACCCCTTTCTAGATGGCAATGGTCGTATCGGACGTTTGCTCATATCATTTTTATTGTATCAAAGAGAAGTTTTGCAAAAGCCTGTGCTGTACATCTCACACTTTTTTAAGAAAAACCGGCAAGAGTATTATGATCGCTTGCAAGCTGTTCGAGATCATGGTCACTGGGAAGAATGGATAAAGTTCTTTTTACGCGGAGTATGGTTTGCATCACAGGAAGCCACCGACACCGCACGTAAAATAGTCGATTTAAGAGAAACGCACCGCAAATTAATTACCGATGAATTTGGGCGTGTGGCCGGCAATGGAATGAAAGTACTAGAACGTTTATATGAACGCCCGATCATTAATACGAAAATGATAAAAGTCATTACTGGTGTAAGCTATCCAGCAGCTAATGCCTTATTGGCCAAATTCACTGAACACGGCATCCTCATAGAAGCAACGAATAGACATCGTAACCGCATTTTTCGTTATGAAGATTACATTGGCTTATTTAATTAAGCGATTCAAATAAGTCATTCAATCGAGAAAATAATGCCAATACTAGACTGGTTAAATAAAGAAGAAGCGGTACATAAAGCCAAAACGATTCCTTATCGTTTATTAAAGCCCGTTAAAAAATTATATTATGGTGATCCTGAAAGCGAAAATATGCTGATTCAGGGTGATAATCTTGAAGCGCTTAAAGCGCTGTTACCGTTGTATGCGGGTAAGGTGAAGTGTATTTATATTGATCCACCGTATAACACCAAATCGACCTTTGAGCATTACGATGATAATTTGGAGCATAGCAAGTGGTTGACTACTATTTATCCGAGACTGGAGTTGTTGCTTGAGTTGCTAGCTGAGGATGGGAGTATTTGGGTTTCTATCAAGTTATGAGCAAGTTATGAGCGAACGAAGTTATGAGGGTCACGAAGTTATGAGGGTCAGGCCTTACGAAGTTATGAGGGTCAGGCCTTACATTTCACATCAGAAGTTATGAGGGTCAGGCCTTACATTTCACATTGAAAATTATGACAAATGTAAGATGTAAGGTCTGGCCCTGAAATTGTTATTTTTATCCACTCAAAACAAGCTGCGATTTCTACAAGCATTCATAAGAATGCCGCCAATGTTTAAAATTTTATACATTCCAAAAAAACTGTAGTCATCTAATTTGAGTACAAAACCTTGATACTAATCAAATAAAAACGCTAAACACTAAGCATCAAACGCTTAGAACAGGAGTACCATGAACCTTGGGATGAGCATTTAGTCTCACTTTTGATAGTGAAGAATCGTATTTGATACATATTTTTGGAAACCCAGTTATGCCAGATTACTTTCAGAAAAAACCATTCCGCCTGAGCAGACTGCATGTGCTTTTTGTTATTACTATTAGCGCCCTGCTGCTTTCAGCCTGCGCGCCCAGTGGATACAACGTGCAAACTCAAACAGTAAACCGCGCACCACCCGCTACGACAACTATTTATTTTTATCCTGCGCAGGGTCAGTCCAAAGCACGGCAGGATCGCGACCAATATGATTGTTATAAGTGGGCGGTTCAGCAATCGGGATTCGACCCCGGTCAAGCCCAGCTTGCCCCTCATCAGCGTGTTCTGGTTACACCGACCTCGCCACCAGGCACTGATGCAGCAGCGGGAGCCGTTGGTGGCGCGATCATAGGTTCGATGGTATCACCACGTCATGATCGCGGTTTTGGTCTGGTGTTTGGCGCAATAACAGGTGCCATACTTGGCGCAGCTTCAGACGATGCTCGCCAACAACAAGCAGCGCAAGTTCAACAGCAATACGATGCAAGAGATGCACAACGCTACGCTGGTTTAGAAAAACAGGCACGGGATTACCAGCGTGCGATGACCGCTTGCCTGGAAGGCCGTGGTTATACGGTCCGATGAAAATGACATCTCATCACAAAGAAGCTACTTATATATACAAGCATTAAGGGTATCCAGAAATGAAAAATATTTTCTTAAAATCCACCGTGTTACTTATCACAATGATGACCTTACTGTCTTCAGCGGCTTTCGCCGACCGTGACCATCGCGGCAACAAGGCCGAGAATAACAAACAAAAAAAATTCTCATCAAATTTGAGGCTTGATAAACGTTACAGTCATAACCATGCTTATCCGCGCGAAGGCTATATCGTAAAAACTTTACCCAGGCAGCGACGTCCAATTCATTACAATAATAGAGATTATTTTTATATTAGCGGTGTCTGGCATATTTCATCCGGAGTAAATTTTGTGGTTGTCCGGCCACCCCTGGGAATTATCGTTCCTATATTACCGCCGTTCTATACAACCATCTGGTTTCATCGCACTCCGTATTATTATGCGAATGATGTTTATTATGTGTGGCGACCAGATGTGGACGGTTACGAAGTGACTGCGCCACCAACAGCAGAGGGCGAACCTGAAGCGTCCTATCTAGCTGATGAGATCTTTGCCTATCCAAAAAATAACCAGAACAAAGAACAACAAGCGGACGACCGTTATGCGTGTCATCGCTGGGGTGTCGAAAAAACTGGATATGACCCAACGCAACCACCTAAAAACTTATCCATAACCGCGCTAAGTGAGCAACGTGAAAGATATAATCGTGCAATGAAAACCTGCCTTGAGGGAAAAAACTATAGCGTACGTTAAAAATATGCCCCGTTTAAAAATGCAAAATACAAACGGAATCGATATCTGCGAACAGGTTTTAACCTGCTGCATTAAGTGTAAAAACTTTTCGTAACAGGTTCTTGTTCGGATCCAGTTGGATCAAGCGGCGTTAGTATCAGTATGGCCAAACTCCATTGAACAGTCATCATCTACAACGCTTCGTAATATTTCCTGAAATCAATCGAATCTGGCCTCATTGATTTCAAAGGATATTAATACGCTCAAAAATGTTTTTTTGATTTGCCCGTTTCCTCACTGCTCTCCCCACTTTAACTCATCTGCTTTTTTTCTTAACCATTTCACGTAATTTTCAGTTTGATTTCAGCTTCCATTGATACCTTAAAGTCAGCTTATTACCGAAGGTTTAAATATCATGACTAAATCATCTGAAATCAGGGTCTGGGATCCGTTCGTGCGTTTTTTCCACTGGTCCCTGGCCAGCGCATTTTTTATTGCCTACTTCACCGAGGACGATTTTTTAGCGGTACATAGCTGGGCGGGTTATCTGATTTTTTCACTGCTGGTCATTCGATTGGCCTGGGGATTTATCGGCACCCGTTATGCGCGCTTTTCGAATTTTGTGTATTCCCCAGCAAATATTACGCAGTTTCTAAAGGACACGTTGCGCCTTCGAGCCAAACGATACCTTGGCCATAACCCGGCGGGTGGTGCCATGGTGATCTTGCTTATATTTAGTCTGTTAATGACAACAAGCAGCGGTATTCTGCTGCTTGGTGCCGAAGAACAAGCCGGCCCTGTTGCGCACTGGTTTACGCAGCCCGTTGGTTTTTGGGGTGATGCGCTTGAAGGGCTGCATGAGTTCTTTGCCAACTTTACCCTGCTACTGGTGGTTGTGCATGTATTCGGCGTGCTAGTGGAAAGCCTTATTCATAAAGAGAACCTGGTGTCTGCCATGGTAACCGGCTTTAAGCACGCAAAAAATAATAGTATCGAGGAGAAGTTATGAAAACTCTGACTCTGTGTATTGCACTAATCAGCCTGTCATCGGCCGTTGCTCAGGCGGACAGTAAAACGGTAAACAAGCTGTTACAGAATTACGCCAGCCAGAATGCCACCACCCCTGACGAAAAACAGGGGGAGCAGCTATGGCAAAAAACATTTAACTACGATGGTGAATTTCCCACTCGCAGTTGCACTTCCTGCCATACAAAAGATTTAACCGCTGTTGGTAAGCACATTAAAACCGGCAAGCAAATAAAACCGATGTCGCCATCGAGCAATGCTCAACGCTTTACCGATAGCAAAAAGGTTGAAAAATGGTTTAAACGAAATTGCCTGTGGACAATGAATCGTGAATGTACCGTTGAGGAAAGGGCCAACCTTTTAGTTTATTTAAACAAGACAAGCACATTTTAGGAGTAAGAATATGAAAAGCACACTCGCAATAACCGCTGTTATCTTCACTATCGGAATTGTTACACTCCCTATAGTCTGGGGCGATAGTGATTTTAGCTGGGGCGAAATGGAGGAATACAAACATAAATCAACGGGGGTCGCCGCGATAGACAATCCGCTTTAAAAAGAGGAATGTGGCAGTTGCCATATGGCTTATCCCGCGGGTTTATTACCGGCAAAATCCTGGAGCAAGCTAATGTCACAGCTTGATAATCATTTTGGCGACAACGCCGAGCTTGATGCAGAGGTATCCAGGTCCATCAGTGAATACCTGCTAAGCAACAGCGCCGACAAATCCAATTATCGTCGTTCAATTAAGTTCAATAAATCCATTAAATCTGGTGATGTACCCGTGCGCATAACCGCTACACCATACTTCAGGCACAAACATGACGAAGTCCCTGATCGTCTGGTATCCGCCAATCCTAAAGTGAGGAGCTTTAGCCAGTGCAATGCCTGTCATGCAAAAGCTGAGCAGGGTTCGTTTAGTGAGCACGATATAAGCATACCTGGGTACGGCCAGTGGGATGATTAATCGATGATTGGTATATAATCGAACTATGAATATTAAATCACACAAGTTTTATGCCTTGCTGGTGGCTTTTATGCTCTTCGGTCTGCCACATATAACATTGGCCGATAATGATCATATTGAGGCAAGGCGTTTACTCGAGGCAGGTGAAATCCTGCCACTGGAGGCTATTCTCAAAAATGTTAGGGAAAAATTTCCCGGCAATATTCTCGAGGTTAAACTTGAAAGCGAAGACAAGGAGATTGTCTACGAAGTGGAAGTGCTGGGTAATGATAATGTCGTTAGGGAGATTTATATAAATGCCAAAACCGGAAAGGTATTGTCTAGCAAGGAGGATGACTAGGCATGCGCCTGCTGCTGGCTGAGGATGACAGGGATCTTGTCGATACTCTTAAAAAAGATTTACAGTCCGCGGGTTATGCCGTGGATGTAGCAGACAATGGCGTCGACGCCGAATATCTTGGCAACGAGATGATTTATGATGTCGCCGTGCTCGATCTTGGTTTACCACAACGCAGTGGCATCGAGGTTTTAAAAAACTGGCGAACCAATGGCAATCACCTACCGGTAATTGTACTCACCGCGCGTAATGCCTGGCATGAACGTGTTGATGGTTTTAAGGCCGGTGCAGATGATTACCTGGGTAAGCCATTTCATGTCGAAGAGCTGCTAGCAAGAATTACCGCTTTAATGCATCGCTCAATCCAGCAACCGGGTGGAACACTAAACGCAATCGACTTATCTCTGGATGAAGAACAACAGACAGTCACCACCGTAGATGGCCAGCAACATAAACTAACCGGTATCGAATTTCGTCTGTTACGTTATTTTTTATTGCATGCGGGAAAGGTTTTATCCAAGTCTCGTCTCACTGAACATATTTATGACTTCGACTCAGAAAAGGACAGCAATGTTATCGAGGTTTATGTCAGGCGTTTACGTCATATCGTGGGTAATGATCGCATAGAAACCAGACGCGGACAGGGATATGTATTCAGGAATAACAACTGATGCGTTCCATTCAGTCAAAACTCAGTAGTGGCTTGTTGCTCAGTTTAATCATCGCCTTTTCTGCGCTGTGGTTACTCGTCAGTTATAACCTTCAATTTGTGGCAGAGGATTATATTGCATCGCGCCTTGAGCATGATGCCGAGACATTACTCAGTTCATCGAGTTTTGATACCGAGGATAATTTATCCATTGATACAACACGTATTGACGCAATCTACGATCAACCATTTTCCGGCCACTATTATTTAATCTCCAGCAAAAAACAATCGGTGAATTCGCGCTCTTTATGGGATGCAGAATTAAATACTGAAAGCCTTAATACGGGGCAACAAATTAATACCCTGCAGCAAGGCCCAGAGAAGCAAATATTATTACTTGTATCTATCGGTTATAAAAAACACGGACAGCCACTAACTATTACGGTCGCCGAAGATCTCAATCCCATTAATAAAAACATTCAGCAGTTTCAGTACTGGTTTGCTGGTATTGCCTTCGGACTGTTATTAGCTCTGGTTATTTTGCAGGTGTTTATCCTGCGCCTCAGTTTGAAGCCACTCAACAAAGTACATGATGAACTTAAATCATTACAACAGGGGCAGCTAGATAAACTCAGCACAGACTCCCCCGATGAGTTACGCCCATTAATCAATGAAGTGAATCATCTACTAACGATAACAAAAAAACGTCTACGTCGTTCGCGCGATGCCCTGAGTGATCTGGCGCACGCCATAAAAAAACCCTTAACCGTGATTCAGCAGATAACACATAAAAGTGATATTCCCGATGCGACAAAAACCACTTTAATAAATCAGGCTGATGATATTTATCAGTTAACAGATCGTATACTTAAACGCGCAAGGCTGGCGGGCCCAAGCCACACGGGTGCGTTATTTTCTTTTTCGGACGATCTTCCCTCGCTGATTAAAACGCTGGAAATGATGTATACCAATAAGCCACTACAGCTAACTACAAACATCCCGGAGAATATTATCTGCCCAGTCGATCGTGAAGACATGCTTGAATTGCTTGGCAACTTACTGGATAACGCCTATAAGTGGGCGGTAAAAAATATTACTCTGAGTGTAAATATAAATGCTCAACTTCATATCTGTATTGAAGATGATGGCCCGGGAGCAGACCCACAAAAAATAAATGAGCTTTCAAAAAGAGGTATTCGCCTCGACGAAAAAATCCAGGGACATGGTTTTGGTTTGGCGATAGCGACAGACGTCGTCACAGACTACAACGGCAGTATCCAATTTAAACAGTCTACGGATCTCGGCGGCTTTAAAGCAGAAGTAAGCTTACCACTGCAATAGTAATAAGTAATTTCTGTGCTGCGGTTAGCTGATTATAGGCAGCCAAAAAATCAGCCAACGAAAACTCAAAGGGGTCGGAGTCAAACTATCCGGCTTTGTTAATTCAAACGCGGGATTATCACCATTCGCCTATTTTAATTTACCAGCTTGACTCCGACCCCGATTGGTACGACCCCGATTGGTAAATAGGTGTTGCGTCGACCGGTTGAAATCACAGCAAAAAGTAGCCTCTCAGCACCTTATTACTGAGAGTCCAATAACAATCCAGACTGTGTGAAAACTCAGGTTGCACATTTTATTCGTCAAGCTTGCCTGTCCCTCGCTTATTATGACGATTACGAGTAATAGACTTATGTAACCATCCATTTATTAAAATATATTATTTTAATAAATATCTCGCATGAATAACTAAGTTATACCTATTTTTTTGTGAAAATACAGGCGTTATGCCTGTATCGCCTCGATTAATGCACCAACTCCCATTATATTGATCACTCGCTTCAAATTATAAGCAAGAACATGCAAACTCATCTCCGCGCTAACACGATCTAAAGTTTTCATCTGAAAATGGGTATACCCCATCCAACCTTTTATGGTGCCAAATGGATGCTCAACTGTATTTCTTCTTGCCGCCATTTTCTCAGGTTCACGTTCTATACGCGCATCAACAATATCTAAAATTTCTTCATGTTCCCAACGACTGATACGACGATTTTTACCACTTGTGCATTGTGACCTTATTGAACAATTAACACAGGCTGATGACCAATATCGACGAATTAGTTTCCCTTTTTCCTCTCGACTAAAACGGTAGATAGCTCGTTCATTTCCTGGACATAAGTATTCATCTTGTTTCGGCTTATATATAAAGTCCCGTTTACCAAAAAGCCCATGAGCTTGATTTCCTGAAGTTTGGCTCTTAGGTAAATAGGTTTGAATGCCGTCATCTTCGCAAGACTTTATTTCTTTACCGCTGTAGTACCCCCGATCGGCCACTACCGATAGTTTTTTACTGCCTATTGCATCTTTTGCTTGTACAGACATGTTCTTGAGTTGCGCACGGTCGGTGCCTTCATTGGTGACTTCGTGGGCCACAATGATATGATGTTTAACATCCACAGCAGTTTGTACGTTATAACCTATAGTAGCGTAACCTCGCGCTTTCATGGCGCGGGCATCTGGGTCAGTTAACGATATTTGCTTAGCTTGTGTAGCGTCAAATTGCGCGGTCATGTTATTAAGTCGTTCAACTTCTTTTCTAAGTTTAATTATTTTATTTTCGAGTCGATCAGTTTTATTTTTAGCAACGGATTCTTCAAGCCGGTCAGCACTGATGATTTGTTTTAGATATTGATCAACACTTTTGTCGATCTCTTTTAAACGACGCTTTATATTTGCATGTGTGAAATTTCGGGCACTGCTATTGACGTCTTTAAATTTGCTACCATCAATTGCCACGAATGCATCACTAAATAAGTTCATCTTACGACAGATCATCACAAACTCACGACAGACTAAACGAATAGCCTTCGTATTATTTTTGCGAAAGTCAGCAATGGTTTTGAAGTCGGGCACTAATCGAGCTAATAACCACATTAATTCAAGATTACGGCCTGCTTCTCTTTCTAGGCGACGCGTGGACTGGACTCGGTTAAGGTAACCGTAAACATAAAGCTTCAGCATTGTCGCAGGGTTATAAGCGGGTCGCCCAGTGATCTCTGGAACTGTTTTAAAACCCAGTTTAGAAAGATCAATGCCATCGATAAATACATCGACGACTCGAACAGCATTATCTTCTGTTATGTAATCGTCGAGACATTCAGGAAATAATGTGGCTTGATTTCTGTTTTCGCCTTCAATGAAGTCAGTCATGACAATGCCTTGCTGAATGAAAGCTATATTATATAGAAGTTAGGGTTTTCACACAGTCTGAATCATAAGTAGTCATTTAACTTAAGTTCTCATTTTACGAGACCTTGAGTGATTTGATTTAATACCATTAAATCAGCAAAAAAGCAGACGATCAGAATTAATCAAAAAATAAGCAGATCTTAATCATTTTACTGTTTCCCATCCCTGTTTTTTTACTCAAAAAAAGCCCACTTCATAAAACATGCCTATTTATTATTTATTAATTCACGTGCATACCCAACATAAGAGCAATATGCAGTAGTTGGTGTGTTTTTATCATAGTTATTAACATATATCTGTTTATCAAAGTCACAAACATCATCAACTATATGTGGGCTTATGCCAATTAAATCACCCTTTTGTGCTTTTTTAATTACCACATTAGCTTGTACACCGACCTTCATATTATTTACAAATATGATAGTTCCGCCTATTTCTGCGATAGCTTGAAAAGACGATATAATTAACAAAAAGGATAATATACTTTTTTTAATCATTTTATTATAAATCGTTTAATAGTATTTCTACGATTGTTCTATTGTTAAAACAGACAATTGCTGCTCTATATTGCTGGAGACTCTGCATGGGTTACTTTGCTATTTATTCTACTAAACAATTAAACTTACAATAACTTGGGCTCCCATGTACCGTTCCTGCGATATCGTCATTCTTAGTCGTAAGCTTAAATCCTTTTCCTGTCGGTTCAATAGAGCAAGTTTGTGTTGAATATATTGGGAGTGGTCTGCGTATTTGTGAATCGATAGATGTATATGAGGCTAATGAACAGAACTTTAATGATTTTGTAAAATCTGAGTTTGAAAGCTTCACAGAACATGATGAGTTTATTATATCACCACTAGATGATAATTCATTAATAATGAAATCGGTTGAAGTCTTCGTATATCTACTTCCCCACTGTAATTTCTGAATTGCGCTTTTATCTTTTATAGAACTAAGAAATTTATCTCCTGATATTGTAAGTTCACATGACTTAGAACCATAGTCTTCTAAAGCGATAGTAACGGGTATTACCTCTGAGTTAGCAGTAGAAACATATAGGCATAAAGTTAAAAGATATATTAATTTATTCATAGTTTTCATCCTCTATTTGTTTGAATTTTGCGTAGACTGTTAAATCGCAAGGGGGTATTTCTTTTATATGAACCATGAACTGACCCAAGAATTAGAAGTTCATCTTCAGACCTGATACTGGTCTTTAAATAATTCTTTTTTATAAGTTTTTGGGCAGCTAATGAGTTTTTAAAAGTGATTTTTATTTCTGGCATCTGTTATTCCTTAACAAGTAGCCCATTCTATGAGTGGGCCTTATTTTACATTCCATTTTGTTTTTATCGTGCAACGGTACAACTCAAAGGGGTCGCAACTCAAAGGGGTCGGAGTCAAACTATCCGGCTTTGTTAATTCTAACGCGGGATTATCACCATTCGCCTATTTTAATTTACCAGTTTTACTCCGACCCCGATTGGTACGACCCCGATTGGTAAAATTTACTCGTTTGACTCCGACCCCGATTGGTACGACCCCATTGGTACAATTTAATTAACCGGCTTCATCCGTTGATATACCGTTGCCAATGCCTCATCGTCACCTACGTTGCCGGGAAAAATAACCACCGGCATTTCAGGGTAACGCGGATGATCTTTCGGGCAACGTACTACTGAACAGCCTGCAAGTATTTGCCCAACCACCCGTGATGTACGCAGGGCCAAACCATCACTCAATACATCATTAGAGGTAATGCCGCCCTTGCTGATTAAAAAACCTGTTGTTGCAGGTAAGTTTCTTACCACGTCCATTAAGAATGCAGACACCTGTTCACCAAACGCCAGTCGTGTTTGCTGATCTTTGAATTTTAACTCCGTACGGCTGGTGTACACTATCGGCGTTATATTTTTTGCATGACATTCCTGCGTTTTTTCAATTACGTCAGCGAGTAGCTGCTTCCGTAGCGTGGCAATTTTTTCAACATCAATTTCAATTCCCTGTATGCCTTCTTGCTGCAACAGGTGATTTAGCTGTTTTGTTGTTTTACTTACATGCGAGCCAACAATCACCGCACCGGCTTTATTATCGCGCACATATTCACGCATTTTACTCGCGGCAACCGGCTGTGCCGGCAATTGTGCCAATGCCGTTAACAAACTCGCGGCACTGCGAAATAGAAAGCGTTTGCCTTTTGCGGCGGCCTGCATTAACTGTGCACAAAAATGGTTAAGATCACTCTGTATCTCACCGTCAACCACACAACACTGGTTAGCAGTTAATGCCAGCAATCGTGCCGATGAATCACCGCGAACATCCTGCAATACAAAACGTTCAACCTGCGCTGCTTTAATTCGCCCGCTGGTTTTTTCTTCGACATAATCCGGCAAATAACTGTGTGAGTAACCAAACACTGAATCACGTGCAAACTCTGTTTCATGTACCGGCACCGGCTTACCATCAACCATCAAATAATGAATACTATCGATGGTAATACGCCCACCTTCAAAAAAGGCGGGCACCATAAAGTGCGCATCAAACGGCCCCAGCTCTTCGGCGATAATATCGGTTTCTACCGGATAGTGGCCACGCAAGGTTGAATCTGATCGACTCACCAGCAATGGGTTTATATCGGTACCCTGCGCCGCCAGTAGTTTTAGTGCAGTACGTAAATTCACACATACTTCGCGGGTTAGCTTAGCCGCATCCGTTGCACTCATACCACGAGTATTAGTGAGTATAAAAAACAATGGCGCTGCATCCGTTAAGCCTTGCTTTAATGTTTCCACATCCCAGCGTGTTAACAACAAACAACTGTGTACCGTCTGCGAACCTGTTGGGTCGTCATCCAGTACAATGATTTTTGTTTTGCTCATGGACTTTTCTCAATCTATTATTTTCTTTTTAACATTTTATTTTGCGGAGAAAATTCCCCGCAAAATAAATGCTCTGACTTACCTCGCAGCTTTACTAAGCCGCAAAGAAACCCTCTACACGTGACATCATTGCATCGGCTGTTATGCCATTGAATTCCATGATTTCTGCTGGGGATGCGGTAGTTTCACCACGTTTCCAGCAAAAAGTATCACGTTTTGGCGCACGAGTACGCAGCAATACAGGCTCCAGTGCGCCACTCGGGCCACCACTAACTGCCAACAATGCATCGCCATCAAACAGGGCATTAAACTGCGCATCATCCATAAACTTGTTGTCGGGTTGTGAAACCGTATCCCAGGCTATGTCTGTTTCACGATACAAACGACGTGGGTTAACAACTGCAACGATGCGCACTTTATAGCCCGCCGCTTCCATTTTTTCTTTGGCTTCAAATACGGGCAGAAATACCATGTCGCCGGTTACTGCAAATACAACCGTACCTTTGCTTCCCGATGCAGATTCATAAATAGTTGCTGCACCTTCTTCCATTGCCTTACGTGATTCATCTATGCTCATGTAAATTGGCAATGGACTTTTCGAAGCAATAATCACCATGCTCTTGTTGTAACTTCCGGTCGCATATTCAAACGCCGTTTGAATACCGTTGGCATCACAGGGAAACAATGGAAATGAATTACCGTTACGCATCATCGCCGCAAAATAGTTTTCTATTTCCGGGCGTTGATGCGTCCAGCCATTTCGACCTTGCTCCAATGCGCCGGCAGTAAACATACATAATGTCGACGGTGTTTTACGGCGTAGCTCTGCCATTGCCTGCGCAACGGTTTGCATAATCGGCCAGCCATTAATCGCAAATGATTCATACGACAACCAGATAGAACGTGAACCAAATAATGCTAGCGCTGCTGCAAAACCTGCACAGGCATCTTCATTTAACGGTTCATAAACCTGACCATTCGGCTCCTGGTTGTAAAGTGGATCCTGTGTTGGGTGACGAATTTTTAACGCGTCGTTAATGTTTTTCATTGCCGATGCTTCGTTACCATCTGCATTGGTTACAACATAGCGTTCGTCCGATTTACCCATTTGCCCAACCAGCTCGCCCATCGCAGTAGAAGGTACAGCCTTTTCACCTTTCGCGAACTCTTGCATGTTCAGTTTTGGTAGTGCAGCAAATTTCAATTCACCTTCGGTAACCACTGTTTTAGATGCTGGGCCACCACCGGCGCGGCGTAAGTTATCACGCACCAGTTGCCATGCCTCTGCCGGTAATGCACGACGCTTTAGGCCATCGATTATGTGCGGCTGATCTAATGTATCCGCTGGATATAGGTTATGTGACTTGGCACCAACGGTGTGCACGCCGGTACCTTTTAATTGCTTAATAATGAAGGCGGTTAACTTGCCACCCATTGCCGATTTAGCAGCGGCATCAACACCTTGCAATACCGCTTTGGTAAACGCCAAACGCTGCTTTAATGAAAAGCGACTGCTGTCTACATACGCGCCTTCCTGCTTGCTGTCGTCAAAATCTTTTGCATCAATCAGAACAACTTCTTCGAAGCCGTGGCCTGTCCAGTAATTAATCATCTGTTCATTATCATGCAAAGACACCATTGAATGATGTTCCTGCGAATAACCGTTCCAGATTAGACAAGGCAAAAAGTTGGTTACGTCTGGGTAAGCCGTATGGAAGTGCATCATTGAGTTGAGGACATAAGGCTCGCCCATGCCGCCATCACCAATGGTTACCGGGAATAATTTATCACGGTGCAAATAAGCTCCGGCCATAGCAAAATGCTGGCCCTGTCCCAATGGCCCTGCGGGTGCCAACAAACCGGGAATGGCACCGGACAAGTGACCCAGCAAACCGTGGCGTTCACGGAAACGCGTCATCATATCGTCCATGGTATTAATACCCATGTCTTCCAAAGAGCTATCAAGGAACATAGAGGAATAAAAACCCGGTGCATGGTGACCTACTTCGGTCACTATATTCGTGTGACCCAGCATCATTAATGATGCATGCGCTTCAGCACTCGATGCAAAACCACCGGGGTGACCGCTGCCTTTAGAGCCCGTTACCTGAAGTGTTAGATAACGCAATGCATCGGCGGCCAATAATGTTTGGTATACGCTGTTGTCATCGGCACTATTAGCAATAGCCTTGCTACCTTCGGCAATTACTGCCTGAGCAGCATGTTTGTCGAAATCAGGCCACTTCTCACCGAAGTGCTGAATGCCCTGACAAAAGTCTGGAATATTTGAATTGTTGCTGCTCATGGGGAAACCCTCGTTCTATTAGTTGTTGCTATCTATTTGATCCATATTTCACATTACAACTTTCATTTCGCATTGTGAAATATGGTTACCCAAAAAAAGCGGCTATTAATTTCACCGCTAAATTTAGTACTTGTGCAAACCTTATCGCAGGTTATATAATTTTACAATACACAATCGTTTTCACATTATGAAATTATAGGCCTTATGTCATCAATACAAGTCATAGATCGTTGCGCCAGTTTATTAGATGCAATTAGCACTTACAATGAGCCAGTTAGCTTAAAAATGCTCTCCGCCGACAGCGGCCTGCACCCATCCACCGCCTTTCGCATTCTTGCCGCCTTAATGGAGGCCGGATTTGTAGAAAAAAATACCGGCGGACATTATATGCTGGGCAATAAGCTGGTTCGCCTGGCAAGCAAAGTACGCCGTGGTGTTGACCTTAGAGGAACGGCGCTCGACGTAATGCAGGCACTGTGCGATGAAATTGGCGAAACCGTTAACCTCACCGTGCGCGAAGGCGATGAAGTCGTTTACATTGAACGTGTCACTCCGAAGCGCATGATGCGCGTTGAGCAGGTGATTGGCAGCCGTGCGCCATTACACGTTACGGCGGTAGGAAAACTCATGCTGGCAGAATTAGGCGAACACTTTATTCACGCTTACGCCAGCCGCAGCGGACTTAAGCCCTACACACAACACACCCTCACTACCGAAGCCGATTTAATAAATGCCACTCAGCAATCTCACAATCTTGGTTTTGCCTACGACGATGAAGAGGCAGAAGAAGGTGTCGGCTGCATTGGCGTGTTAATTTATGACAGTAACCGCCGGGTAATTGCAGGCCTGTCGATATCTGCACCGATTGAGCGCCGCAAACAGGCATGGGTAAAGTTAGTGAAAGGTGCCGGTAAAAAAATCTCTGATCGTTTAGTGGCGTGATTTATAATTTTTTATCAAAAGATTTCAATCTAGATTAAAAAATAATTATTTATTAAGCAGATACATCTCTACTATATAAGTTTATTTAAATCACTTACAAAACCTTTTATTCGTCACTGAAAATTTATTTTTAACAAGCAAGCCACAGAAATAAACAGGCATGATGAATAATATTCTCGTGTGGCCTGAAATATATTTATTCAACTTACACCTGATAGCAAACAGGAGTAACATCGAACAAGTGTTCCAACTAGTAACTGCAAGTATTCTGTGTTTGTAAAATTGTTGTATTAATATCGGGTAAGGCGTAGCGTGTATTTTGTTAAAAATTTTATGCCGACTAAGCACCTATTTATCCACACCAAATAGTGAGCACTTGTGATTTTTTAATTCTTAAACTATTGACGCGGATTCAAGTTGCTAGTGCAACTCAGTAGTCCAGAATAAAAAGGCTAGCTGCGGTAGCATATGCCTTTTTCATTCCGGCAAGAGTGAGGGGCACATATGAAAAGCTACAAGCAGCTAACCGAA